>Ga0210043_1002350_pt1 | contig 12714 bp, 24 predicted proteins | sample CryGeymet201501t_FD_183990 | JGI IMG/M metagenome (GOLD analysis project Ga0210043, IMG submission 183990) | Groundwater microbial communities from Crystal Geyser aquifers in Utah, USA - Crystal Geyser metaG 2015-01t (SPAdes) (version 2) | ecosystem: Environmental > Aquatic > Deep subsurface >... | reverse complement strand
TAAGGATTGCGGGATTTCTACTTGTTTTGTTTTCATGCGATTGTTTACCTTCTAATTGATTTCAGCGCCATTCCCAAAAAGCCTAGGAAAACCGCGACGCCTGTTAAGATATTGCGCCCCGTAATGGGTTCGGGATTTTCGGCATCATCCAGCTCAGATGCGGGAATAAATTCCGAATTTTCGGCGGTTTTGTTGGTGTGAGTGGTGCGGCTTGGTGCCCAGTCTTTACCGTCATCTTTTACGGCGTCATCCTGCGCCCCGTCTAAGGATTGCGGCGAATCAATGGCCGCTTGCCACTTGGCTTGCAGTGCGGCACCGCTACGCCTGTCCATGCCGCATTTTTTACAGTGCAAATACAGTAATGGCGAATTGCTGATTTTTTTAATGCCCGCATTTTGCCCACATCCGTCGCACTCAATGTGCCCTAATATTTCACCTGCCATGTCGTTATCTCCCGATAAGTGATTTAGGTAATAATCCCGCTAATATCGCTGGAAGGAATCGCCAAACACTACGCTTTGGTATTTTTCCAACCCCGTGGTCAACATGCCCAATGGTTCCGACATTTTTACCTTCAAATCGGCTTGCTTTGGTCAGGTTTGGCCGCACTGCGTCGCGTTGTTCATAACGGGCATTGTGCCTTGCTGCGGCTGCTCGTTTACTTGCATGATTTCCCATCATTCACCCCTTTATCGTTTAATCATATTTACTGCCAAAATATACAAATACCACTGCTGCAAGGTCTAAAGAAATGATTAACAATTCTTCTAAGCTAATCACTTAAACCCGACTCCAATTTAGCTAAACGGGCATCAAATTCGGCGGCTATGTCTAACAGCTTGCCCGCTAATTCGTGGCTTTTAACGGCGGCTTGCTTTGCCAGTGCCAAGCTATCGGGCGGCCACTTTGTTTTCTCTGATTGAGTCATTAACTCGCCTATTTCGGCGTGTTGTTCTAACAGGCTTTGTATTGCCATTCGTGATATTCCTTAAGGTTTTTTTGGTGGATTAAAATTTCTAGTTCTCGATCACTCTCTGGCGCTAACTTCTCGGCCAGCCATGCCGACCAAAGGCGCTCTTTTTCTGCAATGCGATTGCGCACCGCGCTATAAGTGGCGCGGGCGGCGTTAATGCCTTTTGTCCAAAGGCGCTTACAGATACGGTTTTCGATAAATTCACTTTCACGGCTTAAGCCTTGCCACTGGCGAGCACCGATCGCCCAATTGAAAAACTTGGCAAGTGATTCGGCACCTTTAAACGTGAGTTGGTAATCTTGGGCGCGAACCTCGCCCGCTTTGAGCGCGGCTTTACTGGTTTTGATTTTTTGCTCAAGCTCGGCAATGCGTTTATTGATTTTGGCGAGGGCATCGGCGCGTTTTTGCGCTTGCATCACGGCTTTATCGCGGATTGCCTTTTCGAGTGCGCCATAGGCTCGGCCAATCTCTTTACGGATTGGCGCGGCGCGGTTTTCAAGCTTGTATTTGATTTCGCCAATGATTGAGGCCATGTGTTCGGCGTGATAGCTGGCAATGGTTTCCCACGGCTCAGCGCGGGCACCTTTTGAAATGTTATAACGATTGCCTTTGATTTCGCCTTGGTCGGCTTTTTCGCCTTTGGTCAGATAGCCCAAGGCTTTGAGCAAATAGCCCCCTGCGGCATTGGCGCTTTTTATGCGCTGCAAGTTGGCAAAGCCTTGCCCCCATAAATTTTCTATACGCTTTGCCCAGTCATGGAACAAATACGGCTCAACCTGCCAGCGCAACAGTACATGGCAATGCGGGTTAACTTCGCCCTGTTTGTTCTTTGGCGCTTCGGCTACCCATAAATAATCCAGCTTATCGCCCATCGGCTCGACAAAATCCGTCGCGCCAATGCAATCAAAGCCGTTTTCTGTTTTTAGGATCGCCCCATCGGCTGACCAACCGCGCTGATACATTTTGCTGGCGGCATCAAAGAAGCGCGAACACTCAGCGCCAATAGTCGAGTCACCGCTAATGATCCGCTCGCGGGCTTCGCTATTGAAAGTCAGGGTTAAGAACGTGGTAAACCCGCCTTTGACAGCGGCCATATAAGCGCCAGCGTCTAAAATATTGCGGGCTCCGCGACTGCTTAAATCGCTGGTGACTCTATCGCCAGACTGTTGCGGCGGCGCGTCGCTTGGCGGCATGTCGGCTTGAACTCTTAACCGGTATTCGTTAGACCATGCCCTATGGGAAACTCTAACGACTGGCGTCTTGCAGATCACCACCCCGCTTTTATCTTGGCGAGTGCTATTGTCCATCGGCGGCAATATTTCGCCCGTTTCCAGATTTACCCGACCGACTTTAGGCACATGGGCAACGGTATCGGGCGCTTTTTCGTAAATGTCGCGAATAATAAAACGCTCTGAGGCTTCGAGATTCACGCCAAGCGAGGCGGCAACACTGCCGTGAGCCTCGCTATCCTTGGCGCGTAAATGTTCAAGATAGCGGCCAATGCGGGCTTGTTTACGGGCGTTTGTCGTGGCTACCGTGTGGCGTGTCGGACTTTTGCAATCCTTGACTAGCCTAGCTTTCTCGGCCGTTGGCCGCCCTGCGGGGCTTGGGTTTTTCAGTGCCATTTCAGCAAAAAAGCTGGCATTGCGACGCATTAAATCCAGCTTTAACTTATCGGCTGCGGCTTGCTCAAATTCAGATACAAAAATACCGCCCCTTGGGGCGGTTAGGTCTTGCGGCTCGAAGGTGAGCGGCGGCGTTTCCTCTGTTATCTCAACACTGGAAACGGGCACCCGCGCCCCCTTTATCGGTTTAGCGGTTGTCCATAATAGATCACTCCTCTGTTGTAGGGTTTTGGTCTGATTCTGTGGCAAGTCGGCGCTATTCGTCATCATCTTCTACCCCGTCCCAAGTACCGACAACGGGCGCATCTGGCTGCGCTTGCATCTGCCGCCAGTTTGGCGCTAAGCATGAATCAAGAAACATGTGGCTACCGATTTCGCCATAACGTGTATGTGTGTTGACGTAATCAACAAGGCTCTGAGCGTAGGCGGTTAATTGCATGACTGCCCCCTAAGCTCTGCATCTTTGGCAAGGCTTAAATATCCCTGTGCACAATCAAATGCTTGGACGGCTAATTTGACATGGCCGCGCAAAATATAGCGCTCTGACATTTCAATGTATTTTTCACATTGCGACAGGAAAAACGGGACATGCGACCATTTAGGGTTAGGGTTTAGGCGCTGAACACCTTCAAACGATGCAACTAGAATGGACATTGGTCGTCCTCCCAATTTATAACTGCACACAGCAACCCCAAAGGGGAAGGATTATCCGATCCCAATATCATGCAGTGAAGGTGTTGAATATGCGCATGAGCTGCGAACAAATCAGCCTTAAGCTCGTTAAATTCTTCATCACTTGGCGCATCAATTTCTAACGTATTAGCGTGAGCACAGATAGCCCTTAGCGTTGGTGTCATTGTGATGGTAATCATCTTGCACCCCCAACAAACTCCGCAATCTCAACAACTTCAAACTGTTTGTTTTTTGCTCTCAGCGTGTGGGCAACTTTTTTCAGTTCATCAGTGCCAAACAAAAACAGTGAGGCACCAGCTAAAGACCAAGCGGTTTGAATTCTCCAGCCCTTGCCGATTCTGCAAAAATAGCGCTCGCCGCGTGGCGTTTTAACTTTAATGGCAACGGTTTTCATCTTGCACCCCCGAAAAACTTAACTTTCAGGCGGCGGATAATTTCGGCATTGCGTTGACGCAAAGCGGTACTGATTGGCTTAGTTAACGCGGTGGCGTCCATCCATACGGGGACTTCAATATTTGAATTGGGTACTTTCTTGTAACTGGTCATCTTGTCTGCTCCTGTGTGTTGCCTTGTTTGGGATTTGGGCTAACTGGTCACATCCTGCAACCAGCGCCCAACACAAGGACGAACAAACGATACGACTCAAGCCTAACGTTTACAACTCACGCTTAACGCGCTTTGCATAGCTATGGTGCAACCACTAGACTTGATGTAGGACACCAAAAGGACACAGAAAAATGCAACCATCTGACTTACTCGACCTCATCAGAGCCGTGTACGGCCTGACTTCTGACTATCAAGTGATGAAAAGATTTGGTTTTTCACAGACTGGAATATCAAATTGGAGGACTAACAGAAGTTTTCCAGATGATAACGTTTTAATTAAATTTGCCGACGCTCTCGACATTCACTTAGGCGTTTTATTATTGCATTCAGTGATTTGGAGGCAAAAAGACCCAGCCGCAAAGGCCGCATTACAGAAGATTTTAGACGCGCTCGCCTACTGTGAAGGCGCAGACCTATAACACTATTTTGTGTTTAGCAAGTGGCAAAATCGGCCACGCAACAACCCGCCCTCAAAATGCCGTCCAGCCCTTACGCTGTGCGGCCTGCAATATAAAAGCCGAATGTTTAGAGGTGTTTAACCCTCTATACATTGTACGCAGTTGCAGATATTGCCAAATGGGATAAGTTAGTATTTCGGGTTGTTAGCGTTTGAAGTCATTCCAAAGCCCTTTTTTGTCACGTTTTAAGTAGTTGTGCGCTTATTACTGATTTGCATTATTAGAGGGCTTTGTTATGACGAATAAATCTAATAAGAAGGAATTTAACCCGATGAAAACCAGTACCCGCAAATGGTTTGTAGCCATGTTCACCAATGGCACCGACGGAATAAACTATGATGAAGCGGCGAAATATTGCGGCGTGAGCCCGCGAACTGTGCGCTATTGGTGGTCAACAAGTTGCCCGCCGTGGATCGATAGACTGGCTTATTTTGCCAGCCGCTCAATCCCCGATACCAAAGAATGGAAAGGTTTTAGTTTTAGCCATGACGGCAAACTATTGACGCCTTATAAGGATCACTCGTTTACGGGCGGCCAGTTGCTTATGGTGTTTTTTGATAAGCAGTTTAACCGCTTCGACCGTGTTGAGAAGCAAAAGCTGTCTGAGCAAGTTGATAGCCTTCGCAATGACGAGGAAGCCGCCGCGATACGTGAAGAACTGGACGTGATTATTAGTACGCTTTCGAAGCTCAAGCAGTCGCCTATTGTTGCGCCTAAAAAGCAGTTTGCGACCTCGGCCAAGCGAACCTTAAAACGGAGTAAGTAGAAACGACAAAGCCGATATTTTGGTGTTATCGGCTTTGGTTGGCGGTGATAAATATCACCTCCACAGGGTGTGGAAGTTATTTTTGACTTAGATTTTACGCTTAACCCATGCGGCGGCCACGATGACCACGGCGGCAAAAATAAAGACCAGTTCCTGACTGGGTTCGATTTTTACGACTACGGCGTCGGGCGTTCTGACCGCGACACTAAAATCACTTGGTAAGCCGCTGAACATGGTTATTTCCCCTTTGATTCGATGACTGTTACACGCTTATCCAGTTCGTGAAAGAGCTTTATCATGGCGTCTTTTTGCGCTGTTACTGTGTTATTTAGACGTACTAGCAAGAACACCATTGCCGCACCTGTCGCGGGAGTGCCCCAGCTTTGTAGCACTGTTGTTAGTAATTGCTCCATTACTTTTTATTCTCCTTACCCCAAAATGCCCTAAATAGCCGCATCAGACCTAGGGTACTAACGCAAATGCCTACGATAACAAATTCAAAGTACCACGGCGCTCCATGATACCCCATTGCCTCCCAGCCTCCCGCCATGTATGGCTGCAACATTGGCACGAAATGCGCCAGAAACAGACCGAGAAACACGACGATGATTATTTCATCCATTAGGCTTTCTCGACGGTTTGCCAGCACTGTTTGGTCATAGTCTGAGTCGTTTTGTTCTTGGCGCTCTGCCCTCGCCGCTTGAGCGTTGAACCTAGCTATTTTTAGGTTACCTTCTGCCCTAGCAATTTCGGCCGCCATATCTGCCGCGACCTTTTTTCGTTCGCGATAGCCGCCTGTCAGGTCAGCAATTGGATTGGTTAAAAAGCTAAATAGTGATGAAATCCAGCCCATACCGCCCCCTATTTGACTGTTTTGGCGCTGACTTCGCCGTTAATCAAGTAATTGTATTTACTTAATAGTTTGCCTTGCGGCGCTATGGTGGCGAATAACGCCGCTATGCCCGAGTTGCTGCGTTGCATAATGGCTCGCCACGTTGGATCAATGCTGCCATCGTCGGCAACGTATTTGCTGTTTAGGTAAAATGCGGCGTTGCTGAACTCCACGGGCTTATAGCCGTTTGTCCATGCGGCCAAGTCAGACCACGCTTGGCCGATTGGCGCGGTGGCTTGTTCTGCCAGCTTGTCACCCGCCGAGTACATTTTGCTGAGCATGTAAACGCCATAAATCACCGCGACGGCGATTAGGCCGTTATTCAAACCCTGCGGCAACTGCGGTATTAATTGTGCTTTGGTCATAAGGGTTATACCCGTTTTCGAAGTGGATCATTGCTGAGACTACGCGCGTGTAATATTGGGCTGGAATAACTTGGTTAACTTGTAACCCTGCTTTATTAGCCACAAAATCAGCGTATCGTTGTGTGGGATTATTATCACTTGGCGGTGCCCATCGGTTGATAATGCCGTTTACGGTGTTGAGGCCGTATTTGTCGCGGTAATTTTTAAGAATACGCGCGGCGGCTCGGATGCCATAAAACGGCGTTTGGAAGATAACAAAACGGCCGTCATTGCCCGTCATGCCCTGCCAGTTTTCGCCCTTTTCGACGTTTAACGGGTTGTTATTGCGAATACCTTTGGGTGGTAACATGCTATTGCCTACCTCTGTGCGTGGCGCTGGCGTTTGCGGCTCTGGATACAAATACGGCGTTTGCACCGTGGGCGCATTGCTGACCCTATTAAAAATAATGTCCTCAAAGCTGTCGGTCGAGAAAATGTCGAGGAAGCCTAAATCGGCGTAACTCGGCGAACTGCCCGAGTTAACCGGTATTGAGGTGTTTTGAGTTGGTGCGGAGTTGACCGCAACAGGGACAAATGGCCTTTGTGAATTTTTCAGCCACCAATACCCCGCCGCTGCCATTGCCGCGCCCGCTGTAATAACGATTAGCGGGCGCATTAGCTTAATAACTCCATGACTTCGACAACTATCGGTGTCAAATCACCTTCAACCGCCATTTGCCAACTGTAATTGTAATTATTCATTTGGACGTAAATTTGCCCAAATTGGTCAATACAAAAATCAGTCGGGTATGTATTGTTAGGCAAACTAACTTCTACACCGTGTTGAATTGAGCTTTTATCCGTAATATCTAGATAATAAATAACCCCGCCTTGCTGTAACAGCCAAACAGCCTTATCCCCACTTATAAACTTGCTATAACTTGAATCAATGTTAGCAGCATATTTTGTCCAAGTTTCGCCGCCGTCCGTTGATATAATTGGATAATTTGCGTTCTTGCGCTTCATATAAAAATTTTTACCATCGAACGCCACTGTTAAGCTGTTTAATATTCCCCCTTCATCAAAACTAGCCTCTGAGTTGTAAACAGTGCGCCATGTTTTTCCAGCGTCATCTGTTTTTTGTAGGCTATATGTGTTTGTATTCACAAGCCTTGTTCTAATCCACGACTTACTTGATAGTGCTACAAACACCGCGCCTACAGCTTGATTTTCTGCGGCAACGCAAAACCATGTATTTTTAATGTAATTGTAAATCAGGTAATGACTATACCAACACCATGTTATGTACTCGCCAACTATCAAAGGATCTTGCTTTGCACTTGAGTAAGCTGTACTGCCAATGCCCGAAGATATCTTTTGTTCTGTTTCACTGATGCTTTTACGGGTTTGAAACGATAAACCTCCATCACTAGAACGATAAACTTTTACATTGCTTCCAGAGATTGCCCGCTCAAAGATAAACATAGTTCCGTCAGGGTGTTGAACAGCTTTCCTGACGTAATAAGACGGTATATCGGCGCTTTGCTGAAAGTCAGTATGTTCAACCCACGCCACTCCATCTGCGCTATAAAGTACTGTTTGTCCTGATACAAATACACGTTGCGCGGTGTTGTTGTGGCTAACCATTAATTGTCCATAGTCAGTGTTCGGCATAGTTCCTACCACTGTACTCAGTGCGTAACTATTTTGAGCTTCGGCCTCTGCGCCATTACCTAGGGCAATCTTAGCCTTTTCGCCCTCTGCGTACACCGCCCCAGCAACAGGCAATGTCAGCACTTCACCCGCCATTGCCGTCCATCCGTCCCCATCCATACCAGCACCACCAATTGCGATTGGCGCTGATGCCCTTATTCTGATTTCTTTGCGAGTCAAGTCACTGCTAGTAACTTGTTTAATTCCTGATACAAATAGACGGCTAGTCCTTACAGCTTTGGCGGCATCGTTGCCAAACTGCAAAAGTTGCATTGACACGTTCCCCGCCCAAAATTGAATAGGCCCATCATCTCCCTTGATTTCAACTGAATCAAATTCAATGTTTTTATCAAGGTTCATACCAATCCACATGTCAGACTCAAACGCTACTGAGCCTTTTAGCATTAAACGTACTTTTACAATGCCGCCTGCGCTTATTAGTTGGAAATATCGCCCTGTTTTTGAAACAACAGAAAAACCGTTTTTAATTGTTTGATTAATAATCATTATTTGCGCCCCGCTAACAGTACCGCGCCCGCGATTAATGCCGTTCCGCCGAGCATATACAACATGGTTTTATTGTTTGATTCTGCTAAGGCCGCGCCGTCGCTGCGGCTAAATTGCTCTGCAAAGCCCATCATTGAGTCGAAACCACGTTGAAGTTGCCCCGTCGCATCTTTGTTGGCTTGGTTGCCCGCGTCGAGCGCGGTTTTAGTCAAAGACTCGGCAAGGTCGGCGCTGTTGGTCATGGCAGTGCCCGCTAAATAGGTGTTGTTTTCGTTGGCTCTGGCGAGCGCATCGGCAACGGTTGTAGCAAGGCTTTTTGAATTGTCCATTGAGGCTTGCGACACGGCGGCGTTGATAGCGACTGCGCCGTCGGCAAACTTAAGCGAATCACTGAGATTATCGCGGGTGGCGTTGGTGTAGGTTTCAAAACTGCGTGATTGCAAGTCGCCAAATTCTGTTAAGGCGTTAGCGCCTACCCTGAACATATCTTGTTGAGCACTATTGGTTTCACCAAAGAGATCAACCGCTGCATTTAGGAAACTTTCGTTTTGCCGCTCGCCCATCATGGCAACGTCAGTCACGGCGTTAAATCCGTCGCTGACCATGCCCGCGCCTTGGCTGAAAAAAATGGGTAATGTATCGACAAAATCACCGACCATTTTAAATGCGCCGCCGTCGGTAATGGTGTTGCCACTGCCATTAATCACAAGGCCATTATTTGCGCCCTGAATACCGAACGTGGTCGAGGTGTTGTTTGTTGTTTGGCTGGATGCGCTGCGAGAACTTGAGCCCATTATAAGACCGCCCTTAGTATGGTTTCGGCTTTTTGATAGCCAAAACGCTTGCCCATTCGGAGCATGGCTTCGGGGCGCTGAGTGTGTAATCGAACGCTGGCGAACCCCTGCGCCTTTGCTTGTGTGTGAATTGTGTCGAGGTGTGGCAGTGAGTTTTTACCCGCTGCCGCGACAATAACCAGCTCTTTACCGTTGGCGGCCACTTCGCCACGCAACACGGTAAAGAACTCGTTATCTCCCCATGCGATTAACTGCGCCTTGCCTTGGTGGACTTCGCTAATAATGGTGCGCAAGTCATCACCCAAGGCGGGCGCTAATTTTTCCCATGCGAGGGCTTCTATTTCTTTTTCAGTAGCAAGTAAGCAGCAATCGCCGCCGCGCCCAGAATTAGCCATAGATTCGCCCCGCTGCCGCTTCCCGCGCCAAAGTTCACATTGCCGCCCTGAAAGGCGGCGTTATTAAGCTGATCACCAGTGCCCGAACTTGCTGCACTGGAATTTGATAGACCACCGCCGCTTGGAGGCATTACTTCACCTCGGCTTTTTTGTTGGTGATGTAGTTAATAATCAGGCCAGCGACTACCGCGCCAGCAACTTGCATAAAAAACGCTTTATTCATAGCGCCCCCTATTTTCTACGGCTTAACCAGTACAGCAACGCCACGCCGCCAACAACGGCGAACAGTGTGCCCGTACCGACTTGTAAACCCTGCGCCATTTTTTGCTTAAGCTGTTCGCTTGGGCTGGCGTAGGTATACATGGTATTTGGCGCAGGCGTTTGAACCGTTTCGAGTAGCTCTTTTTGGCCTGTGCCGTTGGCGTTTTTAAAGGCGCGGACTTGCTCATACTGAGCGTATAAGCCAAGCGCATTACCTAAGCCGCTGTTCACCTTGTCAAACCAACCCGTTGTTGACGGATTAGCCGCAACGGTCGGCACTTGCGTAGCAGTGGCCGCCGTGGGTGATTTTAAAAAATCTTCTAAAGAGCCTGTGAGGTAATCAAAAGCCATACAGCCCCCTTAGATGCCCGCTAGGCCGTCGAAGTATTCAACGACTACGGTCGCCGCCGCTGCGTCATCGGTATAAACACGAATACGCAAATCTTGCAGACCCGCCAATGGAATGGCTTGGAGCATGTCGCCTTCAAGCACAAAATCGAGCGTTACACGACCCGCTTGTGGGCTGCGTCCGTGGTCAACTTGGATTTTTTCGATTAACGTTTTACCGCCTTCGAAGGCTTTTAACGAATCCATTTCGAGCTCAACTTTAGTGATCACTGCGGCTGTTACGATATGGATTGCGGCGATACTTGCCGACGCTGGGCGCGGGATTTTGTCAATCTCAGTTACGCCAGTGTTAAGCGCAACGGGGAAGTTTTTCACCTTAGTGATGTAACCAATCTCGGCTTTATCCGATTGGATTGCCCAACCTTCAAGCGTTGGCGCTGCGGCTGCCGCATCAATTTCAATACGCAGTGTTACGTTAGAAATAACACCCGAAGCGCCCGACATAGTGCCGAGGCCGAACATGCGGGCTTCGAGCAATGTTTTCAGTTCGTCGCGCTTAAAGTGCAAATCTAAAATACCGTTTGCGGTATTGCGTTTGTAAAACTTGTTGTAGTCGGCAAGGGCTTGACCGTTTTTGAATTCGAGGATCGCTTTGCCGTTGACTTCTAAACGGATGTTTTTCATCTGCGCCAAAGTCACACCCGTGTAGGCAATGTGGATTTTGTCGTAGGTGCGGCCGATTGGAAGCTCAAGCGTGGCAGTATTGCCAGCGGCGACGTTAGAAAACGAGGGCAATTTAACTGTTGTGCGCATGTTCTACCCCTTAACCAATCATTCGACGGACGGATGGAACACGGTTTGACGCATAGACCACGGCAATAACCACGGCTGCGATTTTTGCAATTTCTTTGATATTCATTTGGATCCCCTTGGGACTGTTGCGCCTCTCGGCGGTGATTAATTCAGTTTCACAACTGTATCGAGGGCAAACCTTAGCCCTTTGTTTGTCGCTATTTCAAACGGATTGCGGGAATATTCCCGAAAATTCCCGCATTAAAAGCGAATTTCAATCAATTTATAGTTGCGAATGCCGCCTTTTTTGTGCAAGAAGTGTTTATGCCTGTCGGTGTTAAGCCTGTCTAAACTGGCGATTTCATCTATTGAACAGTCCAACTCATCGACCCAGCGGCGCACGTCAATCATTGCTTGCTGAGCTCCAACAACGTACTCGGCACAGTTACCCAAAATCGTTTTTGGTACTTCACTCGGGCGCTGAAATACATAATGCCCGATCAGTCCAAACTTGCGGCCACCTGTCACGATTTCGCCTATCTTGGAACGCTCCGCCCCTGAACTTTCAACATAGCGGCCTAGTTCCTCGAAAACGGCGTGTAATTCCCGCTTGCCGTCGGCGGCTGCCCAAACGACTTGGGCGAACCAAATCGCCTCAGCCCTTAACTTGTCCTCGGCAATTTGCGGCTGATAGGCCACGGCAAATTTTTTGCCGCTTGCCCATGCTTCGGTAAAGGCTTTTAGAAAACCTCGGCGCGTGTGGTAATGGTGAACAATGCGGCCATTGCCTAAGCCAGACAATTTTTTAAGGCGGCTGAGTTTGTAATCGCCGTAAGGATCAAACAAGGCGGCACAATCACCGACTAACGCCAGACATTTAACGGCAACGGTTTTACCCGCGCCGCTGGCACCGCAATAGCTAATATGACGCGCCTTTAGTGAGTTATTCGGATTGATTGCCACTTGCCACCCCTTCACGCTTTGCCGTGGCTTCAAGCTCGGCGGCTTCATCTTCGGCTTTGTATTTGCGGTGCGCCGACCAAATCCCGAACGCCAGCCCGCCCAAGCTAATAGCGGCTTGAATTTCAACGCCCCATTTACTCAGCAATAGCCCCATGTCGGTGTAACCGTATTTGACCAAGCAAGGCGCAACGCCTTTGGCCGCTTCTTTTACTTTTTGCTCGTTTAGGCCGTAGTCGCGACCCGTGGCACCTTGCAACATCATGGCAAGTGCGCCGCCGACCTCAGTCGCTAAAATCTCGGCTTGTTCAACCTGTGTTTTTGGCAATTTCTTCGTGCCGTCATCGTCCACTTGTTCGGCTTGGCCTTGGTTATCCATGCCGAGCAATTCAGGGCTGATTTCTGGTTTCCATTCGGGAATATTCCCGCCCTCTGGCATGGCTACATCCTGCGCCGTGTCTAAGGATTGCGGGATTTCTACTTGTTTTGTTTTCATGCGATTGTTTACCTTCTAATTGATTTCAGCGCCATTCCCAAAAAGCCTAGGAAAACCGCGACGCCTGTTAAGATATTGCGCCCCGTAATGG
>Ga0210043_1002348_pt1 | contig 12728 bp, 12 predicted proteins | sample CryGeymet201501t_FD_183990 | JGI IMG/M metagenome (GOLD analysis project Ga0210043, IMG submission 183990) | Groundwater microbial communities from Crystal Geyser aquifers in Utah, USA - Crystal Geyser metaG 2015-01t (SPAdes) (version 2) | ecosystem: Environmental > Aquatic > Deep subsurface >... | reverse complement strand
GAGAACGACATGAAGGTATACGGGCAATATTATCTCCCCCAACTCCCCTAAGAGGGGGTATTGAGCTTCAATACCGATATCCTGGTAGAGATGCAGAAGCTGTGAAGAGGGAAAAGTGGCGACGGCAACTCGATAGCAAAGAATTTGAATAATCATTCATTGTAATATTTTTCATACACGTAAGATACCTGTTTTTTATATCAAGTGTATGAAAAATATTACAGTATAGTCCGCTAGTGAACGCGGTAACCACGTTACAAAATAATACTTTATTTTACGTACTAATAATACAAGGCAGATTTTGTAACGTGGTATAACAAGTTATAATTACTACCGCGTGGTGCGCGGTGGGTAAGAATAATAGGATTTGGAGTGAGTTGGATACAATCTTCATTCAAGAATTTGTTTGTCAACCAATGTGTTCCCCAGGGATGCAACATTCATTCCCGCGGCAAGATTCGCTTTCCTAATAATTGTCGCTATATCGTAATCGCCCCAAAGATACGCCACAACTGCAAAAAACGAATCTCCCGCCCCAGTAACGTCGAAAATCTCTCTCTCCACTGTCGGAATATGTTTTCCGTTGCCACCTTCTGCCGAATAGTACGTCGCGCCTTGCCCGCCCAACGTAATAATGCAGTTCTTGATACCCCTTTCTTTGACAACCCTTTTGGCATAAAGCACAGAATTTTCCAAAACCTCTTTTGGAGGTACAGAAAAAGAGACCCCGATTTCTTTATGGTTTGCCACAACGCAAGCGCAATCTGGCACCCCCACTGCATGACTGTATCCCTTCCAGTTGTATTTCACTGCCGCGATGACAGGGAGAGAAAAGCATTTTTCTCTGACATATAGGATATTTTCATCAGAAAGCAGCCCTTTTTGATAATCGCTAAATACAACCATCTCAATGGTTGATAAATCCTGTTTTTCAAAGATGCCGACGAATTGGGAATGAGGTAGGTTGCCATCCTCGATGGCAAGGCGCAAAATGTGCTGATGATAGTTTTCATCAATCAAGCGAATTTTTTGACAAGTTTTTCCATATACGATTGAATGAAATTGAAAGGATTTCAATTCAAGCCCATATTTGTGCAACTGGGCAATCGAGCAAACATCCATATCAGTTTTGCAGATGAACATTCCCTCGACGCCGAGATTGTCGAGAATCCACGCGACGTTCGCCGCGCCGCCGAGCTTGTGTTCTATTTTGCCATTCAAGACAAATTCCATTACCGGGGCCTCTGGAGAAATTTTCTCCACAGAACCGAAAATATAAGAATCGAGGATAAAATCCCCTATTATTAGAAATCTTTTCATAACGAATTACTTTCCTTTCCTATGTAGCGGCATATTCCTCCGCCACCAGTTCGCTTTGGCGTCCTAAGAGGTCGTCCCTTTTTTCAATGATAAAGAAATAGCGGTCTTCTATGCCGATGCCATCATCAGTGACTTTGATAACTTCTCCCAACTCCGCGTCAAGGCCATCGCCAGAGCCATATAAATTCGATGTTCCAAATGTAATTATATCAGGGGGCTGCTGATAGCGAAAAAGCAACTGGCCAGAGATATGCAGCAAAACGCTGGTATCAACTTCCCAGCCGGTGCTCAACTCCAAAGGACGGTAGCCATACTGTGCGATTGATGCCACGCCCAGGGTTGGACCATATTCGTTATTCGCTTGACCATAAGTCCACCTAATGTAATTAATGACATCCCGCCTTGATGGATGTAACCTAAAATTCATAATTTTTCGATCATCACTCGTCTCACTACCAATGAAATGTTTCTCAAGACCTGTAGACAAAACACCAGGATATACCTTTGCCTTTATTCGTCCGTTACCCCCGGTGTAAATCCAGCCCTGAACTAACTTCAGCGCATCCTGAATAATCTCTATTACTGAACTTTCGTCAGGCCACGTCGTATCGTTCACCACAACCGTTGAGCAATCAGCATAAGCATCGTCAAACGATGCGGGGTCGCATGCAGCAACAAAAGTTTCAGTATCAAAGTCAAAGACCTCAACACCAAGAACTTCATTTATTAAATATTCCACAATATGAATAGGATTGAGCGATTCTAAAGGCGTTGTATCAACCAAATTCTGGTCAAATGTAATTGCGTCGGCAAGTTTTCCATCGAGGAGCTCCTTGATGATATCGACAATGACGAAGTTGCATTCTCGTCTTTCTGTCAATTCCAAAGTCTCCACCAATCCCTGAAACTGCGCTTGCACATTCTGGTCCAAATCGACACCCCACCCACAGGTTATTTTAGCCCATGTCCAGATATACTTGCTTGTCGGATAGAAGTCGCCGTCAGGATGCAAATATGTATGGGCTTTATCGGAGTTTTCACATACAACATCTACATTGCCCACTTGAGTTATTCCAAAAGATTTATCCAGGAATCTCCGAATGACCCCTATGCTTTCAACCCTATTCGTGTAGTCGTGGATTTCAGACTCGTCAGCTTCATAAACCACAAACATCGGTGACGGTATGACCAGGATAATCTTGACTTGATGGTCAATATCGACTGTATAAGCACCGGTGAAAATGTTGACTTGATGGTCTATGTCGGTAGAATAAGAATCATAAATCATCTCCTGGTGGTCAATATCGGTTTCATCATTTTCGTAGATTTGCACCTGGTGGTCGATGTCGGTTTCGTCATTTTCATAGATATTCACCCGGTGGTCAATGTCGAGTTGCGTGATGACCTCAGCTTCCGATGGCAGGTCAAAATGCCAATCAAGAAGTCCGACATTCCCGGTAGCCGCTAACAAAAAGCCAACAAGATGAATTTGTTCATCTATGTCACAGCGATATTCCTCATAAATCTGAACTTGTTCATCAATAGCAGTTTCATCATTCTCGAAAACCTGGGACTGATGGTCAATATCGGTTTCAAGATTCTCGTAGATTTGAACTTGATGGTCGATATCTGATGAGAACGGAATGCAAATCACAACCTGATGGTCTGTGTCTATTGCATAAGATTCGTAAATATTGATTTCATGGTCAATGTCTGTTTCATCAGCATCATAAATCATCTCCTGGTGGTCTATTCGTACATCATCCGGAATGTATACGACTACCTGGTGGTCAAGGTCAAGTTGAGTAATGACTTCGGCGGTTGAAAAAAGGTCATCTGTGGAAGTTACGACGGCTGGAATTGTTTGGCGCGCAGAAAGCCTATAAAGCCCTTGGAGACGGACTTGTTCATCTATTGCGGTTTGGCTGGTCTCGTATATCTGGACCTGGTGGTCAATATCCGAACTGAGCGGGATACAAACAACGACCTGCTGGTCCAAATCTACCGCATATGATTCATAAATATTGACTTCATGGTCAATATCTGTTTCAATGGCATCGTAAATCTGGATTTGATGATCTATATCAACAGAATAATCCTCAGCAGTAGTAATCACATCGCCAGTAGAATAGCAATCGGCGGTTGCGGTAGCAGTATAAATATTTATCCTGGAATATAGGTCTTTTGTATCGCTCATATCTCATTTTTGTATTCTACTTTTGTTCCATTTAGCAACTCATATCCGATAGTTTCCGATGCATCCCTCATCATCGGTCTGCCCGATTCTGCTACCGCGGTCTTGTAGAAAATAGCTTTTGCGTCTTTGGGGATTTCAAGCTCTATCTCACCGCTTTTCAATCTTATAATTCTTTCAAGAAAATCTTTCTCCATTGCTCTTTTTATATGGAGATCGAATCCCTTATATATTTTCATGACACCATTTTCTAAAACTGTTGCTTCAATCATACTTAACCTCTACGAAACTTTACTGAATGAAGTTCAGGTTTCTAACGGACTACGCGTAATCAAACATAACCCTATAAACAAAATTCTTGTTGCCATCTGTCTCATCATTTCCGATATTATTTACCAGGTAAATGTATTGAGATGTATCGGTATGGCCAACGCCAGTTATATTGCCACCACCTATTTTAGTCAAATTAGCCGCTGGCTCGGCCTGGGGACAAGTTCCCGGCGTCCCCGCTTTCACTTGAGCGGGTGTCTTATTTGTTGTCCACGAATCGGTAATGTCGGCGTGGTATGTATTCGTTCCGACAAATTCAGATAAATCATAAGCCCAGAACCGCATATTTGATAAAGTGGAATAAGCCCCTAAATTCGTAGCTCGCCAGATGACACATTTCACATTTGAATCATTTCCTTTTGCCATCTGACCAAAGTTGAGAGGATTCGCCTGGGTTACTGCTGAACCTTCCGAAGTTCTATCCGCTGGTGCTGAACCAGCAACATTGAAACTGCGGAATTGAGTTAGGATTGCGGGATTTAGACATATAGCAGTAGTAAGGTTTGTTGTTGACTGCCCACTATATCCGCCTTGCCAATTCCAGGTCTGACCACCATCGGTGGTCTTGTAAAACATGTATGTGCCAACATAACCGATATTTGCTGATAAGAAAAGAATAGGAGTTCGCTCCGCAGCCGCGGATGGTGTTGAATCTGCAACTTCAACACGTGTCCAATTTGTACCACCATCAACAGAATACATTACTTCCAGAGTTACATTATCTTTTCCTGTCATCCATACATTATCCCCGATGGCAAAAATCCTACCTCCGGCTCGGGTTCTGCTTCCTATTCCCTTATCAACCCATGTAGTCCCGCCATTGGTCGATTTCCAAATATGTCCAGCGGTAGTTGAGCAAAGCAAATATATAGTATTTGCATCTACGGCGAATATATCATACGGTCCGGTGGGAAAATCACCTTTCTGAATCGTCCAATTAACGCCACCATCGGTCGTTTTCCATACAGATTTTTTCAGTCCATCGACGGTAGAGATATTCCCGCACATCCATCCGATAGTATTGGAAATCATGTGAATTGCATAAATATAATCTGAACTTAGCGCACTCGGCGCTTGCCATATTTTGCTCCAATTTATACCCCTATCTGGTGAGTAGTAAACTCGTGCATATCGTCCAACCATCCATATTTTATCCTCATCAATATCAGAGAAGCAAGCATCCTCAGTTGTACTTGTTGCTTCATAAGTGAAAACTCTGCTCCATGATGAGCCGCCATCTCCGGATCTTTCAATTCCTTTGGTGTGGCCAGCAATCCAGATAAGTTGGTCATCAGTTACTACTCCGCGACTTTTGCCAGTGGCATTTGGTATAAGTACAGCAGAGGCAAAAGTCACGCCGTCATTATTAGAAACTCTATAATATGACGCACTAAAGGCTATAACTTTCATAGCACATTCTCCTCAAACGTGGTAGTGTCCCGAAAGCATTCGGGACTCTCTCCTCAGTGGAAGCTATCGAGCTTCTATCGGCCTTTAACGCTGGATTTCGGAATTTCGGTACTAATTAACTCGCATATCCCTTACAAGTTATCCTCAAACACAAATCCAGTTTATTCTGAGCCGCGGTCGCCGCGGGCACAGTCATTCTCTCCCAGAACGTGAAACTGGCTGCCGGGTCCAAATCTGAGCCATACTCAAGAGCCGCTCCCGGGGTAGCGCCCGCCAGCCCCCCCTGCGTCAAAGCCAGCTTCATCCATGTGCTCTCATCACTGTCTACCAAGTCATAAGGTGTCAGAGCTAAATCACGGATGATAAGGTCACCATCATTCCGGAACCAACATTGCACATCCCTTGTCTGCCCTACATCGCCGTCAAAATCAATCGGCGGGTACATAAAGACAGGGTCACTCATATCCTGGTCTTTTGAGTAGGCATCCAAAAAATATGCGTCTTTATAGACATTTACAATCACTGGCATAAAAGCCTCCTATCTTTCCAATAAAATAACGTTAATATTATACCGTCCCCCTCTCTGGAGAGCGGCTTTAAAATCGTTAATCCAATACACATCGAAGTAAAGCGGGTTATCTGAATCTGGATAATAGCGGAATCGCCCCTCTTGAAAAAAAGTCCGGAGCTCGGTAATCATTTGACCTTCCACATAATAGAAAAAGAACGTCCAAGTATTCTTTGTTGTCAACAATTCCCGCTCAATGATTACCTCATTCCGTGTATGCTCTATGGTATAGGCAATCTGATTGATGCCGTAGGCAAGCTCTGAGCGGTCTGATGGCAGCGAAGGATATTCCTCCCAGATATAAGGGTCCGTTCCATCTCTTTTTTCAAATTTCGGTAGTCCCATTTACGATTTACGATTTACGAATTACGAAATACGAATTGAAAGACCTTTGTTTTCAAATTGTTTTTAATTCGTAATTCGAGATTCGTAATTCGAGATTCCTCCTATCCACTCACCCATCTTTCCTGAAGTTCCTCAGTGTAGGGTTGTAGCTTTCGCGCCAGCTCCCGCATTGCTTCAGGATTATCAAAGTTTACCAAGCCTGAAAATTGATTGTTTTGAATAAAGGTCACCCCCGGCCTTGTTTCTACCACGTCAGAGACTTGAGGTGGCTTGCCACTTAGCATCAGTGATTCAGCGTCGGGGGTGGCAGTTGTGGTTGTCTTAGGATACCCCGCGCCCAGTTGGTCAAAATATTCTTGCTGTGGTTTCATCAATATATCACGCATAGTAATATCATCAAGCGCCTGCGTGCCCAAGAGCCCTACTTTGGTAAATTCCATCCAGTCAATGGCATCTTGTTGCGCGGTGCGTGATTGGCGAACTTGTAAATCCAACATATCAACCGCCGTCATCAATTTTTCAGTGTTTTCACCATATACCTGAACTAATTGTTTTCGGTATTCATCAATTCGTTGCTTCTCCAATTCGGAAACAATACCATCTTGAAAAGCGGCAGCGATATACTCGCCCAGGTCTTTAGCAAGCTGAATAATCTCTGGAGACTTAGTAAAGACCGCAACTAATTGTTGGAAAATCATTTCATCGAGAGTATTGGCGAAATCCTCAAGCGGCTTAATCACAGCATCGGGGCCGAACATAGATTTCCAAAGATTTGTCCAAGAAGAACCCAAAGAGGATTGCAACGTTTTGGAAAACTCCTCACCCGCGGAGACAATCTTTTCAGCGCTTTGGGTAATACTTTTTGCCGCATCCTCAGTAGCATCCTTTTGTACTCCACGGATTTGTAGGTCGAGGGCGTCAACTGCGACCATCAATTTTTTAGTATTTGTCTCATATTCTTTGACCAAGAGCGCTCTATATCGGTCAATCTCATATTTTTCTGTTTGCGAAATGATTCCGTTATTGAGAGCAAAGGCGATGTATTCGCCAAGTTTTCTCGCCTGTTCCATCAACTCAGGGGTTTTGGTAAATATCTCAACAAGTTGATTGAAAATCATCTCATCTACTGAATCCGCAAAACTTTCCAATGGGTCTATGACTGAATCTGGGTCAAACAGGGATTGCCACAACTCGTTCCAGGAACTTTCTAACCCTGGGCGTAGGGCTTCGGCAAAGTCTATTCCCGCTAAACGGCCTTCAAGAATCACGATTGTTTTCTCCAGTGTCTCTATTTCCCCTTCAATTGCCACTGCCATCGCACCCATGCCGCGTGTACCGCGTGCAGTTTCTAAATCCTTCGTGAGCCCTTTAATCTTTGTTCTGGCATCCTCTATTGATTGGTTCAGGTTTTCCCAATCTATCACAAAACCGCCAAAGCCAGGACCCGTCATGTTATCTATCATCTTTGCTATGAAGTTTATTCCAGAACCTATTATTTTGAGAGGTTCCCCTGATATTAACGCCTCAAAGAACCTAAATACCGCTTCTGTTACTGCGTCAAATTCGACACCCAGACTTTCAAGACCGCTTTTGACTTCGCTAACAAATCCACCAAAATCATCTTGTATATCGAGGATGACTGTATTCCATTCCGACAAGCCCTCTATAAACTCTTCCACTTGTTTATCTTGTTCCTCAATAATTTTTTTATTAAAAATAGAAAAATCACGCCACCGAGTTTCATACGCATCCGATTCAATTTTCCTCAGTCTCTCGCTTGCTTCCGCCTCCTGTTTAATTTGTGCCATTCTGATTTTGAAATAAGTCTCCGTCAAGCCAATTTTTATTTTGTTTAATTCCTTAACAGCTTGTATTTCATCATCAATGTCTTTCATTGCCGCTTTCGCTATGCGTTCTTGTGATGCCGTTATTTGTTCTTCGTGCGCTAAGTAGGGTATCAACATTTTTTTGAGTTCTGCCTGTTCCGCTTTCCTGCGGTTTTCAAGTTCTTTCATCTCAGCATTTGTGGCCAGTACCCCCGCCTGGACCCTATCTTTTACCCATTCATTCAACCTTTTCTGGCTTTCATCTGCTTCTTTTTCAAGAGCGTCATTATTCTTTTTGGTATATTCATCAATGACTTGCTGTTGCTCGTGATGGTATTGTTGCTCCAATGCTAATTTTTTGTCATTCAATGCTTGCATTAACTGAACTTCCTCAGTAGTCGCACCTTTCAATTCAATCATGCGCGCGTCTATCTCCTTGATATTCGCCTCATGTCGAACCCTGAGCATTTCTAATTCTCGTTGTTGTTCATCGGTTATCAGACCGGCGCGGATTTCGGCAGTTTGCGCCTCGGCTTTTCTAATATCATCAGCTAATTTAGTAACTTCCTGGGCAAATTGAGTTAAACTTTGTTTATCAATTGGCGCTATTTTAGTCCGCCGTGCCTCCAGTTGCTTCATCCCCGCTTCAATTCTTTGCATTTCCGCTTCAATCGCTGCTGGTCTGAGAGCCTCCATCGTTGTCGTTGGGGTCGTTCTTGCAAGTTCCGCTTGTACTTTTCTGAGATTTTCTAATTTTTGCCGTTGGCGGTCTAACGTTTTTCCGAGTTCCTCATATTCCTCTTGTGCTGTCATTGGTTTTAGTCCTTCTGCAAGTCTTACGGCTCCCTTTTCAATCGCATTTTTTTCATACCACTCAGAAATCTTTTTTAGTCCTATGTATAAACCCGCCGCCGCGATAGTTGCGCCGCCAAGCGCCGCGGTAAGTCCGAGCGTTTGAGTGCTTTGCAAAAACAGATATGCGGTTTTTAATGCCGCAAGCCCACTGACAACCTTGGGGATTAACAATACTACACCAGCCAGCCCCGCGGTGAGTGCCGCCAACCCCCCAATAATAGCACCTGCCCAGGTTATCATTGCCTTCTGAGTATCAGACAATTGATTGAACCAACCTACCAATTTCGTCAAAACGCCCAAAACTTGCGTAAACACCGGCAATAATGCTTGCCCAACCGCGACCTTTGCGTTGAAAACTGCGTCATTGAAATTCTCTATCTCGTTTCGCGTCCCACCAACAACCCTTGGCAATTTCTCAAAACCCGACACCAATGTTTCAATGAAGGACTCCGCAGAAATATTCATTTTCTGAATTGCCTCAGTCGAAGCGGTCCCGAATGCTTCCATCATCACCTTTCTCACTTCTGGGACCCGTTCGGCAATCTGGTTGATTTCCTCCGCGGTAACCTTTCCCTTGCCGACAATTTGCGTCAGAGCAAGAATAACCCCCGAAAGTTCCTCACGTCCCTTGCCAACGCGTGCCAGTGCGTTCCCAAATTCCATCAATGCTTTATTTGCTAATTGCGCATTGATGCCAACCGCTTGCAACCGCGTTGACCCTTGAATAGCTTCCTGGAGTCCCAATCCTGGCAACTTAGCAATTTCATGCAACTCTTTCATTTGCGCTTCTGCTGCTTGCGCACTTCCAGCAACCGAGGCCAATCCTAGTTTGAGAGATTCCATCTCAATCGCAGCACCGAGCGATGATTTTGCTACCAACAGCACCGCTCCTGCAACAATGCCAGAGGCAACCGCAATAGTTTTCAATCCATCGGCAAACTCCCGTGCCTTTTTCGAGCCTTCCTGCATTCCCTTGACATAATCAGAGATTGCCTTTTTGGCTCCGGCAACGGAAGTTTGCAGATTACGGACAGAATCGCTAAACGCCTTAGAAATTTTCCCGAAGCCAGCGGAAGCCCTATCGGTTAATTTCATTAAGATGGTAACTTCTTTGTTCATTTGACTTTTCGTGGCCTCAAAAGGTCTCTAACTGGAGACTAATTTGCGGCCATTGTTGATGTCACTTGTAATGCGGACACCAGGCACAAATGTAAGAGCTTCCGCGACCTGTTCTCCTTGCTGTGTAGTGACCTGGACCACACAGCCGATATTCTCTATTTCCATCGCTTTACAAGACTTCATCCATCCTTGTTCTTTCGATGATGCCTTGCACAATAACTGAAACATATCACCATTACCCGTTATTTTGACATCGGGCACATTTACAAGAACTTCAGCCACGTTTGTGTTGTGTAGTTCTTTCAAAATTTTCATTTTCTGAATCCTCTTTTTCCCACTTGTTTTGCATTTGCGATTCTTGATTGTTGTTGCATCTTGTTCATCGTGTCCTCTTGTTGTTCGCGCTCATATTCGGTTACCAGACCGTGAATGATTTCAAAGATTTGCATGGTGATTTCCTCCTGGTCGAGGATACCGCCTGCGGATGGTAACTGCATATCTTTGAAGCGGCGGCATCTGAAATAGAGGGATAGGTATTGCGTGATAAGGGATGGTGGAGTATCCTCGTCATCTTCTTCGCCAGGAACAATAATTTTCCCATGCAGAAGCTCCAGCACCCCTTTTCTCAGTCCTCTTCGGTTTCAGGCGTGAGACTATTCATTTTATTTATCTCATCAAGCAATCGATCGGATACCCATTGCGGAAGTTCATCAAGAAGTTTCTCAGTAAATGGTATTTCTTTTTCGGGGTCAGCGCCATCGCCGACATTGCGGCATTTCTTGCATGCAGCAAGTATCTTTTGATATGCCGCTGTTCCATACTCAAAAGACGAGCCCCCCTTCCGACTGATTTTGTACATTCTATTTGTGATATCACGAAATTCACGAGTGGTAATTCTTTTGAGTCCAAAGTAGGCGGTCTCCATGGTTTCGGTAGGCTCGATAGGTTCTTCGTTATCATCTACCGGCCATGGTGTTTGTGTTATGGCGTCAAAGTGAATGGGATACCATTCTACCGCGATATCTACTATTTTTAAAGGCATAAGAAAGCCTCCTTATTTAAAGATTATAGCCTGCTCTGTCTCTTCAAGATAAAGCAGTTGCTTCTTTTCTTGTCGGATGAAATCATCAGTAGCTTCCTTCGCTCCTGGGCAACTTTTTGTGCCATAATCATCTAACAACAAAATTCCACCAGGAGAGATTAACGGATAAAAGAAAGTAAGACAATCCCATGATGATTGATAAACGTCTACATCAATATGAACATACGCAAACTTATTTAGTTTATGCCTCATTGATATTGCCGTCCCTGGAAATATCCCCTCAATTAAGAAAAACTGCTCTTTCTTAAAATGGCTACTCAAAAAGTTATTCACATCTGCAAGAGAGGTATTACTAAAATCCCCCTGGCGATGCAGGTCTCTGGCGTCAGTGTATGGAATACCGCAAAAGGTATCGAAAAGAAATATTTTTTGAGGCGAATGGCATGCTTGTATTGCATTCAAAGCTATAAATGCTGTTCCACCTTTGTATACTCCTACCTCCGCAAAATCGCCCTCAAGATTACATGCCATCTTTGCCAGTTGCCAGATAATGAAATTCTTATTATCCAGATACAACAGTCTGTCGCGTGCTGCGTTTAGAAGCTGAACAAACTCAGGAAATTCGCTATATTGCATAATTGCCATATTAACTATATGTTTCCTTATTGTCCAAAAGCGCCGCCAACACTCTCTCGTCGGTGGCATAATACAAAGCATGAAATTCTATTGTATACACTCCCCTATCACTTGTACCCGCAATCTCAGGGAGCGGCAGCGTTGTGATTCGTGCATTTGGAATATCCAATTGGAGACAATATGGATTTGTACCCATAGAACTCCCCGTCCACGTAGCTACGATATCAAGTTGTTGGTCGGCAACGAAGGCATTGAAATCGTTGACATCCTCGAACTCTCGGTCGAACGCCCCGGTAACAACCAATATCCCTTCAGGTAGCGCGGCGATGTAATCCGTACCTTCCGCGGTTACTTTATCGCGAACCAAATTATTGACGATGCTTACCATAAATCGTTCTATTGTAGTATCCGCTGACGGCGCAACCCCATTGTAGCCTTTTGTAAAAGCTAAATTTTTGAAAATGAACGGATGAATGCTCAAATCGGCATAATCCGCATCGACTGGAGCAAGAGCTGCTACAAGAGCATGTTTCTGCGCCGCCCCATCAACCGTCAACCGTAGAACATCGCGTGCGGTATTTTCAAACGTGAGAGTATCAATTTTCGCACCCGCGAGTCTGAAAGTCGGTGACGCCCCCACTGCGCGGTCGACCGATATTGACAAAGAAGGTAGCGAACTCGCCGGCACGATGGTATGTCTTTTTTCTGTATCTACCAGAGTAACACTCGAAAGAGCCCCGAGCGCCGCTTCGAGAATTTCACCAATATTTTCAGGATGCGCCCACATCTCCCAGTTGAACGAGTAATCCAATCCCGTCTGTATGTCCCGATATTGCCAGCGTGTTCCTCGCGCTTCCTCAGATACAACTCTTGCCGCGGTTATTTCAGCATTCCCTCTCTGGCATTCAATATATCTTGTCGGCGCAACCGCTGTTCCGTAAACTGTTTCTTTTCCTATTCCCATCTGACCTTGCCATGAAATCATTCGTGATTCCTCCTTTCTTAGTGGGTTAGTGGGTGAGTGAGTGAGTGGGTGGGTGGGTGAGTGGGTGGGTGAATGAGTGGGTGAGTGAGTGGGTGAGT
>Ga0210043_1002346_pt1 | contig 12748 bp, 19 predicted proteins | sample CryGeymet201501t_FD_183990 | JGI IMG/M metagenome (GOLD analysis project Ga0210043, IMG submission 183990) | Groundwater microbial communities from Crystal Geyser aquifers in Utah, USA - Crystal Geyser metaG 2015-01t (SPAdes) (version 2) | ecosystem: Environmental > Aquatic > Deep subsurface >... | reverse complement strand
CCCAGGGCCGCCGCCGCGGCGGGACGACCTACGACCGCCGCCGCCGAGGCGATCGCCGCCGAGCTGGACCAGGACGAAACGCCCTTCTAGGTATCCGGAAGACCCCGGGGCCGGAAACCGCCCGCCTCAGGCTTGCCCGTTGCTCTCCGAGCCCGCTCCAGCGACCCCCGACCCCTCCGAGCCCTGTAACGCCTTGTCGGGGCTCTCCTGGCTCTCAGGGTCGATGCCAAACGCTTGGCACAGGATCGGGGCGTACCGCTCCTCGTTGAGGACCCTGGTTCCTTCGGCCCAGTCCTCGTTCCGAGCATCGCTCCACAGCGCCAACCCGGAGATCGGCATCCGAGCCCCCCAGCTGAAGACCTGGTTGACGAGGCGTTCAAACACCTCGTCGGCCAACGGGTCACCGTTGGGATGGCGGATGTTGAGCGTCGGGATGACGGGCTTGCCGCCGAGCAGCTCGCTCAGGCGCGCGCTCTCCGCGAGGCCGAGCTCGACCGAGACCCGGTCGAGGAGCACGCCGCCCGGGAGCCGATCGTAGAACATCGGCATCAGCACATCCATGCGGGAAAACAAGCCCAATCCGTGCTCCGAAGCCCGCTGCATCGACTCGTGCAACCAGGGCCAATCGAGGCGCATCGGCCAGCCGTACCACCCGAAGACGAAGCCCTCACCGAGCAGCTGCTCGAGATAGCTGTACCAGGCCAGCCCGTGCTCGATATACCGATGGGGCCACTGCCCGGTCGAGGCCGCCTTCCAGTGCGCCGTGCCGATCTCCACATCGACGGAGACCAGGCCGGGCGGGGACCCCGCGGGCACGGCCGACCCGATCTTCCGCTTGGTCTCCGCGAAGTGGTAGGCCAGGTCGATCGTGGCGATGTCCCCATCGCGCGGCCAGCCCCCCTGAGACCCACAGTCCACCTGGTAGGCGCGGCGGACATCGAGGAGGGGGAACTCGTCGGCCCAGGACTGGGCCAACTCCCAGAACCGGCCCGGGTTGACGCAGTGGATCGGCAGATTTGGCATGGTGTCGCTCCCGCCCCTGGGGCGGCCCGCGGCCGCCCCAGGGGTCGTTCTGGCAAAAACTCAAGGTCTCAGGGGCTTTCCGGCGATCAAGCCACCCGACGGCCTCGCAGCCGCCGAGATGGTTCCCCCCCAGAACGGGGTCTTGTCCGCCTGGGGGGGACACCCGATCTTGGTGTAACGGATTTCGTTCGCACCAGGGGTTGCGTTACGCTCTCAAGGATGATAGCGTGACCCACGAGCAAAGCACCCCCCCAGGAGTAGGTCATGGACAGACCTCAGCAACTCGACCGGGCGACGACGCTGGAAATCCTGGGTTTGACGGCGTTTTTCTCGCAGGCGGAGCTGCTGGTGTGGCTCGCCCACAACGCCGAAGCCAACCCGGGCGGGGAATCTCGCACCACCGCCAGGCGGCTCGCCGAGCTGACGGGGCTGGACGATCGGGGCACAATCCCCAAGGTTCTCGCCTCGCTCCAGGCCAAAGGGGGACTCAAAATGACCGACCAGACCTCAAAACCGAGGGCCTATGCCGTCTGTTTGCCGCATGGTTACGCCAAAAAGGCGGAACCACACGGCGAGCAACGGCTGGGGAAGCCTAGAGCGCCTCAAAAAGAGGGAACTTTACCTCCATTTGGCGGAACGATACGCCGATTCGACGCGAGGTCCGAGAATACATGTTCCGTCAATTACGAGGAACATTACGCCTCAGACAAGGAACCTTGCACCGCGCCTACGATCTCTGATTCCTCCGGCGCTTTGCCAGGAGAGGTAAGCGGTAGGGGGGAGGCGCGGGCGCGGGCGCACGCACGCGAGGGCCGCCAGCCGCCCCCAACCGCCACCGCCCCCAACCCCCACCAGATCAAGCAGAGGCGGGAAGCCGAGGCGGCGCAGACGGCCATGCTGGCGGCCTGCCCCGTGGACGATCTCGACCAGCTCAAGGACACGGCGCGGCGGTACCGCCTGCGCGTGATCCGCGAGAACATCGATCGCGAGCGCAAGCGCGCCGCGGAGATGCGCCAGCCACTCACCTGGTACCGACTGCGTTCGGCGATCCGCGGCGACTACGCCGGCAAGGAGCGCCGCGCCCGCGCCGTCCAGAAGGTCAAGAAGGCCCAGGGCAACACCACCGAAGAAGCGGAGGCGATCGTGATGATGCGCGAGCAGTGGACGAACGCGGCCATCGACGCCGCCGACACGATGAGCGACGAGCAGGTCCTCGCGGTGCTGATGGAGGCCGCGGGCGCCCTGCCCACCGAGGAGCTGCGCGCCGACGCCGTCGCCAGGATCCGCAAGCTGGCGGACAACGGGCTGTCCGCCCGCGCCATCGCCACCAACGCCATCTTCGCCAGGCTGTTCACCGAACGCGCCACGCTCATCGAGCAGGGCGGCGCGCGGTATGTCCGAGACGCAGACGAACCCGAGAACCCCAAGGAGTAGACCGCCGTGACCACACAAGCCGACACCAGCGCCGACGCCCGCCCGACCGAGAGTCGATCGCTGTCCGACCTGTACGCCGACGCCCGCGCCGAGATCGCGGCAGTCGATGGGCTCGACCGCTTTGCACGCATGGTCGAGCAGCTGCGCGCCCACGCCGACGATTTCCGCGTGGCGATCGCCGCGCGCCGCGACGACTCAACGCTGGCGCATGTGCGCACCCTGCCCTACTCGGGATTCGACGAGGACCTACTGGCGCGGCAGTGCGGGCCCGGCCGCTACCGGCTCACGCTGAAGGACGCCGCCAACCGCATCGTCACCAACTGCGAGTTATCCATCGCCGCCGGCCTGGGCGCGCCGCCCCAGAGCGCGCCGAGCTTCACACCGCCGGAGCCCGACCGCCTCGCGCGACTCGAATCACTGGTCGAGAACCTCATCGAGCGGAGGCCGAGCGGCGCGGCCCCGGGGCTCGGCGAGATCGCCCAGCTCATCCAGGCGTGCCGACCGGCGAGCGAGGGGCTCAGCATCAAGGACCTGTTGCAGACCGTAACGACGATCGTCCCGCTGATCGCCGGCCGCGCCTCGCCCGTCAAGGACATCATCGAGGGCATGCGCGCGGTCCGCGACCTCTCGGGCGACGGCGCGGAATCCGACAGCGCGTCGTTGGTCCAGTCGATCCTGGGCGCGCTGGCGTCGATGGCCCAGCAGCAACGCCCTACGATGAGAGCGACGCCCGCGGAGCCAGCACCACCGGCCCCGCGACGCGTCCCGCAGAGCCCCCCGGCGCCGACAGCCCCGCCGGCGCCGGGGACGGCCGCGGCCCCCACCCCCACCCCCACGCCACCGCCAGCGCCCCGCCCCGCAGAGACCGGCCTGGTCTCTATGCTCGCCGCGCCCGTGGGCAAGGCGATCGTCTTCGGTGCGATGTCCGGCATCGCGCCCGAGAACCTGGCGCCCGCCGTCATCGACCTCATCGACGCCAGTGCCGACGCCGGCACCGTGCCGGCCGACCAGGCCGGGCTCTGCGAGTGGCTGGTGGGGCAGCTCCCGCCCGACGCCAGCGACATGGTCCCCATCCTCACCGCCTACATCGGCGAGCTGGCCGAGGCGATCAGCGTCGAGCTCGAGAGCGTCGAGCCAGACGAGCAGCTCCAGGATGACATCGACGAGAACGGGCGGCCGCGCAGCGGCGATCCCATGTACGCACCACTCACCACGGAGGACGCATGAGCAGGCTCACACAGATCGACACCGCCGCCGGACCGCTCTGGATCGACACCGACCGCATCGACGCCATCGGCGGCGGGCCGCCCGTCCCCGGCGCGCTCGCCGGCTCGGTGCAGCGCACCACCGCCATCGCCATCAACGGCGCCACGCTCATCCTGGGCGGCTCGCCCGAGGACTGGCACGCCAAGCTGTTCCCGCCGGAGCCGCAGGGCGCGCCGCAGTTCACCGCGGGCAAGCTCTCGGCGTTCAGAGACAACTCGCGCACCCACGCACCCACGCACCAAGGAGACCGACCGTGACGATCCTCGACACCGGCAAGGCCTACCCGCAGAACGCCGTCCTCAGCATCCCGCTTCCCAAGGACCCAGACCAGCGGGTCCTCGCCACCATCCAGGGCATCGCGGGGATGACCGACGAGGCCCGGCACATGCCCTATGTCGCGCAGGTCGCGCAGCTGCTTGAGGCGACGCGCGACCTGGTCCCCGCGCCGCCGGGCATCCCTGCCAACCTCTTCGCGCTCTTCCGGCTCATCAAGCGGCGATTCACCTTCACACGCGACCCACCCGGCCACGAGCTGGTCCGCTTCGCCGACTACTGGGCCGACCAGGTCCTGCACACCAGCGGCCGGCTCGAGGCCGATTGTGATGACCTGGCCGCGTTCGCCGTCGCGATCGTCAAGGTCATGGGCTACCGCCCCGTGCTGATCGTCGTCGGCACCGCGGCCAAGGGACCCTTCCAACACATCTTCTACGGCGCCATCGTCGCCGGGCAGCTCATCCCCTTCGACCCCCAGGAAACGCGCGAGCCGGGCATCGAGCCGCCGTCCGCGCGCAGGCACGAGATGCGCCTGTGAGCCGCCACGGCTACGAGATCGTCCGCGTCAAGCCCTGCGCGTATGTCAGGAGCGCCGCGTCCTGGTCCGACGATCCGGCCTGGCTGCGCGACCGCACACACTTCACCCAGGAGCGGATCGACGAGCTGCGCGCAGGCCAGGCCGCGCCTCGCTTCGGTTCGCCGACCAGCAAGGAGCACACATGCCCCCCCCAAAATGGTACAGATGCGCCGCGCGTCACGAGGACGGACGCATCGTCGCCGGCATCACTGTTCGCGCCGGCACCAAGGAAAGAGCCAAGGTCTTCGCCAAGCTCATCGCCGCCGACCAGCTGCGATGCTCGACCTACGCGCTGACCGCGCACGCCAAACGCATCACCGGCCACGAGGCCAAGCACATCGAGCACACCCACCGGCTCGGATCGGTCCTGTACATCGCCACCCTCAGCGAAGGAGAACACCAGTGGCCCATCGACTCATCCGACGACTCTTCACCGACGACACCGGCCGCGAGTGGGTCCTCCGAGTCGTCTACGACCACAACGAAGGAACCGTGATGACGATCGTGCGCGCAGTGGGGGATCCACAGAGCGCGTCCGGCGTCGTGAAACTCCCCGAGCCGAAGCCCAAGCCGCGGAGGGGCAAGTGAGCGACGAAGCCGACAAGGCCACGAGCCCCGACCACGCGACCAACCAGCGCCGCTGCATGTGGGCGTGCAAGGGGCCTCTCCCCGAGGACCGCGCCCGGTGGGTGGTCGCCGACTTCAAGGCGTTCTGCTCGGAACGCTGCGCGCGAGACTGGACCAGGCGGAGAGCCGCCGCGAGCCACAGCGACGGGGGCACGCCCGAGACCTACTGGGGCTGAGCGTAACACATTAGAGAAACCTAACCCGTTACAGAGAACCACCATGACCACAACCACCACACCCAAAACCTGCCCGCACTGCGGCGCCACGCTCCCGACCATGGTCGAGGGGCCATGCTCGCAAGCCTCGCGACCACGCTTCAACCGCCGCCGCGACCTGGTCTACTGCTCGGGGCGCTGCCGAACCGCCGCCTGCCGAGATCGTCGCCGCGCGGCGCGTGACACCGGTCGGAAGGCCGGCTAGAGTTCTTTGCTTTGTTCACTCGGGCTCGGCCGGCCTGTCCCCCCGGTCGAGTCCTTTCCCAACCCCCAGAGCGGGCCGGAGATCCGGCCCATGAACGCCAGGCGCCTCACGCTGCTCGCTCTGACGGTCTGCATCGCCGCGCTCGGCGGGTGTGTGCTGACCGAGGGCCAGACGGACGGCCAGGCCCGCCACGACCGCTACGCCGACCTGATCGAGCGATCCACCGACGCCCTCGATCGGGCCGCGGCCACGATCACCCAGCCCGGCGTCGTCCAGCGTGACCCGACGCAGGCCGCCCAGGAGGCATCGGCGATCAGCGTCGCCGCCCGCGACCTGGGCGCCGTCGCCACGCAGATCGCCGCCGCCGCCGAATCCGCCGCCGTCGCCGCGCAAGCCGCGGCCGACAGCGCCGAGGACGCCCCACAACGCATCGCAGATGCCGTAGGAGCCGTTACAGGGCTCGGGGTCTCCATCGCCACGGGCAACCCCGCCGTCGCCGCCCCCGTCGCCCAGACGGCCCGGGACGGCACCCAGCAGCTCATCGAGCTCGCGGGCGCCCTCATGCTCGGCGCCGCGGGCGTCGGTGGAGCCTGGCGGGCCGCGAACAAGGCCTGGGATGAGCGGGACAAGCTCGCCAAGGGGGGCTCTTGACCGACGAGGCCATCAGCATCCCCGGGTGGGTGGTCGCCATCGCCGGCACGCTCATCGCCGCGGGGATCATCGCCCTCACCACCACCGCCGTCACGCTGTGCGTCACGGTCGGGCGGATCGACGAACGCACGAAGGCGATCGACGCCCGCGTGACACGGATGGAGTCCCGGAGCGACCGGGAAGGAGCCTGACACATGGATTCGAGCCAAGACATCGGCGTGTTGACCCGCGACGAGCTGCCCGACCTGGGCGAGATGTACCCGGGCGAGCGCGAGGAGGCGGCGCAGGAGATGGGCCTCATGGGCTACCAGCCTGGCAGCCGCATCGGAAACTTGGCCAAGGAGAACCGCCGCCTCAAGGGCCATGTGATCTTTCTGGGACAGATCATCCGCAAGCTCCGCGCCGAACTCGCCTCGCGCACCGCGAGCTGACCGTCCGCCCCACCGCACCATCGAGGGAACGACCATGAATCCATGGGCTTTCGGCAACCTGAGCAGCGATCAGCAGCGCGTCGCCCTGTCGCGGATGGCCATCCCGGCGCGGAAGCGGCTGTATGTGCAGCTCATCGCCCTGCAGCGCGGCGGCCTGGCCGGGCCAGAGGAGGACCTCGGGTCCTGGCTGAGCAAGGCGCTCGGCAGTGTGGGCGGGTCGCTCGGCCCGCTCGCCGCGGGGCTCACCGCATTCATCCCGGGCGTCGGGCCGATCATCGCCCCGCTGGTCGGCGCCGCCGTCTCGTCGATGTCCGCGGGCAAGGGCGCCGCGGCCTTCGTGCCGGCACAACCCCAGACCAGCCCTCCGCCCACGGCGCCGCAGGCCGCGAGCGGCGGCCTGGACAAGAACACCATGCTCATGATCGCCGCCGGCCTCGCCGCGATCCTCCTGCTGAAGCGCTAGTGAGGCGGCCCGTTTTCGTACAGGATCATCCAGTAGCCCAACCAGCCAAGTGCGGCAATGCCAGCCAGGCCCAACACGACCATTCCGACGATTTCAGCAACCGCGACGACGACCGACTTTTCGCCCTTCCCGGGCAGCTCTGGGGGGGGAGTGCTCATGCGAGCAGTGTAACGCCTATGTCAACCTTCAGTTCCCCATTCTGGTGGCTCACGAATCGAAGCGGCACCCCCGAGCAGATCCGGCTCGGCCAGCTCATCGTGCAGCTCCCCGCCCTGGCTCGGGCGATCATGAAGGTGGACGCCGAGCTCGACTACATCGCCAAGTACCACCAGATGGCCGGGACCACCGCCCCCGTCTTCGCCGGCAAGAGCCTGGCCGACACCAGGGCGCTGCTCAACATCGTCCACGCCCTCTACACCGCCGCCCATGGCGAGGTGCTCCAGGCGGCGCGAGCGGCCACCGAGGCCAAAAAGATTGTCGAGGGCCGCGACTGGCGGCTGGAGAGCGTGAGGCCCCCCGACATTGCCGGCTACCAGATGCTGCTCGCCGTCGCCGTTGTTGTCCTCGGGATGGTGCTCGCAATCGTCGCTGCCCTCAACCGGCCGTCCCAGGTCGCCAGCGCGATCAGCCAGGCTTTGGTACACATCAAGACCTCCCAGGCGTACACCGCCGCGTGGTTCGACTGGTACAGGCGCGGGCGCCAGGGAACGCCGCCGCCGCCGCCCGTCATCATCCCGTCGCCCGTCCCCCCGGACGAGATGCCCAGCGGCACCGCCATGGCGACCGCGGCCACGGGCATCGGCGTCGCCGGCTTCGCCGCGCTCGCCCTGGTCGCCCTGGTCATGCTCAAGGGGCGTCGCCGATGAGCTGGATACAGCACAGCCCCGGCGTCTGGACCTCGGAGGCATTCTCCGGCTTCCAGCTCACCACCGAGCGACTCGCCGCCCTGCCCGCGTTCCTCCGTGAGGAGCCGCCGAAGTTCATCGGCAAGCGCCAGAACCCCGCCTTCTGGGCGTGGCGTGCCAAGTACGGCCCCGCGGGCGAGGCGGCCCTGTACGGCGGCAAGTTCGCGGAGCTGGTCGCCCTCAACGACATCAAGGCCGGCGGCAACCCCACCGCGGCCGTCGCCCAGGCCAAGAGCCTGGCGGCCCACTCGGGCAAGCCGGCCCAGTTCCCTCAGCTCGTCGCCATGCTCGCCCAGGCCGGCTACACCGCCGCGGCCGCGGCCCTCAGCCAGTCCGGCGCCGCCGCGGCCTCGCAGCTGGCCCCGACCTCGAGCGCCACCCCTGGCGCCACGAGCCAGGCCGGCGCGTCCAACCTGGTCCCGGTCATCGCGCTCGCCCTGGGCCTGGTCCTAGTCGTCGGTCGGAGGCGCCGCCGATGAGCAAGAAGGCCGCCAAGAAGACCCGCAAGCGCCCCGCCAAGAAGGGCGCACGCAAGAAGGCAGCGGCCTCGAGGCGATGCAGCTGCCCGCTGTGTCGGGCGCTCACGCCCGCGACGGGCAAGATCGTCACCCTCGGGCTCGGCCAGGTCATCGAGATCACCTACAAGCACGCCGACGACGGCAAACGCTACAAGCACCGCTTCAAGAAGCACGCGGCCCTCCACGCCGCCGACCGCGGCCAGGTCCTCATCATTGAACCCGTCCGCCTCACCGCCGTCAACGCCCAGCACTTCATCGGAGACTGAGCCATGAACTTCACCGCCGTCAACCCCCCGAAGAAGCGCAAGGGCAAGAAGAAGGCCGGCACCCGCAAGTGGGGGAGCCCCGCCCAGCGCAAGGCGTTCGCCAAGATGATCGCCGCCCGAAAGTCCAGCAGCCCATCCCGTAAGCGCAGAAGCGCAGGAGGTACCACCGTGGCCACGAAGAAGAAGCGTCGCAAGACCGCGACCAAGCCCAGGAGCCGTCGTCGTTCGTACTCGCGGCGCGGCTTCGCGGGGATGCCCGTCGTCATCGCCGCCGGCGCCGGCACCGCCGGCATCATGCTCGCCAACCAGATCATCCCGCGGCTCCCCATCCCCGACAACATGAAGACGCCCACCGGCATGGGCCTCATCCAGATCGGCCTGGGCGTCGCCATCGCGACGGTCGGCCGCCGCGTGCTCGGCAAGTACGCCACGCCCATGGGCGTCGGCGTCGCGACCATGGGCGGCGTGCAGCTCGCCGCGTCGATCATGAACCGCGGCGTCAGCGGCCTCGGCTACCTCGACACCACGCCGGCCCTGCTCTCCAGCCAGGGCATGGGCTACCTCGACAGCACGCCGGCGCTCACCGCCGGCCTGGGCTCGCCCCTGGAGACCGAGACCTACGGCTGATTCGTAGATCCCCCGTGAGGACCGACGCTCTCCTCTGACTCTCGAGCGCACCCCCCAGACCGGGCGTACGCGGCACAGCCGCAGAAGTGCGCCCCATGAACCTCGGTCAAGCATTCAACCGCGTCCGCCTCGGACAGCAGTACCCCGAGAACACCTTCTTCTCCCGCCCGCATGTCATCTGGCACCGCGTCGGGATCCCCGACACCACGACCGGCAGCCCCGGCAAGCTCAACTTCTTCAACGCGAACAAGTCCAGCCGCGTCACCAACCTGACGACCGCCGGCCGGATGCCCACGAACAACATGTTCAGCCTCGAGAAGGTCGCGTTCTTCATCGAGCAGGGCTACGACATCGCCGACAACGCCGAGGCCGACCACACCGTCGGCGCCGAGGACTGGACCGCCCCCAGCGTCATCACCGTCCAGAACGCGATCCGCCTGCTCTACACGCACGGCGTCGTGCGGATGGGCGTCGGCAACCGCATCGCGATCGACGATGTCTACGGCCTGCACAACTTCCCGTGGGGCAGCGAGCCCCGCGTGACCGCCGCGGCCGTCGAGAACACCAACACCACCGTCGCCGCGGCCATCATGCAGGTCGCCGTCGGCACCGGCTCGAGCCAGGACGGCTACTGGTTCGACAACCCCGTGCCCATCTACCCCGACCGCCCCATCGAGCTCAGCGTCGACTACTCCGGCCTCAACATCGACACACAGGCCGACCTGGTCATCCGCGCCGGCCTGTTCGGACGCCTGGTCAGCGTCACCAACCTCTGATTCTCTCTCTCCTCGAGGACCGGCCGGGCCAGCCGCCCGGCCGGTCGATTCCCAACCCACCCGCCCACGCACCAGGAGCGCACAGATGAACGACAACGACCTCCGTCAAGCAATCGAGGACCTGGGCCTCGGCGGCCCCCCCGCGCAGTGGAAGCGGGTGTACTACGAGTACATCCTCAACTTCAACACGACGATCACCGCGGGATCGGCCGGGACCGCGACGCAACAGATCAACCAGGGCGGCGCGTTCGTCTGCCAGGCCATCAAGGGCGCCGTGTACATCCCCGCGGACAACACCGCCGTCGCCTACACGCCGTTCTACCACCGCATCAGCGAGAACACGATCGCCGACCTCACCTGGGAGTCGCTCCTCAGCTGCACGCTCGACCTCCGCACGGTCGATACCAACTGGTTCAGCGCGCCGATCCTCTGCAACCTCATCATGGGCGACGCCCTCAACCCGTTCATCCTGCCCACGACCAGGCCGATCGCCGCCAACGACGAGATCACGGCGACCCTGCAGAACAACTCGGGCGAGAGCATCCGCGGCCAGGTCTGCCTCTGCGGCCACAAGCTCATGCGCCGTTGAGCTGAGCGCCGCCACCACGCACCGGAGACCCCATGGGCCAGCTCAACACAGCCTTTACCCGCCAGGCCCTCGGGCTGGCGCCGTACCCGACCACGCCGGGCGACGCCGAGCAGCTCGCCGCCTCGCCGGACAGCGGGCGTCGCTGGGCCAGGTCCGACCTCATCGACCGCTTCCCCGGGCTCGACTTCAAGGGCCCGTTCGGATTCACCCAGATCGGCGTCGTCAACCCCACCATCGCCGCCGGCGGATCGGCCTGGTACAAGTTCGCCAGCATCCGCGTGCCCGGCGACACCGGCCAGCAGGTCGGCCTTATCGGCTGGGATCTGCAGCTGCTCCCGACCGACAACGCCGGCCAGGGCGACGAGGGCGACGCGGGCGCCACGGCGCTCACCTGGGGCACGGCCCGCGGCCACGGCGCCGCGATCGTCATCGGCGCCAACCTGCCCGGCGACTACCAGACCTGGTCGAACGGGCCGGCCAACATCCTGGGCGTCGAGACCAGCGGCCTGGGCGTGCTCTCAAGCCGCCTGGCGCCGAGCTACGCCGCCTGCATCACCTTCCCGCCGGGCAAGCTCAACGACACCATCCCCAGCAAGCTCTACAAGGAGCGCAGCTACAAGCCCTACATCTACCGCCTGGGCCAGGGCGACACGCTGGACGCCGCGCTCGTCGTGCGCCGTGCGTCGATCACCGGGCTCACCAAGACCCTCTTCGGCGAGTGCGTGCTCACGCTCGATGTCGGGCTGACCCGCGACCGCAGGGCGTTCGGCGGGGCGTGATGGACTGGCGCCGCACTATGCGCGAGTTCGTGCGGGCCTCGAGGCCGGCCGACGCCGCGGCCGTCGCCGCCGCCAAGCTCCGCCGCCGTGTACACCAGGCCGAGGCCGCCGCCGTGACCGCCGCAGGCGCCGCGTCGGTGGGCGGCGGGTTCGGCGACGGCGGCGGTGGGGGCGGCGGGGGCGGGGGCGGGGGCACCTGGCAGTCGGACGTGCCTGACGGCCTCACCGGCGAGAACAACAACAACAACTTCACCGACTACTTCTCCGGGTTCCTCGATCCCTGGTGGAGCAAGTGGAAGGGGCAGACGCCCGTCGTCAACGGCAACGGGCTGTTCAGTTACACGACCAACGGCGCCGGGAACATCGGGAATGTCGCCGCCTACAACGCGGCGACCTTCGCCGATGTCGTGGCCTCGGCGACCGTCACCGCGGGGACCGCTCGGGGCATGGTCTTCGCCCGCGGCGTGTTCGCCCTCGGCGAGCTGAGTGGGTACTCCGTGCAGTCCGGCGCCACGCTCCGGCTGCAGCGCGTCGACGCGGGGGTGCCGACCGACCTGGCGACGGACGGCCTGTCCGGGTTCGCCAGCGGCGATAGGCTGGGCATCGAGTGCGTGGGCACGACCATCAAGCTGCGCAAGAACGGGCTGGAGCTGCTCTCCGCGGTCGATGCCACCTACACGGACGGTTACACCGGCCTCGCCAAGCGGACCGGGACCGGGACGACGAGCTTCGGCGAGTTCACTGTCGCGGGATGAGCCATGAAGAAAGACCCGCTCAGCTTCGCGGCCAGCTTCAACGCAACCACACCGAGACGCGCCAGCCGCAGGACCTGGTACCATCCCAGGCTCGGCACCCTGCGCGATCGCGGAGGCTCAGGCGTCTACGCCATCTACGACGCCGACACCCACGAGCTGCTCTACATCGGCGAGAGCCACACCGGGCGGCTGTACGACACGATCACCCGCCACTTCCGCGCCTGGACGCCAGACAACGACCCCCAGGGCCGCCGCCGCGGCGGGACGACCTACGACCGCCGCCGCCGAGGCGATCGCCGCCGAGCTGGACCAGGACGAAACGCCCTTCTAGGTATCCGGAAGACCCCGGGGCCGGAAACCGCCCGCCT
>Ga0210043_1002344_pt1 | contig 12760 bp, 12 predicted proteins | sample CryGeymet201501t_FD_183990 | JGI IMG/M metagenome (GOLD analysis project Ga0210043, IMG submission 183990) | Groundwater microbial communities from Crystal Geyser aquifers in Utah, USA - Crystal Geyser metaG 2015-01t (SPAdes) (version 2) | ecosystem: Environmental > Aquatic > Deep subsurface >... | reverse complement strand
GATCCAAAGAACACAGGCGCTCTCCGATCCTTCGGGGTATCCGGTGCAGATCTGGTCGCTGATTATTACGAGGGCAAGAGAATTCTCAAGGGTGAGAAGAAGCTGGAGAAGATGCAGGAGAATTATGCTTCCTGTATCTCAGATCTCTTCGGTTGAAATCATAATAATGAAACGGGTACTAGAAGATCCTAGCAGGGGGGTTATAATGAGGTACGGGAGGCTGGAAGGCGAATGAGTACGAAGAGCGCAAGCGCACTGGAAGGTTTGGACATTAAGGAAACGGTTCTCGAAACCGGCTTCGAGATTGTTGTGAAAACCGGACAAGATAGCTCTATGGCTTTTCATACCAATCGTTCAATCACAATTGGTGGTGAGCTTTCCAGCAAGCGTCAGAATGAGGTGATGAAGGAACTATACCTCTGCTGTGTCGAGGACGTTTTACCTCAGGCAGAATACGCTTTCGAGCAATTTGATCAGGTTCCAGTGAAGCCCTGGCCAGACATGCTCGGCAAGGCTGCCAAGAGCAAATCTCCCAAGCTTGATGAAGTGAAAAGAGAACAATGAGAGACGATCCTGTTCTGAAGCAGTTCGCTGAAGAGATTACTTTTCACGACCTCTTTGGAGACGATGTTGAGTATGAGGATCCCACCAGGAATCTTGAGTGGGAGGAAGTCAAACACGAACTCATCAAAGAGTTCATGTCCATTCCTGAGCCTCAATATGAAGAGCTTCTGGACCGGACTTCGGAAATGCACTTGGTCATTCCTGAGAGCGCCGATAAGTTGGCCCCAGAAGACCTTTTGAAGCTTTATCATCGGGCTAACAACTACCGTTGGCAACTGGCAGATATTCGTCACAAATTCTCAAGAATTTTCTCTCACAGAAAGAGGATTTATGCCCTCCTAGAGAGAATATTAAGTGGTATGATGGGCGGCAAGAACGTCGATCAGAGAAAGGCGAATGCTGCCGTTGAACTCGTCCTATTGGCGAAAAAACTTGGCGATTCCGAAGATGCTTTAGATACAATTGATTCTCATATCAAGACACTAGAGTATTCGACGATTCAGATAAGCCAGATGCTTAATGCGATGAAGTTCCTATATAGCTATGAGGGAGCAGGAGGTGAAAGCTGGAATAAAGACCCTGAAGATGATGACATAGATGAAGATACCAACATGGACCGAGACGATGATGTCGAGGCCAACGAAGACGGCGAAAGCCAAAAGAACCTGCCTTATAAAGGACCGTGGAGTGTCATTGCTAAGTCACAAAATAAGAGACATAAAAGACGTTCCTAGAACATTAGTACACACACGCCAAAGCAAGCACTAAGTTGCTAACATAGGCAGAAGACAATAACTTACTAACACAAGGAGAATAAGATGAGTAAGAGCAGTAATTCCGTAAATTGGGGTACAGTAGCCAAGGCCAAGTCAAATAGCACTGGCGGCGGCATTAACTTCAAAGAGCTTTTCTTGAGGCCAGCAGCGCCCAAGAGCGAAGGTGAGCGAAACACATACGTGGTGCGCTTCCTCGAAAATCCACATCCATATTTGGTCCACTGGAACAGAAGGACCGTCAACGACAAGCCAAAGAAGGTCGAATTCTTCGATGGCTCCGATGATTATCGCAAGATCAATCGTAACTGCTTCGGCACCATCGATGAAGAAGGTTCGATGGTTGGCACCGATGATTGTGTTTGGTGCAAACAAGGCTACCACAAGCAGCTTCGATACATGGTCAACGTGATCGACTATACCGACAAGAAGAACCCAAAGGTCCGCATTCTGGACGCCCCACGTTCTGTCTTGGAAGGTGTAGCAAATTGGGTTCAAAGTGTTTATGAGCAGGAAGAAGAGTTCATCGATCCTAGCTCTTGGGACACAGATGTTCCTACTTTCATGATCACTGTTGAGCGAATCTCCAGCGGTGGCGGTGTCAAGTACGATGTCAACCCATCCCCGAAGGCTCGACCGCTTAGCGAAGTTGAGCTTAACTTGGTCCGGGATCTTAACCCCGATGCTTCGACCGACGATGAAGCCCTCAAGCTTCACGATGTCGAGCGCTGGATTACCCCAACCAAGCCGCGCACTGATCTTGATGGTCATCCGATTGAAGAAGATGAAGTATCTTCGAAGAAGTCTCGCGCCTACGATGACGTTGATGACGAAGATGAAGATGACGATGAAGTCTTAGCAAAGCCAAAGGCTTCAAAGAAGGCCAGTAAGCCTGTTGAAGATGAGGATGAAGATGTCGATGTCGATGTTGACAAAGACGAGGATTCCAATTCTGAAGGCGACGAAAAGGAAGACTGGTTCTGATCTTCTGGTTGGGAGGGCAGCCTAAGCTGCCCTCCCAACGGAGTCAACTATGTTCAATAAACGTCGCAAGCAGGCTTTGAAAGAAGCTCAAATCCTCATAGCTTTAGCCCTGAATGCTTTTGATCAAGAACAGATTCCAGAGGCCAAAATCTATATTGAGCAAGCTCTCGAAAGGCTCTGCTCTCAAAACAAAGAGGTTATTCGGGACACAGTTGCATTCGTCAATAATTGCCTCAATGGTGAACAGGTAGAAGAAATCTTGGGATATGACCTCATTTCTCTGGCGAAAATCATCGGAAAACTCAAAATAGAGAAAGCCGAAGATACGAAAGAAGGTGAAGAAATGGAGGAGTTCTTCTACGACAAAGGAGATTAACAATGGCAGAAGATAAAGAGAAGAATGAAAATCAGGAAGAAAACGAAGAGCAGGCAAGCAACGAAGAAGTAAAGCCAAAACCAAAGAAGCGAGTAAGCAAACCAGTGACTCCTTCAAAAGATGCCGAGACATCGAAAGTATCTCGTGGCAGACTAGATTCTGTACTCAAGAATTTGACCAAGACTTACAGGCTCGGGAAAGATAGTTTCCGGGTTTATGATAACAAAGAAAATCTGGAAGATGTTGAAGTCATTCCATCCGGCATTCCTGAAATTGACGCTCTATTGGGAGCAGGCGGTATTCCTCGTGCAACCATGATGGAGTTGTACGGCCTGGAATCAACCGGTAAGACGTGGGTTGGATACAATTTTGCGGCTCAGGCTCAGAAGATGGGCGACCGAGTTTTATGGTTGGACGTTGAAGGCGGCTTCAACGCTAAACGAGCCGCTGATGCTGGTGTAGATTTTGAAAGTGGTACTTTTGTCGAATACCATGATTTCGACTGTGGCGAACAGGTTATGGAGCTTATCGGAGGTGCTTGCGAAAGCGGTGAATTCGGATTGGTCGTTCTTGACTCTGTTGCTGCGCTAACTACAAGACAAGATCTTGAGACTGATTTCGTGACCAAAAATGGTTCGATGGGAACAGTCGCCAGATTAATGTCCAGGCTGCTGCCGAAGGTTAGACAGAAGATAGCCCGTGGTGGCAAATGCTCTGTCATTTTTATCAACCAAGTCCGTATTGGAGATATAGGATCCTATACGGGCGCTCAGGAAATCTCCCCCGGTGGAAAGGCTCTCAAATTCCTTGCCAGTTTACGTTTGAAACTGCGCCGAAAAGGCGGTAAGCTTGGCAAGATCTTCTCCCCCGAGGGGGATATTGTGGGAGGTTACAGTGTTGCCAAACTGGTCAAGTCGCGCTATGGCAACCAGGATGAAGAATGCATGTTCCCGATTTACTTCAAGGAATTCACCAGGAACCTTTTCTATGAAGTTCTGTTGAAAGCCAAAGAAGCAAAACTCATGCGTCCATATGGCAAGAAAGTGGTCAAATACTGGTATCCATACGACGGCAGCGAATTGAAGGCTGATACTCTGGAAGAACTCTACGAGTATGTTCTGAGTTTTGGATTATTGCCAGAAATCTTGACTGCTTTGAAGCTTGACGCTTCAGATGACTTTGTGGCGTCGATTATGGAAAACGCGACTGAACTGTTGGAAGCTGGATTGTTTGAGCCGACTTCCGATGGAGATGAATCTGACGATGACGATGATGCTGATAGCTATGAAGATGTGGATGATTACTGATCGCGAGTCAGGAATCATTGCCTGAACTGAAATGAACTGAAATGAGACTGAACGAGCCCTTGCATATCAAGATTGATTTCGATGGAGATATGCAAGGGCTTCTGTTTTCACCTGAGCGAATAACTATGTCTCAAGGTGGAAGTCCGATTAAGATAGATCATATAGTAAAGAAAGGCGCGACAGGCATAGAAATCTATGCTGGTACGCTGAAAATCCCCATTGATCTTTCCCCTTATTGCAAGAAGGGAATAAAAAGGTGTCTAGAGCTGAATATAACCTGAAGTCTGCTAAGCTTTTCAATCAGGCTTTGATCTGCGATGACGAATATGACGAACAGCACCACAAACAATTTCTTGAAGAACGGCCACTAACTCTTGAAACTATTGAGAAATGGATGATTGGCTATCTCCCCTCTCATATCCTGTGGCGTTTCCCTTTCCTGCGCGGGCGCATCATCTGTCCTGTTTTTGATGCCCATGGCGATGTTGTTGCTTTCACTGGCAGAAAACTGGAAAGCAACAAGAATATCATGCTGGCTCATTTCATGGAAGACTTCAAGGAAAAGGGCATCGACATGTGGGATCGCTGGTATCGGGCCAAGTGGATCAATGAGCCGTATGACAAGAAGCATCATTTGTTCGGCCTTTATCAAAACAAGAAAAACATTGTCAAGAAAGGCTATGCCATCGTTGTTGAGGGTAACTATGATGTTGTTTCTCTGGACAATTTTGGCGTTGATAACGCGGTGGCGACTTGTGGGACAACTTTCTCGAAGCGACAGGCTGCGCTGTTGTTGCGTTATGCCAAAACTCTCGTTGTGATGACGGATAGTGACAGCGCTGGTGAAAAACTGAGCAATAGGATTCTTGGAAAAGACGAAGATAAAGACCACTTGTCAGTCCTATTCGGTAGCTCTGATTACTTCAAGAAGAGTATGGTGGTTCGACTTCCCGAAGGTTATGATCCTGAAGATTACGCTCGCGCTTTTGGCGGGAATAGGATTTCCAGAATCATCGAACAGGGCTTAGAAAAAGAGGCTGAAGAGATAACGTTCAGCCTCAAGTCAAATAAGATATTGGGCATTGAAGATTAGCCTCGAAAGGGTTATAATAGAGCAGCATGGCAAGAAATAAGACTAAAATAGAGAAATTGCTGGCCGAAAGATCTCTTGCTGGTGATCGGTCGTATTACTATTTCCATCCATCACAATTAGGTGACTGTCCGCGAGCCTTGGCTCTTCGAAAGCTTGATGTCCCAACGGATGACGATCTGAGCTATGGAACTCAGAGGAAATTCCAGGTCGGGCATTCGCTTCATGAAGACATTCAGGGTTATTTTCGTGACGCTGGCCTCCTGATGACCGATGAGGTCGTTAAAATAGAGGATGGCGTCTCCCTGGTCCACAAGGACCGCAATGGTGAATGGGCGAAGCGCGTTATCGTCACAGGCAAGTCCGGCCGCAGATATCCCTACATCCCCGGTACAAAAGTCTGGTTGGAAGGCTTCGATAAAGTCAACCCATACACCAGAATTGAGGATGTAAAAGCAGGAAATTGCATCTATCTTGCAGAAATACCAATTGAGGTTCCCGCGCTTCACATGGCGGGTCATGTTGATGGTTTGGTCCTAGATAACGGGGAGCCTTGCGTGCTTGAGATAAAGTCTATCAACAAAGACGGCTTTTTGAGACTTTTTTTCAACGCGAATGCTGTTAGCCATTACAAGCATGACAGCATTGATCATAGAGTCTGTCATATTTGTGGATGGAAGAAAATAATGACATCCAACATGGCGACTCATATGGTAGAAGCGCATTACAACTATGCTGAGCCACAGGAGAAGCATATCGTGCAGGCGAATTCCTACATGTATGCTTTGGGTGTAAACAAGACCTTGTTCTGGTATGAGAATAAGGATAATCAGGAGGCATTGGATCTGATTGTCAAGAGAGACAACGATCTGATTGCAAGGATAAGAAAGTATTGCGATGATCTTTGGGATATAGTTGAAGGTTATGAAACTCTAGAAGAGTACGAAAAACCGGAACTGCCTGCTATGCCTGATTGGGCTATATCAGAAGGCAAACACAACTTCAAATGTATCTTCTGTCCGTACAACTATTTTTGTTGGGATGATGACGGAGAGCCTAAAGCATGGCAAGTGGCCATAAGGGAATCAGAGTTCTATGGAAAGGGCAAGAGAGACAATTCGTGATTTTAAGCCTGTAAGACAGATTGTGACAGCCGAAACCGCTGTTCTTGAATACCAGAGCGTTTTGGGAGATTACCATTCAAAGGCTCTGGCGGTAATGAAAGACAATGGATATACCGTCAAGCAATTCCAGGATGAATGCCCCATTTGCGGACAAGATTTAAGGCTGGTAGTCAATCAGACCATTGATACAGAGAAGATTGTCAATCATCTATTGTATTATCACACCGATATGATTCCGCTCTCCTCTTATTACAAAAACATGCTCAACAGCTATTACGAAAGAATCGTTGAGCTGTATGATCCAATGGGTCCTAAGGTTTTCAATAAGTGGTGGAGAGAAAGAAGTTGGCTGTTCAATTTCGATGAAGATTTGTTCAAGTCTGATTATCTCTTTGTTTTCATGCGTTGTATTAACGCATACAAGACTAAGGATAATCTAGCAGATGAGGGCAAATTCATTCAGGGCGATGGCTCTTTCAACAACTTTTTCTGGTATGCTTTGGAAAGACATTATTCCAACGAAATCAAGAAGATGACGGCTCAGAAGAGAAATCCATCTCAGACATGTCCGATTTGCAACGAAAGAGTTCAGCCGCTTTCAACTCACTTGTTGAAGAAGCACTCCGATCTAGCATTGGAATCTGCCGAGAACATGGGCTACACCGCCGAAAGTTTCAAGGACGGATGCCCATTGTGTCCTCGTCATTTGCCGAGACCGAAGATCACTAGCACCAAAAACTCGAAAATCATCAAGCACTTGGTCAGTGAACATAGCTCGATTCTTTTCGATGTTTTCAACGAGAAGTATCCAGGTTATGAGCTTCTAGACGGTCACACAAAGAGTGTTTCAGAATACAATTCCGAACACGAGGACGGTTCTGAAATCGATTTAATCGACTTGGCCGCCAATTCTCAAGACCATGACATGTTCAGGTCTGTATCTGATGTTCAGGCTAAAGAAGCCATTGAGACTTTCCTGTCAATGGATATGGATGAGGACGAGAAGATGATCTTGGATTACATAGCGGATGAACCAAAGATCAAGAATATAGCCGATGGCAAGATGAGCCACAAGAAGGTCGGGTTGCCGAAGCGTCGCTTTGAAAAGGCCCTGGGATCTCTACAAGAGAAACTTTCATTTGTGGGATTCGAGTGACTCGATGGCGTCAAGGAATTTCAGAAATTCCTTGACGCCATCGAGTTTTTACGCTATAATCTCCTAGCTAGGAGAACTGAAGATGTTAACATGGCTTCTTGAAACTTGTGTTCATGAAGATACCTCCGAAGTAATGATGGAGACCATCAGACAGCAGGGTTTCAAGATTGAGATTGTGAAATACGCGGCTTTTGGAGACTATGAAATCAATCTGGATCCTCAGAAACCTGTCATTTATCACGGAAGCGTTGAGGGCTGCGATTTCATCCAGAATGAAACCGATCTCTCCCCTGGTGTCCTAATTGATCCTCTTCAGTATGAATGTACCGGATACTATGCTGCATTAGGCGATCTCGTTTTTAATTGTGATTACGTCATGCTGCCCTTTGGAGATGTTTTACGAAGAAAGGAATGGCTTGATGCTGCCTTCGCCGATGATGGTTGTGTTTTCATCCGACCTAACAGTTGGAAGAAGTCATTTACTGGCCAAGTCCTAGATTTGAGAACGTGGGAAGGTGATTCGAAAAATCTGGGATATACGCTCATCGAGCCCAATGATCTTGTTGTGGTTTCAAAGCCTTACAAAATAGATGCCGAGTGGCGACTTATTGTGGCAGATGGAAAAGTTGTAACTGGAAGCCAATACAAAGAGAATGGCAATTCCAGGAGAAGCCCTCAAGTCCCGGCGGAAGTTTTTGAATTTGCAGACCGTATTCTGGGGACAGGCTACAACCCGAACAAAGCTTGGGTTCTGGATGTGTGTAAATCTGGGGAAGACATCTCTGTTTTGGAGATCGGGCCGGTAAATTGCTGCGGTCTTTATCTTTGCAATATCTTCTCATTTGTCAGAGCTATTAGCAAATGCGCCTTAGAGGCTTGGGAAGAAATAAAGGCCGGGATTAACCCGGCCTTTAGATCATTTGATCAGGCTTGACGGAATGGCGAAGACTCTGGCTTCTTCTGCCGTCAGGATATTTCCGTCGATGTCAACTTTCTTATAACAGCAAGTCATGGCTAAATCATAGCCAATGGTCCAACTTTGCAGCATTTCCCTGGCTTTAATGAAAGCCTTGTCCTTGTTAGCGATGGATGGTGGGCCAATACATCTTAGAATGGCCACACCATGTTCCTGCAATGAGAGCATGATCGCTAAGGAAAGTCTAGCTACAGTATCTTGTTTTGAGTTCGCTCCAGCGACTTTAAGAATAATTGGCTCGTTTAAGGGAGTCTCACATCCTCTCAAAAAGTCTTCTGGAGTGATTTTTGATTCATCCATCTCTTTCATTGAATCTCCGTTAGAATATTACGTTGTTGACTTTCTTCTCAATAGCCCTCTTGTTCTCCCTGATTTTTCTGGACGTATCTCCAACGATGATACGACCCCTGTCTTCGATGCTTCGAGGGAAGATTGGCAAATCTCGGATTTCGATATCGTCTTTGGTTCCACGGTATGTGTAAACCTTGCAATACTCGTCTCCAGGAGAGAACTTTTTCATACCAGTTTTGGTATTGAAAGAATACTCGTCATTGGTTCTATCGACAACTTCTAGGTGGACTGGCTTTATCCAGATTTTTCCGACATAATCAAGAGTCTTTCGAATGCTGGTATCATCCATGATGTGGCCATCGAAATCCTGAATCAGGTACAATTCGCCCTGATCCTTGTAGTTATCATCGACAACATAGATTCTCGGCTGTCCAGCATTTGAAAGCATATTGGTAAGATTGTCGCGGATACTTCTCCAATTATTTTCTGTTACGACCCATTCATCATCGATCAACCTGAAATTGAAGAGATCGAGTTCTTCAACCAATGTTTCATCAAGGAAATCCCTGAAGAATGAGCTGTTGGTCGAGAAGCTGCGATACATCTTCATCCTTTCGATAGCCTCTTTTTCGGTCAAGGCCCGGTCGATATTGTGATGCTTCTTAAATTTCTCAGTTGGGTTCATGAGTCCGCGATACATATAGTCCCACATTTTATAGCCGACGAAGTATGGGTGCAACGCTCCTTTGCGAATCGGTGCTGCAACATTGCTGTGCATCGACAAGAACTTGTAAAACATATCTTCCCCATTTTCCTTGAGGAAATCTTGTTCCACATCCAGATCTGTCAATATCTTCTTGTGCCACCAAGTAGCCCAGCCTTCGTTGACAATGTGAGTTTGAATATTCGGCCTGAAGTAGTTTTGTTCCTCATGGATGATAGCCATAATATCCCTCTGCCATTTCGAGAGATTCTTGGCTTCATGCAGAAAGAACAGCAACAGATCCACCTCCATAATCGGTTCAGGATTTTGTGTCATCTGTCTCATAATGAGCATTTCTTTGATACGCTCAGCTACGAACAGCGGCTCAAAATTGTCCATACTGTCCAGTAATTCTGGTAATTCTCTTTTCAGATCTTCAGAATTGCCTCGGTGCATCCATTTGTATTCTTTGTTGATGACAGGGTTGAGATTGATATTCCAAGATAGAGTCAGACAGGCATCTATCCATCTCTCAACAATCTCTTCTCCATACTTGAAGGAATACTCAGAGATAATCTCAGCATTTTGAGCGCATGTGGAAATGATCTTCTTGTCTGTTGCTTGATACAGAATATTGTTTTCTGAGAAATCAACGTGACCGAAGACGTGAGCTACCACTAGCTTGTTCTCTGTAAGAGTATTCTGATCAAGCAACCAAGCATAGGCCGGATTGCTGTTGATGACCATTTCATAAAGCCTGCCGCCCTGACCATATTTATCAAGTGTTCTGGCTTTATAATACTCACGTCCGAACGTCCAGTGGTGATAGCGAATTGGGATGATGTAACTGCTCAGTTCGCGCATGCGATCCTGCGACACGATCTCAAAGATCGTATCGATGTGTTCCAATCCCAAATCTCTTGCTTTTTGATCAATAGTAGCTATTGCTTCGTTCAGTTTCTTATCTTGCTCAGAAATAGAGTGGTAAGAAAAGTCGTACATTATTTGCTCCGTTACAATGAGGTGTCTTTGTCTTTAGCAAAGAACTTCTGAAGGGCTGGTGCGATATCTTCAACTCCAGTTATGGTACAAGTAACAAATCGTTCATGATTTCCGAACTTAGCGTCCATATCTTTCTTTGAAGAGTAAGGTGTCCACCAGCCAGGGTTTGACTGCGAGTCCTTGGCGTATTCGTCGATTTCTCCATATCCTAGCAAGTTGCAGGGGTGTTCGAGCAGAGCTTCCAGAACGGGGAATAATTCGGCGTTGTCCGAAGACCAGTTTTCGCCATCGCTGAAATGGAAGATGTAACTATTCCAATCCGATGTTGGATAACGCTCTCGAAGAACCTGGAGGGCAAGCTTGTAAGCGCTAGAGAATTTGGTTCCTCCGCTCTCTCCTCGCTTGAAGAACTCTTCTTCGGTGCATTCCTTGGCTTCAGTATGATGATTGATGAATACAATGTCCACATTGTCATATTGGTATTGCAAGAAACGAACCATCCATAGATAGAAGGATCTGGCCAGGAACTTCTTGTTCTCGTCCATAGATGCTGAAGAGTCGATCATTGCTATTACTACGGCGCAGCTTTCCTCCTCTTCATCAACCTCCCAACTTCTAAACCGAAGATCATCATTGAAGATCGGTCCTGTCCCTTTCTCTCCAGTCTTAGCTCGGCGCTTGATGCTTTCTTTTATTGTTTGTCGCTTTGCCAAATGGGATCTTGGTCCAGCTTTTCGGATGTCATCGAATTTATACCGTTCAGATTTGACCTTACGATGGCCCTTTTCTTCAAGGAATGGCAATTTAAGCTCCTCAAAAAGGATCTTCTCCACTTCATGGATTGGAACGTCTGTTTCGTAAAACTCCTCTCCAGGATCTTCACCGCCTTGAGGTCCATTGCCCTGACCGCCACCGCCTTTCTGTTGTTTTCCTAGAATGGTTCCCGGAATGGTTCGTCTTTTGCCAGTTTTGCCTTCAGCATATTCATCCCTATTCGGACCCTTGGCACAATTGGCCAAATGGTTTTCAACCTCCATAAGGAATTCATATTCTCTTCCATCTTCCATGGCTTGTTCGTATGCAGATCTGATATTCACAGGAAAGATATCGCCACAACTAGGACACTGGACTTTGGGACGGTCGCCCTGTTTAATCAGGGTACCTCGACCGTCACCATGTCCAGTAATCTCAGAGCGTTCCATGTCATAATCGAAGCTCCAGCTTTTAAGGCGTCGAATTGGAACTTTGAGTAACTTGTCTCTATCACTCGAAATGATGTTCTCATTTACAATGATGTTGTGGATATTCTTTCGAATCGCCTCTCTCAACCTTTCATTGTGCCTAGCAACATCTTTCTTAATTCTCCGAAACAAGTTCGGATTTCTGATTACTTTATGAGTAGGCATCTTCGTTCCTTATCCCTGGTTGATACGAGCAACGTACTTCAGTGCTCTGTTAGCGCTGATTGGGTCATAACCAAGATCTTGAACCATTCGCTTGATGACACGGTTCAATTCTTCAAGCTGCTCAGGATCAGGATTGATCGTGTTGGTTGTGATATGGATTGTGTCCTTGCGGCGCTCGAAGATTTCCTTTTCGATGGCTTCCTTCAAAGCCTTGTGAGTCTCGTAGGTGAATCTCTTGTTTCTATGGCTGAAAGCGGCCATACGATTGAGGATTTCAGTCCTGAATTCATTCTTGCCAGCTTCGGCAACATTGATATGGCGCTCGATGGCACGCATCAACTTCTCATCTGGATCAATGTTCTTTCCAGTGATAGAGTCCACGATCTTTTCCTTCTGGCAATATGCAATCGCATGATCGATGTAGTTCTGGAACATATCTTGAGCTTCTTCTTCGAAGCCATAGACGAATGCCTTGTGAACGTCAATGGTAATCAGGCGGTTGTATTCCTGCTTGGTCAATTCGATGATCGTTTCATATTTCTGAGATTGATCCTTGGGAATCTTTGGATCTTCCTTGATATCAACCATGAGTCCATTGAGGACCATTAGAGGGTCAAGAGGGATCTTCAGTGCGACCAACTCTTCGGCTCTGATTGCATACAGATCATCAACGTCATTATCTGCGATACGCTTCTTTAAGATTTCCTTCGAGCGAGTAATCGCCTTAGACAAGGAGTTAGAAATGTATCTCGGGCTAAGACCCTCCATTCCTTCTCTTTCCTCATCTCCTCTCATCTCGGCAATTTCTTGTTTCCTGAGCCCTTCGACTTCCTCTCCATTGTATGCCTTCATTTTCTTCAGAAGGTCAACGGAACTGCTCTTTGGCTCATTGAGCCTGGACATGATGGCAACCATTGAAGCAACTTCAAGAGTATGAGGGGAAATATGAATATCCTTTTGGCTAGAATCTTGAAGCAATTTTTGATTGATTTTGACCTCGTTGTCAAG
>Ga0210043_1002343_pt1 | contig 12764 bp, 17 predicted proteins | sample CryGeymet201501t_FD_183990 | JGI IMG/M metagenome (GOLD analysis project Ga0210043, IMG submission 183990) | Groundwater microbial communities from Crystal Geyser aquifers in Utah, USA - Crystal Geyser metaG 2015-01t (SPAdes) (version 2) | ecosystem: Environmental > Aquatic > Deep subsurface >... | reverse complement strand
AAATTGGATAGTGCCGGTAGCCGTGCCGCCTGCGATTGCCAGTTTGGCATCCAACGAGGATTGCAGGTTAGTAATCGTCGCGATAGCCTGTGTGCCCGTGTGAGAGGCCCGTGCGAAAGCATCGGCGGCAATGGTCTGCGGATCATAAACCGCAGGGTCCATCGGTCCCGTGTCTCCCTTGGAGGCGTTAATCATCCAGTTGACAGACGGTGGAGCGTCGCCTGTAAGGCCATCAGTCAGCGCGATGTAAGACGTGCCGGAACTGTCAACCACGTCACCCTTATCATATGTCGCAACAGCGTTATATGCACCACGGGTGTTGAAGATCACAGCTTGTCCTGCCGGACTGTCTTCATAGACGCCAAGGACCGAGCCGACATCCGCGCCGGTCACGCTGACCCGAATCTCGTCTTGCTCATTGAGCATCAGGGGCTTGTCTAGCGAGTGAGGCGTGTTGGCTGTCAACGCCAGCCCCGAAATTACATCCACAGGTAGACCAGTCGCCTTGACAAAAATAGTGACCGTGGCGGTAGCGGCACCTGTGGCTGTGAGCGTCAGGGTTGGCGCCGAGGCTTCTGAACCGAACGGCACGGTGTAAAGCGTAGCGGTAGTTCCCGCCGCGATTACCCGATAGTCTTTTTTGAACGGCATCTTCGTTAACTCCCGAATATGATTGCTGCGGCGATTGGGTTGATTGTCTCGATCCCGTCCAGCTTGGTTTTGTCGCCGTCAACGAATGGACCCTCGGCGGGTGGTTGCTGTATATCCTCCGCCGCCGCGTCGATATAAACCTCGGCGCTCCCGCTCAACGTGATAGCCGCGCCGCCGTTCGTACTGGCAATGACGCTGTTGATAGTAAGCGTGTCCGGCGCGCCAGTATTGAATGTCGCCCTGCTCAGCTGCGTAGCTGTACCATCTTTGACCCCCACGGTGTACTGCTCGCCGCTCACACACCCCGCACCGGCGAGCGTGTTGTGGTTGTCGAGCGCCGCGCCGTCGAGGCTGATGGTCGCGGCGGCCCCAATAACGCCTGTAGTCGTGGTCCGTTGACCGGCAATGTTTTTGAGAGCCATGCATCACCTCTGGGTGGGGGTTTACGGCGCGGCCATTACGCCGGGTCGGGGATACCGATAGTGAACGAAGCGAGCGTGAATGTGTTGCCCGACGTAACCGACTGCGACGCCGCGAGCGCGCCCGCAGCGAGCAGGCGTAGGTTCACGGTATCCACAATGGCGTAGTGCGACGCCACGCCGGTGGCGGCTACGGAACCATCACTGATGGCGGCCACGGTCACTTCACGCCCGCCGCCCGTGCGGTCTGCTGGCGCGCCAATCGACAAAGACGCGCTACTGCCCAGCGTGCTTGTGCTCGTCGCGTCGGTGTAGTCAACAGCCTCCTGCGACGTGATATGGATTGCGTTCGCCTCCGTATCGAGAACGGTAAGCCCGTTGTCGAACACGCGGTCTCCCAATTTAGCCATGGCTCATTATCCTTGTGCGGCGGTGGGGGTAGGGGTGTATGGCGAAAAAGTCATGCGAACTTCCTCCCTTGAACGCGCAAACCGGTGCGACGCGTGTCGCGCCCCTTGGCGTCGTCACTATACCTGTGGAATTTCGCTGCGTAAACGGCGGCCAAGTCGAGGTTGCTCCACTCTTTCTCGGGGATGGCGGCGAGAGACGCAATCGCCCCGCAGGCGATGTGCCGTCCGTGTGTTTCAAAGATGAAATTCTCCATGGCGCGGGACGACAGCGACGGCTTGAGCACCGCCGTGCCAGAAAACGCGTACGCGCCGTCGGGGGTCGGGTAAAACCGCACCATCTGGTCCGACAGGAGACTATACGACAGCGGCTTTCCGGTTGGGTGCGAGGGGGGCACGGACGTGTAGAGGTCCGACACGCGCGGGATTTCTTCGCCGTCTAGATAAAAGGCCGTAAGGTTCTCAAGCAACGCCCCGCTGAGCACCGGGATCAGGTAGTCGCGCTCGCCGTCCTCTGTGGTCTCAGGGCCGAACGTATAACGCCACACCTCGCTCCGCTCGCAAAAGTCGATTGCCGCGTCCCGAATGTGTCCGCGCATAACGACTTCCGGGCAGCCCGGCAGGTAAGGCTGCACATACGGAAACAGGGCGTCCCAGCTGGTGGCCATCTTACGTAACCTCGCTCAATGCTTTGGGGTTCGCGGCGCTGTCGCTCTGGGTCTTGCCACCGATGGCGGCGTTGAACGTCTGGTACGAGGCGGCGGCGCGGGCCTCGTTCGCCCCATATTCGGCGTCTTTGGAGTAAGCCCGGTAGAGCACCCAGTCAATGATCGGGGTCATATAGGTGTCGTCGAGCTTGATGGTCTCGGCGCTGCCCGTATCAGGGTCCAAGTCCGCCTCTGACAGGGCGTGCGCGCCCGGTGCAGCCGTGTAAACCACCTCGACCTCGGCCCCTGCCTGCGCGGGCGGGTAAACGAAAAACTCTTTCGGCTGCCGGGCGTCGAATGTGTAGTACTGGATATTCAGTGTCTCGGTCTCCGCGTGCCACGCGGGGAGCTGGTCGTCGAGAACCGGGCGCGCCACAAAACGGATAACCTTCTTCGCAGACCCGGTCGACAGATTGCGCGTCACGTCCAGAAGCCGGAGCGCGGTGGGGAATGTAGTCGTCACGTTTTGCCGGGTCCCGGCGGCGCAGGAAAACGCCCCCGCCTTGGAGTTGGCGTCTGGCCGAAGGAGAACAACCGCAAGATACGCTTCGTTAATCCAGTTTTGAAGCTCCAGCCGGGGCCACCGAACGTTGGTGTCCTGAAGAACATCTTCCACGCGGCGGATGATATCTGTTACCCTGACTGTGGCCACGGCTCAGCCCCCCTTATTCGGCCCCCGGCGGACCGGCCACCGGCTTAGGGGTGCGTTTCTTGGGTGCTGCGTCCTCAAGCGCCTTGCCGCGCTTTTCGCCTTCCTCGGTAAGCCGCCACTCGCCGTCCACAACGCGGGCGATCACCGCGCGGCGGCCCCCCTCGTTGAGAATCGCGCGGTTCGTAGCGCGCTCACACCCGAGCTTTGTAATAATGTCCATCGGTTTCATAGCGGTACCTCTACGGGGTGTTGAGGGGGCCGGTAAGCCCCCTCAGTCAGTGGCTTAGGCCGGAGCGCCGACCAGCGCAGTAACCAGCGCCTCGTCCTTCACGACCTTGCGGCCGTAGACGGCCAGACCACGGACGATGTCGCCGAAGTCGGTCTGGTTGCGCAGCGGCTCGGTCTTGTTGATCTGCGACGCAAACGCACAGGACGCCTTGGTCCCCGCCACCATCATGCGACGCGGCTTCGCGCCCACGCTGGCGGTGCCGTTGGCCACGGCGTCCAGCCCACGAACCATGTTCTTGTCCGTAGTGCCGCGCGGCAAGAGGTTCGAGACGTAGACCGTGAAGCGGTCCAGCATCCCGACCTTGCCGGAACGGATCGCCGACGACGGGTCCCCGGTAAAATACGCCTGCGCGATGTCGGTCTGCATCAGCAGCTGACGGTCGAACGGCGTAATGATCAACCAGCGACCTTCCTCGGGGACGTTCTGCTCGTCCAGCGCCGCCGACATGCGGAGGATGGCCTTCAGAACATTCGCGGGCGTCGCTTGGTCGATAGGGGCCGTGTCCGTGCCGAGGTTGTACTCGCTCGACAGCGCACCGGCGGTGGCGCCTGTGTTAGCCGCGTCAGCACCCTCGGTGACGAACCAATGGTAGAACACCTCGTCCTCGATGGAAACCTTCAACTGCTTGGCGGCGTCGTCGGTGAACATGTTCATCAGGTCCATGTCAGCCTGATGCGCGAGCACGTCATTGACCTGAACGCTAAAATACTTACCCTTGCTGATCTGGAGGTCCGTGTAGATCGGGGTCGGGACTTCAGATGTCAGCGTCGAACCAGCACCGGCATAGTCGTTGATCGTAATCGACGGCGCGGTGCGGATACGGATCGTATCGCCTTGGTTCTTGATCTCGCCTTCCCAGTCGGTATTGGCGATCTCGGTCATCATGGTGCTGGCGTAGAACTTCGCGTTCAGCTTGTTCGACCAGAGCTGCGGGATAAAGCCACCCGAATACTCCGGGCTGGTGGTAAAACCACCTGTGGTGGGGAAAACAGCCATTGTGTGCTCCTGCGGTTCCGTTGGTTACAACGGCTGCTTACACGTTAGTGGGTTCAGGCTCGAACCCGACCTTCCAAGTACGCAACCGTCAATTCGGCTTCAAGTTTGGCCGCGTCCTCGTACCGCCCGCACGAGTTCAGGGTTCTGATCTTCGCCCAGTTCCGGTCCAGCTCACCTTGAGAGTAAACTTTTCCGGCCTTGTCCGAAGACTGCCTACTCGCGCTGGCCGCTGAACGACCCGGCGTGACCTGCTTTTCAAGTTCGGCTTGGCGTTGTGCATCCGCAGCCGTCTTCTCGGCGCCAGCATCGAGGCTCTCCTTGAACAGCCGCACGTAGTGCGCGACTGCCTCGGCGTCCCCGTTGTCGTACGCGGCCTTGGCTTGGATACGGCGCGGCCCTCGGAGCATGGGATCATGCTCGTCCAGCCACTGCACCCAACGTTCATCGTGGTCGATCTGGGTAAAATCCGGCACGAGCGCGTGAAGGCGCTGCGTGAAACTCATTTCCCCGACCTGATTCCCGGTCTGGTTGACCTGCTTGCGCAGTTCGTCGATCACCTTGGACTGGGCCTTGAGCTGCTGCTCATACTCCTGAGCAACCTCTCGCGCCACGCGTCGTTGAACGTCGATCAGTTCTTCGCCAAACTCCTCTCGATCAGCGTCAGTCACATAACTGACTTTCTCCTCCGGCTTCGTCGGCTCGTCCGCCGTTTCCTTCTCGGCAAGCTGCGCCCGCAGCTCCGCGATCTGGTCGGTCAAACCCCTGACTTGTTCGTAAAGTCTGGGAACCTCGGCGTCGTACTTCCCCTTGAGGGTGTTGTACTTCTGCCGAAAGTCGTCCGCTACGTCCGTCGAAGACTCGTCAGCTGGCTTCGCCCCTTCGGTCTTGGCGGCCTCCTCGGTTTCAAGGTCTGATTCGGTCTCCTCGGTTTCCTCCGGTTCAGCCGCATCCGATGTCTCATCATCTTCCGGCTGACCCTTACGGGCCGACATGGACCTCTCCAGTTCTTCGACTTCGGCAAGCTGTGCCTGCACCTGTTTGGGTAACGCCATTTGTGTCTCCTTAAAGCTCCAACTCTGTTCCGCAGCGCCTTCTGTGTGCTGGTCCCATGATGGTCTGCTTCGTTCCTGCGCTTACGCGCGGTTCAGTGCTTCGGCCGACTCGTCGACCGCCCGAAGCAAGTCTTCGTACGCTTCCGCTCGTCCCTGAAGGCGGTGGATAAGCACCATATCGCCCTCCCGAACCAGTTTCTGCTTCGCCGCCTCGAAGTGGGCGGCGATCAACTTTAGGACTACTGCGTTATCCAGTCTCATCCGGTTCAGAGCTTGCAGCTCCTGATTGGAGAGTTCCCTCACGTTGATCATGCGGTAAAGCTACCCTCAACAAGTTTACGTGTCAACACATCTGGCCTTCACACGCCGTTGGGGCGCGGGCTTACGGTGTTGCTCTGTCGCCCACCGACCTGCGAACCGTCTTCTTGGAGGTTTTCTTCCTCCGCGAGCGCCTGCTGCTGCTGAGCCACCTGCGCGTTCTGCATCTGCATGATCTGCTCCCGTGTCGGAACGAGCTTGTCTACGTTGGTGTTGAGGTTCCCCGCGAGGTCGCGCATGAGTTCGGCCGTCCCCGGCAGCCCCACAATCTGCTGAGCGATTGGGCTTTCAAGGACGAGCCGCAGGAACTCGTTCTTGCGAACCGCCTCAGCTTCCTTGACCACGAGCGACATGGCCCCGCGCGCTTCGACCTTGACATCGCCAATGAGGTCCGGGTCGGTCGCATACCGCAAATTCCGTTGGTACTGGCGTTCCAGCATCGGCCGCAAAACATCGTGGTCGATATTCCCGATCACCTGCTTGATGCTCTTGCCCGCGTTCGACATCAGCATGGAAAGCCCGGACGACGTTCGACCCGCACCCGGCACGTGCTCACCTGTCATATAGCGCGGAATGCCCGACACCTCGTCGGCGATGGCCAGATACCGGTCAAACACCGACATCAGCTCCTGCGCGTTCGACTGCGGCTGGAAAAACGTCATGGGCGGCGACGGGTCGTTGTAATCCGACTGCCGAAACTGCCAGATTTTCCACGGATACATCTGCGTGATATCCTCTCCGGCGGGGAGACGGCTGATATTCACGCCCACTTGCGGGCCTGACGAGATACCCATGTTATTGGCCAGCGCCCGCGCCGCCGCGTTGCACATATCCTGAGCGTCCATCGTCAGGTCAGCCACGCCATTTCCGTCGATTCGGCCCGGAACCTTCTCGAACGACGTCACGAAATACGGCTTCCGCTCCAACGGATCGTAGTTGAGGACCGCCTTGATGACCTGATTGTTGATCATCCAGACTTCGCACGCATACGACAGGTGCGGGTCGGGCACTTCCGCCTCGTCCATGCCCCACTCAATGAGCATTTTCCCCGGTATCGAATCCCAGAGCTGAAGCGCAGCCACTATATCCGCCTCGGCGTCGTCAAAATCCTTGCCCGAAGCGGCCTCTATCTCCGAGTCGTCGCGGTCCAGCCACCCGAACCCGCCAACCCCGAAATCAGCGAGCACGGACCGGACCGCAGCCTCGTCGTAGCCTTCCACCCCAAGCATGGCCTCGACATCTGTGCGGGTCAGGTGGTGCAGCTCAATGCACGGCATGTTTTGCGGGTCGTCTCCCCACGGCGCCCAGTAAAACTTGTATGGGTCGACACGCTCCCACTCGTCCCGCAGCACGTCCACGGCGACCATGCCGCCCTGAGCATAGGTCAGCTGCTTGCGCTTACGCGGCACCGGCCCTTTCAACACGGCGAAAGGGAACGTCGCAATGTCGTTGGTGAACTCGTAGATGGCCTTGGTGAACCCGCCTTCGATCAGCTGGTCCTCCATCTTCATCTCCATGCGGCCAACTCGTTTGTTGGCTTCCTCCGACATGGCCCGCATAGCGGTGTCCTTCATGCCAGCGACTAGCTGCTGTAGTTCCTCCGGGGCGAGCGGCGGATTCCCAGCCGAGTAATACTGAGCCAAGTTCTGCTGCAAGATGGTCTGCATGTGCTGCTTTACCCCCGGCGGCACCTCGGGAATCGGCGTAGCGGACAGCGCCCACGGCTTGTCGCCCCCCGTGCCGAGAAGGGTGTCCCGCAACCACGCGGTGGCCGTCCGGCACTTCGCCGACACGATGCCCATGAAAATCTCGGACCCCCCGTGCCGCTTGATCTCGGCAAGCTTCTCGGGGGGATACTCCATGTTCCGCGCGCGCAGACAGGCCGTCAACCGGGGTTCGATCTCGCTACGCTTGTGATCGCGCAGCACCTCCCAGCGGCGGCGCATATGGGCGGCGAGGCCCTGAATCACCGGGGCGTTCTGTTTTTTTGCAGCGTCCCTCCGTGCTTCGTCCTCAAGATAGGACGCGCTCGCGACAGGGATCAGGGCTGGGCCAAGCGCCATGGGGGAAATCTCTCAAGTAACGTCACGTTTTTACCGTAGCTACAATGTACCTACTCGTCAACACATTGGGGGTGTGAGGGCCTCGAACCACGAGGCCCTCACGGGAGGGAATCCGGATCAACGCGTCATGAAGGCCCTCTTGGTTTGCGCAGCGCCCGCAGCGTTTTCCTGCACGTCGTTGCACCTGCTCCCCGGTGCCGGGATTTCATCCTGTGCACACCCCGGTCATCCGGTCGTCCAGATCGGCGACCCACAGGCTCACAGCATCAACCCCCAAAGGCGGCATGGTCAGGCGGGCTTCCGCGTAGGCACTACATCCCGCGCCAATCGCCGTCATTCCGGCGCACCCGCTCATCAGGAGGAAGGCCGCTATCCCTCCCCTCACGGACTTTATCTCGGCCCGCGCCTTCGCGCTTGGCCTTATCCCTGCGAAACTCATCTTCAGCGTCCTCCTTGCCCGCAGACCAACCCCGCAAGAACGCGAGACCGACAGCCAGAACCACGCCGCCCGCTGCGGCCAGCCACATCTTGAGGCGAGAAAAAATCATGCCCCACGCCCCCGCACAATCCACCAGATCGCTGCCAACGCGGCCAGAACCAGCACAGCCGCAACGGCGTATTGTATCGGGCCGGTGCCGCTGGCCAACGTCCCGAAAGACCCCAAGAGGCCGGACGCCGCCGTGATCGCCCCGCGATCCTTCAGCGCCTCTACCGCTGTCGCACGGAGGCTCTCCGGCCCCTCCGCCTTCGGCTGGGGGGACTGCTCCGAGGCCGTTACGGCACGGCCACGATCCGCCCACTCAAGGGACTGCTCCCGTACCTCTGCCACGCGCCGCGTCCAGCCGTTCTTGAACGTGTCCCAGTGGCGCAGCCGTTTCATGAAGGCAAGCCGCATGTCGCAGTAAGCGTTGATGACCTCGCGTGCTGGCGCGGCACGGACGGCGGAAACAGTTTCGTTGCCAATGATCCCGTCTACCTTCACGCCGACCACCTTTTGCAGCCACCGCGCGGCTTGCCCCGGCCCGCTATTCACGGCTGCGTCGAAAACGCAGTAGGCCACACCCTCTGGCAGGTCGTCGGCCCTCACCGCGTTCCAGTATTGCCCGCGATAGATCGCCTCCACCTCGTAGTCGGTAATCTCTCGCACGCCCCGCACCAGCTGGCCCCGCCGTTTGCGGTAGGCGTTATATGTGCGCTGTGTCACACCTTTCATGGTTGCGCCGCCGGGGTCCGCCGGGTGGTTACTGTACCCGCCCTCATGAACGCGCAGAAGCGCGAAAGCGCGGGGAAATCTGTCCTTGGTCACTTCCTTACCTCCTGATAACTCACCCGCGACTCCAGCTGATCCAGACGCGTGTCGAGCTTGTTGAGGACTCCCGCCACACTGGTCAGTGTCGTATTAATCGACGCGAGCGCCGCCGCCGTCTGCTTGTCGCTCAGCGCCTCGCTCTCTAAAAGGCGGTCCATCTTGTGCTCCACGATGCCCACCCGGCGCTCAATCGCGGCGATATGCGTGCTGTTCCGCGCCACAGCAACCGCCCAGCCCAACACGGCGCCGCCGAGGGTCCCCAAGGCGCCAAGCTCGGTACCCTCGCTGAAAAAATCACTCATTCGGCCCTCGTCTGCCATGCGGCCCCATCCAGTTCCGGTTTCCGGGTTCGCGCGACCTCCAGCGTGCGATTCGCCTGCTCGACCTCTCTGTACCACGCGCGGCGGCAGTGGTCTTCCTGCCGGAAGAAAAGCGCGTTGATCACAGTCCTGTGGCGCGGCAGCGGCTCGATATGCGCCCGCGCGCTGGTTGTCTGGTGCGTGCTGCCGCCCAAGATCGCTGCGTTGTAGAATCTCGACCCCACGCTCACAAGCATCTCCAGCACGCGGTACAGAATGTAGAACGCCCGGCGGCGGAAATTGCCGTGATCTGCCATCGGGTTAACCTTTGTCGCGGTGGCGGTTAACTCATACTACCCCAAGAGGCGCCAACACGTCAACACGTCAACACGTCAGGTCCAGCCGCGCGCCGACACCGCCACCACATCGCGGCGCTGCTCCTCGAAGCTCCCGCCGAACACCTCTCCGCCGTCAGCGTGCAGACACAGGTACTGGAAGGCGTCGGACACGTCGCTCCATGGGTGGCTCTTGTCCGGTTTCTCGTCCTTCACGCCTTTCGTGTTGATCTTGTACCGATACTTCCCCGCCATGGCCTGCACCAGCGGACCTGCGTGCTCCGGGTCGACCAACAGGCCGGATTTCCCGTCGACCACGCGGGTCAGGTATTTCTCCACGGCGGCCAGTCGGGCGGCTATCGAGTTCGTCCGCGCCGGTTTCACGACAAACCCCTCGCTTTTGTAGATGTCCGCCACGCACCGCTCGTCGGTCTGCACCCGCTGGAACGCGGCCGGGTCGATCACGACCATCGCCTGCCGCCCCGGAAACTTGTTCGTGAGCAACGGCTTGAGCCGCTCCCGGACGAACCGCAGCGCCCCCATCTCCTCAGTCACCAAGGCGTCATACACCACCAGACGGCCATCGTGGGTCTGGTGGCCGACCACCGCAGCGGGCGTCAGCCCGGCGTCCACCCCGATTAGCAGGGGCGACGATGTGAACATCGGCGTCAGGGTTTCCTTGGCGACATGAAAGCCTCGGTCGAACGACTTAAAGACCGGCTGCCCCGACAGGCTTTTGCCAAACTCGGCGTGGATATAGACCGCGATCCAGTCCTCGGTCTTGCCCTCTGCGAGGTTTTCGTAATAGTCATCCGGCAGGAATTTCGTCCAATCGGCCTCGGGAGAGAGGCCCGAGGGCTGTATCGTCACCTCAACGTTCTTCGGCGGGTCGCTGAGCAGCTCCGCCCAGAACGTATCAATGTCCGGGGGGTTGGTCATGCCCCAGATATGCGCGTTTGGCTTGCCGTCGTCGCGCACACACCCCACCTTGTTCATCATCTTGTCGGGGTATCGGCCAACCCGGCCCTGCGCGGCGTTGTAAATGTCCGGGTTGATTTCCCGGAACTCGTCGAACACGATAAAACTCGCCTGAAGCGACAACAGCCGCCGCACGTCATTCTGGTCGTCAAGCCCCCGGAACAGCACCTCGCACTCGATCTCTCCGATCTTGATGAGGAACTTGTACTCCGTCTTGAGAAACACCCCCATCTCATCCTGCCGTACCCACTTCAGGAAGTCCGGGATCGACGTGTCCCTGAGCTGCTCACGTGTGTTCCTGATCCACACACAGCGCGAACGTCGTATCCCGTCATCGCACGGGGCCATCATCGCCGCGTGGTGCAGGATTTTCATGATGCCAGCGGTCGTTTTCGTGCTGTTATGGTGGATCGCTCCATCCACAGTCACGTAGTTCTCCGTGCCTAGCACCTGCATGTCCCAGTACGGCTCTTGCGCCTGCTTGCGCGTTATTTTGGTTATGGGCCTGTAGGCTACACCGCAACCGGGAGGACGCCGTGGGGAAGACGAATCGGGGGCCGGGGGAACAGGCGCACCAGCTGGCTCTGGAGCAAGCGCCGGGTCGACATCTGTTTCCTGAAGAAAAGGTTGACCACATCGACGGGCTAACCCTGCATAACCACCCAGACAATTTACGTCTGTTCGCGTGTAATGCTGCGCATCTACGGGCCACTCTGGGCGGAAAAGCTCCCCGCTGGTCTGCGGAAGGTTACGCGAACATGTTGAAACGACATCGCCAACCCGAAGGTCTTGAACCGGTCGATACACACCGTCGGCGCACAGCAGCTGGTGCGACCCGGCTGCGTCAAATTCTCCTTCTGGCGTAGAAACCCGGTACAGATAGTCCCTACCTTTCGGGAAGCTCCCACCACTTAGCGAAAGCTGAAATCGACCTGTCTTCTCGTTCCACGATAGCACGCGAATTGGTCGATCTATGTCGCGAATGGGGGTGGCCCCATCCTCTGTGACCACCAGTGTGTCCCCGGACACACACCCCACGGGGCCAACAACCAGCGAGACGAACTTGTCCGAGTAGAAGAACTTGTCGAGGCTCTCGATAACCTCGAAGTTGACCTCGCGCATCAGCCATCGACCTCCAAAAGGGCCTTTTTCGCCTGCTCCAACAGCCACAGGGCGGTGCCCCCGTCCGCCACGGAAGACGCGAAATACAGCTTCCCGTCATCGTCGAAGCCCACAATCACCACGCCGTCCGTGCAATGGCCTCTGGCCGCGTCCAGAACGCGTTCTGTCGGCAGGTCCAACCGGGTAACGCCCCCGAAGGGCACAACTACCGCCATCAGTGGAGCGCCCTGTCGCGCCCGTCGAGCGCGTTGTGGACATAGATCGGCGTGTCCCCCTCGTACTCCACGGCAGGGTTGCACCAGCAATCCGCGCCATGGTGGACTTTCAGGTCATCCACAGGCACGCAGTGCAGTTCTTCCGGGGCGCCGAACTCCTCGTCGACCCGCCGGAGTACCTCATCCCACGTCATGGGCCTCTCCCTCGATGGTGACAGCCTCGTTATGGTCTTTTGCCCGCGTGATGTTGATCACCACCTGCGGACCGCCAGCTGTGTTCTGGTCGTCTTTCTCGGGTTCGAGCTTACCCATCTTGTTGAGCAGCTTCTGGAACTCGATGCGCGCCATGGCGTTGATGTCGGCCCCCTGCATGAAGCGAAACAGGTTGTCGAGGTTCACCGCCCCCATAAGCCGCGCCACGACCTCCACCTTGGTGGGGTCTTCTTCGATCATTTCGAGCTGGGCACGCGAGAGGACAGGCGTGTTCTTGCAGGCCGGGGAAGTGAAGCGATCAACCTTGGTCATGCGCGTAAGGTATGCCGGATGTGTTCACAGGTCAACAGGCCGGGGCTTGGCTGGAATTGAGTTGTAGACGTGTTGCGAGTTTAAAAAGGGTCAAATTTCGGGGCGTGGTGTACGGCATAGCTAAGGAAGGGGGGTAGGCCCCCCACCCCTTCGGTCCCTCCCCCCTCCCCCCTCTGGCCCGGTTTACGGCCCGGCATGATCACTAGGCGGATGGACCGCCTAGCTATATTGGCGTTACACCAAGCTACGCGGCCACATGACGCTGGCCCGCGCTCAGGTGAAGTGTGACGTTCACGCGCTTCTTGCCGCGCGTTAAAGAAATGTGGCCCGGACCCTGCCACGTAAGCTATGGGGTTATACGCCGCGCGCGTAAGCGCCGAATGCCAGCGCGCGGATAGTGGCACCGACTCAATCGGGCTAAAGGATG
>Ga0210043_1002342_pt1 | contig 12764 bp, 15 predicted proteins | sample CryGeymet201501t_FD_183990 | JGI IMG/M metagenome (GOLD analysis project Ga0210043, IMG submission 183990) | Groundwater microbial communities from Crystal Geyser aquifers in Utah, USA - Crystal Geyser metaG 2015-01t (SPAdes) (version 2) | ecosystem: Environmental > Aquatic > Deep subsurface >... | reverse complement strand
TACTGCATATGTTTTTATATTCTTTGGTAAATCAAGTGTACTGGCAAAAGTCATGCTATTCAGTGCAGCTTTACTGGCCCTATACCCATAATTACCATTTGAATTTGCAAATTCATCTTTTATTGAGCTTCTACAAGATGAAATATTTACGATAAAGGCCTGTTTTGATTTTGATAATAGTGGTAAAAATGTTTTTTCCATTAAGAGTGGAGCAATTGTATTTATAGAGAACATATCTAAGAGGTATTTTCTATCAAGATAACGCAAGTCACATACAATTTTCTTATTGTTATTCGTAGCGCTATCTTTGTTAACGCCGGCGTTATTTATGAGATAGTCAAGGTGGTCACAAAGTTCTGTTGTAGCATCGAAAGCTTGTTTCATTGACGCGTCTGATGACACATCCAATTGGATGTGTTTTAGATTTGCATGGTGCCGTTTTACATTATTTAGTTTTCTTACTCCTGCTATTACTAAAAAGCCTTGTTCTAAAAAGTATTCAACAAATCCACTTCCTAATCCTCTCCCACCGCCCGTAATAATAGCTGTTTTCATGGTAGTATTATACAGTTATTTTGCATACGCGATGATAATAGCACCTAAAGTCATTAAGACTGCTCCAAGTACAATTTGTATACTCATCTTCTCTCTCAAAATAAGTGCTGCAAAAATGATAGTTAACACAAGGCTCAATTTATCTATAGGTACAACCTTACTTGCCTCCCCTACTTTGAGTGCGTAAAAATAGAAGAGCCATGAAAATCCTGTAGCCAATGCAGATAAAAGTAGGAATAGCCAACTATGTTTGGATATGTCAGTAATTTTAGACAGTGTGCCTTGTGAAGCAGCAATACCCCATGTAAAAAAAAGTATAAAGGTAGTCCTTATAGCGGTCGCAAGATTACTATCTATGTTTTTTATACCAATTTTTGCAAATATTGAAGTTAATGCTGCAAAGATTGCAGAGAGTATTGCCGCAATATACCACGTCATAAATATGAGTTAAACTAATATAATTCTAAACTATGCAACATCGATAATTGCTGAGATAGGTAAATGGTCTGATGCGTCTGACTTTTCAACACTAAAATCAGAATAACGTACATCGTCACTGACGAAAATATTATCTAGTTTATACAGTAAGTTCTGCGGAGAGCAATGCTCACAACCTTCTGGGTACATACTCCACGTGGGGAGCATATTTCTGTCAGTATTTTTTAGAACTCTACCAAGTAAGTTTATTGGGTTCGAGTATGGCAGTGCGTTGAAATCTCCCATGAGTATGGTATTTTTTTTAGTAAGTATGGTAGCCAATGATTGTGCTTGGTCGTTTTGAAGTCGTGATGGTTTTTGATGAGTATGTAAAAAGTGTGTGTTAAATACGTGTAGCACAGTATTGCCTAGCGTAATATCTGCTTGAATGGCTACTCGACTTACTTTCGTCGAAAGTGTATGAGTAACACTTTTTTTAATTGGAAATTTGCTAAAGATAGCATTCCCTATCTTTGTTTTTACACCATTAACAATGTCGTCAAACGAGTCTGCAAACGTATGATGATAACCCAGTTGATTGGTGAAGTGCTTTGTAAGTTCTATTGTTTTGTGTGCTACCATTACCTCCTGTAATGCAATGATATCGGCGCCACAATTTCCTAAGAAATCGCTTACTTTTTTAGTATCGCCATGCATCCAAATATTCCAGGATAGTACTTTTAACTGCATTAAAAAATTGTACCAGATGAATGCAGAGATTGTACTACTTTGCTTTTGTCGAAATACCAAATAGTTTATAGAGAAGACACACTCCACTTATCCCCGTTCCAATTGCAATGACTCCAAGAATGAACATAACAACCTGCATTGGGCCTTGTAAAAGGTATGACAATACTAATAAAAGTACTCCTACTAGAATTCTTATTCTACGATCGAGAACACTCTCATTTTTATTAAACATCTGTTTAATAAAATCAATAAATGCTATTGACAATAGCATTTAACTATATTAAACTTACATATAGTTAATACCAGTATAACATATGAAAAATATTTGTCCACAGGTAGTCATACAAAATTTTTTTGAACCTTGTATTTTGTATGTGCTACTTGAAAAGTCAAGTTACGGATACGATATACAAAAGCAGTTGAAAGACAGGTGCACGTGCGATGTAAACACAGGCAATCTTTATCGTTGTTTATCACGAATGCAAAAATCAAAGTATATACAACGAACCGGAACTAAAAGTGAAATAGGACCAAAGCGATATATGTACACTATAACTGAAGTAGGGAAAGTTTACCTGAACGAGTGGATTGCGTCCCTGAAACAACAAAACAAGATTATAAGTACACTTATTAAAAATTACAAAAAAACACTATGAAAAAAGTAAAGATCTTTTCAACACCTACCTGTCCGTACTGTATTATGGCAAAGGACTATTTAACAAATAAGAATATTTCATTTGAAGATGTTGACGTGTCGAGAGATCAGGCTCAAGCTATGCAAATGGTTAAAAAATCTGGTCAAATGGGAGTGCCACAATTGTGGATAGACGATGAAGTAGTGATGGGGTTTAACAAGCCAGTTATCGATCGGTTGTTGGGAATTTGAGTCTTGACGGTATAATTCAATTGATTTAGGTGTTTATTTAGTCGCAGACCATCTACTATACATTGCAGGAGATAATATGCGCTGCCCACTCTTTTCAGTAAGGGTAAGTTCACCAGAGGTAATATTTCCTTTATAATTTGGAAAATAGTCGGCAATGGTGTAATGAAGGCTTAGTGAGGATAAGCGCACTGCATATACGGTAACTAAGATAAATAAGGGGTTATCAAGTATCTTGTTGCACGAGTGCAAAAGCTCTGGCATCATTTCTTCGAATTTCCATATTTCACCCTTTGGCCCACGCCCAAACTTGGGAGGGTCGATTATTATCCCTTGGTACTTCACTCCCCTTCTGAATTCTCTCTGCACAAATGCAAGTGCATCATCTACAATCCATCGAATTGGTTTTTCACTGAGACCCGAAAGTAATTGGTTCTCTTTAGCCCATGTAATTGACTTTTTAGATGCATCGACGTGTGTCACTGTTGCACCGGATTGAGCAGCGAATAGTGAAGCAATGCCAGTATATCCGAATAGGTTTAACACTTTTATAGGTCTCTGTGACTGCACAATCAGCTCTGACATCCACTCCCAGTGATTAGCTTGTTCAGGAAATACACCAAAATGGCGAAAGGGTGTAGGCTCAACCCACATTTGTATATCTTTATAATGAATCTTCCATCGTTTAGGTACTGTTGGTGACAAGTGCCATATAGCTTTTTCCATGCTTTGTGTTGCCTCGAATATTCCATGTGCTTCATCCCATTGAGACTCTGGAAGCATTGGTTGCCATAAGGCCTGCGATTCTGGACGAATAAAAATGTATTCGCCAAACCGTTCTAGTTTTTGTCCGTTTCCGCTATCTAAGAGTTCATAATCGTGCCAATGATTATTTTCGGATACATTCATAAATCCATCCTCTTGAAGAATTTGAGTGTTAGTCATATACGCCAATAGTATACAACAGTTTGTTTCTCATTTATATTTTCTATAAATTTTAGCTATGAGAGAACGTACTATGGTAGACTCTTTATATGAATATTAGAAAGTCTGCACTTTATTTACTCGTTACGTCTCTATGCATTGTTTTTATATTAGTATTTGGGATTGTTTTTTTACAGAAACAAAGCAAAGGAAATATAAATATAAACAGAACTGCAGTTATTAAAGAAATACAAAACCTCCAAAGATTAGAGACTGCATCTTTTACCATAGAGAAAATTATTGATGAAGGCACAAGTGGAAGTGCGCTTCGTGAGTTTCTCTTTGGAGATAAAATCTTACTTATAGCGCATGGACAATCAATAGCTGGATTTGATTTATCACAAATATCGGATAATGATATTAAGATAGTAAAACAATCCATTATTTTGAAACTTCCAAAACCTCAGATTCTAGTTACTACACTGGATAATACACAAACAAGAGTGTATGACAGAAAAAGGGGTATATTAAATCCCGGTGATAATAATCTGGAATCTAAAGTTCGCGAAGCTGCACAAAAGTCGATAGAAGACGCTGCATGCAAAGGCGGCATACTGACTCAGGCTTCAGATAACGGTCGAAAGCAACTCACTTCCCTTTTATCTGCATTTGGATTCAAAGAAATATCTATACAGATTCCAAATGGTACTTGTGATCTTTAACTTATTCAATTGGTAAATAAATCTCAAAAAATTGCTTCGTTACGTCACTGTTTACGTTGCGATAAATTTCAAAGTCGGCAATATTTTTTCTTACTTGCATAGTATGCAGCTTGGCGTACTTTTCAAGCTCTTTCCAAAAGAGTGAAAGTAAACTGCCCGATCCATTGTGTGTATAGGTAAGCACTTTTCCTGGATTGAACTTCATAGAGTTAACGGCAGATGTATATTGCTCTTTTATCTTCATATTTTTTGTAGCTAGTGCGCCAATTTTTATTCTACTTTTCTTTGGGCGATATCCCTGTTCCTCAAATATCGCCAGGGTTGTAAAATTCTCACCTCTGTTTTCAAACATGGTATACAGTTCTTCGCAGTAGTCCCCTATCTTTGCGTACGATCCATTCCTCTCAACATAATAAACGGCAAATGGTTTAAGAATCTTTACAGAAGGTTTAATCATGGTTCCATTTGTTTCTAGGTTTGACTGAAATGTTGATAGATTTTTTAGATTAAACTGAAGCAGTTGTACTTGTTTTTGGATCAATTCTCTTTTATCATTAAACAGCTTCGATAAGTCTCTATTCTTTTTAAGATAGTGTTTCATCTCACTCAGTGATACACCCAGTGTAGACAACAAGAGTATGCGTTGATATTCAAGAATTTGGCTCTCAAGATAGTAACGATAGTTAGATTTATTTCTTAAAGTAGGCTTTAGCACACCCTTTCTATCGTAAAACTGGATAGTCCTCTTCGTAGTTGATGCTAATTTTGCAAACTCACCAGCTGTAATATAGTTTTTCATATGCTCTTGACAATGACGCAACGTAATAGTTTATTATATGCTTTTGTACAAAGTTTGTCAAATATATGAACAGTATAATCATACGCAGAGCACATGAAAACAATCTTAAAGATCTTAATCTTGAGATCCCTAGAAATAAGATAGTTTGTTTTGTTGGCGTCTCTGGTTCTGGTAAGTCGACTATAGCGTTTGATATTATTGCACGTGAGGGTGAGAGGCAGTATTTTGAATCGCTCCCCTCTTATGCTCGACGTTACCTTCATAAAAGTAATCGTCCTCTTGTAGAGGAAATTAAAGGAGTCTCAGCGTCAATAGTCATTAGTCAAGATAGGGTGCGTGGCAATCCGCGTTCTACGGTAGGCACATTAACCGAGGCATACACCTATCTACGACTTCTCTACTCGCGTGTTGGCTTGCCTTCTATGGATTCATCGTACTACTCATTTAATCATCCCTATGGTGCATGCAAAAAATGTAAAGGTTTAGGCCGTGCGGTAGAAGTGAATGAAAGTAAAGTAATAGATAAAGATAAAAGTCTAAATGAAGGCGCCATACTTCCTAGTGATTGGTATGTGGGTGGCCGACAGTGGAGTATTGTAAAAGCGACAGGGTACTTTGATATGAATAAAAAGCTAAGCGAATATGATACTGAAGAAATGGACAAACTACTATATGCACCCCCCGAAATGTTGCAGTCGATCAGCGGAGAGTTCATAGACCGTTGGACGTTTCAGGGCGTGGTACACCGTATCATCCATCGCAATAATAATGCGCACCGTAGTTTATCTGAAAATGATATGCGTTACTTTGAACTTGTAGATTGTTCAGAATGTCACGGAGGTAGATTGAATGACAGGTCACTTAAGGTTCGTCTACATGGAAAAAATATTGGGGATGTTGCCAATATGCCACTTGAGCTATGTCTGGCATTTATTAAAAATATTGATCATAAAAATGCTCAGGCTATCAAACCTCGACTGATAGATCAATTGCAAGGCTTAATTAATGTTGGTGTGGGTTATTTATCTCTCAACAGGTCGGCTGATACTCTTTCGGGCGGTGAAGCACAGAGGGTAAAAATGGCTCGCCAGCTAGGCTGTGATCTCATTGAGACGGTCTATGTATTAGATGAACCAACTGCAGGTCTGCATCCACGCGATGTTGGCACTGTCGTTGAGAATTTGAAGAGGTTACGAGACAATGGGAACAGTGTGATTGTGGTCGAGCACGACGAGACTGTAATACGGAGTGCTGACCATATAGTTGAGATAGGACCAGGAGGCGGTAGATATGGCGGAGAGGTTGTGGCAAGCTGTGCAGTAAGTACTCTCATGTCTAACCCTCGTTCAACAACTGGTATGTATCTTTCAAAGCGAAAATCTTTAGGTTCAAAGAACACATTTAGACAAGCTCAGGGAGTATTAAATGTTATAAATGCATCACGACACAATTTAAAGAACTTAGATGTCTCTATACCAACGGGAGTGTTAGTTGCACTAACGGGCGTATCTGGCTCAGGTAAGAGCTCATTAGTTGAAGAAATCAAGAGTCAACATATGTATAACATTGTGTTGATTGATCAATCAGTCATTGGAGCCAATAGGAGGGGTTGTATTGCTACCTATGTTGGTGTATTTGATTGTATACGTAAGTATTTTGCAGATGAAAATAAAATGCACCCAAGTTTATTTAGCTTCAACAGTCATGGCGGGTGTGAGCTTTGCAAAGGCGTAGGTTATATTGATATGGATATGAATTTTTTGGGAGATGTAAACATAAAATGTGAAAGTTGTGGCGGTTCCCGCTATAAGGAGAAAGTATTGAGATATACTTACAAAGGTAAGAATATTGTTGAAGTGCTCACAATGACAGCTCCCGAAATAAAGCAGTTATTTGATTCTGCACATATACACAAGGCCATGAGCCTTCTTGAAGAAGTTGGTCTAGATTATATAGAAATGGGGCAAACACTCGATACGTTGTCAGGTGGAGAGTCGCAACGCCTAAAGCTTGCAAGCAAGCTTCAGGCTAAGGGTGAATTTTATATTTTGGATGAGCCTACTTCAGGCTTACACTTTGCTGATGTAGAAAAGCTCCTCGCACTTTTAAATAGGTTGGTAGATAATGGCAACACAGTGCTTATCATTGAACACAACTTAGATCTCATTAAGAATGCTGATTGGGTAATAGACCTTGGCCCAGAAGGTGGAGATGAAGGTGGAACCATCGTTGCACAGGGTACACCTATACAAATAGCCCGTGCTGTAGGTTCATACACTGGTATATACTTAAAACGTACTTTGAATATATAGTGCTTATAATATACATATTACACACTAAGTATGTATAAACCATAGCATTTGTGATATACTATAGTATATTCTACATATTTATACAAATATGAATGAAACGTCGCAGCTTCTGAACTATTTAAACCAACAGGTACAGATGGGTAAACTGGGTTTTTCCGAAAGTGATACTACTGGCGATTCTATTGACAAAACTGCATTACTATCTCAAACAATGCAACTATTGAGTGGTGAAGAAGGTTCTTTTGCAAGTGATGTAATTCCACAGCTTGTTTTGCTAGCCTTAGTGGCATTAGTTGTTGCTGGAGTGGCTATTTCTGGCTTTGTTGGAAGTATAGATTTAGCTACAATTGATACTAGTCCACAAAAACCCGCATATTTGCAAAATTACAATCAATTTAAACAAGACGAACTACAACCGGTGTACCCTACAAATACCCCGCAATCCATGCATACTCAGGCACCTGTCTTTCAGCAACCTGCAGCATCTCAGCCGAGCTCTTCAGGTGGAAATTCATGTAGGGGTTTACAGCCTAGAGTCCCTATTGATGTTGTAATAGATTGTGGTAGATTGCCGTGGGACATTGGCAATGTTCCAGCGTGTGATGGGGTTAGTACTGCATCAATACAAACTCAGACATGTGCAGTAGCTGGGTCCACGGGTATAGATATTAGTACTATTGTATTTGGGACAGACAGTCATTACTGTCTTAGTGCAGCAAATAAGGCCGTGCAGAGTTGTGGTCAATAAATAATATTTAAGTACAATTCTAATGTATCAGTGTCACTCCTTTATCAACACTTCCCCATCTCGATAGGCTTTAAACAAAATTTTGCTATCTATACAATGTTGTATTTCTTTATCGGTGCTTGACGATTCGGGATGATCTGAATGGTAATGCGGTTCGAAAGCAAAACTGAGGATATTGAGCCCATCCCACACTTGCTCATTCATCTGCTTATACGGAAAATTGTTAGCGTCATCTGTAATTGCGTATGGTTTTAACGATGGAGTGAGTACGCAGACTCCTGCGCTATACGCAACATAGAGAAAGTTCGATTTGTCTGCAAGTTCCAATAGTATCTTATCGAGACCACTCAACTTCATTGCCTGTCGAAGCACAAACGTATTACCACCGCTCACATAAACCCCACCATAGTTACTGAGTGTGTTTTTCAGTTTATCCATATCTCCAAAGTACTCCTTCAGGTCAAGTAGCTCTATTGATGCGCCATGACTCTCAAAATCGCTCATGTCACTAGAGATATGCTTTTCCTTGTGAATAGGATCAGCGCCGGTAAAATCAAGAGCATTGGGAATGTACGCAAATTTCCCTGATGTCGTGGCAATTAGTTTTTCTAATGTTGGCGTTTCATTACCAAGTCTATATGAAGACAGATAGTATTTCATAGTATGATTATACAAAAAACCTAGCTGGAGACTGGAACTTTTGAGCTAAAGTTTATCTTTACTGAGTACCTATTGATTAGTTTTATTTCTAAGGTGTTTTGAATTCGTCTTTGATTTACCACTTCGTCTTTCTTGTTTCTCTATTTGATCAACTGCAGAGCGAATCGAGTTTAAAAATGATCTATTTTTCGTTTTTGAAACTATTTTAACTCCAGCAAGAGGGCTTATGACAAGTGTAGTAATGAACAGAATGCTACCTCCACTAGGCGTTTTTGGTTCTTCGAAAGTTACTTCAATTTTATCAATTGCAATTCTACTGTGCATCTTCTGACCAAACCTGATTAGTTGCTCTTTTGCCTTTTTAATATCTACTTCAGAAACATTACTCGTTGGGTTTGTCATAAGTAGATTTACTTTATTCATAGGACGCAACGATGCAAGTCCAGTTAAAATATCACGCATTGATAAAATTCCAACCGGTTTTTTATATTTATCAATAAAAATAACGCTATTGTATTCTGATGTTACAAGCTGCTTGAGCATCTTCTTTTGCACGGTCTTATAGGGCAGTGTGTAGACATTCACCGTTTCATATTTTTTGACTGGATCATCTTTTCTATATTCCTTTTCTTTATCAAAAGCACGATCTGTTTTTGGATTACTATTTTTTCCAAACCGCTGTTTTTGCGAGGGCTTCATAAATACTTTATGCAAATCTTTTCGTGAGACTATACCAGATAGGACTCCGTTATGATTAATTAACACAACTCGTGAAACATTCTTATCCCGCATAATTTTAAAAATGTCGCCGACAGAAGAATCGCTACTGGCAGTGACAGGTGCACGTGCTTTTATAGCAGTGCTGATGAATATTAGCAAACTCTGAACTTTAATGAGATTTTGAAATATATCCTTTGCATGAATAATTCCTATAATTTGCTTGTTTTTATCAAATAAAGGGAGTGCATACACTCGGCTTTCAAGCATAAATGAAGCAACTTCATATAACTGAGTTTCTTTTGTAATAAATGGAGGCTTTGATGCAATGGAGGAAACTTTTGTTGTATAGGGGTACCTATGGGTATAGAGTGCTTGATATGGTGAAATAATACCAATAAATTTATTTTCCTTATCAAAGACAAACAGGGGCGAATGGCTTGATTGCACTAAAGGTAAAACAGATCCCAGAGTGTCGTCAGCATTGCATTTTGTAACAGTATCTACCGAAGATATATAGGAGCTTATTTCAAAACGTTTCTTTGCCGAATAATCCTTTTCGTTTTTATTTGTTTTTGTGTTCATAATCTATTTGTTTAACGAACCATCCATGATTCACTGCAGATTTGAGGAGTTGAACGTGTTACATTTCTTCTACTCTATACAGTATAGCACTTTTCAAAATTTAAGTACAGTAATTGCGTACGTGACCGAGAGTAGTTATTATAATTGAGAAAATAATTCACCATGACTTACGGCTTTGCATAAAAGCTTCTTCAGAGAGTAGAAGAAGTTAGAACTTATTTACTTATACAGAGTGAATATTTGTAGATTATTACACTTCATATATTAATCGAAAGTAGTCAAAAAAATCAGTATCGAGACTATCGTGTAAGCAATGCACATCAACGAGCGAAGGTATGCGTGCCCTGTCTAGTTCTCCCTTGTTCCATGCTGTTCCTATGCCGTCAACACCCGCATGTTTCCAACGTAATCCACCAACTGAAGTATTGGCATATCCTAAACTTCTCCATACATCTTCCCTCGTAAAATTTTCAGTGGGAATATCGTCTTTTGGATAAATGAGTACGCGATCACTTCCAACTCCTTTACTAACTGTGTCTAAAAATGCAGCCCCATCTGGACTTAGAAGATCATCTATCATAGGGAGTAATCGTAATACTCTAGATGTCATATATAGGGCATGTCGAGAAAGAATTACGTCAAATCGTTTTTGCATTTCGATTAATCCTGATAATACGTCATAAAAATGACCTGAGTAGAATTCATTTACAGATGTACCGTTGAAATATCCCACGCCTGGACTACAGCCTGATTGAGCAACAACGTATGTTTGTGGTATAGCAACCCTTACCCTTCTTACTGCGTTATCTAAGCGCTCGTCATCTATTGAGGCAGTCCATGGGGTACATGTATCTCCAGCGCCAATTTCAAGTATTCGTGGTGGTATGCCTGTTCTAGTATATCTCTCTAAGCAGAAATCTGCCCAATTTTTTCCACCGAGCGTTACTTCTGGTGTTCTTCCCGAAGCATTTACGTGTGGATATAGAAATCGTTCTCTTTCAAGTAACAGTTTTTCGACGAGCGACATATCTCCTAAACGTTTTGCACTCAATACCTCTGCGATATGTATGGCATTGCTTGGTTTTTCTACCGACATACCCTATAGTATACTATAGGGTATGTGGCGTGTCACTCTTGATTATAAGTAATCTTACAATCCAAAATCGATAAAGTATTGCGAAGTGCTGGGGGAAATGGAAGCTGTTAGAACCTATTTCCTAAATATATAAATCGTTTTATTCAATCAACTTCATCAGTTTTTCAACTATCTTAACGTTTTTTTTAAATATTGATGGCAAAAATTTACCCTTAGGATGATTATCATATCGTAAACCACCTGGTCCATCATTTAAGTCTTTTAATTTTCTTATTGCGTTTATTTCATCAGCTAAAAAGCTGCATTCAAGACTATATTTTGTAGCAAGTTCTTCTTTGTCGTGAATCCTTTCTGGAAATTGGCCAGTCTTTTTTTGCACTACAGCCTTAATAGAAAGCTCAATGGCATGAGATAGTAAATAGTAGGAAACTTCTTCAAATCCATCTGTTCTATTGACAATTTCATAGGTTTTTTTTGCTGCATTTAGAAAAAGGATAGCTTTTCTAGCAAGTGGCGGATAATGATCAAGCGGAATATTTTTCATTCTGTTTGGATTGTAATATTGAGATATAACTTATTTGAGATCAAACTCCCATCCCTCATTCTCGAAAAAGTCAGTGAGAGAACAACATTCAACGCCGTATTCTTTACATAGATCAGGTACTGCTGGATGAATATTACTACTGTTTCTTTTTTCGTATGTAACCACTATCGTAGAGGTAATTTTTCCCAATGCAACGACGAACGGATCAGCATGATACGGACGAGGCTTCTTGTACTGCGATACCCGTGTGTATTTGTTAACGATTTCTGAGACTATTGCTATTTGTTCTTCTGTAACCTGTGAAACATGAGGATGGTATTGCTTGAACCATGTAATAAGTTCGTCATTACCGGCTCCAATTTCCTTTTTTACTTCTTCAGGAACTAAAATCTGACCATTTTCTATTAATCCACCAATTCTATCCCAAAGTATTCTGAAAGAATTTGGTTTGTAATAGCGCCTCCAACTATCAGTGAATGCTGAGGTATCGAAGCAGTATCTTTTTTTCGACGAGGCTTCCATAATTGATTTTAGAAATGGTATTCAACGGCAGGTACATGTTTTGTATTGGTATTAAGGAACTCTGCTGCGTCTGCCATAGTAATTCGATTTGAGTGAAGATTCTCTAAGACTAAAGAAGAATATGCATATCCATTCTGACTTATGATTTTTCGGTATTGCGGTATTCGCACTTCGCCTTTCTTTTTACCATTTTTGAATTCGTCAAATCCCTTTATTAATTCATTCCTTTTCTTTTCATAAATCAGTTCACTAATGGTCCCATTAGTAGCGAATCTTCGATATATCACTTCCTGACTCACACGAAACCTAGCACATATTGCTTTAATATCATCTTCTTGCCATTGATCTACAGATAATTTCATAATTCTTTGCACATGAGAATCTTTTAGGAATGCATCTTTCGGCACTAGTATAGAAGCCGCAAATTGATTACAGAGTTTTTCTATTTGGATATATTGATATGAATTTCGGGATAGATCATCAGGCGTACAAATCCCAGAATGGTTTAGGAGTATATGACCAACTTCGTG
>Ga0210043_1002338_pt1 | contig 12780 bp, 13 predicted proteins | sample CryGeymet201501t_FD_183990 | JGI IMG/M metagenome (GOLD analysis project Ga0210043, IMG submission 183990) | Groundwater microbial communities from Crystal Geyser aquifers in Utah, USA - Crystal Geyser metaG 2015-01t (SPAdes) (version 2) | ecosystem: Environmental > Aquatic > Deep subsurface >... | reverse complement strand
CGAAGAAGATTTGGTTCGCCGAGATTTTACCATCAATGCTATGGCCCTTCGCCCCGCCAAGCGGCGCTCAGGGCAAGCTCTCAATTTCACTTTAATTGATCCCCATGGTGGTCAGAAAGATATTAAAAAGAAACTTATTCGAGCGGTTGGTAATCCAATCAAAAGATTTCAAGAAGACGCCCTGCGGATGTTTCGAGCGGTGAGAATTGCTACTCAACTTGGCTTTACAATTGAAGAAAAAACTTTTCAGGCTATTAAGAACAATATTGATTTAATTGACCATATTAGTGCTGAAAGAATTAGAGATGAATTATTAAAACTTTTATCTTATCCCTATGCCGCTGATGGTTATATGGTTTTACGAAATTCTGGATTGGCCCAAAAAATTCTCCCCGAAGTTGAACAAGGATTTGGTCTTGCCCAAAAAAGTCCAGGACGACATCACCTTTGGGATGTCGGCACTCATAATGTTTTATCGCTTAAATATTGCAAATCTGAGGACCCAATTGTTAAACTAGCAACTCTTATTCACGACGTTGGTAAGCCATTGGTAGTCAAAAAACAAAAAGACGGCACAATTACTTTTTATAATCATGAAGTTTTGGGTGCTTCAATTGCCAGCAATATTGGTCGACGACTCCGTTTATCTAAAAAAGACCAAGAGCGATTGGTAACCCTCGTCCGCTGGCATCAATTTACAGTTGATGAAAGACAAACCGATTCGGCTATAAGAAGATTTATTAGAAATGTTGGTAAAGAAAATTTGCAGGATATCCTTGACCTTCGGGTTGGTGACAGGCTTGGGGGCGGAGCTCGAGAAACTTCTTGGCGACTGGAAAAATTCAAAAAAAGACTGGCGGAAGTTCAAAAGCAACCATTTTCAGTTCGGGATCTTAAAATCAACGGTCATGATGTGATAAAAACTCTCAACATCCATCCCGGACCGCTGGTGGGCAGGATTTTAAATCAATTATTTAAAGAAGTGGTTGAAGACAAAAAGAAAAACGAAAGAAAATATCTTCTTAAAAGAATCAAACAAATCAGCAAATCTCTTGTTTAAATATTTAAACTGGCTTTCGATAAGCTTCAAAAGAGGCGGTCACAGTCGGGTTAACACTTCTTAAAAGTTCAAGAACCTTTGTTCTAATATCCGCTGTTTTGATTACATTATTCACCGCTGCTGTTGAAGCCCAGTTTTCAACTTGACTGGTGACACTTTCCGCTTCTGTTGCCGAAGCGCCGGACTTAATAAGTCCGTTTAGTATCTTGCTGCGGTCAAAAGCCTCCAGCCTCCCATCTTTTTTCTGGACCTGTAAGTCTGCCATTTTTTCACCTCCTTCCTTGCCCTCCGTAGCTTTACGCGAAGGAGGGTCTTTTACCACTTGATTCCATTTTATCAGATTTCAGGAGAAATTTTTTACGAGGGTGTCTGCTCTAATGATTCGAATCATGATAACAGCCAGGCTGTATATCATATATTAATATATGATACATTGGATACTTTGGCTTCGAAATTTTAAGGGCTCAAATCCCTAGGTGGCGAACCTATTCCACCTCCCAGATGTCTAGTCTTACTCAAAAAATCCTTAGGTCTCTACCTAGTCAACACCGGGTGTTGGTTCTTTCTCTGTAATTTTCTTGCCATTTCAATTTTATCATTCCATAAAATTTAAAACAAATTTTGTTATACTTTTCTTATGATTAAAAAGAGGAAAAAAGTTTTGAGGATTTTGGGGGCTTTGGGAATTTTGGGGTTTTTAGGGTCGGTAATTTTAAACATACATCTTTTTCAAAAAACCGAAAAATTAGGTCAAGGGATAAAGGTGCTTGAGGTTTTGGATGGAGATACCATTCTTCTGGATGGAAAGGTGAGGTTAAGACTGCGGCATCTTGATGCCCCTGAATTGGAATTTTGCGGAGGTGAGGAAGCCAAAAATTTATTGGAAGGTCTGGTTAAAGGCAAAAGAGTAGTTTTGGAAGAATATATTTTGGACCAACAAGGCCGACCAATGGCTTTAGTTTATCTGGATAATAAGCTGGTTAATGAAGAAATGCTTAAATCCGGTTGGGCCAGATACCACGCTGACCAAAGTTCAAAAAAAGACCAGTTAAAAGAGGCTGGTCAAAAAGCTAAAGAAGAAAAGAAGGGTATTTACAGCCCCAAATGCTATCAAACAGAAAATCTTGAGAATCCCAAATGCGAGATAAAAGGCAATATCGATAAAGTCACTGACACCAGATTATACTATTATCCCGGCTGCGCCCAATACGAATTTACCATTGTGGAAAAGGATATTGGCGAGGATTGGTTTTGTACAGAAAAAGAGGCACGGGAAGCAGGGTTTGAAAAGGCGAAAACGTGTTACTGAAAAGTAATTAGAAATTAAGTAATTAAGAAATTAAGGGATTTTTGCTTGACAAATTTTGGCTCTAGTGCTATTTTAAGCTCACCACTGCCCAGCAGTGGTTTTTGAATGGAGGTGGCGAGAAGTGAGTCCGGTAAGAATCGAGGCATGCGGAGATATTAACTGTAGCATCAAGGCAGGAGAGCTAACCAATCCAGCAGTAAAAATTGATAAATCTGGCAACGAATACCCTATTGGACCCAACCAGCTTTTTCTCCTCTCAGAAAGAGAGGTTTTAATTATTCGTGACGTTTCAGGCACGGTGACAGTAGAAACAGAAGACCCAGCCGTTACAATTTCTAAAGAAGGGTTCCCTAACCCAAGCGTGAGCCGAAGGGTGGATGCCATTCGAATCCAAGGAGAGGCAGAAGGTTGGATCTTGCCCCAAAAAGGAGAAAGACAAAGCCTTCAAAAACTTTATTTCTGCTCGGCTGGAGATTTAGAAAAAAATCCGATTACTGTCTTGACTGAAAAAGGAGAGATTGTCAAAATTTTTTGGGAAGAAGAATAAAATCCTAGCTTTTTCTTCTCTTCAATTGTTCCCAGACAACCAATAAAGGTGAAGCTGTAAACGTACTGCTGTAAGTTCCAGAAATTGTGCCGATTAAAAGAGCGGCGACAAACCATTTAATTGTTGTTCCACCTAATAAAAGCAAAGCAAATAACATAAAAATAATTGTTAAGGAATTATTCAGTGATCGAGAAAGAGTTTCGGTAATCGCCTTGTTGACAATATCCTCAAAAGGAACACCGGGGAGTAATCGTTGCGATTCTCGGATGCGGTCATAAACTACAACCGTATCATGAACGGAAAAAGAAAGAATGGTTAACATTGCCGTTACAAATAGAGTGTCCGCTTCAACTCCAAGAAAATGTCCCAGCAAAGAAAAACTGCCCAATAAAACAAAACTATCATGAAACATCGCTAAAATGGCGCAGATGCCAAATTTAGCATTTTTAAACTGCCAAGCGACATAAGCCATAATAAAGCTAGCGGCCAAGATAACCGCAACGATAGTTTTAATTAACAATTCCCGTCCTAGAATTGGGCCAACAGTTTCAAAGCGAATTTCTTCCGGCTTTTCTGCAAATTTCTCAGCCATTGCCGCTTTAATCGTTACCACATCGTCTTTGGTAATTGGTCTTGTTCGAATCAAGAAAGTGTTTTCTCCGGAAAATTGAACCGAAGACGCTTCAAGCCCCTTCTCTGTAATAATTTCTTTTACTTGCTGAATACTGATTGCTGGATGCTGAACGCTGAATTTAAGTTCGAGAAGCGTTCCCCCAGTAAAGTCAATTGAGGGTTTAAGACCAAAAAGGACCAAAGAAAAAATTCCCGGGATTAAAACCAGGGCTGATAATCCAAAATACAACCATTTGAATTTCATCCAATTCATCTTGTTTCCTCCTTGGGCGAAAATGTCCGCAAAAGAGTCCGACTAACAACAATTCCCGTGAATAAACTCAAAGCCACTCCTAATCCCAGGGTTAAGGCAAATCCTCTAACCATTCCCGAAACATTCAAAAAATTCCAGCCAAATGGATTAAATAAAATAAAACAAGTGATTAAAGTACAAACATTAGCATCGCGAATTGAATCCCAGGCTCGACCAAAACCCAATTCCATCGCCAGTAATCGAGGCTTGCCAGCCCGAACTTCTTCTTTCATCCGTTCAAAAATCAAGATATTAGCATCAACCGCCATTCCCACTGAAAGAATAAAACCAGCAATTCCTGGTAAAGTTAAAGTGACCGGAATTAATTTATATAAAGCCAGAGTAACTAAACCATAGATAATTAAAGCAATATCAGCAATAATCCCCAATCGTCCATAATAAACAGCCATAAAACCAACAACCATCAGCAAACCAATAAATCCTGCTTGGATACTTTTTTGAATTGACTCTGTTCCCAAGGTCGCCCCAATGTTTCGCTGTTCAATAATTTTTATTGGCACCGGTAAAGCTCCAGCGTTAAGTTGAATTGACATTTTTTTGGCTTCATCCAGAGTAAATTCACCGGTAATGACTGCCTCGCCAGTAGTAATTTGTTCTCGAACCAAAGGATTGGTAATTGGAAATTGGTCAAGAAAAATGGCTACCGGCTTGCCCACATTTCTCCCGGTAATCTCGGAAAATTTTTTGGCTCCTTCATCAGAAAACTTTAAGCCAACCTCCGGAGCTCCAGTATTGCGATCAAACTGAACTTGAGAACGAGTCAAATCTTTACCGGTTAATCCGGTTGAATGATAATCAGCCAGGGTAGCGGCGGTTGTTGCTTCCGGAGCTAGCTCTTGAAAATCAAGCTGGGCAGTTTGGCCAATTAGATCAATCGCCTGGTTAATATCTTTTACCCCAGCCAGTTCTACTACCAAACGATATTCTTCGCCTATTTTTGAAGTTTGAATCAATGGTTCGGTTAGGCCAAATAAATTGACCCTTCTTTCAATATTGTTCCTGACTGCTTCAATTGCCGAATCTCTGTCTTGAGAGGCAATTTTACTCATATCCGCTTGAAAAATCAAATGGGTTCCGCCTGCCAAATCAATACCCTGTTTAATTTCTAAATCACGAAAGAGATGAAATCGGCCAAATTTAAAATCAATTGAAGGACGAGTGGGTAAATCAATAAAGGCTGAAATCAATGTCAGCCCTAAAATAAACCACAGCAAAAAGCGCTGGTATTTCATCCCCTCTTTTTCTTTCTTTTAATGAAACTCTGGGACAAGGCCAGTTGTTTTGTTCCGGAAAAGGAGTAAATCACCCGCCCAGTTTCTGGTTCAACATTGACCAAAACATTTTGACCAGCTTTAATTCCTACTGTTTTAACAAAATCAGAAGGAATAGTGACCGCTAAACTATTCCCAGTTCGGATGATTTTTTGTTTTCCCATTTCGTTAGAAACAAGGTTCTGCCGAAGGCAGGTTCTTATTTTTATCCAACCAAATCTAGCTCATCGCCAATTAACATAATTCGAGAATCAGTCAAAATTCCTAGCAAAAACGGATCACGACGCTTTTTCCTAAATTCAAATTCTTCTTTATTCATTACGGTGTAGTTTATCTCCTTCCCTACTTTTGTCTCCTCATTGCGAATAATTTTCCCCAACTCTGGTATCAAAATATCACCGACAATTAGCAAATCAACCGTTCCTTCTTTAGTTGGTAAACCACGGGCAAATCGTCCAGAAAGCATGGCTATCTTTATTCGACCAATTTTATTTTTATTTTTGATAATTGTTTCCCCAAGACCAACTGTTTTGGAAATTAAAGCGAGTAAATCACCATATAAAGGATAATTTCTGTCGACCCAGTAATAAATCCTATTGCCCCGATTTTCTTTTTTAACTATTCCGGCTGTCTCCAAATGGTCCAATTCTCGTCGAACAGCATTAATTTCTTCTCCTATTCGCCTGACCAACTGACGAATATAAAAAATTTCATTTGGTTGACCTAAAAATGTCTGAAGTAATTTCACCCGGCACTTGGAAATAACTAAATCTTGAAGCATGGATTAATATTTAACTTCCCTTCCGGCTTGCCCGCCTAATCTTACCACTCGCCTTTTCAATACTATTCGTATACGGCTCGTGGGGCGATTTTTGGTGGGCTGCCCACTATTAGTATTCTACATTTTGGTGGGCAGGAACGATTTCAATCCAAATTGGTCCTCGATTAAATTCGATTTCTTTTCCTTTTGTATCAACAAATTTAGTTCTTTCTTGGCGTTTGGCTTTTGACCAATTGGCTTGAATTGCCTGCCCGTCTTGAAAAATAATCGCCTTGCCTGTACCGGTAGTAGTATACAGCAGATGCTTTAGCTCATCAATCGGTCCTTTTTCCTTCATAAATTGAATAATAACGGTTGACGCCCAAAGTTGAGTATCGTTATTTAAATCTTTATGGGGTTGTCTGCCATCAAATCGAAGATAGTGATTGGCTGTTTTATCGTATTGCCAAAGAACGCTGTAATCGCTATCGCCGCTCCAAAAATCAAATTCAATCTTCTCAACCCCACCACGATCTTCCAATTTCACCTCATCTTTGAATTTCCAGGGAACGAAACCTTCATCCGCATCCAAACCTCTTTTATGGGCCACTTCCCAAAGTTTATCGGCGGTAGAATACATCGTGTGTTCAGTTGCCACCGGATGACCAATTCGTTCATAATCTCGCCAAAAGGTGGGAAAGCCGATAGCAAACTGATTCAAATCATTTCCTTTTGCCAACCATCCATATTGTCCAATTTGACCTAGAGCATTAGCCGGACCGGGCATATTGGCTCCGCCAACATGAGCATATAAGGGATAATCACCATATTCCGAGGCAAAATCCATAAAATAAGTTCTGGCGGAACGAACCGGACCAATAGTTACGTCTTCAGCCGAAGCTCCGCAATAAAAAACCGCCAACAATCTGGTAATTCCTCCTTCGGCTACTGCCTCATAAACAATATCTGCTTTTGATAAACCAGATTGGGGTCGAGCTTCTTGATGATTTTCAATCATTACTGTTAAAGGTCGTCGTGCCTCCCAAATTTGGCGTTCGGCTTTAGTGAACATTCCCCCATTTAAAGGACATTGTTCAGTTTTTGGAGCAGAAAGATCGATTTTACTTCTACCCTCCCCAACTGGTAAAGGAGAAATTAAAGCCGATTGACCCGAACCACCCAAATAACGAAAAGCAGCGTAAGAAATTCCGCTGGAAGCAAGATATAAAACCAATCCACCTAAAATTGTTAGTATTAATTTTTTGTTTTCAGCGAATTTTTTTAGCATTTTTTATCGCCTGTTTTTCCTCGGTTGATAATTCGTAACCAGCCGCTTTCCCTTTCTTTACTGGCTTAGCATAAATTCTAGTGGTTTCTCGAGAATGTAAACTAGAGATTACCAAACCACTGCCCTCGCCGTCAAGAATGGATAAGCAAAAACTTTGGTCGCCACCGGTTCCAGGGAAAGGATTAAAACGAACCAAACCAATTTTTAATTGTCCTGGAGTTTTCAGTTCTCCTAAATCTTGAGCGAAATTTTGTTGTCGACGGAAAATTCGAAAAATGAAAATTGAAAGAATTACTAACCAAATAAAAATAGCCCCCAATAAATATATTTCCATTCTAACTTGATTTTAGAGGGCTTAAGTGCTATTGTCAACTCAACCCGCCCAATTTTAGCACTCGATCCGCCAGCTGGCGGACTCGTGCTGCAATTCTTGGCGGGTAAATATGGGGAAAAAAAGAAAAACCAGACAAGAAAAAATTATTCTCCAACTCAAAAGACAGCTGGCTACTCAAACCAGAAAACCCACTACTCCAAGCATAAAATTTGAACCTAGTCAAGAGGCAATTTCTAAGCCAAAAAAGGTTGAACCTGAAAAAGCATCACCAATCAAAAAATCTGATATTTCCATCTTTTCCTTTAATCCAAAGCTAATCAAGAAGGATCTTTTAAAAACTGGAGTTTTGAGTTTAATCATCTTTAGCCTTGAAATTGTGCTATACTTGAAGCTAAGATAATCCGCCTTCGTCCCGCTTAGCGGGACTTCGGCGAGACAAGGGAAGGGAGGTGAAAACAATCTATGCCAGATTTCTACTGCGTAAAGTGCCGCACTAAGAGAAACGGGAAAGATGTTCAAAAGGTTACCCTCAAAAACGGTAAACCAGCTAGGAAAGCGACCTGCGAATCTTGCGGCACCAAAATGTTCAGAATTGGTGGCTAAAGCCATCAATTAATTTCACCTGTCTCTATCCCGCTCTTAATGCAAGAGCGGGGTTAGTTTAAAGCCGCGAAGTAGCTTATACATCCTGATGTCTTAAGCGATATTGAAGGGCTTCGGCAAGATGAGCAACAGAAATTTTTTCTTCTTGAGCCAAATCGGCAATTGTTCTGGCAACTTTAATCACCCGATAAAATCCTCGAGCAGAAAGATTCATTTGAGAAACCGCTTGGCGTAAAAGATTTAAAGAAGACTGATCTAGCGGACAAAATTCCTTTACTTGGGAGGTTTGCATTTCGGCGTTACAAGTCAGATTTGTTTTCGCCAATCTTTTTCTTTGAATATCGCGAGCCTTCTGGACCCGTTTTCTGATGCTTGATGATTCCTCGCCGACAATTCCTTGGTCAGTTAATTTTTCAATCTTAACCGCTGGCACTTCAATATGAAGGTCAATTCGATCTAAAATTGGTCCAGAAAGTCTTTTTTGATAACGAATAATCTGCCCAGGCAAACACCGACATTGATGTTTCTCGTCCCCAAGATATCCACAAGGGCAGGGATTAGCGGCGGCCACCAAAATAAATTTAGCCGGGTAGGTAATTGAACCGGCTGCCCGAGAAATGGTAACTACTCCATCTTCCGTTGGCTGACGCAAGGCCTCCAAAACACTACGGGGAAACTCCGGAAATTCATCTAAAAACAACACTCCCCGATGAGCTAAAGAAATTTCCCCAGGCATTGGATGACTTCCTCCGCCAATCAAACCAATTCTTGAGGTTGTATGATGAGGAGAGCGAAATGGTCGATATTTAATCACCGAATCACCTGGCGGTAAATTTCCAGTAATTGAATAAATTTTTGTTACCTGAAGGGCTTCCTCTTCTGTTAAATCAGGTAAAATTCCCGGCAAGGCCCGAGCCAACATCGTCTTTCCCGCTCCCGGCACTCCTCTCATAAAAGCATTATGTCCACCAGCGGCGGTAATTTCTAAAGCTCGCTTGGCATGCTCCTGACCTTTTATTTCCGCCATATCAAACTCTGCCTGATAATCAGCAACTAAAGATTGGTAATTAGTATGGGGTTGAATTTTAATTTCCCCAATACCAGTCAGATGGTTAAATAATTCCTGAAGCGAGAAAACTGGATAGATTTTTATTCTCCTAACAATGGCCGCCTCTTTGGCATTAATTTCCGGTAAAAAAATTCTTTTTAATTTTTTTGATTTCGCTAACAAGGCCATTGGTAAAACTCCATTAGTATGGCGAAGTGAACCATCCAAAGAAAGCTCGCCCAAAACCAAAGCATCGGATAAATCAGCTTTAAGTTCGCCTGCGGCAATTAACAATCCTAAAGCAATTGGCAAATCATAAGCCGGACCTTCTTTGGGCAAATCAGCCGGGGCTAAATTAACGGTAATCCGATGGGTGGGAAATTCTCCCCCAGAATTTTTAATCGCTGACCGAACCCGTTCTTTGGCTTCTTCAACTGCTTTATCCGGAAGACCAACGATGGTAAAAGAAGGCAATCCTTGAGAAACAACATCGACCTCAACCGTAACCAAAATGGAGTCTAAACCTAGGGTGGCTCCGGAAAAAATCTTGGCGAGCATTAATTAGATAATAACAAAAGGTGAAGAGTAAACCAACCAGCGCTCTGGGCAGGGTTTCTTTTAAGAAGAAGAAAAAAGAAGAATTACTATCCCTAAAACTAAACAATAAATTCCAAAAAGCCAAAATTTGGCACCAAGTAGGGTTTTTTCTAAAATTTTTAAAGCTTCATAGCCTACCGCGCCAGCGATAATCATTCCCAAAATTCCTTGACTTAAATAATTAACTTGACCTCCAATTAAATCTGGAATTTGTAAGGTTAGGGCTCCTAAAATTGCTGGAATCGCCAAATAAAAAGAAAATCTAAAGGCGGTTTCTCTATCTAATTTTCTTGCCAACCCAGCAACAATAGTTGAACCCGACCGGGAAACCCCGGGAAGAATCGCCAGGACCTGAAAGATTCCCACAAAAAGCGCATCTTGCCACTTTAGATATTTAAATCGCCTGTTTAATAATTTAAAGCGCTTGCTAACTAGCAACAATCCGGCCGTCATCAGTAAAGCTACTCCTACTAACTTTAAAGAATCAAAAATTTGAGTGATATACGTTTGAAGAAATAATCCCACCACTACTGCTGGAATAGTGCCAATTACCACCAGTAATAGGGTATGTTTAGATATTTTTGAAAGTGGCTTTAAAAAGTAAGCAATTATTGCTCCTAAAGTTCCGACATGAACGAGAATATCAAATAAAACTGGGGGGTTTAAACCAAATAATTTTTGGAAAATTACTAAATGACCTGAAGAAGATATTGGTAAAAATTCAGTTAATCCCTGAATAATAGCCAGAAATATTGCTTGGGGGTAACTCACAGTTAAATTTAAAAATTAGTGTCCTTAGAAAATCCGTAAGCCAGATTCTGTTTTAACAGTCATCTATCTTTGCCCTCAAACCTTAAGCTCGGGAAGACATCCTGATAACGCTTATTCGGAGGTTGCAGCGGGGAGGGTTGCCTCGTTTCACTCCCGCCTAAATATTCAATTTTTGGCGGGACTCGTCTCTGTGGCCCTATCTAGTCCCGAACCACCAAGGGTTCGGGATGTCGCCTTGCGGCGACCACCCTGTCTTCTGCTGTCTGGACTTTCCTCCCCTCGACTCGGCTTCGCCTCGCTCGGGGCGAGCCCCTCTTTAGCTTACCACCCTTAGAGAGGTTCACTCTGAGCGAACGAAGTGAGCCGAAGAGCGACTGTCCGATTTTCTAAGGACAGACATATTATACCATATAAAAAGGCAAATTTCTACAACTGGCGGGATCTTTCTGACGAGTAAATTTCCGAAGCCACAATTCGAAGTAACAAAACGATGGGAATGGCTAAAACTGCTCCCATTATCCCGGCTAGTTTAAATCCAATTGTTAAAGCCAAAATCGTGACAATTGGATTAACTCCAACTTTCTTTTCCATCACCTTAGGAACAATAATGGTATTCTCTAATTGTTGAATCAAAAAATATAAAGCTATTACTGCTAACCCCATTAATGGTGAGATGACAAAACCGGCAAAAAAAGCCGGAATAGCGGAAACGATTGGCCCAATATTAGGAATGATTTCAAAAACCCCGGCTAAAATTGCTAACGGCAAAGCAAATTCAATTCCTAGAAGTCGCAATCCAATATAACAAAACAAACCAATGATGCTCATTAAAATTAACTGGGCCCTTACCCAACCCCCCAGGTTTTTTTCCATTTCATTAATGAATTTCTCTGCTTTTTTCTCACCATCGCCACCGAAAAGAACGGTTAAATATTTATTTAAATTTCTTCTTTCCATCAAAAGATAAAAAGTTATTACCAAAACCGCTAGGGCCACGAAAAGATTACTGAAAATTGAAACGCTTAATTTAACAATATTGGCAGGAATTGAACCAAGTTGACTAATTTGATCAGTAATGATTTTCTGATCAATTATAGGTAAGCCCAGGTTTTGAGAATATTCAGGTAAACGAGAAATTAAAACGCTAGTCTGGTCAACTAAGGGTGGTACAACTCCACCAATGGATAAAACAAAAACACCAATTATCAAAATATAAAGAAATAAAATTGCTAAAAATCGGGGAATCTTAAGTCTGGTTATCCGATCAACTGCCGGATTTAAAGCTGCCATCAAAATTACGGAAATAAAAAGAGCAATTAAAATCTGACGGATTTGATATAAAAACCACAAGAAAATCAAAAAGAAGGTAGTAAAAATTATTGTTCGGTGGGAAATCTCAATTTTCCTTGTCATCAGTCCTAGTATACCAATTTTTAATTAACTTTTCTACCCCATTTTCCCATCCCTTTTTATTAATGTCAAACCAATTGATTCTTTTATCTTTTTTAAACCAAGTCATCTGTCTTCGAACATAGGCATGTTCAGCAAATTTCCATCGTTGAATAATCTCGTCTTGGGTTGCCCTGCCCTCAAAGTATGGCTGCCATTCCTGATAACCAATGGTTACCCCCAAAGTCGAATATACAAAGGAGTATCCTTTGTTTAATAATCCACGGATTTCGTCTTCTACTCCTTCTTTTATTCTTTCTTCCACCCGCTTATCAATTCGCTGGTAAAGAATTTTATAAGGCGCGGTTAAACCAACCACTAAAATTGAGAATTGAGAATTGAGAATTGAGAATTTTTTTTGTTCTCCATTATCCATTTTCCATTTCGCTATTTCTATCGCCCGAATGAGGCGGCGGGGATTTTTCCGGTCAGAAGCATTCATTTGGGCTGCTTTTTCTGGATCGAGCTGAGTCAACATCTCAAAAAGTTTCTGGGCAGGTAAATCTTTTAAGCGCCAGCGCATTTCCCAATCAGGAGGCACTCCCAAAGTCTCAATTCCATCAATTACTCCTTTTATATAAAATCCTGTTCCGCCAACAATAATTGGGAGCTTTTCTCTTTTCCAAATATCTTTAATTGCCTTCCAGGCCAAATTCGCATACTGCACCACCGAAAATTCCTGGTTTGGAGCAACTACATCAATCAAATGGATTTTCATCTCTTTGGGATGGTCTTTTCCCGTGCCTATATCCATTTCTTTGTAAACTTGTCTGGAATCAGCAGAAATTAAATCACCA
>Ga0210043_1002335_pt1 | contig 12788 bp, 7 predicted proteins | sample CryGeymet201501t_FD_183990 | JGI IMG/M metagenome (GOLD analysis project Ga0210043, IMG submission 183990) | Groundwater microbial communities from Crystal Geyser aquifers in Utah, USA - Crystal Geyser metaG 2015-01t (SPAdes) (version 2) | ecosystem: Environmental > Aquatic > Deep subsurface >... | reverse complement strand
CCGTCTCTTAAAGGAGTAGCCGCCGGAGGGGGAACCGCCGGAGGGGGAACCGCCGGAGAGGGAGCCGCCGGAGAGGGAGCCGCCGGAGAGGGAGCCGCCGGAGAGGGAGCCGCTACTTGCCGACGCAAGAAAGGGTTAGAAGGGTCTGCAGCTATTGGGACACCAAATTCGCTGGCTACTCCTTTTGCTAGTTTCCCCCCTTTGTCCGCTAAGAACTCCCCTGCTTCCCGTAAGGTTATGTTCCCTCTCATATTGGAAAAAGCTTCAGCCACAGGACCAGTTACTGGGTTTAATAAAGCAGCTGGATTGCGATTGATGGTGCTCAGTACTTGCGTAGGACGTAGTGCGCCCGCCGCCGGAGAGGGGGCCGCCGGAGAGGGGGCCGCCGGAGAGGGGGCCGCCTTTCTGCTATCTTTTTCTTTTTTCTTCTTAAGCTTTTCTTCAGGGGTCATCGTACTTCTCCGTTAAAAAGGGCAATTCAGTGTAGGACCAAGTTCGTCGGTAAAATTACTTCTTACTGAGCTGCTTGTATCGCAGGACTTCGATTCACTGAGCTGTTGCCCAAAAGAGACTGCATCTGAACCACTAGCGCTGACTCCGCCCTGCCCGCTCATTGTGGCGCCGATGTTCATTGCCGCCAAAGCGCCTGCAGCTACGGTTGATGCCAGCCCACCAGCAGATTTTATGGAATCCAGCAGTAAGGCTTTTTGCTGAATGATACGCTCCAACTGCGCCTGAAATTGTTTGATCTGCGTATCAAATAGCGCCAGGGCTACTGTATTAGTAGCCTGCCACGCCGCCAGTTCGACCCGGGAACTCGCTTCTTCCACTCCGGCCTGTGCCACGAATCGCTGAGTGTCGGCCTGATAGCCTGCAACATTACCCTGAATGGCTGCAACCTCCGCTTGATTTCTCGCTACTTGCCCTTTTATCTGCGTGTCGAAAGCGGCTATCTCAGCCTGAAACCTGGATATCGCCGCTTCAAGTATAGAGACCTCAGCTCGAGCTCCAATACCTATGCCCTCTACCTCTGCTTGATATGCCCGAGCTTCAGATTCGATGATCGACGCCTTACTTACTTCCCCCCGTACACGAGAGTCATAGGCGTCAAAACGCAGCTTATCGGCATCAACACGAGTAGCGAAGGCAGACACATTAGCGCCATAAGCCCTTACTTCCGTTTCAAATACCGCCGCTCTCACTCCAACAGCTTCAATCTGAGTCTTATACAAGTTAACCAGTGACTCACGTGCATTGATCTCTGCTGTATATGCCTGCACCAAGGTAGTGTTGATCTCTGCCTTAACTCGTTCGGCGTCAAGCAATGCTTTAAATACTTCTAACTCCGCCAACGCCATACGAGTGCGAACTTCGAAGATCGATGCTCGAATCTGCGCTTCCTGCATTTTCGCCTGGAACGCGGTTACTAATAGATTGTATTTCTGAATTTCCCATTCAACAAATAGCCGCTGCACCTGAAACATCCGATCCACCGCAGCCAAGTGAATCGTTACAAAGATCTGCTCAGCAACAATACCCTGCTGCACTCCCAAGCGAATATTAGCCAGCTCTTCGTCCATGGCCTTAATAACCACGTCTCGCTGCAGACTGAGCTTCTTCAGCAGCCCTTCCTCACGAATATCGTCGATCCGCTTGACTAGCATGCCTGGAGGAGCGGTATAACCCCGTCCAGCCCACTCGTCCATCGCCTGCTGTTCTTGCTGCCGCACTAACCGGTCTTCCCGATCTCGCCCACGAGCGACAAGCGCTTCTTCAATTTCCGGACGCAGCCCACTGCCGCCAGCGAAGAATCGTAGAATCTGGTTCTTCACATCTGCCCAGATTTCCGGCGTGTAGGTCGGCTCCGTCCAGTCGATGAAGGTATTAATATCCATCGGCGTAAGCTCCGGGAAAGTAATATCCTCCCACGTTGGCAGATCTGGTGCGACGAATTCTGGTATAACTACATTATTCAACAGTGGCCGATCAGGTAGCGTGATAGCTGGCGCATCTGGGAAAGTAAACACTGGCGCGTCTGGCGCAGCACCCGGTTCAATAAATACACCAGGCGCGGGGGCATCAGGAATATGAATTGCGGTAATACTTGGGTTAAAAGCGGGAATATTGATACTAGAAACACTGGGGAACGAACTAGGGGTAGGACCAGCGCCCAGCTCATATGGAGAAATCCGCCCAAAGTCCCGTACCGTCACAGAGGGTAGATCAAGATCGAAATTGACTGCAAAGTCAATTAGCGGCGTTGTAACTGGAATATCCGGAAGCGTAAAGTCGAAGTTTGTCAGCGCAGTAACTAACCCATCAACAGTATCCAGCCCAGGAGCAATGACCGACGTTTTCAAAAAGTTTAACTGGTCGAAAACAAACTGCTCAACCTCAGTAACTACCGCTGCGGCGTTAGAAAAAGGGTTTGTGTCAAAGGTACCTACGGATCGTACTGAGGCAAACTGCTGTGGCATTACAACCTCCGCTTCGACGTACCAACATTCGCCGTCATATCGTACAACTGAAAAGCAGCACCAGCTACATTACGTAAAACGAACCCCCAGTACCTGGATGATAAGCCACGCCCTGGCTTTATGCGGTTATTCCTCGGAACGGCGGCTTCCCGTTCCTCTAAGAGATAAGTATACACGCTCTCAGCGGCGCTAACATCTAGCTCCAATTCCCCTCCAGTATAGCCTAGGAACACATCAGACACTCGCTTAGTTTGTTCTCGCCCAAAGTCCAATAGCCCAGTCTTCGCTTTCGCAGCAATATCCCGGCCTTCGTCCGTAGCCCCCGTCAACAAGTACACCCCGTCAGCCGACGTAGCGTAAAACGCCCCATTATGTTCTGCCAAAGAAGTAAATTGGAAGTTAGTATAAGTGCTGAGCCCAGTAGTTTCTGTGTTCATTACCCAAGCCACCGCGTTAAAATCCTTGGCCCAGGGGTAGCCGCTAGCTGTTACGCCATCCGTCAAAGCGCTATTATAGACCGAGCCGAAGAAGGTAACCGTGGAAGCAGCGAACGCGGAAGTAAGCAGCTCAGCAGAAGAAGAAATAGTCGGTACTGTAGCGTCCGCTGCGTGCGCAGTACCTACTAAAGACACATAGACAACGCTGAACGGAACTAAGATGCTCGTAGCTACGGCAGTAGTAGTGGGCGCTTCCTGCAAGAAAACAACTGGGTCCCCAAACGCCCGCATTGACGTTTGCAGCGTGCCAAAATAGGTTACTCCTGGAGTAAGAACTCCCCCTGAAACATAGACAGTATCCTGTAATTCAGTGACTACAGCGAGGGCCAGCGCCTCATTTACTGTGGCCACATCCGCCAGTACTACAGTCGCTACTGCTACCAGCTTGTCGTTGGCTTGAACTGTTCCACCATAAAGGCTCGTTGTATGGTCAGCGTTTAGTTGCGCCCCCACCGTAACGATATCTTCCAAATTAATAACTACTTCGAAGGTTGGAGTACCAACAGCTTCAATGGAAGAGCTTAAACTATCAGTAATAACAGCTAATAACTCAGCTTCTACGAAGACGACCTCTGTAATCGTCTCATTAATCAGTTCAACAATGCCCCCAATAACAAGAATTGAATCACGCAGTGTAAAGAAGGTTGTGTTGCCCGCAGCTGCCTGGGACATTACGCTAAGTATTTGCTCCACTGCGCCTGTACGTACAGAGCCGCCCGTAGCTACTACGGCCTGAGTAATAGGTAGGAGCGCTTGTTCGACTGTTGCAGTAGACATAATTTATATTACTCCAAAATCTACCGGGCTATCACTGGTCTCTTTAGTCAGCTTCTTGAGCTGCGCCAACGTCATTATATTAGAGTAAAACGTACCAGTAATAGTAGCCTGATCGTCCTGAAGAGGTAAGTAAAAAGCCGTATCTAGATTCCCATCGAGGCTGACCGCATCCCACTCGCTTGCCAAGAATGCCGCATCATTCAATGTTCCAGGAGGTAACTGCGGATGTATTAAATATAGCAAATAAGGATGCGCGTCCCCTATATCGGGGCCAAAATTTTTGTGATGCACCGCACACAAAGTGCGTTTGTGGGCAGCGCTCGTCCGTATACTAGTTACATCGTAATTTAGCACCCCTATTTTCAGGCGACCGAAAGCGGAAAGGCTACCGGCTGAAGTACCAAATGGCGGGTAATCAAAATATCGGTCTAGCGATTGCGCTATCGGCATAGCTATAGGCCCTATTTCGTTGCTCAATGGTAAAGGAACACTAAATTCAAATTCCCGATTAAACTTAGACTGATGCTCAAATGCACCGGTAGTACCAGGAGCAAATGATTCGATCCATCTACGAAGCTGAATGAATTTTCCAGAACCAGTTGAGCCAGACACAGGGAAAGCCCTAGCGGTTTCCCACACTTCTGTATTTTTCCCCTTCTCTACAACATGGTAAGAAATAGAAACAGTGATCTGCGGACTTCCCGCTCCATAGGTAATACGACGCTCAGAATAAGTATATAGATCGGGAATTTGCGGGTGGTGGAATAATAATGCTCGATGGATGAGGTAAGTATTAACAGTCGCGTAGGTAGGTGTGTATTTACAATTTCCGGAAAATATAGTATCTGTGTAATCAAAAACTGTGCTTTCCGACTGATAGTTGAACGATTGCGAATCACGTGTACCTACCAAATCACTTATATTAGTGCCCGCATTACTACTCCCTCGTACTTTTGCCTTACTATGATGCGTATGAAATCCGTCCATACCAAATTCCAGAATACGGAATTTCCAGGGCAGCTCGTTTCCGTTTTTTGTTACGAAAACCTCCTGATAGTATTGCGTAATTCCTTGCTGCCGGTCTATTTCATGCAAATAAACAGGTATAGTAGGCATAGAGTCGGGCAAAGAAGTAAAATCTTTATTTGGAACAAAGAACACATCAGATGCTGCAGACAAAATGCTTTCCGTTCCCGTATCAACTACACGCAGCTTGTATTCATACAAGGCATCGCAACCGCCGTAAACCATTAAAGTCGTCGCTGTAGGGGAAGTAGAATACCTGGCGTACCCACTAAGATCAGGACGACGATTATGTAGCGATGCTTTATATTCCACGTGCACGTTGACACCAGGAGTACCGACAGTACGTAAATAATCATTCTCCCCTACTACACCCGGATTAAACGGCCCGCTTGTTACAGAAAGACTTATCTGCCCATAACCCGCTAGTCCGATGATTGATTGATCTACAGTACTCTCTTTATCCGTAATAGTTACTTTTGGAGCGCTTAGCTGCGCAGCTACTTCGGCTGTCCATGTTGCCGAAAGAATATTTATTCGTAGAATAATGGGAAAATAGGGCGCTACTGGGGTATTGGCTATGTACATATTCGGATCACCGAATACGAACTTGTGCGTTTCTCCATCAGAGAAAGCAAAAAGAGCGGCGAAGCTTAATGTAGCGTTGCCATTTGGATCTATGTACGCGCAATATGGCGGACGCCTGAACGTTACTGAACTAGTACTCCCGACCGCAGCTGCGATATCTGCTGCTGTTATACGGAGCACTTGTGTTGCAAAGCCGATTGGGGCTAATAAGAGAGGATCCCGGTCAAAACGCTGAACATAAAAATCAGTCCCCCGTGCGGACGTTTCATCGAACCGTCTATAGCTAAGCGTATAGAAATAATCTTTTTTATCCTGCGTATTAGGCAGTAGACAAACCCCTAAAATCTCCTGCCCCGCACCTGCTTTATTATCTTGCGTCTTGCCTCCTACAAAAAACGCTGCTGTTCGATAAGTATTAAAAGCAGTATCTCCTGTATGAAAACCAGCCCCTCCTTTATTGCCGCGCCAAGAGATGAGATCACATTCTTTCAGACCGCTTTTATTGTAATACTTCGCAAGATTGTCCCGAATATGGTACCAAGCAGCCGTCCCTGCATTTTTCTCTGTACTTGGAACCTCCTCAAGCTGCCAACGCCGCCCCTTATAAGTAATTTTATGCCCCTCTTTTATAGGATTATTGACATCCGCTTTGGTATTTTTGTATACAATAAAAGCGGGCTCGCAAGAGGATACTTCCTCCTCTTCCTTTTCCCCCTCTGCGAGATGCTCCATACCTTCGGGAACAATCGACTTTATAAAAACAATCTCCTGCTCTTTTTCCAATAAAACTTTTATAGTAGTGAACGGATCAACCTGAATGATACGCTGATAAGTAGGAACCCCCATTTTATCTCGAAGTTCTTTAGTACGTAGGAGCTCCTTCTTACCTTGGCGTATAAAGGTAGCTGCGACCTTTTGATCGCCAAAAAGACGAATCTTCAAAGGCATGGCTAAACCGCGTCAAGGTCTACCTTATACTTCAGATTGAACTGATCAGTATTAGACAACGTCCGCGTCGCAGTGAACTTACCAGCAGAGATCAGCGTGCCAGCTGTCGAACCCTTAGTACTGACAGACACAAGCCCAGCGCCATTCACCGCCAAAGAGGACGCCGTCACAATAGTAAACATCGCCGGAGACGCATCATTCACCACTTCCGTATTCACGGTGTCTACTGCATCGCCCACCCAAGCTATGCGGGTCGCTTCTGAATAGCCCTCAGCGCCACTAGTGATCTCACTTAACGTAGTGTTATAGTTCGCAGCAGTTAACGTAGCAGCAGGTACGCCGGAACCCGAATGCAGCATGAGGTACCAGGTGGTGATCTGAGTGCCTATACCTGCCGGTCCTTTAAGCGCTACCGCCAGCATATGCGTCAAACCTTGATCAGGCACGATGTTGTGGTCGATCGCTCTCTGTGACTCCCAGCCTGTGACCCAATGCTCATAAGCACCGCGAACTACCGCATGTGCTTTTGCGAAATAGATGCCCTGGGGGGAAATTTCATAGTGGAAATTCCGTATGTAGCGCTGGAACTCCCGAAGATGCTTACCGAACATGTCTTATACCTCCTAAATTGAATCGAGCGCCACACTGGCACTTGCCAGCACATTAGAGTTTACAGCAGTTACGACTTGTTTACGACCCTCTCGTACGCCGTAAACAGTTGCGCCTTGTACATAGCTTGGCAAACGCACCTGCCCAGCGTTCACCCGCACTACCTCACCCTGTGGCGTACCTACCTGGTATCCAGAAACAGACAACCACATAGCCACTTCGGAGAACTGCGCCAAACTACCCGTAAAGAACGTCCCAGGCACTACAACGCTAGTATTAAACACCACCGGCTCAGAAGTAACCTCCCTAACTTGCCAGGCTGTAGGATCTTCTCCAGTGTAGAAGCGCACTCCGCGTTTATCCGCTATGAACACCCCTGTTGCCAGTGGTTCTATCATAGTAGTAAAACCGGAGGTAGCGACGAAACCATGAACAGAATTATGCAAATGCGGGCGAAAAGCTTCAGTGAAATAGACGAAGTCCGTCGTGCCAATTAGCAGCCTAGCCTTAAATGCCCGTACAATGTGCCCTTTGGGTGCGGGCTCTAACCCAAAAGTAGCTGGCGGGCGCCCCATCTCATGCTCTAACACACTGAATGACACCACAACCGCATCGAACTCTGCTGCTTGATAGAGCTCCTGACCGTTAGTAGTGGTCATATAAATACGGTACTTATAACCCGGCAACACCGTGAATAGTGTCGCATCTATTCGCCCTTGCGCGCTCAAGCTCATTTGCACCACCGGTCCAAGCCCTGATTCCTCACCGCTAGGATCAACTAACGAATAAGTTACTCCGTACTCACCCGGTAACAGACTACCACCAGCAGTACTGGCAACAAACTGCGGAGTAACAGCGGGGAGCGGCACACCGATGGGGTAAGCCACCAGATCGGCGGGCTTAAACATAGCAGCAAAACCGGAGTTCATTGCGTATAAGTTACCATTTTCCTCTGTAAACGACACCATCTGCGGTGTCCCCATTGAGGCCAAAGGGACAAAACCATTATCATACACCCCCAATTCGTCTCGACGACACAGCATTAACCAACCACGTTGGGTTTTGTATAAACTGTGATAGCCAGCCCCAGATAACAGTTGTGTATACCCCTGTCGACGACTCACATCACCAGTCGAGTCGATATCTACGTTCTCCGCCTCACGTACAAACATCTGCTCCTTGCGTTCACCAAAAACTAACGCCGTTTCATCCGCCAGCTGGTTGATGCCTATGATCTTCGGAAATTTATAGTCCATACCATTCTCCAATGCAGCAGCGCTACTAATAGGCTACAGGCCCTGCTGCTCGTCGTGAGTACCAGCGTATTCGAATGCCAAGTAGCCCCGCATCCCCCACCAGAGTGTCCCCCGCATCAGACGGAACCCGCCCTATTGTCAACAGCTTAAATGTATTTTCCCCACTAATTGTAAACAAATCATCATAGTCCCCTAATGTTGTTATATGCACTTTAGTTGTAGAATTTTGTGCAGCGTCAACAATGATCTCGTTGTTAGATAAACTCGCTAAGGAATCCCCGTCGTCATATCCGCCTGCAAATGTTCTCCAAGCTACGCCCCCCGTACCGGCAACACGTTGCAACCAATGAAATGTAATGCGAAAAAAAGGCCAGCTTTTCCAATCCCAATTTGCTGGCAGTGCGAAGGCGTAGCAAATGAACTCTTCGCTCGTATCACTGAACCAAGCTACTCGTACATTACTTGGGCGCGTTCCGCCCCCCAAAGCAATCGTCTCTATTTCGGGAGCTGCGAGAGTCCCTCCAAGAGCAGGGGGGTACATAGCGCTTACTGGAATAAATGTAGTCTGCTCGCCAACGCCTAAATTAATATCGTCATTACCAACATACTTCCAGTATGTCGGGGTTACTGAATTAACACCAGGGCGCGACCCAAGTGTCGTAGCCGCATGTTCAATAAGGCAGTAAAATAAGCCCCGATATTGGCGACTCCCCGCCGATGATTGATAAAAATCGTAAACAACATCACCAACGTAATATCTATTAGAATCGTTTGTTACCCCTGTATTCGCCCACAAACCTCGATATACATACTTACCCGCGATAGGCTGCCAGAATGCGTCCCATATAATCCCAGTACGGGGACGAAAAGGATCATCCGACCCCGCTGTTGTATGGGACTGTATGCAGCGCACTAAGCTCCCTACGCTGTCAAGGATTACATCATCGACTTGAAACGTATGCGGATAATAGTACGACCCCTCCCAAGTAAGCCCCGAACTAGGGATTATAATATTCCCCCAAGTAGCATCAAAATCTGTAGGACTTTGTTTAAGCAGCGCCTGGCCCGTCAGTCCCCCCGCAGGTACGCCGCTACCTGCAGGACCGGGCTGTCCTTTGGCGACAAGTTTCCAATACGTTTGCCACGAGCCCCCCGTCCCTGGCTCATTAACTCCTGTAGCCAAATGCGCTAAAATACACCGGTACGTCGCATCTGCATGCAGTAGCGCATCCCTCTCAATATAGTTGCTCGAAACAAACCAAGGGTCGTCGATCCAGTTTAATGCTTCTCCATCCGCCCCCGTCATCCCCGTGGCACCCTTCGCTGCCATCAAGCTCCAGTAGGTTCCCCACGAACCTCCTACTTCCGGCTCATTCGCCGCTCCTGCTGTGTGGGCCAAGATGCACGTATAGGCCGAACCGTTATAGCCAATGTTGTCACCTACTACGTAGGCAGTAGTAATGATCCAACCGGCTGGAATCCAGATGAAATGCGCATCTTGCCCGTCAATCCCTGCGACCCCTTGTGGGCCAACAGCTCCTTGCAGCCCGTCTGGCCCTTGAACGCCTGGAACTCCCTGCGGCCCTATCACGCCCTGCGGCCCTTCCACGCCTTGCGGGCCAATCACTCCTGTATTTCCTGTAGCTCCTTGCGGACCAAGCTCCCCTTGTACTCCCTGTACGCCCTGAATACCTTGCGGTCCTGGCGCTCCAATGGCGCCCGTAGCCCCTTTTTTAGCCAGCATCACCCATACCAACTGCCAGTCAAAACCTACCAGCGGTTCAGTGTTCGCAGATGATATATGTGCTGTCTTACAACGAAATGAGGAGCCGTTATGCTCCAACGCAGTATTTACCGTGAAGCTCTTAGTTAGTTGCCAGGAAGTATTGTCCCAAACAAGCCCGGGCTCGCCTTGTGCCCCTACTGGGCCTTCCTCCCCTTGCGAGCCCGGGTCACCAGGCGCCCCAGGCGCGCCCGTCGCTCCTGGCAACCCTTGCAGCCCTTGTGGGCCCGTAGCGCCAGCAACACCTGGCGTGCCCTGGATCCCTTGCGGTCCTGCGTCACCTGTAACTCCTTGAGGCCCTGACAGCCCCGTAGCGCCTATGTCACCCTTTGGCCCAGCCGCACCTGTAACTCCTATGAGGCCTTGAATACCCTGAATACCTTGAATACCTTGCCCCCCGGGAGCACCAGTAAGACCGGTTAAGCCTATTGGTCCCTGCGGCCCCGTCAAGCCGATGGCTCCTGTATCCCCTTTATCCCCTTTTAACCCTGCGGGGCCTTGTCCGCCTACACCAGCGATTAAAATACCGCGCTGCTCACTTTCGATATAAACCAGTTGATTGAAAGGAGTTTCAGTTACTTGCAGCAGAACAACTTCCACACTGTCTACTTGCAAAATCTCCGCTGTCTGCGCCGATAGTTCACGAACACGCTTCACAGTCTTGGAAACAATAAGTTCCCCAGACTCAGTAATATCCAAAAAGGAAGTTTCTTTCGCCATAGCCTATTATCCCCAAATCAACCCTTCAACGGAAGAGCGCTGCCAAACTAGTCCTCCGTGCGGCAAGTCCTCATGCGGAAAGGCATTAATACTGCGAAATTGCACTTGTGCGCGCTGTTGCAGCGCAGGCAGTATTACAGCGATAGTTCCTGTGCTCTCACCAACAGAGTATTCCCCAAATAGCTCCTGGAACGGCGTCGATAGAATTTGGGCGATGCCCGCAGTAGATATCTTCGCCGTAAACCCACCAGCTGCAACCTGTGTAGCTAGCGGCAGTAACTGGTTGGCAGTTGCCGTACGCGCGCCTGGATCATACAAGCCTATAGCAGCCTGAGAAAGTTGGCCTAATTGCTGCCCAACGTTTGCCGTACTAACCCCAGCATTATAGGCTCCAACCAGTTCCTGAGAAGAAAACGGCAGTACCTGTTCTATATCGCCGATACTGGCACCCGCAGCAAACGCTCCTGTCATAGTAGAAATAGGTAAGGATAGCGTACTCATTGCAGCAAGAGTGTTTTAGTGCTACTAACCCACAGCTTAGAAGGGGCTTCTGGAGCAACCCATAACACTTGCTCTGCTACTTTCGCGTCGTTAGGCAAGACCCCCACCAAAAACTGCCGCAAAATAGGTAGTACTTGCCCAATAGCTGCTGTAACACTAACTGGAACATAAGCTGCCGCTAAGCTTTGAGACAGAGGGCGTAGTGTCTGAACGGCGAAGGCAGTAGTAGCACCAGCGCTAAAACTACCTATTGCGACCTGCGAAACAGGCTGAAACGCTTGAATAATATGTGTAGTACTAGCACCAGCACTGAACGCCACTACCACGACTTGAGACAGAGACGGGAGTGTCTGGCTTATAGTACCGGAGAAAATCGGCGCACTAAACGTAGCTGCTGCGGCCTGAGACAAAGACGGGAATGTTTGCACTACGGCTGCTGTACTTGTACCCGCGCTGAATGCAGCTGCTATCACCTGAGACAGAGGCTTTAGAATTTGGCTAACAACCCCTGCTCCAATGTTAAAGCTACCCACTACGCTCTGCGCAACGAAGGGCAGCGTTTGAGTTATTGCCGCCGTTCGGCCAATATAGCCACCAGTCAAGACCTGAGACAAAGGCGGTAGTGTTTGAACGACGGATGCAGCACTAGCACCAGCACTAAACGTAGCTGCTGCGGCCTGAGACAAAGACGGGGATGTTTGAGCTATCGAAGCAGCACTAGCGACAGCACTAAACGTAGCCACTACAGCTTGCAGCGTAGAAGGTAGTGTTTGAGTTAAGACAGCTGTATGAGCGCTAGTACTAAAAGTACCGGCCAGCATCTGCGAAACAGACGGGAGTACCTGAGCGGTAGTAGCTATAAATACAGGTGGAGAAGCTACGCCCGCTGCACTCTGCATTACCATCGGCAGTAACTGGCTAACCGTACCTGTAGACGTACCAGGAACGAAAAGCCCAGCCGCTATTTGAGTAATAGCAGATAAAGTCTGCGCGGCGGTTACTATACTAGCGCCGGGAACAAGCGTAGCGGTCGCCGATTGTGATAAAGCCCCTAATACCTGCCCGATAGCCCCCACACCAGTTCCAGCAGAGAACGCGCCACTTACTACCTGCGCTACTTGCTGGAATACCTGACTGATCGACCCGCTAAACACTGGCGCAACAATCGCTGCAGAACCAAACGCTTCAGCGCTCGCAATACTACTGAGCTGTAAATTGACATTACCCGCAATGATCGAAGGATTGCCGAATGTCTCAGCGCTCGCAATACTACTGAGCTGTAGATTGACGCCACCTGCAACGATCGCTGCAGAACCAAACGCTTCAGCGCTGGCTATCCCAGTAGGTAATACGTCAATGTTGCCTGCAAATACCGCTGATACGCCGAACGACTCAGCGCTCGCAACACTACCGGGCTGCAGATTGACATTACCCGCAATGATCGAAGGATTGCCGAGTGCCTCAACAGATGCAATTCCAATCGGAACCAGAATTGCTTCACTCAGTATCGCCGCTGTGCCAAACGTTTCAGCGGACGTAATACCGGCAGGTGCAATATCAACATTGCCGGCCGATACCGTTACATTGCCGATTGTTTCCGCGCTACCAA
>Ga0210043_1002334_pt1 | contig 12789 bp, 15 predicted proteins | sample CryGeymet201501t_FD_183990 | JGI IMG/M metagenome (GOLD analysis project Ga0210043, IMG submission 183990) | Groundwater microbial communities from Crystal Geyser aquifers in Utah, USA - Crystal Geyser metaG 2015-01t (SPAdes) (version 2) | ecosystem: Environmental > Aquatic > Deep subsurface >... | reverse complement strand
ACCTATCGCAACGGGCAACTCCGCGCCATCGCGGCGCCGATGCGGATCAGCTTCAGCACGCTGTCGAAAAACTACAACGGCACCTATTCCGCGCAGCGGCAAGAGCTGGTCGAGCAATACGGCGCGTACGGCGTGCTGGCGTGCGAGTTCATATCGCAGATGCTGCGCCCGATCTACGAGCGGTTCGTTGCGATGGCGGTCCTCTCCGGCGAAGTGGTTTTGCCGCGCAGCGTTACCCTCGCCAGCGCAGTCGGCGCCGATTACCTGCCGCCGCCGATGCCATGGATCGATCCCGTCAAAGAGGCCGTCGGCCTGCGCACGATGGTACGCGCAGGGTTTCGCTCGTCCGCATCCGTCATCGCGGAGCGCGGCGGACGCATGTACGACACCTACGAGCAAATCGCGCTGGAACGCCAGTGGGCGCGCGACAACGGCATCGTGCTCGATACCGACCCCGAGATGGTGAGCGCTACCGGTGTCGCGCAATTCGACACGTTCGGCGAATCGCCGGGCAACAACCAGGACAACACGCAATGACCCCTACGCAACCCATGGCTGTCGCGGCCACGTTCGCGCTCACCAACGATGATCTGGAGCGCATCGCGCCGGACGCAAAAGGCAAATCCGTACTGGCACTGCACACCGGTGGCGCGGTGGCCGAGCTGATGATTTATGGGCCAATCGGCGATTATTTTTGGGATGGGGTCAACGCCACCGAAATGGTGCGTCAGATCAGTGCTATCGATGCCTCGGAGATCGTGGTGCGCATCAACTCCGACGGCGGCGTGGTGACCGATGGCATCGCGATCTACAACGCGCTCAAGCAGCACCGCGCGAACGTGTCGGTGATCGTCGATGGCATCGCGGCCAGCATTGCCAGTTTGATTGTCATGGCCGGCAACACGGTATCCATGCACGAGAACACCCTGCTGATGCTCCACGCGCCAATCGGCGGCTGCTTCGGCAATGCCGCCGCGATGCGTTCGCAGGCCGAGCTGCTGGACGTGTACGCCGCTGCGATGCAGGTCAGCTACATTGCACGCGCAGGCGAGCGCTCCGCAGAAATCCAGCAGATGCTGACCGATGGCGCGGACCATTATTTCACCGCCGCCGAGGCGGCTGAATTCGGATTCGTCGATGAGGTGATCAGCGCATCGCCTGCGCCGGCCGATACCGAATCCGCTGCCGCAGCGTTGCTGTCGTACGTCACCGCGATTGCCACGGCCACCGGCAACGCCCGCAACGCATTGCATCAATTTATTCAGGCGGCGACCACGCCGGCTGCATTTGCCTCGCTCCGCGAGGGCCACCAACGAGCCGTGCTGGCTCACATCGAGGAACCAGAAATGAACAAACAGTGCCATCTGATTTTGGCGTCGGCAGGTGCAGTGGGGGGCGCAGGTGGTGCTGCGCCCGCCGCGGCACCCGCCCCCGCCACCGCGCAACCTACCGCCGAAACACGGGATGGCGTGATCGCAGCGATCAGCCAGCGCAACGCATCGATGCGCGAGGTATTCGCACAGTTCCGCGATATCGGCGGGGTGCGCGAGTTGGAGTCCGAGTGTTTGGCGAATGCCTCGATGAGCATCGAGCACGCGCAGGCTCGGCTCCTTTCGGTAGTCGGTGCCGGAGCTGTACCGCTCAACGCCAACACCAGCAATGTGCAGGTCGGCGAAACCGACGAGGAAAAACGCATCGATCGCGCCGCGCAGGGCGTGCTGGCGCGCGCCGGAGTGCTTACCGGCCAAGCCGCAGAAGCAGCGCGGCAAGGCAACCCGGCAGCCAGACAGAGTCTGATCGCGCTGGCCGAGGAATCGCTGATCCGTGCAGGCGTCAACACCCGCAGCATGAGCCGCGACCAGATTGCCGGGCATGTGCTGGCGCAGCAAAGCACCAGCGATTTTCCGCTGCTGCTGGAAAACACCCTGCACAAAATGCTGCTCGCAGCCTACCGCTTGCAGGCATACACCTGGGAGCGGTTCTGCGCCACCGGCACGCTGTCGGATTACCGCCCGCACAACCGCTACCACCTGGGGTCATTCACGTCGCTCGAAGCGGTCAACGAAGCCGGCGAGTACAAGACCGGCATCATGTCCGATGGGGCGAAAGAATCCATCCAGGGCTCGCGCAAGGGCCGCATCTTGCAGATCACCCCAGAGGTGCTTGTCAATGACGACCTCGGGGCATTTACCCGCCCGACGCAGGCATTGGGCCAGGCGGCTGGGCGAACCATTGAGAACGATGTGTACGCCCTGTACGCGCTCAATGGCGGCAACGGCCCGACGATGAGCGATGGCAATCCGCTGTTCCACGCTGCGCACGGCAACATCGCGGCAGTGGCGGGAGTGCCGTCGGTCGCCGCAATCGACGCGATGCGCCAGCAGATGGCATTGCAGATGGATGCCGGCGGAGAGGACTTCCTCGACATCATTCCGCAGTCGTGGCTCGGCCCGCTGTCGCTCGGCAGCACCGCGCGAGTGGTCAACGCGATGGAGTTCGACGACGAAGCGCAGAAGAACCAGAAGCGACCAAACGCGGTGCGCGGGCTGTTCGCGGACGTGATCGACACCCCGCGGCTGACCGGCCCGGCGTGGTACATGCTCGCCGACCGCAATATCGAGCCGGTGTTTGAGGTTGCATTTTTGGACGGCGTGCAAACACCGACGCTTGAGCAGGAGATCAATTTCCGCACCGATGGCATCGCCTGGAAGGTCGTGCACCGGTACGGCGTCGCCGCTGTCGGTACCAAGGGCATCGTCAAGAACGCCGGCGTGTAATCGGCATAGTAATCAGAGGATCGGAGGATCAGGAAATGGCAAAAAACTATCGCAGCCCCGGTGAGCACATCACCTACACGGCCGCCGCCGACGTGGTATCCGGGCAGGCCGTGGTAATTGGCACGTTGCTGGGCGTATCGCTCACCGATGTTGCCACCGGCGCCACCGGCGAGGCGGCGATCGAAGGCGTGTGGGAGCTGCCGAAGCTCTCGACGGCGGTCATCACCGCCGGTGCCGCACTCATCTGGGACATTTCGGCGGGGCAGTTTATCATCGCCGCCCCCGCCGCTGGCGACCTGCTGGCTGCCGCGACCGCCATTGCCGCTGCCGGCAATGGCACCGCAACCGTGTTTGCGAAGCTGAACCCTGGCAACGCGACGGTGTCGGTGTAACCCAGTGAGCGACTTCCGGGCCATGCTTTCCGATGCCGACGACGCCGTGTTTGAAGGCCTTGGCGACACCGCGACGCTCGATGGCGGCGCGGTGGTTGGCGTGTTCAACGCGGCATGGCTGCAACCGCAGATGGGCGGACTGAGCACCGGGATTGTTGAGCCGCACCTGGTCGTGCGTGATCGCGATCTGGGCTCGGCCGGGCTGGGCAGCACGGCCGCCCATGATGGACGCACCTACACTGTGGTATCGGTGGAGCCTGACGGCACCGGCCTGACCGCGCTGGTGTTGCGTGAGGTGGTGCCGTGAGCGAGACCCAACTGCTGCGCAGCGGATTCCACGGCGACGGCGGGCGCGGCGGGTTCAGCGGCGTGAGCGCACGCGATCTGTCGCCAGGCGCCAGCGATGCCGAGGTCATGCGCGTGGTCAAGATGCTGGGGTTGGCGACGCCGGCCATACAGCGCGCGGCCAAGCGCGCCGTGCGCAAGGCCGCTCAGCGGGTGGTGTCGCGCGCATCCAAAGGTCTGGCCGGGCAGTTTCGTTTGCAACGCCGGAAGATTCAGGCGCGTCTGCGCTTGTACGTGCGCGAATCGGGGTTCGAGCAGAAGGTGTGGATGGGCCTGAATGACCTGGCCGCGCGCAGTCTCGGCACCCCGAAACGCACCGCGCGCGGCGTACAGGTTGGGCCGCACTTTTTCGAGGGCGCGTTCGTGATCCGCAAGTTCGGACGCGGTGTATATCGACGCGAGGGGCCGGACCGGTTTCCGCTGCTTCTGGCAAAACTTGAAATCGACCAGGCAGGCGCGCAGGTGTTGCGCGCTGCGATTGCCAGCACCAACAAAGACCTGATTGACCTGCTCCGGCAGGAGGTAAATTTTGAGTTGTCGAGGACGCTTGTGCGATGACCCTGACCGAAGCCATCGACGCCCTGGCCGCGCAGTTGCGCGCGGCCATGCCAGACGTGCCCACGGTGTCGGCCGACCCGCCGCCGCAGGCGCAGCGCGCAGTGCGCGTGCCTGCGGTCTATCTTGAGTTGACCGAACTCGATCCGCTTGGCAACCCGGGCGATGGACGTGTGTCTGCCGACGTGCGTTTCGAGGCGTACTGCATCGTTGATCCGGTTAGCGATCGCGCTGAGATTGCGTGTCGCGAGCTCGCGGTGCGCGTCATCCTCGCGCTCAACGCGGTTCCGCGCCCACTGCCGGGGCACGGGCATCTGCGCCTGGTGCGCGCCGGCGATGCCAGCCTGCGCGCGGGCCTGAGCAATCGCGTCGATTTGGACGGCTACACGATGTGGATGGTCGAGTTCGGCATCGAGCTGGCACTGGGCGATCTGGAGCCTGCGAGTATCACACCAACCGAGGTATGGCTTGGAATCGCGCCCGATATCGGCCCGCCGAATATCGCTGAGTACGAGCAAATCGAATGAACCCGATCGACTTCACCGAGCTCGCGCGCCGCCTCGCCAACCTGATCCGCTACGGGCAAGTGCAAGAGGCCGACTACGCCCAGGCGCTGGTGCGCGTGCAGTGCGACGGCTACCTCACCGGCTGGCTGCCATGGCTCACTCGCCGCGCCGGTGGCGATGTCGATTGGTGGGCGCCGGAAGTCGGCGAGGCGGTGCTGGTTCTGGCGCCGGACGGCGACCCCGCGCTGGCCGTGGTGTTGCCGGCCGCCTACAGCGACGACGTGCCGCCGCCTGAGACCACCCCGGACCGCGCCGCATGGAGGTTCGGCACAACGGTATCAGTCGCCGTGGATCGCGCAACGGGCGAAGCGACGGTAATTGCCACCGGCACCGTGCGCGTGCAAGCACCGCGCGTGGAAATCGCTGCTGACGAGGTGGCAATCACCGGACACCTGAGCGTTGGCAACGGCGTCACCGCCACCGGCGATGTTACCGCCGACGGAATCAGTCTCAAGACCCACACCCATCCCGGCGTGCAATCCGGCAGCGCCAGCACAGGTCCGCCGCAATGAAAATCGCTGTGCCTGACAACCGCGCCAATACTGCGCATCGTTCAACCGACCAAAAGGAACACTGATATGCCAACCGATTTTTTGCATGGCGTCGAAGTCGTCGAGATCGACAACGGCGCGCGCCCCATCGCAGTCGCCAGATCCAGCGTCATCGGACTGGTCGGTACCGCGCCCGACCTCGATGCACTCACGCTGCCGGCCAACTTCGCCACGCAAGCCGACTGGGATGCCGCCAAAGCGGCTTTCCCGCTCAACACGCCAGTGTTGATTGCCGGCAGCCTGCGCGAAGCCGCGCAGTTGGGCCTGACCGGCACACTGCCCGCTGCGCTGCGCGGGGTATTCGACCAGGTCGGCGCGCTGGTGGTGGTGGTGCGCGTTGCGGCTGGCGCGGGCGCAACGGCTGAGGCCGACACGCTGGCAAACATCATCGGCGGCGTCGATGCTGGCACCGGCCAGTACACCGGCATCAGCGCATTCCTCGGCGCCGAAAGCGTGGTCAAGGTCACCCCGCGCGTACTGATTGCGCACGGGTTCAGCCACAACGCGGCAGTGGCGAGCGCGCTGCTGACCGTGGCCGACAGGTTGCGTTCGGTGGTGGTGGCCGACGGTCCGAACACCGACGATGCCGCGGCCATCGCCTACGCCGGCACATTCGGCAGCCCGCGCCTGTACATCGTCGATCCGTGGGTAAAGGCGCTGTCGGCCAGTGGCGTCGAGGTCGTCGAACCGGCATCGGCGCGCGTTGCCGGCGTGATCGCCAAATCCGATTCCGAGCGCGGCTTCTGGTGGAGCCCGTCGAATCAGGAACTGCGCGGCGTGCTCGGCACCGCCCGCCCGGTCGATTTCGCGCTCGGCGATGCCAATGCCCGCGCCAACCTGCTCAACGAAGCGCGGGTAGCAACGATCATCCACCAGAACGGATTCCGGTTGTGGGGCAATCGCAGCGTCACCATTGATCCCAAGTGGACATTCCTGAGCGTCCGGCGAACCGCCGACATCATCAACGAAAGCCTGCTGCGCACCCACCTGTGGGCGGTCGATCGCAATCTGACCCGCACCTACGTCGCCGATGTCACCGACGGGCTCAACGCATTCCTGCGCCAGCTCACCGCGCAGGGCGCCATCCTTGGCGGCCGTGCCTGGGCCGATCCCGACCTCAACACGGCGGCCAGCCTCGCTGCCGGCCAGGTGTTTTTCAATTTCGAGTTCACTCCGCCAGCACCGGCCGAGCGGATCACGTTCCGCTCGCAGCTCACCAATGACTTCCTGCAGGAGATTCTGTCGTGATCGCCGATATCCTCTATGACCTCAATCTGTTCGTCGATGGCCGTGGCTACGCGGGCCGGATCAAGGAGCTCAAGCTGCCCACCCTCAAGCCGGTGATGCAGGGCTACAAGGCCGGCGGCATGGCGGCCGAGATCGACGTGCCCATGGGCCGCTTCGAGAAGCTCGAAGCCGAAGCCACCCTGCTGGCGTTCGACCGCGACGTGCTCAACACCCTGCGCATCCTGCCGGGCGAGCAGGTTGCATTCGTCGCGCGCGGTGCCAAGGTATCCGACGACGGCGCCAAGAAAGGCGTGGTGGTCACCATGCGCGGGCTGTTGTCCGAATTGGACATGGACACCTGGAAGCCCGGCGAGGAGATGCCGCTCAAGCTCAAGATGAGCCTGCGCTACTACAAGCTCGAAGACGACGGCGTCACCGTGTACGAAATCGACCCGATCAACTACGTTGCCGTCGTCAACGGCACCGACCAGTTGGCAAAAACCCGCGAACACCTGGCGATCTGACTATGGCAAATAAACTCTACAGAGTAATCAAGCGGTTCGCGCATCAGCACATCCATTGCGACGCCGGCTCCACCATCGCGCTGAGCGCCGAACAGGCTGAGTTTCTGCGGCACGGCGGGTTTGTCGAGCCAGCCGAAGCGGTCGATGACGTGCCTGTCGCTGAGCCGGTTGAAGCGGCCAACGGCACGGATGACGACCACGCCGATAGCCGCCGCCGCAAAGGAGCCCGCGCATGAGCGATGACCGCAAGTCCATCACCATCGAATACCCGGTGACCGCCAGCGGCGTGCAGATCAGCACGCTGTCGATGCGCCGGCCCAAAGTCCGCGATCTGCTGCTGGCGCGCAAAGGCACGCCGGACGAAGTGGCGCAGGAAATCCGCCTATTCGCCAACCTGTGCGATGTAGAGCCGGACGCCATTGAAGCGCTCGACCTGTACGACTACGGCCAACTGCAAGGGGCGTACGAGGGTTTCAGGAAGGTTTCCCCGGGGAAGCCGACCTGAGACGCGTGGTGGTGGATGTGGCGCACGTCACCGGGTGGTCGTGCGCCGAACTGACCGACCTGCCGCTCAGCGAGCTGCTCGCCTGGCGCGCCGCAATTCCGCCGTCGATCCGGGGCACATGAGGTCGGTATATGTGCTCACCATTGCAAACCACAGCCACATCGTCACCAGCAGCAGCAGCGATACCACGATGGCGGCGAACACACCCATCAGCACAGCGGACAGGATGGGCAGTCCGAGCGTCAACGCCCAGATCGCCGCCGCCACGCCCGAACCGTAGGTAATTGTCCCGATGGCTCTCATTAAGTCCCTCGCATTCACGTTGGGTGCCTCGCTCTCCAAAGAGCATGCCACGACCATCGGGCGCGTGCAAACCGATCTGGTGGCACTGCGCGGCGAGGCGAAAAAGCTGGGGCAAACGGCCAAGGACGCGGACCGGTTCGGCAAGGCGCTCGATGGGTTCAATGCCGCTTCGGTGACCGTGGCAGATGCCGAAGACGCGCTGGCGAAACTGCGCGCGGAAGCCGAGAAAAACCCATCCGAAAAGCTGGCGGCGAAGATCGCCAAGGCATCGCGCGCACTGCAACAGGCCAAGGACAAGGCTGCGCAGAGCAAGGAACGGCTCGGTCAACTTGGAAAGAGTCTGCGCGATGCCGGCGTGGACACCGGCAAGCTGGAGCACGAGCAGCAGCGCCTTGGCAAGAGCCTGGAGGCGACGCGCCAGCAGATGGATCGGCTCAACGCCGTTGCTGCCAGACGCAAACAGGTAGGGCAGGCGTTCGGCGAGGCCGCATCCCGCACTGGCGTTGCCGTGGGTTCGGCGGTGGCGTTCGGCGCAGCGGTCGGCAAGCCGGTCAGCGAGGCGGCGACGTTCAACGACCAGGTACGGCAGATCGCAATCACCGGCGAGTTTGCCGGCACCGCGCAGGAGAGACAGCTTGGTTCCGCGATCAGCGCCACCTCGCTGAACACCGGACAGAGCACCGCAGCGCTCACCGACGCGGTCAACGTCATCGTTGCCGGTGGCGTCGAGGGCAGCAAACTGCCCGGGCTGGTGCCGATCATCGGCAATATTGCCACCGCCACCCGCGCCAGCGCCGAGGACATCGGCAAGACCTTCATCGCGCTCGACCAGAATCTGGGCATCTCCAACCCCAAGGAGCAGGAGCTGGCGTTCAACCAACTCGCCAAGGCCGGCAAGCTCGGCAATTTCGAGATCAAGGACATTGCGGCCTCGCTGCCGGCGCTGGGCGCCAGCATGGCATCGCTGGGCATCAAAGGCAACGAAGCGGCGGTCGAATTGGGCGCGGCCCTGCAGATCGTCCGGCGCGGGGCGGGATCGAGCGAGGAAGCGGCCAACAACCTCAAGAATCTGCTGAACAAGATCACCAGCAAAGAAACGTCTGCGGCGTTCGCCAAGATCGGTATCGACGTGCGGCGCGAACTGAGCACTGCCGCCGCAAAAGGCGTTAGTCCGCTTACCGCGTCGGTGGACCTGTTCATGCAGGCCATGAAGCGCGGCGCACCTGCGGCCGCAGCGCAGATCAATGGATTGGCCAGCGAGCTGGAAGCGATCAAGGACCCGGCCGCGCGCGCTGCCGAGTTGCAGCGGCGCACCGAGCAGATTTCGGCGCTGGCCGCGCGCGCCGGGCTGAGCTCGGTGTTGGTTGACCAGCAGGCGCTGGCGGCGGTGGTGGCGCTGAGCCAGAACCGGGCCGAGTTCGAGCAACTCAAGACAAAAACGCGCTCTGGAAAGAATGACAAGGGTCAGTTTGTCATCGACGCCGATTTCGCGCTGCAGCAGGAATTGCTGACCAATCGCAGCAGACTTGCCGGCAGCGCGATCAGCGCCCTGGGGCGGACAATCGGCGATTCGTTGACGCCGGTGGTGGGGCCGATGATCGATTTGTTCACGTCCGCGGTCGTCGCACTGGTGAAACTCGGCGCGGCGTTCCCGAAAACCACCACCGTCATCGCGACCGCTGCAGCCGTGATCGGCGGCGGTCTGGTGGTCGGCAAAATTGCGCTCGCCGTGCAGTCGATCTTTCGCCTTGGCAGCGCGCTACGCGCGCTCGGCGCAGCGCAACGCGTGGCCGCCGGCGGCGGGCTGTTATCGCGCGCGCTGGCGGTGATGGCGCCCGCCGCCAAGAACCTTGGCGCTGCACTAAGCGGGGTGTTGTTCAGCGGGCTGAAGCTCGCCGGCCGGGGGGTTTTGATCCTCGGTCGCGCGTTTTTGCTCAATCCCATCGGCATCGCAGTCACCGTGATCGCCGGCGCCGCGTTCCTGATCTGGAAGAACTGGTCGAAGATCGGCCCTGCGTTGCGCTCATTCTGGGGCGGGATCAAAGGCGCAGCGACAAAAGCATGGAGTGGGATCAAAGGCGTTGCGGGTACCGTGTTCGACGCATCAAAAAAAGCCTTTTCATTCACGCCGCTTGGTCTGGTTGTGAACAACTGGGGTTCGATCAAGGGCTTTTTCGGTAATCTTGGTGAGCGCTTGAAACCAGCGTTCAATGTGATGTCGAAAGCCGCAATGAATGCATTTAAGTTTTCGCCGCTTGGTCTGGTTGTGAACAACTGGGGTTCGATCATGACGTTCTTCAAAACCCTCCCGGCGAAGATGTTGACGATCGGCGGGCAGATAATCGACGGCCTGCTCGGCGGCATCACCGCCGGATGGGATCGCCTCAAAGCCGGCGTGACCAACATCGGCGACGGCATCGCAAACCAGTTCAAATCGGTGCTCGGCATCAACTCGCCGAGCCGTGTATTCATGGGCCTGGGCGATATGCTGGGGGTCGGGTTGCAGCAGGGGATGCTGGGCACCGCGAGGGCAGTCGCAGGCGCGGCGCTGGCGTTGGCGACGGCGGCCACGCCGGATTTCAGCGGTAGCGCCGGCACTGGTGTTGGCGTTGCCGCAGCGGCAGCAACAGGCGCGGCATCTGCATCGGCAGGCGTGAGTCCGCAGCAGGCCAGCGCCGCGATGCAGATCACCATCGGCCCGATCAACATCACGCAGCAGGCTGGCGAGGATGCCGAGGCGCTCGCGGATCGCGTCGCTGCCGCCATCGAACGAAAGGCCGGCCGCATCCGCCGCAGCGCATTGGGCGACATCGCATGAGCATTGATATTGCACGGGTGGTGAGCGCTGCGCAGCAGACGCGCAGCCTGATCAACCTTGCCCGCGCGCTGCCGCGCGATCCGGTATCGGCCATGTCCAACGCGCTGACCAGCGCTGGCGTGCCGAACTGGGCCAGCGCGTTGGTGAGCGGGCGTGTCGATCAATTCCGACGCGCATTTGGGTCGCCACCATTCGCGCCGCGGCCTGACGTGCCAGCACCGACATTGTCGCCAACGCTCGCCACATCTGCGGACAGTGCCAATGCATCGTCCGGCGACCCGCCGCCCGGCGGCAGTGTGCTGCTGAGCCTTGGGCCGGTGCAGTTTCTCTCCGGGGCGCTGGCGCACCAGAGCATCGCGCGCTCGGTCGATTACCGCTGGCCCGCGCAGGAGCGGCTGGGGCGCGCGCCTGCCCACCAGTTTCTGGGGCGCGGCGAGGAAACAATCGAACTGTCCGGCTACACCCTCACCCATTACACCGGTGGCGCCGAGACGATCACCCGGCTGCGCGCGCTGGCAGACCAGGGCGAGCCGCAGGCGCTGGTCGATGCGTCCGGCACAGTGCTTGGTCTGTACGTGCTGACACGGGTCGAGACAACCGGCAGCGAGCTGGACGCCAGCGGCCGGCCGCTGATGCTCGAATTCCGGTTGTCGCTGTCCGCTTACGGTGAGGATGCCTGATGCGCGAGTACCGCACCCGCGACGGCGACACGCTCGATGCCATTGCCTGGCGCGTGTACGGCCGCCACGGCGTTGTGGTGGCGCTTGCCGAGGCCAACCCACACGTACTCGCCACGCCGGTGCTGACCGCTGGCATTGTACTGCGGTTGCCCGAGGTGCTGCCGCCCGCCCGCGTGGCCACGGTGCGGCTGTGGGGGGCGGCATGACACCGTTGTTCGCCGTTACGCTGAACGGCACTGACATCACCAGCAACATTGCCGATCGCTTGATATCGCTGAGCATCAGCGATGAGGCTGGCGTGTCGTCGGATCGGTTCGAGCTCGCACTCGATGATCGCGATCACGCGCTCGGATGGCCAGGCGCCGGCGTGGAATTGGAGATCGCGCTCGGCTACCGCGAAACGGGTGGCGTGCGCACGATGGGGCGCTATACGGTTGACGAAGTGGAGTCGTCGGGGCCGCCGGCCGAGCTGCGCCTGCGCGGCGCCGCAGCCGATATGCTAGCCAGCATCAAGAGTCAGCGGCGGGCAGACTACGACGGCAAGACCCTGGGCGAGATCGTGCGCGTGATCGCCGGTCGGCACAACCTCACACCGCAGATCGCCGCTGTCTTCGAGTCTCAACCGGTGGAGCACCTGGACCAGACCGACGAAAGCGACCTGCACCTACTCACCCGGCTCGCCGAGCAGTTCGGTGCCACCACCAAGCCGGCGGCCGGCCGCCTGCTGTTCGTCGAGGCCGGGAAAGGGCTGGACGCGAGCGGCGCCGCAATGCCATCGGTTGCGATTATCCGCAGTCAGGGGACAAGCTGGCGTGCATCCGAACAGGAGCGGCAGTTCTACTCGCGCGTGGAAGCGCGCTGGAAGCCGGCGCGCAAACATGCAACACAAACCGTTGTGGTTGGTGATGGCGAGCCGTCAACGTCGCTGCGCAATGCGTATCGCTCTGAGCCAGAAGCGCGTCGCGCCGCCGAGGCGCGGTTGCGCAAAATGTCGCGCGCGCGCACGGCGTTGAGCCTGAGTCTGCCGGGTGATCCCGAGCTGGTGGCCGAACGCCCGATCACGCTGGTCGGATTTCGCGATGGCGTGGACGGTGCCTGGCTCATCACCCGCGCAGAGCACCGCATCGACACCGGCGGATACACAACCAGCATTGACGCGCAGCGGTCTACAGCGGATTGATCTCGCCCGTCATACGCATGCGCTGTAGTGCGTCCATCTCCCCGAGACTGAGCGCACCTGGATGTGGATCATCGCACCTATGCCAGGCATGTCCCGCACCAACGGCCGATTGCTCGATGATCTGACGCATCTGCGCCAGTCAATCACCGACATCCTGACCACGCCGATAGGCTCGCGGGTGATGCGTCGCGACTACGGCTCGCGCCTGTTCGCGCTGGTTGACGCGCCGATCAATGCGCGCTCGCTTGGTGACATCTATGCTTCCACCGTTGACGCGCTGCGCCGCTGGGAGCCGCGCGTTGCCGTGCGTCGTGTCCGGGTGTTGGAAGCCGCGGCAGGCCGCTTGTCGCTTGCGCTGGAAGCGGA
>Ga0210043_1002330_pt1 | contig 12803 bp, 13 predicted proteins | sample CryGeymet201501t_FD_183990 | JGI IMG/M metagenome (GOLD analysis project Ga0210043, IMG submission 183990) | Groundwater microbial communities from Crystal Geyser aquifers in Utah, USA - Crystal Geyser metaG 2015-01t (SPAdes) (version 2) | ecosystem: Environmental > Aquatic > Deep subsurface >... | reverse complement strand
AATTTGCCTGCCCCGTAGGGAACCGAAGGTTCTCCTTCTGGGGCGGCTCGCCCGCAAGCGGGCTCACCGCGTTCTTTGGCAATTTTCCACCTTCGTTAAAACTTCGGCGGACAAGCAAGTTTTTCCCTGCCCCGTAGCGAAACGGAGTTTCTGCTATCGGGGTTTGGCGACAATTTACTCCAAAAATCTAAAATTTGCAGCAACTTTAATCTACTGATAAAAAATGTAGAAATGTATCGGTCTTTACTGAGGATTAAGCACGGCGGGTTCTTTCTCGAGTATTTCATCAATACTTTCAGGGCCGTACGAATTTTGAGTAATTCCTGCTACAGTTTTCGTATACCCTTCTCCATTCCAAGTGTAAATTATGAATTGTAGTGGACTTGTGCAACCAGCGCAATAATATTCGTAGTTCAAACCCCACCAATGTTCTGCTCCGATAATTTTCTTTCCTAATCCATTATCACCGTCAAACTTACAACACCGCCAGTCATGTCCGCTAAACTTCGGCCCTTTTATTATTTGATATTGCCCCTGGCGGTATGTAAGGAAAGTAATATTTACAGTTGAACCAGAACCTCCTGCATAACTTACATCTTTTATGAGTACTGCTTTTGCTCCATCACCCCAGAAATTCGAAAATACTTGCGTGCCCCACACTACATTTCCTGTACCTTGATAATAAAAGAGTGCCTGAGGGCAATCTTCCTTACCAGAGAATACTTTCACTATAATTGGTTTATTACCAAGATCTTCCTTATCTTCTATATAAATTCTGATAACTTCTTGTTGGTTATCTCCATCTAAATCCTCCTTTACTATTTCTTCAGTCTTATACCCTTCAATTTGTGTGGAAGAGCATTTTGATGTATCGATAAGTCTAAGGGTAGAAAGCATTTGATCAAAGACTTCCAGAATGTCGGGATTATTACTGTCTGTATAAATAAAATCTGAAATAGAAGAGATAAATTGACATTTCGTGTGATTTTCTGAAGGGTCACAGCTCACCTGATGGCCTCCGATAGATATGAAATCATTTCCTGTTGCTTTAATTCCAGGAAATATTGCTAAGCCTATATTTTCTGGGGATTCTCCTCCGGCTTGTTGGGCTGGAGTTTGGTAATAAGTTTTCTCGACGGTCCAAGTTGGCGGATACTTAAACTCTAAATTATTCCATTGGTATGTTTTCCAGTTGGTGGTTTCGTCTTCTGTTACGCCAATGCCAAAATTTTTACAATCTTCCTTCATTACACCACAATCAGCAGTTTCGGGAGAGATTATTTTAAAATACTTCTCTAGACATTGTTTAATTTCGTCAGACAAAAGACGAGATTCATCTAATTCACCAGACCATCCATATGAGCGGCATTTTTCGCACCACAACAAAAATTTGGCTTTGCATTGTTCAGTTAATGAAATTGGTTGCCAAGGAGGAGGTATTGGTAAAGTTAACCCTAATAAAATCCATCCACCGACTAAAATGGCTAAAATAACTACAATCAAAATATATTTCCAATTAGTTTTATCTTGTTTAATAAAAGCCATATTATCTAATTATATTTAAGTAGCGATTTTCCAGAAATTTTTACGGTCGAGGAGAAGAAGGATAAAGGGAATTGTATATAAAATAAATTCAAATCCATTAACATAACCATAGAATTCGAAGAACGTCCTTTTAGAGGTAAGCAAATAAAGAGGTAAAAGTATGGGAAAACGGCCCAAAGAGAGGGTGCCAAAATCAAAAAAAGAGCGGGTCTTTATAAGACAAAACAAAGCAAAAATTAAATTTATTGAGATAATAATGATATATAGCCACCAGGCTATTCGTTTTCTTCTTAAGAGAAAAAAACTAGGAATCATAAAAAACAAAAATATCGAAATAATAAATATGAATATGAAAATATCTGTAATGTCACCAGTTAATCCCCCAGGAAAAATAAATATGAAGCCCTCTATAATTGTTAATCCGCCTAAAAGTATCATCCACCAAGCTGCAACCTTTGTTTTTATTGGAAGAGTTGGCTTTTGATTTATTTGTTGAGTAGTTTGTTCCATAAATTAAGAATATTTTTAAATTAAGTTTTTATTTTCGACCTTTGATTAATTAATTTTAAAAAGATTGTAAAAATTTTCTTTTACCATTCCGCAAAGCGGAACACAAAACCAAAAATTAAGTTTTTGCTGGAAATTCCCGTTCAATTTGGCCGCCGAGCCCCGCACCAGAACAAGTTCGGTACGGGGTAGACTCCGCGAGGCGGCCCATAAATCGTTGACTTTTACTAAAATGTGCCCCTACCAGGAATCGAACCTGGATCATTTGCTTAGAAGGCAAATACTTTATCCGTTAAGCTATAGGGGCATTTTGCAACTTTTAATTATAAAGATTTTCTTCATTCGGTCAACCCCGCTGGCGGTTGCAAAACTCTAAACAAACCCCGGTATTCTTTTAAATCAGATTTTTCAAACTTTTCCTGGCGTCTCTCCCATTCTTTTAAAATTTTTTGGTAGAGTTCTTCTTTAAATTGAACCGGTCTCTCGATAATTTGGGGCTCTTTTTTTTCGGCTAAAAAACTGTATTGATAAAAAATCAAACCATCAAAGATTAAAGCCAAAACCAAAAGAATGAAAAAGGCAGAGAGAGGATTTTCCCCGATCTTCCAAAAAATTTTCTTTAAAAATTCTGTCAATCTTTGTAATTTATTCATAGCATGCGAACAGCCCAACCTCGCTCCGCTCGGGTATGCGAATGGGCCCATACGAATTATTTAGTATAAACTTTTATTAGAAAAGTAGATTCAACATCTTGAGGCAAAAGACCTTTCGATTGAATTTCTCTTTCAGCTATTTTTTTAACATTAAGGTTTAAAATATCGATGAGGTAGGGGGCATTTTCTAATTTTTCTAAGAACTTTAAAAAATTAAGGAAAGAACCACTGGTTGAAATTTGGAAAAATAAACTTGGAGAGGATTCGGTCTCTGTTTCTCGTTTTGACACCGGAGAAATTTCAATCTTCAATTGAGAGAGCGAAGCATTTTTATCTAAAAAATTGAAGAATTCAATTGGCACTTCAGGGTCAATGAAAATTTGATCAATTTTAGCCAAATTCGATTGATAATTTTGGTAAACCACCTTTAATTTGTTAAGATTTTCGGTTTCTTTTTGAAAAGAAGCCAATTCACTTTTGAGAGAAATTAATTCCTGGGAATTGGCTCGAATTTCTTTCAAAAATTTGGGAATGAGAAAAGCAATGAAAAAAAGAGAGATAAGTGTAAAAATGAGAAGCCAAAAATAAATTTTTTTTCTTGGACTCATACCGAAAGCGATGTACGAATTTACGAATCTGCGCTTTCGGCTACGAATTATTACGAATAAAATATTCGTATATTCGTAGTGATTCGTAATTCGTAGGGTTATTTTATTTTAAAAGTGGCCTGAAAATCGATGTCGGTTGATTTCACCCAGTTTTGAAGAGGAAAATAAACATTAGAAAATTCTTTCTCTAAATTTTTATTAAAATCATACAAAATCTCTTTGGTGGGGGAAAAGCCGGAAAGGGAAACCTGATTTAATTCTTTTTGATAAGAAAAATTAGTCAAATACATTTGAGGAGGTAAAATTTCCGAAATTTTATTGAGGACCTCAGCCAATTTGTTTTGTTCCTGATAAAAGGAGTTAAGCTGGGAGAGTGTTTTATTTAAAGAGATGATTTTCGCTCTTAGATTTTGGGTTTCTGAATCCTCTACTCTCTTTTTTTCCAAATCCATCGTAATTTTTTCTGAATCTACCTGCTCAGAAATATAATTCTGAATTTCAAATAAAATCAAAGTGAAAGAAAAAAGAAAAATGAAAAACAAAATGCCTAAAATAATAATCAGGTTTTTTACCTCCTCTTCAAAAAGTTCGGCTTTATTTCGGGGTGGCAAAAGATTGGTTAGCATACTTCATTTTATCATTTTAGCATTTTAATATTTTAACATTTAAGCATTGCGAATTTATTTTGTTCCTATGTTTATATGATTAGATGTTTATATGATTCAATGCCTCTGATGGCTAATCCCAAGGCAGTGGTAAAGGCTAGAGATTTTTCATAGGATAACTCAGGAACCTCTTTAAGAGGTTCAGGCAAAATGTTAGACCAAGGATTACCTAATTCAACGGGAATTTTAAGTTCCGGAGAGAGAAAATTAGTTAAGTTTTTTAAGTTGGCTCCTCCGCCACAAAGTAAGATTTTTTCTACCTCTTTACCATCCAAAGGCAAATGTTCGTGATGAATATGGGTGTGATAATAAAAAAGACAAATTTTTATTTCTTTAATTAAATTTTTCAGGAGAGGAGAAAGGATTTCAAAAATTTTTTCCCCTTCTTTTAAGCCAGATTTTATTTTCAATTTCTCGGCCTCATTTAAATCAATTTTTAAATTTTTGGCAATAGCGTCACTAAATTTTTGAGAAGAAACGGAAATAGAACTGGTAAATCTTAAAGAGTAACCAGAAAAAATAATAAAACTAGATCTGGTAGCCCCGAGGTCGATTAAAAGAAGAGAGGAAGGGGAAACTCCATTTCTGACCAAAGCCCGGGCAATGGCTTGGGATTCAATTTCCAAAATCTTAGGGATGAGACCGGCTTTTTTTAATGCCAAAACATAAGGGTCGATTACTTTTTTGGGCATAGCGATAATTAAAACATCGAAGTGGTCCAAGTGATTGATGACTGGTTTTACAATCTGGTAATCTAAATAAACTTCTTCCATTGGCAAAGGAATATAATTTTCGGCTTCAAAATAGATCGCTTTCTTTAATTCCTCTTCTTTCATCATCGGCATCTGAATGATTTGCAAAAATGCCTTTTCTTCTGGCAAAGAGCAGACAACATATTTTGTTTTAATTTTTTCTCCTTTTATTTTGGAAACTGCCTCCTTAATAATTTTTCCTAATGCCTCGACATTTTTTATTTCCCCGCCTTCAATAATTCCGGGTTTAATTTCGGCCTCCCCAAAGGAAGCCAAACTTAAAAAATTTTTTTTCTTCTTCAATTTCAAAATCTTCAAAGATAAATCGGAGATATCTAAACCAAAGGCCTCGGGTTTTAAATCTAAAAAGTTTAACATTTTCATTTTAATTATACCATCAAAAAAACAAAAACAAAAAGTGGTTTCTTAACCACATTTGAAATTTTTAGATTAGAATTTTTACTCTATCTCTTTCCAATCAGCTACTTCCCAAGAGCCACCTGGACCGGAAGAAAAAGTAGCCTCTTCCAAACCTGCTTCATACAAAATTTCAGCATTATTATCAAGAAAAATTTTATAGCCCGTCACTTCCCTGGCTTTGATTTTATTTCTCAAAACGATTAAACCCTGGTTTGCATAAAAAATGGCAGCATCGCTATTATTATCAACACCAATAGCTGGATTGGCAGTATCTGAAACCTCTGGATTTGTTGATAAAAGCATAAGATAACTTCCTTCTTGGCCGCTTCCTTTTAAATAAGTATTGGGCCTGACCTTAATTTTGCCATCAACTACTATTACCCCGCTAAGAGAGTTATAAGAGTTTGAATCTAATTTAATCGTTGAGCCATTATCAATTCTTAAATTTCCTACCACCCAGATTGTCCCAGTCATGTTTAAAGTAGCATTATTATCAACTAATAAATTCCCAGTAATTTTTTTTGGTCCTAAATTTTGAGTAATTTTCCCGGAAACTGTATAATCTCCAGAAATTATTCCCCCACCTTCAGCTTCTTGTTTCCATTTATCAATCTGGCCTTGAGAAATCGGCAAATCTTTTGCCGGAATTTCATTGGGCTGAATATTTGTTGCCCCACCAGCAGTACAATTTTGGACGCTACCTCCTGAAACATAGGTTAATGTTCCGGTAATTTGAGAATCCTTACAGGTATGGGCTTTAGCATCTTTTCCAACTTGCAATCCTTCAATTCGATTACCGTTAATAGCCACGATAATACTCTCATCAATGTAACCCTTATCCCCACCTTTGGCTGGAATGACGCTACCATTTGAATAAATATTGCCTCTGACCCTAGAATTATTTCCCATTAGCATTCCTCCGTCCCCTACCTGAGCTCCATAATAAAAAGAGATTTGCTGGGTGGAAATTTTATAGACAATTTGGATTTTTCTTATCCGATTTAGAAAATTTCCCTTGGAAGTAATCGTCCTTGAACCACCAATAATACTTGATATTTCAATTGTTGCTGAAGCTCCTCCAACATTTAAATTATAAGGGCTCGACCACTTCATTTTATTTTTCAACCTCAATATTGCGTCCTCAATCCCGGCCTCAGCCGCAAAATAACTTTGGCTTGACTTGACGATGTTTCCAGAAATTCTTTGCTGACCTAAAATCAAAACAGTAAGGGAAATAGCAATCCCAAAAATTACTGCCAAGACTAAAATTGTTATAAAAAAAGCCGCAAATCCTTTTTGATTATAAACTAGATCAATCATTTTAATAACTTCTTAAAGAGACGGTTGAATTTAGTTCAACCGTGGCCTGATATTCTGGTCGATTGTTTGGATTTTTATAATCTAATTTTAAATTGATTTGGACAGAAGGAACACCATTAGTAATAACCTGAGTAAAAGATAAATTTTCAACCTCTACTTTATCAGAAGTCAAGGAGATCGGATTTTGGGATTCTTTTTTCAGGCACAAATGAAAATTACAAAGATAAAAATCAATATAACTTCTCGTCTCTCTTTCTGGCAAATAATGAGTTATTTCTAAAGAAAGTTGAGTTGAGGTGGAAGTGGGAGTATAGATATTTTTTGCTTCCCTTATTTCATAAGTCATTATTTCCATTGCCCTCCGGGCATTATCTAAGGTCTCTCTCATCACCTTGGCTTTGGTATTTGACTGAGTAGCCCAGATCAAAAAAGAGGAAATGGCAACAATGATAATACCCAAAACTCCGATATAGACCAAAATCTCTAATAAAGTAAATCCCTTTTTAAACATTTTATTACTTCCAATTTGTGAAATAAGTTACTATTGCTACTTTTTTTTCTTTCCAGGAAACAGAAATTGTTGCCTTTTTTGTATTCGGGTCTTCAGTTCCAGAACTAGAAATATTATCATCGGCGTCCCGAAAGACCTTCTCAAAGACAACTTTCTTGGTAAAACCATTAACAGTTTCTTCTCCCTGAACCATTTGCCATTTTGGAGGATTATCGGCTGTCTTTTGAGGAAAATAACTAACACCGGAAGTTAAAACTCCTAAACCATTTATATTCCAATCGGTTCCATCTCTAAAATTCCTAACTGCCTCAATCACCTCTTGGGCTAAGTTATTAGCTTTGGTAGTTTCTTTAATTAAAGTTGAAATCCTTAAGGAAAAAGTAGCTATTCCTAGAAGGCTAGTTAAAGCAACTAAAATTATGGAAATAACTATTAAAATTTCAATTATAGAAATCCCTTTTTTAATTTTGAATTTTTTGCTTATTGCCATTGGAGATTGCTAACAAAAATTGAAGTTGAGGTTGTAGTTAAGCCATCGGCTGAATATTCAATAAGACTGCCTGATAAGTCACCGCTAATTGTAATGGTTAAACTCTTATTATTAAATCTTCTATCCCTGTGGATGCAAAATTGGGTATCAGGATTGTTTAACCTATGGGTATGAATTTTCAATTTTTGAACTTGGCCCGAAACATCGACTTCCCCTTCCCAATGGATTTGGCCGTCTTTCAAATTTTCAGAAATTAAAATCTCTTTCGTCACTCCTCCCTCAAAATTCAAAATGAGACTTTCGGTTGAGGTATCAATAACTCGACTATAATCGAAATGGACATGGCGAGAATCTTTAATGCGATCGGTATCGGTTGGTAAAGCTTCTTCGCCTAAAGTTATTTGGCCCGAAGGTTGGATGACAATAGTTTTAGTTTTCGTTGGTTCTTCTTTTAGTCTAAGGAAGATTTTGCCAGATTGATCGGTTGCCCCAATTATTCGAAAAAAAACAACCTCTTTTCCTCCACCAACTAAATTTATTTCATAAATTTCAATCGAACTTGGCAGTTTGTGGATTTCATCAAAAGAGGTATCTCTTGAAGTATAATTTGCTCCTTTAAATAAAGTATATTGATGAGGGGTGGTCGTATCGTCAAAATAGACGCCGTATTGGCTAGCTTCTTCTGAGGCCAGGGTTTTATTTTGAGCAAGCCTGAGAGCATTAATAATTTCTTCAGCCGAATTTGCCAATTCCGATTCTTTTTGAAAGAAACGAAGATTGGGGACGGCAATAGCAACTAAAATTATCAAAATCCCAATGATTACTAATAATTCAACAAGAGTAAAACTAGCGACTTTAGACTTTAGACTATAGACTTTAAACCTTTTATTCATTTTTTGTTTAAAGTTTACGGTTTAGGGTTTAAGGTTATTTTATCGCTTCGAGCATTCCGTAAATTGGCTGAAACATGGAAACGGCAAAAAAGCCGACGGCTGCTCCAATCAGAAGCATTAAAACCGGCTCAATCACGGCCGATAAATTTTTGGTGGCATTAGCCACTTCTTCTTCATAAAAATCAGCCAATTTGGCTAAAATGGTCGAGGTTTCTCCGGTTTCTTCTCCCACTTGGATCATTTGAATTACGGTTGGGGAATAAAGTTTTTGATATGGTCTTAAAGCATCGGAGAGTTTTGCGCCTTTCCTTACTTCTTTGCTAGCTTTAGCCATTGCCTCTTGAAAATAAACATTTTCCACCGCTCCGGAAACAATTTCTAAAGATCTGACAATCGGCACTCCGGAAGTGATCAAAGAGCTTAAGGTTCTCACGGCATAAGCCGAATTGGTTTTCTGGATGAGAGGCGAAATAATTGGTATCTTCAAGGTCAGGAAATCGACTATTCTTTTGCCGGTTTTGGTTTTCAAAATAATTCTCAAAAAAATTGCCAAAAGTAAGGCCAATATCAAAACTACAAACCATTTTTGGGCTAAAAAATTACCCAGAAAAATTACAAATCTGGTAGTTGGGGGAAGTTCGATGTTTAATTCCTGGAAGGTCTGGGCTAATTTGGGGATAACAATAATAAGCATTAAAATTCCAATCCCAATCATAGCCGAAATGATGACGGCCGGATAAATCATTGCCCCTTTAATTCGAGATTTTAATTCGTATTCCCTTTCCATTTGGTCAGTCAGAACTTTTAGAACATCTTCTAAGGTTCCGGCCTCTTCCCCGACTTTTACCATACTAATAAAAAGCTCGGAGAAAATATCGGAATGGCCGGTTAAGGCATCGGAGAAACTTTTTCCTCTGGTAATTTCTTCAGCAATGTTTATTAAGGTCCTTTTAAATTTTTTATTTTTGGATTGAGAGGCCAGAGTTTCCAATGCCCGGGGCAAAGAAATACCAGCCGCAATCATTATCTTCAAGTTTCTGGTAAAGATCATTTTTTCGACCAATGAAACCCCGCCAATCCCCCACCAAATTTTGGTGGGGGACTTTTCCCTTTCCAAATCGGCTGAAATTAAAATATAGCCCTCTTGACGAAGGAGGCTAGCCAATTGATGCTCGTCCTGGGCTTCCAGAATTCCCGTCCTCCCTTCTCCTTTAAAAGATTTAGCAGTATAGAAATAGCGTGGCATAGTGAAAAGGTTAAAAGAGTAGAAATTGTCCAAATAGTAGAAATAGTTACGATGTCTACGATTTCTACCTTTTCTACCTTCAAACCTCACTCAATGATTACTCTCAACACTTCTTCAATTGTCGTTATCCCCTGGGCTGCCTTGATAAATCCATCTTCAACCATTGTTCTCATTCCTTCTTTTAAGGCCTGGGCTTGAATTTGACCTGAAGAAGCTCCTTTAACAATTAACTCTTTTATCGATTCGGTTATTGGCAATACCTCGAAAATTCCGATTCTTCCTCGATAGCCATCCGGATATTCTTTTGTTGGTTTGGGTCGATAAAAATCAATATCCTCTAAGGTTTGTTTTGATGTGACTAATTTTTCCTCTCTCAAAATTCTCAAAACTCTTTCTAAGTCGCAATATTTTTCTAAGTTTTTTAATTCCGCCCTTCCCAGCCGATACTTTTCTTTTTCCTTACACAATTTTCTGACCAATCTTTGGGCCAAAAGACAATTTAAAGTTGAAGAAATCAAAAATGGTTCGGCCTTCATGTCAATCAAACGAGGAATGGAACCAGCGGCATTAATAGTGTGGAGAGTAGACAAGACCAAGTGGCCGGTCAGGGCAGCATTGATAGCCAAAGAAGCCGTTTCATTATCTCTAATTTCTCCTACCATAACGATGTCCGGGTCCTGCCTGACCAGAGATCTTAAGCCGGAGGAAAAGGTCAGCCCGATTTTGGGATTCACCTGGGTTTGATTAATTCTGGGCATCAGATATTCAACCGGGTCTTCAATTGTTGAAATGTTGACGGCCGGGGTATTTAAAATTTCTAACATCGAATATAAAGTGGTGGTTTTTCCACAGCCAGTTGGTCCTACGACTAAAATCATCCCGGTTGGTTTTCTTAAATTTCCATAAACCTTTTCTAAGGCCTCACCCCTCAATCCCAAACTTTCCAAGGTAAAAGCCCGAGCCGTCTCTGGTAAAAGCCGCATCACGATTTTTTCTCCGTTAAAAACCGGTAAAATCGAAACCCGGATTGAATAACGGTAATCCTCGCTCTCGATTTTAAATCTGCCGTCTTGTGGTAATCGATGTTCATCCAATTTTAAATTTGACAAAACCTTAATCCTGGCAACGATTCCCGAAGTTATTTCTCTTGGCAGATGCATTACTTCTCTCAAAATTCCATCGATCCGATATCTAATTAAAACCTCATTTTCCATCGGCTCAATGTGAATATCGGAAGCCCTTTCTAAAATAGCGTGCTTAATAATGGTATCGACAATTTTGATGACTGGTAATTCTTCGGCCGCTTTTTTTAATTCTTCTTTTTCTTCAACAATTTCCTCCTCTTTTATGGGGGTGATTCGACCGGCTTCCTTTCTAATAATCTCCTCGAATTCGGCGGTTAAGGTTTTTTGATACTGGCGTAAAACATTTTTGATTGATTCGGCGGTAGTCAAACGAGGTAAAATCTTTAAATCAGTTTTCTTTTTAATAAACTCAACGGTTCTCAAATCCTCAGGGTCTAACATTGCCACTTCCAAATTTTGGCCTCTTTTCCTGAAGGCAACGATATTGTGAGACCTGGCAATGGGTTCAGGAATAGTTTTTAAGACATCCGGGGGGACAATATCTTTTTCCAAATTAACAAAGGGAATCCCCAAAATATAGGCCTGGAGCTTGATGAACTCTTCCTGGTTTATTAGTCCATCCAAAACCAAAATTTCACCAATTTTTTGATCGGTTTTTTCTGACTTTTTCTGGGCTTCTTCAAATTGCTCTTTAGTAATTAAACCGGTATCAAGAAGAAATTTTTTAAGCTGTTGAGGTTCTATTTCCATAATCCTACGAAATTACGAAATTTTTACGCCCCGGAAGTAGAACTTCGGGGCTGCCCCGTAGCGAGCTTCGCTCTGCTACGGGGCGAAAATACGAAAAATAGTGAGCGAGGCGAGTGGTTTCAGGATCTGAGGGCAGTTGCCGAGCGAAATCTTGCCGAGCGAAAAAAATTATTTTGTTGGTAAGATAAAATAAAATGTTGTTCCTTTCCCCTCTTTTGATTCAAACCAGATTTTACCACCTAACTTCTCAATAATTGATTTGGTAATAAAAAGTCCCAAACCCGTTCCCCCTTTTTCTTTACCCGGTAGTGAGGTTTCTCTACTACCGGGTTCGCTTTTGGAACGAAAGAACTTTTGAAAAATATATTTTTGATCTTCCTTTAAAATTCCCGGGCCATTGTCAATAATTTCAAAAAGAACCTCTTTCTCTCTTTTTCTTAAATTAATTTTGACTTCACCCTTTTTACCCATATAACGAATGGCGTTATCTAAAAGATTTTCAATCACCACTTTAATTTGATTGAGGTCAGTCGAGATTTCTGGCAAATTTTTATCGAAATCGAATTTGATTTCAACATTTGAGGCCTTGGCAAAAGGCAAAAATTCAGAAATTAAACTTTTGGTAATTTCAATTAAAAAAATTTTTTCTTTTTTTATTGGCAATGTTCCCTCTTCAATTCTTGAGGTAATTAATAAATCCTTAATTAATTCTTTCATTCGACTGCTATTTTCCTTTAAAATTTGAAAATATTCTAATTGGCTTTTTTCAATTCTTCCCAGGTCCCCAGCCATTAAACTGTCAATTGCCCAGCTCAAATTGGTAATGGGTGAGCGCAATTGATGGGAAACAATTCTGACAAATTCGGTTCTTATTCGGCTGGCTTCGGCTAATTTTTCAAAAGAGACATTGATAACATAAGCAAAAATAAATAAAGTACCACTTAGGGCAAGAACGATTAAGGCAATCAATTGGGGATCTTCGATGTAATGGATACCAATGAGATAAGAGGTGATGGCTGCAACAATAATAATGAATCCCATAATTAAAAAGAGGAGTTGGGGACACTGCCAAAGGGAAACATTGTATCTTCGACACTGGGCTGGAAGATTTAATTGATAATAAATCTTTTTGAAATCCATCATTTTTATTATAGCATAGAAAAAGGAAAAATAAATTCGAACAGATTGACTAAAGGAAGAAATTTTAATATATTGAAGGGGCGGGGCATGGTCGATGAAGCTAATGCTTCATCTCCACCCTTCGCTCGGCTTTGCCTCGCTCGGGTGTGTAACGGTAGCACCCCGAAGTATCGCCTTCGGCGAACTACGGGGCAGGCGAGTCCTTCTTGCCCGCTTCA
>Ga0210043_1002327_pt1 | contig 12832 bp, 15 predicted proteins | sample CryGeymet201501t_FD_183990 | JGI IMG/M metagenome (GOLD analysis project Ga0210043, IMG submission 183990) | Groundwater microbial communities from Crystal Geyser aquifers in Utah, USA - Crystal Geyser metaG 2015-01t (SPAdes) (version 2) | ecosystem: Environmental > Aquatic > Deep subsurface >... | reverse complement strand
ACCGCCCACTCCAAAACTATTCCACGCGTCCACCCCCCAAAATGTTGATGAAGCCGTAGTTGATGTCGCGACAATCTGCCCTACGGTCAATAATCCCTGTAATGTCGGGTCAGCGCCGAGATTCACGCTCCCAGTGAAAGATCCCGACACCGCCAAATCTCCTGTTATTGATACGTTCCCTCCGCTTGCTACCGAAAATAAAACGCTTTCCGTTGAGCTTGCTATCTCAAATAAAGGATTACTCTGACCGGATTGACCCTGTATCGCTAACGTAGCGTATGGAGTTGTCGTGCCTACTCCCAACCCCCACGAAGAAACTACGGTAGAAACCTTGCTCGACAAAACGCGCCAGATATTCTGTCCAAAAACAGTATCAGCCAGCGCAAAAGGGGCTGACAAAAGGAATGTTGCTATTAAAGAAATTGCTATGTATTTTTTCATATTAGAAAAAGTATTGAAATGTTACACCCTCCCCGGAAACAACGGCGTCAATATATATTTCATAGAGATCACGGATATTCTCTATAACGAGAGAGCTTCCGGCTGACAAAGGCGTTCCCTGCCGGGTCGCCAAAGCCGCGACAACGGTCGAACCCCCCACGACGATATAGTCTCCGTTATCAACTTCGGCTGTTATAATGACTTTTCTCGCCGGAGTGGACGAGGTTACAAGGCGCACAGCCGTTCCCGCCGTTGTAACTATTTTTCTTCCGTTCCTTACGTTTGGATACATATTTTTTAAATCATTTAATAATAATAATCACAATCTTATGCTTGCTCCCGTTTCACAAGAATAGGAGCAAACTAAAACTGCGTTAAATAGAAAGGTCTTGGCACCAAACACCCGCCTCAAAGTCCCAATTACCGAAGTAAGTAGAGGAAGCCTCCGCGTTGGTAATGTCATCAAACAGCACATTAAGAGTTTCATCGTTCCCAAGAACAAACGAATTGCCGGTAGCTCCCTTAACAACCTGCGTTGTAGTGGTAGCGATAGTTGATGTAGCAATCACGTTTGCTGTTGGAAGCGTGCCTGATGTGGTTGTTCCTATTGATAACTGCAACGAGGGAGAAAACGCGGAGCTTTTGGCATAAACATAAGCCGTATCAGCGTCGCAATATTTCTTACCCGTCGTGTTGGTGTAAATAGTAGTCGGAGTTCCTGTTGAGGAAACCGAGAATGTCCCGCCTACAACCAATCCGTCAACGGACTGCGCGAATGTTGAAGTGCCTGTAACGTCTAACGTTCCTCCAACGCTTACGTTAAGACTTGTCGGATAAGTGCTTACCGTTGTCCCGACTTTCCTCCAAATATCAACCATTTGGCTTGTCGAGGGTATGCCGACAGTAAGAGCAACGCCGAGCGCCGCTCCAGCGACAACTCCGACTATTCCAAGAGCTTTTTTTGATCTTGATTTCATCATATTAGTCCTTGAAATAAATATAAGAAACGCCCTCGCCCGACACAGCCGCGTCAATATATAGCTTATTTACGTCGGTAACATTGAAGATATACGATCCTCCGGGAACGAGGACTATGCCTCTTTCCGCGCCAGCCGTCGCGACAACCGTTGAGGCGCCTACCGCTATGTTGCCCGTATTGGCGACCCTTGCTTGAACAATCACCCTGCGGCAAGCAATGCTTGACGAGGACAACTGCAAAGCTGTTCCGGCTGTTACGTTTGATTTTACTCCATCACCGACTGTTCTAAATGAGTTCTCTATATCAGCCATGAAATTAAAACTTAATGCTAATGTGGGGGGGCTAAAGCCCCCCCCCCCGCGACTTTTAAGAAGTTGCTTGCGAAACGAGAATTCCTTTACCCGACACGGCGCCAATTCCGTAAGCGGCGCGACCTGTGTAGGAAAGTATCCACTTGTCCTGATTGATTTCCGGAGTTGCGACCATTGGAGATAGCCATGAAACATAATATGCCTGAAATGATGTTTCCGGCATACCACCCAAAGCCGCCAAATACCAGAAGAATTTTAGAGTAGAATCCGCTACGTCCAGCGCGGTTACGTCAAAATCCACAACCAAGTGCTTGTACTTGCCTTTGTAAGTGTTCTTTACTCCGGCATTAGAGTTTCCTGTCCCCTCAATCGCTTCGGGGCTTGAACTGCCGAGAAGACGCGCGACCCTGTTTACCATAGTAGCCGCCGGGCTGGTGATTATGGTATTCGGCTTCATTTTAATTCTCATCCCGTAGTTGTCCATTACGTTGTATGAGAAGAAGTCTTCCGCTGATTCCAATGCCGTCTCCGAAAACGACGGCGCTCCCGACAAAATGTTCGAATAAGTAGTGGAAGAATTTTTTAGAGTATGTCCCGTGTCAAACACGTCCTGACCGTCTCCGGTAGTAGTGTTAATGGTAAAGCCTCCATTATCAACAAAGGAAGTCCCTATTTTGCCGATAAAATTCCTCATGTCCAATTCGATCTTGCCAACCACGTCAGACGCCGTTGATGTGGCGTATTCAGCCAATTTATGAGCGGTAAGGGCTTTGTATGCCTCCCCCGAAACCAAGCGGGTTACCGAAATGGTTTTTCGGATAATTTCTTTGTAATAGCCCTCTGCCACTCCTTTCTGGACTGACGTTTCGCCCTGAACTTTCTGTTCGGCGAATCTCTCACGATCCATTTCCTGCACTCTTTTTCTATCTACGCTCCAGTCCCCCGTTTCTTTGTGGAAGATTTGTCTTACGTCTCCTCCCGGACGCATGACTTCTTTCACAAATGACTTCTTGATGAGGTCTTGAACCGCGGGAACTGCCATTGTGCTAATCAACATAAGTTTTTATTTTTAGGTTAATAATAATTAGTCAGCTTGGTACCAGAACAAGGTAATCGTAAGCGCTCCGGCAGTTACCAAAGTAAAGTCGGAGGCTGAAGTAATGTGGACATCAGGTACGACCGCCGCTGTGTGCCAAAGAGTTCCTGACGGCGCTCCCAAGTCGCAACCAGCCGTCGCTGTGGTAAATACTGACGGAGTTCCCGTGTTGTAACGATCTACGTCACCGTCGACATCTCCAACTGTAATCACCGCCGAAGTATCCCCGGTGAATCCGGTTATTCCCGTAACCAAACATCTATCAAATACTGCTCCTGCTGGAATAGTGCAGCCAAGAGCCAAAGTTCCGAGGGTTGAACCTCCGTCGGTAAACTCGCTGTAAGAAATAGTTTGCTGATATGAGACCAATCTAAACTTGTCTCCGCTTCTCTTGAATTTACCGCGAACAGCCGTACTTGAAACAAACTGCGTTATCTCAAAACATTTCTGATTTTCGTCATCGACATTTACACCGTCTTCCGAACCCAATGAAACAACCTTTCCCTCGTAAGAAGCTGTTGGGGTTCCTGTTTCTACCGGCGCCTCAAATTCGGCTTCTTCGTGGAACTCTGCTACCGCCACCATTTTAGTGCTGGCGTAGTCCGTATCACCCGAAGCTATTGTCTGTTGAATAAGACCAATCAACTGCGATCTGGGCGTAGTTGATGTCGCCAACGCTAACTGACCAGACGAGTTTAGATAAACCACGTCATTGAAAGCGAAAGCTGTCGAAGCAGGGGCAAGATAAGCCCCTATCTTGACTTCACCCTTAACTTGTTTTATTTCTGCCATGTTAAAAAATAAAAGTTAATAATAAAAAAACGCTGTTTTTGACAGCGCTGAAAGGCAACGCTGTCGTTGCCTCTCGCTATTCGGTGTTACCCTGACCGAGTTGCAAACTCGGATTTTGAGAGGTGAATGGTTAACCCAACTTTCGCTCACCATTCCGGGTAGTTTTTAAAAGCCGGAAAGAGAGTAGTGGTTGACGGATTTTCGCCGTCTCTTTCCTTATTACTTCAATTATACAACAAAAAAGGAAATCAAACAATGTGGATAAACTTAAAACGCCCGAGGCGAGCGCTTTAAGTAAGAACCTATCTGCTATATATAGAACTTCTGATTATATCTTACCACAAAAATCGGAAAAAAGAGATGAAAAAAATACTTTAAGCAAATAGAAACCAAATACTATAACCGGAATATAAATCAAATAAGCCCAATAATTCTTTGTATTTTCCATGCTTAATTCCTACTACTTTCCTTTCTCCTTGTCAATAGCGTACTGCTTGGAGTGCTTCGAGTTAAAATCAGCCCCGAATTTCTCGCGCATTACCGGCAAAATTACCTGATACATCGCTTTGTTGTAAATGGCATTTCCAGCTTGGACAATAAAATCATCAAGGATCCTCGCGATATTACCTCCAACCTTATCAAGCATTAAAAATGGTATGGCTTGTTCTTCAATTAACTCGCATATCTCCGTATGAATTTTGCCGTTGGCTTTCTCTATCCCCTTTCTTTCTTCGGTGGCGGCGAACATGGGAACGTATCTTACTTTCATCAAAAGATTAACCATGCCGGGCAGCAAAATACTCATTTTCTCGTCATGTCCAACTTGATATGTGTAGTCGGAAAGTTCGTTTTCTGTTATCGGTTTTATCTTTTTAAGATTGCAATACGCTTTCATTAGGTTATCCGAATACGGAAGATTCCTAAACCGATCAACTATCATTCTTATTTCCTCTCTCCTTTGGTCGTCCATTATGCGTTCGCTATTTTACCTGCTAATTGAGCGACCTTGCCGTCGGGCAATTTCACATGAAACGTGTATTCTCTCCTCGTGCTTATCATTTCAACCAGTTTGCCTGTTTCCCGGCTTACCACCGTTCCCTCTTTCTTCTCAACAGTTTGTATATCAGTTTTAACAACTTCGCATGGCACTTGTTCAGAATTGATAAATTCTGAATAAAGAACATCCGTATATCCGTCAACTCCAAAGAATTTTACGGGAATAAGGTGTTTCTCAACCTTTCTGTGATTCTCTGGGTCATCAACCATGCCCAAATAAGCATTTTTAATGTCTTCAACGATATTCCCGTTTATCCTGCGCAAACGTACTCTTGGGTTTTCCTTTTTCCTTTTAATGCTTTCCGGGGTTACGGCAAGCATGGCTTTCAAGGATTGCAACTGTTCAGCCGAAAGACTGAATGGATCAAAAGGAATTGGAGATGAGGGATTCAATACTTCGGATTCCTTTTTTGAATCCTCCCCGCCCAAACGATTTTCAATATCCTCAATCACTTTATCTTCTTTGTTTTCGTTATTCATGTTAAAAAAATTAGTTTATAACGCGTATCCTCCTTTCTTCGGCGTAGTGGCTTCTTCTATTATTTTATCCACGCCAAATGGATCCTTATCGTCTCCTCCGCCCTTTACCGTATTACCTTTCTTTCCCGTCTGTTCTTTAGGCGGTTTGTAATCCGGCACTTGACTCGCCGCTATTTTGACCTTTTCTTTGAGTTTTTCCTCGGTTAGACCCTCGGTCTTGAAGTCCAAAGAATTGAATATCTCGATGATCTGGTTGGCTATGTCCGTATTGTCTTCGGCAAGCTCTTTGGCGGCTTTTTTGACGACAGAAGACACGTCAAGCTTCTCGCCCTCCGGTTCTTTCTTCTTGTTTATCGCTTCGAATAGCTTGTTTTGAGTTTCTTCCAGCTTGGCGATCTCGTCCATTTGCTTTATCTCCATATCGGTCAATTCCTCTTTCTCCTCCGCGGTAAGGTCTTTTGACCACTTAATATCCTTATGCAGAGTTTCCGGTTCCTCGCCATTTTCATTCTTGCCTTTCTTCATTTCCTCGATCTCTTTTTTGAGCGTGTCAATTATCTTGCCCTGATTTGACAAGTTCTCACCCATTTTTTCTTTATCGGCAACCTGCTTCCTCAATTCAACGACAAGGGGATTCTTCTCGATGTCGCCATCATCTTTCTTATCGGGCTTTTTTTCAACCTTTATCGGAGAATCTTTCGTTGGTTCTCCAAACGCGTCGGTATCTGGAGTGTTGTCTTTCACTTCTTGTTCCATAAACGCGTCTATTATCTTATAATGCTCCGCTTTCCTCGGTCGAAGATTCCGGCGGAGTTTCTTTTATACTCCGGCGCTTATATTCGCTGGAATATTTCGAAAGATCGGTTAATATAGCCCCCAACTCAACCAATGACTGCCTTAAAACAAGCACTTCTTCCGGGATAGCTTTTTCCAATATATTTTTTGCAATGGCGTTTACCCTCGCTTGGATAATTATAGTTAAAATGTTTTGCCTTGATTCCCATAACTCTGACGCCTCGCGCAAAAGATCATCAGATTCCAATATCTGATCGTTTTCTTTTTCCATAGGTTTAAAAACCAAACCCCTATTGCGTAAGTATTCTGATAAAAGCATATTATCGTTTTGTTCCTCTCAACATTGCCGTGGCGTCTTTCATTGTTGGTTTCATTGTCTTTTCGCTTGGCTTGCCGAAACTGCCCATGTTTTGCGCCTCCATTTCTATTTCGGCTTGCTGGAATTGCTGATTTTGAAAAATAGTATCCGGCTTACCCGATAATTGCAGATATTCCTTTTGGAGATCTTGTATATTTATCGAACTACCGAACATCGCAACCAGATTCCTGAACTCATCCCACATCTGAATCATCTGTAACTGCGTGTCTTTTACGCGTTCAGGCTTGATTTTAACGATTAAATTGTATTTCTTTTCCCGTATTAAAATAGGGTTTGCCAAATAATACTCCGTTTGATACCCCTTTTTCTTTTCATTGAAAGACTTGGTGAATAGTTTATTCCTGTTCCCCTCGGTGTCATAATTTTCTGACCCGACCTCTTCATCAAACTCAACTACGCTCTCAACGCCCCCGACACTGACAGTAAAGTTTTGATAAACGGATATTTTCTTTCCGTCAACAATAGTTTCCCTCTGTTTTATAGTGTATTTGCTCTCTATTGTTTCCGCCCGTCTCAAAGCCATGTCCATAAAACCATTAACCAGCCCGTCCAGCAAATAACCCAACTGCTCTCTTTGGTTGTTTTCAACCACGCTTATTTCCGTCGCCGTGGCATTAGCCGATAATTCCCCAGCGGTAGTAGGATTAACAGTCTGCGATTCGATTATGTCTTTAAGTAACGTAACAAAAGACACCTCGTTATTGGTAACTCCCTTATTATCCGGATCGGCTTTTTCATAGTCATCTTTCTTTACCCCATGCGTTACCTGCCCTCCCTTAAATATCTGTCTGGTCAAAGTGTATTTACCATGAGCCAATATAGCCGGGTCAATGCCTTGCTCAAATTTGTTCGCGAGCATTTTTAATGTCCAATCAATGAAGTCTGCGTTGAATTTGGTCTTTGCCGGGACTGAACGCGAGTAAATAGATCCTCTCAACCTCTCTGCCGGTACGTTTGAGATAGGATAATTGCCTCTCGGATAGAAAATGGTCATGGGTGTTTTTGACGGCAACATCATCAATCCATTTATGAAGATATTAAAACGGTTATTTTCTTTATCAAAAACCCTGTGAATGATTTTAGTCTTCTTCGGGTCTTTATGACGTGTGGCGCCAAAAAGCGTATTCTTCTCACCCGCGAACGTGGTTATCTTGTCTTTGTCTTCCGGCACGTTATCCCAACGGATCAATGTTCCGTAAATCAATTCGGCGTCTTTACTGCTTATTTCTTCTTCCAATGTAATACGCGGCTGTTCTTGCAAGTCCTCTATTTCGGGATTGCCAAAAATAACCTGCCTGCCATCCAATACTCTTGATATAGCCCGCCTTAACTGGACATCCTTGCCCTTTTCGTAATTCAACCCGTCCAAAAACTCATAAGTATAATCCATGTTGTCCGGAGTAACCAATACTTTAGAGCCGTCTTTGGTATAAAAAGCTTTAGGAAAATTCGTTGTTTTCACTTCCCAGTCTTCCAAAACAAAAGCATTCCCCTGCGTGAACACTTCCCAATAAACCAAAGCTACTTTTTGCGAGAACAATTCCAACTGGTGAGAAAATTCCACGGATAAATCGTAAATCTTACCCATGCCCCTGATTAACTTGCCTTTCTCGTCATAGCACTCAAAAGTCCTTTTGAAGACGTATTTTAAAAAGATAGCCGCGAAAGCGATTATCTTTTCGTGTACCATTCCCATAGAAATCTGGCGATCATCGTTGGTATTTTTTGCCGGTGAATAGTTTATGCCTTTCTTCTGGTTATATTCGTACGCCTGCGAGTAAGATAGACCGTTGAAGACTAAAGACTGCTTTTCTCTCAAATCAAAATCATCGCTTATCTGCTGTATCAGATCCAAAGCGTATCTCCCCTCCGCCTCGCTTTTATAAGCGTCTATAAACGCTTGTGAGGTTTCGGGAGTAAGTGTTTTTTCTTCCAACATATCGTTATTATACCATAATTACGCTAATTTTTCCTGTGTGTATAACTACATACAACTGTAATCCGGCTCTTTAGGCTTGGTTTGGGCTTCTTGGGCTTTATTCAACCACTCTTGCGTTTCCTTTGTCTCTAATTGAGCTTTGGTAAGATGAACCGGCATTTCCGGTTCGTCCTTAAAGAATGTCATACAAGCCGCGTCAAACTTGTCGGGACTAAAACCATACTCTTTTTTGAACGTAACTTTATCCATGAGCATTATTCTGCCCTGTTTATCGCGCTTATACTTGATTTTTTCGAGTTCTTTGACCCACGCCTGAATGTTGTTAGTAATTATAATGCCTCCTTTCGCCACCCACTCCCTAAACTTCCACGCTAACTCGCTCTTATAAGTGTGGAATTTGTCCTTTACTTCCTCTCTCGGCTTGTCGGTAAGCACGGCAGTAACACTTTCATTGAGTTTTGTTTGGACGTTTGCCACGACTTTCGCGCCAATCCCGAACGCTTCTATGCCAATATCGTTTGAAGTGCAATTATAGGCGTCTCTCACCGTCTCTATCTTCCGCGCCAAGTCTTTTTCGTTTGATGTTTGTTCATTCAAGACCTCTTTGAGATAGATATTATCTCTAATGGCGATTATAGACCTATCTTTACCCGTGCCTGCCGGGTCAACACCTATTACGCCATGATTTATCACCTGCCCCAATCCTTGCTCGAATAAGATAGTCAGATTGCTGAATAACGGGAACCAACCCTTATCGTCCATTTCGGTCGTGCTTGGAAATTTACCCGAAACGTGAACCCTGTACATATCGGCATTCTTGTTCCCATCGCTTTCCGCAAGCCACCTTTCGCAAAAACCTTTCTCTACTATGGGACTTTCTTCCGAATTGAATGTTAGCTTCGTGAACAAGGCTCCGGGTTTATGGCTATCGTAAAATTCCCCCTCCGCTCGCGTTCCGTTCCCAAAATACATAACAACGAACTTCTTCCCGGTCAAAGCGCCTTTCATCATCTCAAACACTTTGTTCTCCACTCCCGACGTTTCATCAACAAGAATAAGAATAAACTCGCCGTGCAGACCGGCTAATGCTTCCGGATTCTCTGGACGAGCCACCTGCGCCCTCAAAAACCAGTCGTCCATGCCCTTAACCCTGATATGATCGGAACTTTTATCCAAATTATCCACCAAAGCCCCCGGCATTTTTCTCATCCATACGCCGACCTCTTTCATGAAAACGTCATTGACTTGCTTCTCCGTATTCGCGGTCATCGCTATCTGCGAACGAAAGAAACAAATGAGAAAATGCTGCGCTATCACCGACATAGTGCTGGTCTTGCCTATACCGTTGCCCGATACAGACGTAATCCAACGCTTTGTTTCGTCAAAACTATCCTCCCAAAAGGTATTCAAAGCCCTTTGATATGCTTCGAGTATCACCGTTTGCTGCCATGTAAAACGCTTCCCGCGATAATTTATGAACCCGGCATCCTGATTTTTAAACATATCTTTCGTGTAAAAGCGCAAATCATGGTAAACCAAACTCCCGTCTTTATTGAAAAGAATCGTGGTTTGTTCTCTGCCAAGATCGTCTTTGTACCTTATTGCCCTCCCGCGCAGCGAATCTATCGGCTCGGACGGTCTCATGCCCATATTTACCTTGCAAAACCTAAAAACGTCTTTAGCCCATTCGTCTAACAGACGCTTATTGTCTTCATTTTGTTTATTCATTGGAGCAGGCGGGAATTGAACCCGCGTACAGCGTTATCCAAATCGAACATCTACGAGACATAGTTCAAATAAGGTTGAATCTTTTAATAAAAAGTGTGGATTTATGAGATTTTTTGAATTTACCAGTTTAGTACGTTAAACATTTATGCGTAGGTCGCCACCGTTTCGCAGTTCGATTTTTCAATACGCCGTCAAACCATTTCTGCCCCTTTATATTATACCATGAAAACCCACATAATAACCATACCCATTATCAACCCTCCAATGTAAAATCGCCAACAATCACACCTCATTTTGTTTTTGTCTTTCATCCTCCTCAACCGCCTTCGCGAGATCGGCTAAAGAAAATACTAAATGCTTATTCATACTCCGGTCAACCTTGCCGTATCTATCCGGATAAAGTCTCTCCAAAGCGAACTTCGCCACGTCTGTTTTCTCATGGAGTAAAGAGGGGTTCTCTTTCATAATGACCTCGCCCGTCTCTTTATCCTTAATCAACCCGAACATTCCAACCACCGGCTCTTTAGTTTTTACCCCGGCAACATATTCAAAATGCTTCTCTGCTTCGTTAATCAACCTCTCTTGACGTTTCTCCCTTTCTCTGTTACAAAATACTGCTCTCGCTTGATCAAGTAATTCCCTTAACATCTCCCCTGTCTCCGGGACAACCGCGTATCTTGATACCCATGCGTGAAGTGTCGCGCTACGGAGTATCATTGTTTTTTCGCTCCCGTCTTTTTGCGGAATGGTTAAAAGAAGTTCTTTCGCTGAAAATAGATTTTCGCCCCTTTCTACTTTTTGTATCAACGCAACAGCAATTTCTTTAGTAAGCGTGAAATTCTTATGATGAATCCGCCCGAATCTATTTATTACAACTGGTTTATCGCTCATTTTTAGAGTTTTTACCTTTGACCTTTTTAAAGTATTCTACCTGCGCCAACCTTTTCTCCGCGCCCTTTCTTGATCTAAATATCCCCATATTCTTACCGGAATGGCTTTTGACTTGATATTTGCCAGATTTTAATTTGATTATCATGCTTTAATTATAACATTTTTTGGAAAGATTATCTACTTATGCCTCGAACAAATCGGCTTGCCTTTATCATTAATGGTATGGCTTCCTCGAAGAACCTTACCACAATCCACGCAGACTTGATATTTTATAATAGGTATTCCTATCTCTCCGCATAGCTTTTCAAATTCTTCCTCCGAGCCGTAAAAATAGATTTATCTTAAAGGTATTTTGACTACCAAATTTTCACCTTCTTTTTTTATATTCATTATTTATTCACTTCAAAAGTACCCCCAATTAATCTTACTCTACAATCTCTACACACCCCCGTTCTATCCAATAGTTCAGATTTTTTACACGATCGGCATATAAGCTCTATACATTTTTTACATACAGTTATCGTGTAAAGATGTCCGTCTTTATCTTTCCAGCTTTTTAAAAATTTAGGTTTATGGATATGTTCTTTCATTTTATAATCTTTTCTTCCTTCATTTTATTTGTTGGGAAATTTCGTAAGTTACTTGAAAAATATCGTTTCGGCATGGATATAATTCACCCTTAACTCCTTTGATAATCCAATCGCCCTTTTTTGCCACCATTACACCTTCTAATGTTTTAATACACAGAATATCTTTATCATCACTCGCAATCGTGATTTCTCGTTCTCCAGAGTATTTAAGCAATGTTTCAAATGCTTCTTTTGAGCCGTCCCATTGTAATGCTTGAATAATTACTGGTTTTTTTCTATATGCTCTCATAGTTTTATTGGGGGGTTAAATAACTTTCTAATTCTTCTTTCAATTCTTCCAAAGTTTTTGCCGATTTTATCATTTCTTTTATGTCGTCTATGATAATTTCTTTATCCCAAAATCTTTCATTAAACTCACCCAAAACAACTCTGGCTGGATACATCAACTTACTCAATTTTCCACCTGTAATTTCACAATAAACCTTTGGCACTTCCTCTAAAATAAAGTCGTAATCACTAACTTCTTTCAAGACAGCTTCCTCGTCTAACTTTCCATCTTTATAAAGCCAATCCCATTTTTCTTTTAATTTTTTTATTTCTTCTTTCATATCTCTTTATTTTTTAATTACACAAAATATTCCTCTTTTGGAACCTCTCTTACAACCTTTAATTCGCTTGTTCTAACTTTTCCGTCAGTGTTTTTTGATACTATGATTTTATTTATCGGAACTTCACATTCTAATAGAGCCATATTATTCCAATCTGAACTATATCTCAAAGCCCAATCTTTAAGAGAAACATGCAATCCTTTGGCACAACTGTTTTCTATTGAATTATCGCAGTCTTGAATTTTAATTTCTCCAATTTTATATTCAAAATCTTTCTGATTATCTGAAAAATATTTGTTGTTTATTTTATGAACAGCTTTATATAAAATTGCTGATTTTCCTTTAATCTTCACAGGATATCTTTTTATAAATTCTTTAAAACTTGGTTTTGTCTTTAAGATATTGTCCGGCAAAATTACCAGATGAGATGTTTTATTCATCACAAGTCCAATTTTATTTTTATCTGATTTATGAACGATTACCGTATTATATCCTTGACATATTATCTTTTTAGCCGAATATGCTGAAACAATGGCTTCACCGTTTAACTTGATTTGAGCCGAGTCGTAAACACTTCCGATTTGAGCCGAGCCATAAACACTTCTGATTTGAACCGAACCGGAAACATATCTGATTTGAGCCGAACCGTAAACACTTCCGATTTGAACCGAACCGTAAACACTTCCGATTTGAGCCGAGTTGGAAACACTTCCGATTTGAGCCGAACCGTAAACATATCTGATTTGA
>Ga0210043_1002322_pt1 | contig 12863 bp, 14 predicted proteins | sample CryGeymet201501t_FD_183990 | JGI IMG/M metagenome (GOLD analysis project Ga0210043, IMG submission 183990) | Groundwater microbial communities from Crystal Geyser aquifers in Utah, USA - Crystal Geyser metaG 2015-01t (SPAdes) (version 2) | ecosystem: Environmental > Aquatic > Deep subsurface >... | reverse complement strand
AATCATACAGTTCTTGTATATGTTCAAGCTATTTCAACATCAACAAACAATCTATCTCATGCTCAAGAAATTATTGGTGTAAATGATAAAGTCTGTAATCAAAAAAGGACAGACAGGGTTATGTCACTTTGATCTACTAAAGAGGCACTTGTATACGCAGGAGTTGAGTATGTTCATATTGTTGTTTTTGTCCCAGACGTACTTATCAATCATATCGTATATGTCGCTATCACATTACTCCAAACCAATGTGGAATTTCATATTCAAAAAAGAAGATCAATGGCTGGCATAAGCTCAACCACACTTCAAACACTTTTTCATGCAACTAATTTTTCAAGAGACACAAAACATGCTTTTGCTGAGAATGTTCAATCCTGTTTCGCCCCATTGAAAACAAATCACATTTTTGAGACTGCTCATCGATGATTTATTGCCCTTTTCGCTTGTATAACTCATCAAGAATTTGCAAAAGTTTGAGGATCATAATAATTTCCAAAATTCAAAAACTCTCAACTTATTTTTCTGTTGTATTGATTTATTGGCGTTCAGGCTATCGTTTCTATGGCAGGAAAGTCAGTAATTCAATAAGTAGTTCATACTGCAAGAGCAGGAGAAACAAGGCTTACTTGTCATGGAACAAAGGAAAATCACGTATATCAAGCGTCTGGATATTTTGTGGAAAACCTCAAAACATCAATATTCATCAGCGTTGGACTTCATCATCAAGACGATCAAGGTCCTGACGATCAAATAAGTGGGAGGGATATGCTTACCATCTTTTCAAAAAAAATAAAAATTATGAGTAAATGATTGTGCTAGGTGTGTTTCAAGAGTAAGTAACAGTAAATTTGCTTGGATCTCACGTTTCTTGAATATAGAGCAATCACAAAGCAAAATCTGTTCGATCTATAGTAATAGTTACGGAGTTTGTATTATCCACTATAACGGTAAGTCTGTTTTGTGCATCATACGTAAGCGATAGATTGCGATCATCAAGACGCTCAAATAAAGCATCAAGATCTTTATTAAAATCATTCATCCTTGTGCTTGTCAATGTGTCCCCTGTTGATCGGTTTGTAGAATTTTGTCTATCATATCAATACATTTTTTACAAGAAAACTAAATATCAAAACTTATCTCTGCATTTATTGAAAGCGTTTCATTGGGTCCCAATTCTTCGTCTATATTCACCCTAGACATAAGTATTCAGCTATTCGGTGTCATTTCGTCCCCATCCACAAATAGTCATATTTCAAGGTAGGTGTTTCAAGATACTTCAGCACTATTATAAAATTTATCAAAATAAGCTACTTGGTCAATCGTATACCTATTTGTAAAGGTTGTTCTCAAAATTTCTGTTCATAATTGGGTGTCGTTTATGGTTGCAGGTGTAGCGTCAGATCATAGTGCAACGTTGTTTACTTCAAAACTTGTCCCGACTGCCGATCACGTTGCTTGCAGGGCGTATAGTGTTCTTATATCTAGTGGCACTATGTTGTGATATTCTTTGATATTTTCCGAAATGTATGGGAACATACTCATCCATAATTTTTTGATAGGGTTGTCTTTTTTGCTCTTTATTCTGGAAAGAATAAAGTCCCTGTCCCCTCATTTGTGCAAAACAATCAGGTCGGCAATTTGGTTTGGTGTGTGTCTTGCGATACGATAGTTTGCACTTATATTGATAACTTTTTGCATGGATTTTTGTATCATAAAACCTACAACAGTAGGAATATCTTTTTTTATTGATTTTTTGCTATTTTGCAAGACTATTGTACTTCGGAATAATCTGCTCTTGCTGGATTTGTTTCTGTTTCCGTTCACTGTTCTTGAAGAAGTATATCGTTTACTCTTGCTAGTCAATTTGCATTTTTCAAATACAATCATATTGAAAGGTAATTTGTTGTTGGCTCAGTCGTAAAATTGTCTTGCAACCTTTTTCGATCTTTTTTTGTTGTCAATTCAGATGCAAAATCAAAAACAAAATCTGATCAAATTATGTGGTCGATGTCTCATCACAAGCGGTATTCATTATATCATACAATCCTCACAAGCAATCATCATCATACTCATACATTTGTCAGACTCTCCAAAATTGCATAATATAGGGAAATATCATAGGTTGTCGATGGCTTTACTTTGCATCGTGTTCGTACATTCGGGAAATTTGTAGGTGTTCATGAAGAAATGAGCGTGACTCCATAGCGGTCAGTGTATCATTTTGTCCGCTCCAAAACTTCGCGATCTGTCAAAATACGGTTGTATATTTGCATTTCTCTATATACTCATTCATATTGCCTATTGTCAGTATTTGGGATATATGCTCATATTGTCGGGACAGTTGCGGGCGTTGCTACTCAGAAAAGATACGGGACTGTGGTTTTTTGATCTCATCATATTTTGCAAGAAACATATCAGTCAACAGGATCAAAGAAAATTGTGATTGCTACTCTTTGCCAATTTGCTGATGTCGGGAAAATGGTCGGGGCTTCATTTCTGTTTGGATATACTTTTATTTCTGTCTGAGTTGCCGATATCATAATTCAATATCAAGAGAAAATGACGCTATTACCGCTTGCCTTGTTTGGTTTGTGCTCAAAAAACACTGTTCGTTCGTCTAGGGTGGGTGTTGGGTTCGATAATGAAATGTAACCGCTGGAAAATTCCATTGCTCTTTGACTATTTCATTCTTTATCGTCCACCGCTACATGACTTGCAAAAATCTTGTTTGTTCACAACTCAAAACCAAAAAAAATATCGTTATTGACTGGGTCTCGTGGTTTTCACTTTCTTGTTTCACATATTAAAAAAGGTTCATCAAACATCATATCTGTTGACGCTTTTGCACCCGCTCACTTATTTTCTGTATATACATCGTTATCTCTTTTCCAATTATTTTGGCTTGCGAGATTATAGTTTTTAGATCTTTGATGAATAAAATCCCAATGTTTTTCCTCAATAGATCAAGCGGTGTAAGTGTCTGGATTTATTGCTGGCGTTACTGTGTCTCCAATAACAATAACTTCGTTCACGTTTTCCACAATATCCACAAGCTCCGACGCGTCAACCTCTCGACGATCTGACTTTTTCAAGAGCAACTGAAAAAACTCCGTCAATCAAAATAAAGTCGTGCTTGCTTGCACTCTATATGTCCGATAGTCGTCATTTCTTGAAGAATACGACACTGACTGGATCAAGTATTGCTCATTACTCACTCATCTGTCTGGGTCGTTTATTGTTATCAATTGCCCAGGATGGAGTCCGTCAAAATTTGTATCAAAATTGAAAGACACGGTCGGATTTTTGTAGGCGTCAACTTCTGACTTTGCCCTTATTCTAGCTTCTTGGAATGTCCTTATTTTGGGCTCGACAATGACCGCACCATCATAGATACCATCTCATTTTGTCAAAAGTTTCATCCTTGCAATACTATCGTTATCTTGGACGCGGACGCGAATTGCACGATAAGGTAGATATACACGACGAAAAATCACTCATGCTGTCGGAGCGGACGGGGTAAGTCATCATTTTCTTATTACTTTTTCATTGAAATTGAATATCCATTGAAAATTTGCCTCATCTGCTAGATTTTCTACTCATACGCTTTCTTCAATAAATCATGCTCAGTAGTCGAGAAAAATCCTCAAATCTTTTGGCTTATAGTCGAGACGGAAAGAGTCCTCTTCTCAGTCACATACCTCATCTTGCGTGTATAGATTTTGATCTGGAGCTTCTCATCATCTGACTGTTTGGCGATTTTTTATTGTAGTAATATCGTAGTCAATTTTGAGATTTCCAAAATTTTGACTTGTGCTTGTAATATCAAAAGGTGCGAGTTCACTTCACAATTTGCTATAGTAGTGCAAGTCTCTTTCATAATCGATATGTCGATAGTCGTTTGTCATTTTTGTCAAATTCTCAAAAACGATTGAAGGTTTTTTATACTGGACACGAAAATCAGTGTACGGAATATCTCCCCTCATTGTGTTTTGCAAAGAAAATCATCACGTGAATGCTTGCATGATGTCAATCCTCATCGCATCCACAGATGTCCCCGCTGTCATTGTTCGAGTAAATTCAACAAATTCAACAGAAGAAAAATCTATTGTTCACACCGTCGATATTGGCTCATTGATTGTCATTGTTTCAAGATTTCGACAATTTTCAAAAAGTTTTCAAAAATTCTTGATTTGATATGTTGCTGATCGTGTTGCTCATCAAACGACACAAACAAAATCTTGCATTTTTATTCCATCGTCTTCTTTGATTTTCCGAAAAAATCTCATTTTTTTTTCATTTGATATGTCTTTTGCAGGGAAGTCAAAACGTAGTGTCCCCGTTCACGCTCAGTAAAATCCTAGTACGTTGCAATATGTCCCCTGTATTCTATCCTGGTCGTCTATTACTACTGATGAGACAACTCCTGATCAAATCCCTACTGTTTCAAAATCCTCTAAAATTGTCGTTGTATCATTTGCACAAAATTCATAGATTATTCTTCAAAAAATCTCTCTAGGGTATACGTCCTCATATGTTTGCACTACTACTTTGCGGTCAAATAATGCACGTCGATTAGATACCTGTACATCGTGGGAAAGTATTGGATCGCAACTTCAACGACTTATTTCCTCTTGTGGTGCGTTCGTTATCACTCACCCAAAAAGCAACTGTCATATTTTTGTTCACGACACATAAGACACCGTTTTATCAATCGTAATTTCTCTTGCAAAATAATCTATACTTTGCACAATAACTTTTTCACGTCAATTCTCAAAATCCAAAAAAAGCACCGTTCATGGACGGAATTTTTCAGAAAGTTCAAACATATCTCCTAGTGGCAGGACGGAAGAAGAAACAACATTCCCAAGCAAAAAAGTACCCTCTCGTATTTCGCACAAAGTACCCTCCTCTATAACCATATCATTTACCTCAAAAGATGCTGTATTTGTCCTGTTGTTTAGAGCCTCTTTGATTTTGATAGAGTTTTTTCATACCTTGCCTATTATATTAGTCCCGTTGTATAATACTGATAGCATGATTTTCTTGCAAAAATAAATTAGTACGCCTCGAAAGCGGTCGATTTCATAAATCTACTGATCACAGTATCTCCAATTTTTTCCGCAAAACTTTCGTCGTCTCAATAAAAACTATTATTGTACATATTCAAAACATATCATCAAGTCTTTTCTCCTCCACGGATAAAATTTGCGAGATTTCCTTGCTGTGCTTTATTCAAGACTACCTCGCCATCTGAAAGCATAGCGGGGACATTATCTATACCTTTTGCTCAAGACACCATTCATCAAGTTGCAAAGTTTTTTGCTCCGAAAATTTCTCAAAAACTTGATCAATCTACTATTCATCATTTTGCAAGACGGGGGATTGATAAGGTTGCAATAATTGGGATTGATATTCATGGAAGAGAATTTGCACTTTCAATCAATTTATTCAGGGCATTGATCACACTATTCACAAGTCATTCTATTGCTGTTATTACTCCATTAAATATCCCTTTTGCTATTCAGGAAACTCACGAAAGCATTTGCATAAATCATTCCTCTATCTGCTCACGTCATCATCACGTAAAAAAAGCAAAAACCATTGTGATAAATCATGCAACAATATCATATAATCACTTAAATACTCATGTTGTCAAAACTCTTAAAGCAGAAAAAGTTTTTGTGAATACTCATGATATAAGCGTCCATCATGCAACAAATTGTCAAACGAAAAGTGTCCATCGTGTGGTAAAAAACTCAGTCAATCAATTCCAAAACTGATTATTTGTTATACCTAGCATTTCCAAAAAGGTAGTCCACTGTAAAGATACATATTCGGTAAACTGTGCCGTCAAGTCTTGTATACCCATGAAATTAGTTTGTCGGGCAAGAAAAAGAGCTCAAATAGCAAGAATGGTCAATCATATTGGTCAGGTCATCGCAACTATTGCAGATCATAGCAAAGAAAATCATGCTGTTATTGTCGGAAGAATAAGAGCAATTCAAGAAAAAATTGCAACAATTCAAGCAATAGCACCAGTAAAAATAAGTATGTTTTTTGCCATTTCTGGATTTTGACTTGCTCGATTTGTTATTCATGCAAGAAGTGGCATCAAAGATTTCATTCAATTTATAAGTACATCAAGCAATCATCATTCAATAAGCTCTCAGTTCGCAAATCATCATATAGCTGACAGGGTAATGTTCAAATTATCCGTCATTGTACTCATCAATCAAGAAAATGTTTGGCTTTTCTTTTCCATCATTCCGAAAAAAAGCCCTCACTCTGATGTTGCAAGCTCCATTTCGTTTTTTACCATCTCAAAAGATATTTGTCAATCTGACATTTTGTCACGCAAATCAGACATAGATTCCCCTGTCCTATCCGCCATAGTCTTTAGCGGATTAAATCATAGATTTACGAGTTGCAAAAGATCTCATCATGTCAGCTTTCCTGCTGATTGTATCTGTCAAAACACAAGCGATATTGACTGCAATTTATTTGCGTTTCATCACGCTATGTTTCACAACATATCGAGATTTTTCAAAACGTCCTCTTGTGCAACTCAAAACTGCAACATCGTGGAAGTTGCTCTTGTGAGGTCAGAACTTTCAAATGGCGTCTTTGCTCACATTGCAATAATATCTTGGAACAATTTTCAACCTTTTTCAGCAGATCACGTCAGTACATCGAGCTCAATCCTCAAATCTTGCATTTTACTTGCTTGTTCTGTAGCCATTTTTCATATTCCCAGTATTCATGTTGCAACGATTGTGCTTGCTCATCACAGTGCAATTATTCAATCCCTGTTTTTTTCTATGCTATCAAGAAGAGATCTGTTTGACTTCACGAAGTTTTCAGAAACTTTCGCCATGTCTGATCACATTTTCTGAGCGTTTTTTGATATATTTGAAAAAGAAGAGCTCGCAAGATCTTGTGCCTTTATCAATATATTTACATTTTCGCTCATCATTGCCTAGTGAGTAAAGGTTTTTTTACTTTTGTATTGCTTTTTTCGTTTATCAAAGAAATTATTGTGATTGCATTATCTACAAAATCCACGGGAGTGTTCATATATTCATCATACGAGCAATGGAAACGCTCCATAAATGTCACTTGTTTGAATATATCGCAACACTCTTTTTGCCGTGGAGTTTTGGGATTGACTGATTGTTTGTCTGCCATTATTGATCGTATTCTCTGACGTTCGATTAGTTTTTTTTTTCGATTTTTTGATCAAATACCGCTTCGGAAATTTTAGCAAAAGCGTCAGATGGAAGTTGCAAGAGGTTTTCCTTTGTAAGCTCGTCTTCAAAAGTCCATGAAGAAATGCTATCAAAGACAAGTTCGACTCATCAATTGATAGCGTCTGTGTGCGTAGCATCCCCCATATTTGGGTATTTTTCGAGTAGCCTCATTTGCATTCCTGTTGTCATCTTTTTGACATTCAAGTGGACTTTTTCCGAACCGATTTCAATAGTTTTTTTGACTCAAAAGAAAGTATCGGAGATTTTTGCCATGGAAAGAAAAAAAAAGGTAAAAAATTATATTCAGTAGTAAGTATCAGCGTTTTTGTTCTCTACGATAATTCTTAAAGCTCTACCGTCAGTGTCGTTATAAAAAGCCGTAGCCTCTGCACTGATCGCATAGATTTCGTCTGTACCTGTTGTCATTTCGTACATTGTATAGATGATTTCCGAAAACTCTCGAGAGATTTTGTATTTTGTTGCGAGTGTGTCCGTTCATGAAATAGTCTGATCGTTTGTCATTTCGATTACGCATGCTCTTGGTGCTTGTGATAAATATCTATCACGGTCGACAACCGTTTCAAAATACTTTTCAAATTTTACCATACAACCGTTTCATTTTTCAGCAATTACAGACGGTGATGATCTCAAAGATCAGTACCTTTCTTCAAGGTTATTCATGTACTCAATGCTTCGATTTTCGACATTTTCAGCTTCTGCAAGGTAAGCGTTCGTGACAGTGTCCGCAAAGCGATAGCGTACATTTATGAAAGAAAAAACAATGGGTGCTTGATATGATGGAGTTTTTGGTAAAAGCTCCATTTTTGTTTCTTTTGCAAGAGTGAAATTAGCTGCATTTGTCGGAGTGATTGTGAATGTAACACTTTTTGCAACTTGGTTAATTGACAAAATTGTCAGATTTTCGTACGTTCACCCTGTTCTTTCGTACATTTTTACTACATCGCCTGCTACCAATCATTCGACAGTATCAAAAAAATATGTCGCAACTGATGCAGGCGAGATCATCTCTGCTACATTGAAGACTCAAAAAGCCTTTACTCATACTTCACATTCAAGAATACCATCAGATCAAGAGAGTGTAAGTGTGTCAACCATCACTCAAAAGGCTCTTGATACTTGATATCTTTGCCCATCTTGTGTCAGTGGATCATCGCACAACTCTCATTTTGCTTGTTCGACAGAAAGCGAACCAATACGACAAAATGGATTAAGTGTATGTCTCCATACTGTCCCGTCCGTCAATGATGAGATATCTGCCGATGCAGTTTGTCCCATAGCAGGAGCAAGCCAAAAAAGCAACTCATTAGGATCTACATCGACTTTGTAGCTTCCTTCCGTAGCTTCTTTCCCACGCACTGCATTGATAGCATTTCGACGGTTATTTTGGATAGGATTGTTTTGGATGATTTCAGGATTTCTGTCGATGTCTCATTCTTTGAAACGAACAAATTTATTTGTTGCTACTGGTACTCATCTTGTAGACTCTACTCAAAGAGAAAGATATCATAATCTTGTGCTTGCCATCTATAAAAGGGAAAATAAAAAAAACTATTTTTGTTCGACATTCTTTGATTTCTTCACTTCCGAAAAGTTTGGATTTCTCAAAAGTCTTGAAAAGACTCTATCCGATACCTCTCTTTCTTCTCATGGAAGAAATTTTGAAATTCAAGTTACTGCTTGTGTCTCTTTGGAAATGTTTTTGATCTTTTTCATTGGATCATAAAGAAAAGTAAAAAAATCTATCTATCTCATATGGCAATCGAAGATACCGTCACGACTATTTCATAAGTTGGGTATCATCTTTCTTTGCTCAGCCTGTATTCTACTCATCATACTTTTGTCAAAACTGATGCTCTTTGCTCGTTTCATTCGCCATCAATATATACAAGATACGGATTATTTTGTATTATTCAAGCGATACTTTCTTGTTTTGTACTTTGTAAGTCGTCTGTTTTTTCTGCCTGCAATACTGTGTTTCGTATAGGAAGGACTACGTCAGCAGGACATCAAGTGTCGTTATAAAAATTTTTGATATTTGATACTATCCTGATTTCGATATTGCTTGTCTTTTCATCATACCTACTTCATCTTTGATTATACGGTGTACTCATAGGTTGTATTGCAATTGCTGGTAGATTGCTCTCTGGGATTAGTATTGGATCTCATAGGTACACTATTTTCATGTCTCACAAGACTCATCATGATAGTCCTTGGATCTCAACTTCATTTTTGAAAATCTGATGCAAAGCTAGGAGGATTTTATCCATTGGATATTTATGAATAAATACTATATGTATATAGATGTTTTCACAAAAAAAGCAAGACTATTTTTGACGTCAGAAAACACCCAAAGCGTCATTGATAGTTTTTTGCAAAAGTTTTTGGATCTTTGTTCACGTTCAAGGATTTATGTCGATGATCTTTCTTCTTGGTAAATTTTTTCCTCCCCTTTGGTGTTTGATAGCATAAGGTGCGGTATATTTCAATTCTCATTGCTTGTCATTTGACGTTTGGACTGCACTATTCTGTAGGTTGCCCGTTCGCCTCAAGACTCATGGTTTGTCTGGCGATTTTTTGTAGTATCATGATCTTTTTTCTCTTGCTTTATTGGTAGATGGTGCAAGGGGTTTCCATGATGGTCAATTTGCAATGTCGTTTCCTTTGCTTTCAAAAATACTATCACTACGCTCTTTGATTATTCATATAGCTCAGGCGTGAAATGGTCAAATGCTTCAAGAAAGATCTTCGCTTGCAATACGAAAATTTCTTGATAATTCGATTACTCAATCGACTTGAAAACTCAGTTGCATTAGTATTTATCATCCAAGGTAAAAATCCTTCACTCGCTTGTTGACGGGAAAACGTAAGGCTTTCCTCATGAAGAAGATGAAATTGTAGGATATTGATTGCCTGTTCAAGGAATAATATTTCCAAATTCATCATATCATAAGCTTGTCAAAAGGATATCTCAACTCAAAATTTTACCCAAAATATCATAAGCTTCGCTGATTTTTTTTGATCAATTACTGTTTCCCTCTAAATCTTGAATATCGTAGTCTTTATTCAATAGATGCCCTGCTCCTAGTAATTCTTCACACCTCGCAAGTGTTTTTTGTGCATCCGATCAAGAGAATGTAGCATCTGCAAGCATTGTTTGCATATTGTATCTTTTCCCAACAATACTATTGATTATTCCTGTTGCTTGTCTTTGATATTCTAGGATCGTTGGATCTCCGACAGTAAGTGTTCAAGAAAATCAAGCCTCTGAACGTACTCTTGCTAGTTGTGTATACATGTTTTTTCGTATTAAATAAATGCTTTTCATTGTGTATTGATTTTTTCTTTTCTTGCAAGATAAAAAGTCTAAAAAAGACTTTCAAATTTGAAAAAAATAATTATAACATAATCACACCAAAACAATAACGGTCTTCTTGTGTGGGTGGCGGACAGTGAGTCGTAACATCAGAGCAGGGGAAGCGGATATTGATAAAAGCAGAGCCCCCAATGTCAATCTTCAGGTCAAACCCTGCCCCACACAAAAAGATCGTTGTATATTTATTGATACGGATAGGTGTGTTAAAATGGTTATCATGTATGCTTGGTCGTCGTAATAGATGTGCATATGATATAGGTTCGAGTCCTGTCGTCTATCTGTATCAATAAATATATAGTTTTTATCCACTCCCCACTTCCCCATGCTATCAACTACCGACTTAAAACTTTTTGAGATTTTGGACGAGTTTATTAATAAGAGTTTGAGTTTTGGGTGTCTTGTTTTTTTTGATTGAGAAATTATTAAATATATTTGAGAAGAAGAAAGTAACCACAAAAGGAGATATGATTTTGAACTACATTTGTGAGTAAGAAAGTCACAAGAGATACATTGAGGGGTATACACTATAACTCTTAAAGATTTTGACGACAATATTTGAGAATATGTATGAATTAAACCAATCTGACACTATCCAACACTATCTACTGTATTGAGGTATTTGTGAGATACAATATATGAAACAAAGACAAATTGAATTGTATTGAAAATAATGGAAGTATCGCCTCAGTATCAGTTTGTTAATTTTATACGAGACCTCACTACCGAACTCCAACACCGATCAGAAGAAAAGAAACAAGAGCTTTTACTTTTTTTACAGAGTTTGTAGATGAAATGCTTTTATTGTTGAAAAAAAGAAAACATACAAAACGTAAATTGATACAGTATGTGTGACGATTGTCTTACTACTTATTCATATATGATTTGTTGAATTCTTTGAGCTGTAGTTTTACTTATTATTATTTTAGCGTAATGACAAAACTAGCAATCGTTTGATCACACGGTACATGAAAGTCGACACTTCTCAAAGAGCTTTCTCTGTCTTTTAGCGGTAGAATAATACCAGAAGTTGCCCGTGATATAATGTGAGAATACTGAAAAATACCGCAAGAAATGACACAAAACGAAAGGTATAATTTCCAGAGAGATATCTATTCGAGACAGTTTGCTACCGAGCAATTATATGGGAATTTTATCTCTGATCGTGGTGTATACGATAATCTGGCGTATGCTTTCCATACAGACAAACATCTCTTCAATATTCTCAGAGATCATGCCAAAAAAAACCACAAGTGATATGATTGGACAGTTTACATACCTATAGAGTTTTGACTTGAAAACGATGGTATCAGATTCACGTCTGATGCTTTCCAAATACAGATTGACGAGACTATAAAGGAGATTATGAAAGATTTCTCAGTTGATCGACTTGAATGTAGGTGATCAGTATTGGAAAGAAAAAAACTTATTTTACCTCTTATAAAATAGCTATGTCGGCAGATAAAAAATACCTATACGATGAAACAAGAGCAAAAATCAATCATGCTACAATCTCTTCAGACAAAAAAATGGCTTTAATATATGTTTTGGAAGAACAAATGAAAACAACACAAACATATTTCGATTTTATGAAAGAGACACAAAACGTACTAGAGCGATTGCTTTTGTACGAATTGGAAGACGATAGGTCAAGTATGAATTAGTTTTTTATTTCTTAGCGCTAAAATCAATGCAATTTACACAACAAGAAAAAGATATTCTTACAGACGCACTTATTTCATACATGGACTATCCTGATATGGATGAAGATTATTATGAAGAGGTTAAGGTTTTAGCAAATAGGATTAAATCAGACAAAACAGAACTATCAAAATGAATAACTTGTTTCAACAGAAAAGAAACTAACGCATTGCATAGGATTATAGAATTTGCGTCACAAACAATTTCAAAAAAAGATGATCCATTGATTGGCGTTTTATATGAAAAAACCAAATGAGAGACTTCCCCACGAAAAGAGTAGGTGATAGCTACACGCATTATACTTGCCAGTCCATCGAAACAAAAAAGCTCGAGAAAAACAATATTGAGATGATTGGTGATATTTTTGGAATCGAACCTAGAGAGGTTTTGAAAGTACCGATCAAAACACTCAATAAGCATTGATACAATCCAAAAAGCGGTGCAGACGCTCAGGCTCTGATTGAGAATTTATTGAGGAAATTATAGTTTTTTTATCCCCTACTATCTATCCCTATGAAACCAAA
>Ga0210043_1002318_pt1 | contig 12909 bp, 14 predicted proteins | sample CryGeymet201501t_FD_183990 | JGI IMG/M metagenome (GOLD analysis project Ga0210043, IMG submission 183990) | Groundwater microbial communities from Crystal Geyser aquifers in Utah, USA - Crystal Geyser metaG 2015-01t (SPAdes) (version 2) | ecosystem: Environmental > Aquatic > Deep subsurface >... | reverse complement strand
CCGGCTCCGGTGGCTGGTAGACGCACGAAGGCCTGCTTCAACGTGCCGGGCGCGGTGTCTAGCCACAGAATCTGCGCTGCGCCGCTCGCGCCGCTGTTGAGGCGATCGGTAGCACCCGGCGCAATGTCCGCGAACTTGTGCGCCGGATCGAGTACGAAAACCTTGACGGGCGCGACGCCGCCCATCGCGGCGCGGACGATCGCGCCCGGCGCAGCAGTCTCCAGCAGAATCGCGAACTTGCCGGCGTGCTCGGCCGCCGGGACGACGCCCGTGAACGCGACGCGCTCGAGTTCCAGCGCACTAGTCGGGGTGATAATCGGACTGGTAATTGCCAGCACGCCGAACCGGCTAACCACAGAGGCTGTCGAGTTCTTCACAAGCACCACGTCGCCATCGCGCCTCAGACGCTGCGGATCACTCGCCGAATCGTGCTGACGGCGGCGAAGATCGAGCGCGGCATCCACGAAGGCGTTGTAGGCCGGCGCTGGAATATTCAGCGATTCGCCAGTCTGCACCTTGCGTAGATTGTCGCCGCTCATATTCCGATTCCCAGTGCCGCGAAGTCGCCGCTGTCATACACCCGCTCGACGTAGACGGCGACTGGCCGCTTCACGATCGCGCCGGCGCCAACATCCTCCGCCTCGGCGTAGCGCACCCAGAGGTATTCCCAGCCCTTCTTGTCGATGCCGGTGATGTCGCCAACACTCAGGCCGGTGCGATTCTGCCGTCCCGCGAATCGGAACGTGATTTCCCAATCGCCCTGGCCGCGTTTGGATCCGGATGCGCCAAGGAAGAGGCACTCGCCGGCGACAAGACCCTTGAACGGCGCCGTGTTCACCTTGCCGGTTAGCGCGAAGAGAGTCCCCTTGTACGCGGGCGTTACAAGGCCATCGTCGAGGTAGTGCGGCTCGGTGAAATTGTATGTGGGCACGATGATATCCACGCCCTCAACACTATCGGCTGTTACGCCGATGGCGCCCTTGAAATCCGGCGCCGTCTTGCCGGGAGGCGCGTAGGAAGCGATGGTGGCCAGCGACTGCGTAATGTGTTCGTTGCCTCCGCCAATCTCGAAGGTGAAGGCACTCTCGCCGGTGTTCGGCGGACTGGACGACGACTCAATCTGATAGGTGACGCTGCCGTCGTACAAGTCAGGGCCGGCCTCTTCGACGCGCACCTGGAAGATCGGCAGCCCACCGTGGAATGAAGGCGCAACAGCCTCAAGCGCGGCAAGCGCTTCGAGGTCGTCGCTTGTGCCGCGAATCCAATAGAGTCGCTCAGTCGATGGACTGCGGCCGCTGCTGCTGGTTCGGCTGATCCCGCGTTCTTGGACTTCCGTACTCATCCGAACACCAGTCCCTTTTTGCTCGCCTCAACCAGACGCTTGGTATGGCGCGCCGTCTGCTCGGTGGCGCGCGCCGTGCGTTCGGCGGAGTCGTCGTTGGCGGCGAGTCCGCGCACGGCAGAGGCGTTGAACGTGCCGCGCACACTCACTCGGCCTGCGATCTCTGCAACAGCCGCAGCACCTGCGGCCTTTCTTGCGCTATCTTCGGCGGTCTGTATGGCTGATTCGCGCGCGGTTTCGATCGCATCGTCGAGTTCCTTCTTCGTCTTGGCCAGCGCTTCCTCAGCCTGGCGCACACGCTCCGCCGTCTGCTCGTCGAGTTGCGCAAGCGACGCGTCGCGCTGGGAATCGACGGCGTTGAGTGAGGCGGCCTTCTCCTGCTCGCGTTCGGCGTCGGTGCGCGTTCGGCGACGCTCGGCTTCGTCGATCGCGTCCTTGCGTTGCGATTCAATTTTGGCGAGATCGGCGTTGAGTTCCTGGAGATTGAGCGCCTTGGCCGCGTCCACGTCGAGCGTGTCGTCGAGAATCCCCATGACTTCGAGGAACCGATCGGCGAGGAAATTGGTGACCCGCGCCCAGATGCGCTGTACGCCCGAGGCGAGATTGGCCCAGCCCTTTGCGATGCCTGCGGTGAAGTCGGGGAAGTTGCGCTCGAACCAATCACGCACGTCGATCCATGCCTTGCGCACGCCAGAGAACGCAACAATGGCAACGCGCTGAAAACTGGAACTGAAACCGATCCATGCCTGGCGCAGCGGCTGGATGCCCTGCTCCCACGCGACCCGCAGGCCGGCCCACAGCACACGCGCGGCGAGTCCAATATCGCCGGCGGCGAGCGCATCGCGGATTCCGCCGATGACGGTATCAACGAAGGCGCCGAGTTCACTGAAGCGATCATGCAGCCCCTGAATCGCCGAGCCACCCTCGTCAGACGACGACACAACGGTAGCGCCGAGCAGAACAATTGCGCCGACCAGCAGGCCGATCGGTGAGAGGATCGCAGCGATCACCGTAGACGCGACTGCAAGGGCGGTGGCAAAGCCGCCGACCACGACACTCAGCAGCGTGAATGCAAGGCCGGTGGTAATCAGGATTCCGCCGAGCGCGCCAATTGCAATACCCACCTTTGCAACCAGCACAACCGTTTCGCGGTTCGCCCTGAGCCACTTCGTCGCCGACGCGATTATGCTGGTTATGCGATTACTCAGGTCGATGATCGAGGGCGCAAGCGAAGCACCAACCTCAAAGGCGGCGACGCGCGCGGTTCGGCCGAGGATGCTGAGCGTATCAGATAGAACCGCCGCGTTGGATGCGTCTTTCGTTGAGATTGTCAATCCAAGATCGCTTGCCTGTTGGCGCAGTTCGCGGATGTTCCCAAGCAGCGGTAGGAGTTTCGTGCCGGACTTCCCCAAAACCTGCATCGCAAGCGCGGCGCGCTTGGACGGGTCTTCGACACCACTGATCGCGTCGGCAATCGCCTGGAACTGATCCTCAGGCGAGAGTGTTGCCAATTGCTGCGCGCTCAGGCCGAGTGCGGCGAAGGCGTCGGTGGCGGTAGACAGGCCGCGCTGGGCATCGTTGATGGTGCGCTGCATGACGCGAATGCCGTTTTCGAGCGTCTCAACATCGGCCCCGGACTGCTCGGCCGCGAAACCGAGTTCTGACAACGCCTCCACACTCACACCGGTGCGAGCCGCCATCTTGTCGAGTTGGTCGCCGGTGGATGCGAAGATCTTAGTTGCGGCGGCCAGAGGCGCAAGGATTGCAGCCGAAGCCGCGAACGCGCGCACGCCGAGTTTACGCACACTTGCGCCGAATGCTTTGAGGCGAGCCCGCGCGCGTTTCAGTGAACGATTCAGACTCGAATCGTTCGCGCCGACTTCGACGAACACCTTACCGGCCCGGATTTCCCTCGCCTTGGCCATCGGCTACGCCCTCTTGATGCTATCGCGCCAGAGTTCGGGGAACTTCGGCAGTTCCTTATCTAGCGCGGGGTTCATGTACGGCCGGGCCGCGATGCGAACGCGACGCCGCACGCGCCTGCCGCGCTCAACCCTTGTTACCGTGGCTGTGCCGCCGTGTTCCAGAACTTCGGCTATGACAGAACCATGCAGCCGCAACGGCCCGACAACAACCGACTTACTCTGATTGTCGTAGCCAAACAGGATGAAGCGGCGCAGCAATCCGGTGTGGGAAAACGGCGGCTCGCCGGGTTTGCTCGCGACATTGCGATTGCGCTTGCCCTTGTGTTTGCGAATACTCGCGCGCGCCGTCCTGCGAATGCCAGCGCCCGCCTCAATAAGCACCTGCCGCCGCGCGCGATCAACAGCCTTCACAACCTTGGGTTGGTCGAAGAACAGTTGCTTGATGCGAAAGTTGATTATCACGAGTTACCGCAGTTTTCCGGCACGCGCCCATCAATGAACAAGTCCTTGAGTACCGATACGTCCGCCTCTATCACGCCTGATTTGTGTGCAAATGGATCGAAGTCGCTCGGCCTGAATGCACGCTGACGCTTCCCATTACGATGTGTGTTGGCGATCAGCGCCATGATCGAAGATGTCCTCGCCCATTCATCACGCTGGCGATGCTCGGCCATCGCCAGCAGTTCACGAAGCGTCAACTCGCCGGGGTCGAGGCCGAGGATTCCGGCGCTGCGCCAGATGAGTTTCCAGAGGTCTGTTGAACCATCGCCTCCTCTATGACTCTTTCGATTTCTCCGCCGTCCAGACGCGCCTCCACCACGTCGCGCGCCTTGTCCATCGCCTTTCGCACCGTTGTCAACACTCGCCCGAGGTTGGCGCGATCCCTCGGGCTCGGGCAAAAAGCCACGAGTTCATCCAGCATCGCCGCCGTCGCCGCGTCGATCGAATCACCCGCCATCGCCGCGCCGAAGGCTTCATCGCTGATCTGCTTGCGATCCGCCTGCGGCTTGATGAGCGCGAAGATGATATCGCACAGCAGCACGGGGTCGCGCATGAGGCGCTCCAGCAGGTTGCCGCCGCTGATGATTCCCAGCAGGTCCGTGCCGGTGAGTGATCGCACGCGCTTGAGCGCCGATACGTTTATCTCGACCGTCCACTCGTTGCCTGCGTTGTCACGAAACGTTTTCAATTGCAATCCCTTCGGGGTAGTGCCGCATGATTCAGGTAACGGCGCACTCGCTGCGCGTTTCCAATCCCCAGACAAACTTACAGGCGGCAATCCCATGCATCAAGCGCTCGCTCACGGCGTTGAGTCGTAAAGCACGCCGAAGTCAAGAACCGCATCTGCGGCCGACGAAGAGTCTGTAACGCTAAGCCCATCCACCGCGACGCCCGCCAGCGGGTTTGTGATCTGCTGGCCATCAAGCCAGAACCATGTTTCGTTCTTCACAAGATCAACCGACAACGCCGTTGCGCCCGCCTGGAGAAGGCTGAGGTGGCCGCGTTCTCCGAGTTTCGCGCCGATGGCGACGAGTTTGCTTCCGTCGAATGAGGTTACAACCGCCACCTGCTTGGCAGCCGTGATGGCCGCGCCTTGGATCGGCAGCACGTCGCCGGCCCCGCCGGAGAACGGCACGCTGTCGCCGGACACAACGCCAACGGTAACGTCGTACCGCCTGCCTCCGGCCCAGTAGATGTCGATTGCATCGCCGGTGATAAGCGTTGTGCCGACAATGGTAAGCGTGCCGGTGGTGTCCGTCGTGCGCGTCGAAAGCGTGCCCGCCTCCGCCTTGGGGAGCGTGATCGGCCCCTCGCGGATTGAACCATCAGCCGTGCGCTGGAGCGTTGCGCCCATAGGCGCGCCGCCGATTTCACCGGCAATCGAGAGTGTGCTGCTTGGCATTACGCACCTCCGATCCATGTAGGCGGCGTCGCGGAATGCGCAACCTTGGCACTCACCGACACCTTGATGCCATCCTCAAGCGGCTCACTGCGGCTGAAGGAACTAATCATAAAGTCGGCCTGCAACCCCTGCCCGGCCGTCGCGTCGAGAATCTGGAATCCGATGATGGCGTTTGCAAGGTACGCATCCTTGATCGTGGTGAAGCCCGGATCGGCTGTATCCCAAACCATCTCGAACTCAACCGTCGCCGACTTTAGCGTTGCAACAGTCGCGCGCCATCCGTTGTTGCCGCGCGTTGACAGGTCCGCTTCGGACGCTTCAAGATTGAGCGTTACATCCAGCACGTTGGTGAGTTCAGTCCACGCGCCGCCGCCGCCCTGGCCGCCTGCCTTGTAATTTAGCGCGGCCTCCATTCCAAGTTTAAAGCCCATGATTGATCCTTTCAGCGTCTATGCGCGCACCCTGTATGCAACCGACACGACGCTCGTGAATGTACGCTGCTGATCGAGATGCTCAGGTGAAATCAACGGATCCGTTGTCGTATTGAGCCATGCCGCCTCGGGTGCGCCCGTCAGTCGCTGGTGGCTCAGGTGTTCGGCAATATCTTCGGTGAGTGCAATGAGTTCGTCCGCGTCGGCGTCGCCCGAGACCTTCTTCTGCACGCCAACGTCGATTGTGCAGTCGAACCATGATTCGCGCCGGCCTGAAGCCGCACGCTCAATCGTTCGCGGCGCGACTGTTACATGCAACACAGACAAATCTTCAAGCGAAACGCTTGGAACAAGATGGCGTTCAGCGGTGAATGGCATCGAGAACGGCGCGCCATTCAGGCTCACCACAATCGCGTCGGCAATCGCAAGAATCGTACTGCTCATGGCGCACCCACCGCAACCTGCTTGGTGTGGATGCGCAACGTCGCGCGGTTCATGTCGCTATACCGCCACGGCGGCTCGTCGCCGGGCGCCATGACCTCGTAGGTGTATGTGGCGATGCCGTCGCTTTCGAGGATTAGATCGCCCGGCTTTGGAAGCGTAACCGCGCCGGCGAGGATTAGATCAGATGCGCGAACGAGATAATCGCGCGATTCGATGCGCGTAATACCGCCTGCCTGATCTTCCTGCTCGAAGACGGTTCGGCCGATCGTTGCCGACAACGCCGCCGCGTCACCGGCGCGATGGTAGTTTACCACCGTCGTTAGATGTTGGTGACGCTGATCTTCGAGCCATGATGCGCCTTGTGCGAGTACGTCTGGCATCGACAAACCCCATGACTACTGCGAGAGCCTTGCACGAACCGTCGCGTCGGCGTCGGCAGCCGCAAGTATCGTCTTGCCGATCTGCTTGTTTGCGCCTGCGGCGTCGTTCGTGGTTGCCACATTTGCGGCGTCGTCCCAGTAGACGACCGCGCCTGCGGTGATGGCTGTGGCCCCGCCCGTCGCCTTTGCGAAGTCAAGCACGCCGGCCACCACAAGCGCACCGAGTGCGTTCGCCTCGATTGGTGCGCTCGATACGCCAACGAGTTCACCTTGCACCACCACCTCGCCGGCGGCAATGGCGCCGGCGGGGGTGTAGTCGATCGACTTTCCATCTTGTACGAATGTTGCTTGCGCCATGTCAAAACTCCTGAATTAGTTGGTGCGGACGAAACTGGTTTCCACCAGACTCTTACACACCATACTTAGACTTCACCCTTGCTCTTGATTCCGCCACGCGGGTCTTGCAGGTTCACGCCGAAGTCGTGATACCCGCGCATCTGGATGCCCAGCACGCCGAAGTCCGCTTCGGCAGTCTCGATCGTCGGCGACTCCTGCCCGTTGAGGAAGGCCACCTCGATCACCGGCAGATCGGCCGGGTCGGCGAGCAGATACCACGCCTTGCTCGAATTGCCCGCGTACTGCGCGTTGCCCAGATACCGGCTCACTTCGACGCGGAACTTGCCCTGGTGCGGGTTGTTCACTGGGAACTTCGTACTCGCCGTCGTGTCGCGCATCTCAAGACTCTTGAAGAGTTGCGATCCAATCGCAGACAGAGACGTCGGCACGAGCATGATTGAAGGCATCACGCCGATCGGCTTACCGTCGCCGTCAACCTGATCCATGAAGGCAACTTCAGCCTTCGTCAGGCCGTCGATGGTCAGGGCCGTATCGGCGCCGCTGAGGAAGTTGTTGTTGCCAACAGTGAAGAAGCCACTGTTCGCCATGTACTTCGTCCAGAAGACATCGTTGATCTTCAGGCCGGAGCCACGCCCCAACTTACGCGAAACCGTCGTGATGGCGCCAAGGTCGTCGTTGATGATATCGCGACGATCAATGGACAACTGGAGGCCGTAAGTGTCGGCCTTGTTAGTGTACGTCTCTTCGCCGAGCGTGCCGTGCTTGAGTTCACCGCCGGGCGCGACGATTTCATACTGATCCTTGCCGACGAGTCGGTACGACGTGAACAACTTGAAGTCGTTGACGTTGCGCACGGCGGTGATGTTGCGCCATGTCTTCTCGATCGAAGAGAATCCATCGAGGATAAACTTGTTCGCGACGTTGCTCAGAATCCCGCTGATGTCGATGGTGCTCATCACCGCCTCGACGCCGGGGTTGAAGGCGAACCTCAGCACGCTGCGGCTATCGCGGAAGTTGCGGCCGCTGTAGCCGTTCGCCCACGCCGCTTCGAGTAGGAGTTCCTGCAAGCCAATGCCACCGCGGAAACGCTTTCCGGCAAGATCGAGCGCCTTCTCCTCACAGTGCTTCTCAGGCTTCTCCAGCCCGGCCGTAAGCACACACGCCGCTTCAAGCACCTGAGTGCTGACGTTCTGGTCGTGAATGTGGATCGCCGGAGCCTGCGGCCGATTGGCGCGGAGGATTTCCAGTTCGGTGCGCGTTGGATCCCAAGCCTCGCTGATCGCCTTCGCCTCGATGTCATCGTGCTGGCCGGCGCAGAGACGGCGCACTTCCGCGATGCGGCTGGTCTCGGCCACCGCCTGCGCGCGGATGTCATCCACCGCGCTGGCGTTAACCTTGCCTGCATCGTTCGCTGATTCAGTGCTGGGTTGCGTTTCGGGTACGTTGTCGGTGTTTTCAATTGGCATTTTGTTCTCCTTGTCAGCGGCCTTCGCCGCGACCTTCACACTTGTGTTTTCATCAGCGCCAGCATCCACGAAACTGATCTCGCCGAGCGTTGCCTTGCGGACGACGTTCACCGGTCCCGCGAACTCCCGGCCGTTTACAATTACCTTCTGCCCATCGCGAATGAACTCGAACTCCTCAACTGAGGCTCCCACCGACGCCTGCCAGGGGAAGCCGTTTTTTGATGAGGCAACAATCTCACGCGCGGCCTCTGTGCCGCGCGAAACAATGCCCGAGGCGATGAGTTGCCCCTGTTCGATGCGGATCGCATCCGTGTGGCCCACACCCGAGGCCGGGTTGTGGCTGAAACGGATCGGCCGCATCTGCGAAGGGATGTTGAGGCCTGCCAAGTCGATTACGACCGGATCGCGCCATGAAGCCAAATGCATGGAAATACCCGTGTACGCCACCATCTTGAATCGCGGCAATGCGCTCTGGCCTTCGCCGGCCGCAGCCGCGATATCAATCTGCGCCTGCGCAGTAATCTGGATCGACTTTGCGGCGCGATTGTCGTGTGGCGGCGATGCTGATCGCGTTGGCGCCTTGCTTTTAGCCATTGCTTGTGTCCTCGTTCATTACGTCTGCGTTGTTCTCGCCAGGTTGAACCGGCGTCGTCGATAGTCCAAGTTCATTCATCAATTCGATTTCACGCGCCCGCTGGCGCAGTTCGTCTTCCCAATCGCGCCCCTGCCGCGCGAACTCGCACGCGAGCGTCGTTGTGTGATTGGCCAGCCGTGTGGCCTGCGCCGTCGCCTCCTTGGCGGGATCGACGTGTTCCATGCCGTCCCAGAACCATGTATGCGGCGTGGCGACGCCGGTGAGGCGCATCGACTGGGGCAGCAGGCCCTCGATGAGCACGGCTTCATCGAACCATGCGCTGAGGATGCGATCGAGAACCACAGTCTGCATGTGGCATTGATCGACGCGGATCGACTTAAAATAAGTCTGATGATCGAGCCGTCCACTCGCGTAGTTGTACCCGCTTGAGTTCCCCGCCGCGACGTTGAAAGGCATATTCAGGCAGCGCGCGATCTCGTTGAGAATCTCACGCTTAAACTCGGCGTACGTCGTCGCCGGCTGCTCGGCTTGGAGTTGGCCGAGTTTCCACCCGCCGGGCAGCACCGTGGCCATTCGCTTTTCAAGTTCAACGTTGTCCATCGGCTCCAGCGGATCGGCCTCGCCGTTGGGAGGCGCGTCGGTGTAGATCACCGCCGCGAAGTCCGCAGCCGTCTCGGCAGCCGCGATCACGGCGAGCGTGTAGCGCCGCAGTTGTGCGAACAGCGGCAACGAAGGCGTGATGTCGGGGATGCCACGCCACTGGCCCGGCCGATCGGCGCGGTAATAGTGAATCACAGCAGCGGCTGGTATTGTGTCGAAATCACCTGAAGATGCGAACACGCCGCTATTACCGGGGTGGCTACGCAGCACAGTGTAATTGATCGGGTTGCCGAACGTATCGAAAGTGATGCCGTCCGCCTCGCCGATTCGCGGCAGACGGCCCGGCGTGCTCGTAACCTGTTCCGGCTCAATGAGCCGTAAGTCAAGTTGCACCGGCGCATCAACGGCGGGGTTGCTGGTGAGAATGCCGAATACCTCGCCGCTCTCGGCACGCGCCAGCCGCATCGTGCGCAACTTCTCCGGCAAGTCGATCGCCTTGCTCCACTGCTCGAAGGCGCGCTCCACGCGATCGTTGTCGTTCTTGACGTCCGTAAGCATCTGCAGACGCGGCCCCGTGCCGATGGTGTCGTTAGCGAGTGTGAGGACGATTCCCTTGGCGTATGAATTGTTCGCAACCTCGTACCGCGCGCGATTGCGCAGTATGCGCCGAACCTCCGGCGAAATCGCCGCGTTCGGCGACAACCCGTCGGCGTTCGCCCAGTGGCGGCGGTTGTCGGCCGTAGTCTGAGCCGAGTCGAACTTGGCGCGGACTACGCGGCCGAGTTGTCGGGCGCGAGGAGGCCGAGACGCAGGCGCAACCGCCGACGTAGGCGTATCAGAGTACCCAATCACCACAACGGGTTGGGGGGGAAGGCCGGAGCCTCCAAGCATAATCACTACACTGCCCCAGGAGGACTGAGTTTCGCAAACTTGATCCCGATCCCCTTGCCACGACTCGCGCTCTTGCTTTCGAGGTAGCGATCGGCTGCGATCTGGTCCGCGAGGCCGTGCTGCTCGACGCTGCCCGAGTCGCCGCTCGCCTTGGCCGGCCCCTGCGCGCTCTGCTTGATCGCCTGCTCAACCACTGATTCGGCCATAACGTAACCTCGCGTGGCGTCGTGCGCCCACGTCTGTCACGAATATACCATGCCAGCACCCCGAAGATCGGTGTTGTCTATGAATGTTCGCTAAATTGTTACACCGGTAGACATTTTCGCGGGAATTTTGTTGGCTACGCGCCCACACGTTCCGTCGTCGTCACCCTTCGCCCGCAATACCGGCACTCCCGCCGCCGGCGAATCTCCCCGCTTGGCATCTTCCGTGTGTAGACGACCTCGAAGTGCCCGCACCCACACTTCGGGCAGCGGATGCCGCGCGGCTCGGGTTCTCCGGGCGCGCCGTCCAGATGCGGATTGTTCCCACATTCACCGCCGATCATCGCCGCCCTCCCTGTAGTTCGGAGAGGCGAATACGGCGGCGCGGCGACTGCCGCGTGTCGGTACCGTAGAGGACGGCGCCTTGCATCGACGCGCCGACGGCACAACCAACGAGACAGTCGAACCAGTGGTTGTCGATTCCACTCACACGCGGCTTCCACTCATCAACCGTCCGGCCGCGACCCTGTGTCTTCACGCGGTACTCGCTCGTGAGATGCTCGGCCAGTAGCCGGTGGCTCGTCGTGGTTGCTGCTCGATTGGCCGGCGCGCCATTGCTCCCATAAAGCGAGAGGCAACCCGGATCGCCCATCGGCACGGCCATGCGCGCGTGGACAAACGACTTCCAGTAGTTCGTGTCGAAGACAACATGGCGCACAGCGCGCTTGCCGGTGATGACGGGGATGCGCCAGTTCAGGCCGACGCGATCGCCACGCTTGCGTTTGTAATCGCTGAATGGAATGCTCGACGCGCCGACATACTTGCCGTGGCTCGGCAAAATGACGTTGGCGTACCGGCTCTGGCGGCAGAACTGGTAGACGACATCGGAAGTCTGGCCCCAGTTCGCGTCGATCAGACACCGATCAATGTGAACCATCGCGCCGTCGTCGCGTTTCCACTCTCGGCTCAGCATCGCGTCGGTGAGGCGATCTAGCCCGGCGTAGATCGCTCCTTCGAGACCGGCGCGCGGCGAGGCAACCGAAAGCGTGCGGCGAACGTCGCGCAGTGTGAAGTACGGCTGCTTCTGATCCGGCTCGGTGCCGTAGTCAATCACGTTGCCGGTGAAGTCCTCATCCCACGCGACGATGAGCCAGAAGAGCGCCTTGGCCTGCACGTCGATGAACATGCTGAGCATCGAGGAACTAATCGGCACTATACCGCGATCGTACCCGCTCAACTTCGCGGAAATGTTCTCGGCGGTAAGCGGTTCATCGTCAAGCGATGTGCTTTCAGGCAACGGCTCATTCTGATACTCGGCGAAAAACGATCTCTCGTCCTGGAGCCGCAGATTCATCGCGTGCTGAATCGCGCTGAGTTCGTCGTGGTTGAACCGTGAGAGCCACGCGACTTCCGCGCCTTCATCCATCTCGGCGCGGTTCTCGCTGTAGAACTCTGTAGCGCGCGCAAGACCAGCATCGGCGCGCAGCCCCTCAGCCCGCAATTGCGCGTACTGGGACCACAATTCCTCGCGAGTCGGGAACGAGTAGACCATCTTCGTGCGCTGCCCCTGCCACTGCGGATGCTTTTCGCGATCGAGCAGACGGTCGGCAAGATCGTCAGGCCGCACGACGGTAAGTGTCATAAGGCCGGCGATCTTTTTGCCCGGGCCGGCCATGCCGAGAATCGCGCCGGCAAGAATGCGTTCACGCGTGTCGCACTGCGATGGCGATCGTGCCGATTCGTCTGTCTGCGGATCGTCGATAAGAACCAGCGACGGCCTGACGCTGCGCCCGTCGGGCCGCTTGTACTTCATGCCGCGAATGCGGCCGGTGATGCCCGCGACCTGGATGATTCCGCCTGAAGCCAGCGAGTTTGGAACCGACGGCAGGATGATTTCGCCAGCCGTCCAGCCAATGTGCGTCTGGATGCCCTCGAAGATTTGGCCGGCGGAACGCTGGTGAATCCCATCGAGACATTGGATCGGGAAGCGAACCTCTGGGAAGTCGTCAAGCAGTGGTTCGCTGTTCTCCAATTCAGCCTTGATCGAATCAAGCATCTGCACCGCGTGTTCTTCGTCCGAGCCAATCAGCGCGATGAACTCACGATGGCCGTAGAGGAACGACCAGAGGCAGGCGATCTCACACATGGACGTTTTGCCGCTGCCGCGCGGCATGGCCATCGCGAACAAGCCGCCTTCGAGGACCGCCTGCTCAATCTTGGCGATTACTTTGAGGTGATCCGGCGACCACGCGAGATTGAACGTCTGCGGGAAATACGCCTCACAGAAGAGGCGGAAGTTGCGGCGGCACGCCTCCTTGCGGCCGGCGTCGATGATCTCGGCCAGCAACCCGATGTCGCGGCCGGTGAAGGAA
>Ga0210043_1002315_pt1 | contig 12920 bp, 14 predicted proteins | sample CryGeymet201501t_FD_183990 | JGI IMG/M metagenome (GOLD analysis project Ga0210043, IMG submission 183990) | Groundwater microbial communities from Crystal Geyser aquifers in Utah, USA - Crystal Geyser metaG 2015-01t (SPAdes) (version 2) | ecosystem: Environmental > Aquatic > Deep subsurface >... | reverse complement strand
CCACAAGCGCCATAATATTGTCCATGTTCAGGGATGCAAATTGCGCTTCTCGCGCCAGCCATAAATTAGAGCCGTTCTGGACAATCGGGGAGTTAGCCAGAATATCGTTGATCGACGGGACCGCTATGATTGAGGACCGGTTTTCCCCGTGGTATGTAACTGCAATCGGATATTTATACTGGTACGCATTATTCGCCCCCGACGTGGGGGCGGAGAAAAAGTGCCCGTGGCTAGAAAATGCCTCCACACCTTTCGTACTATTCGGCGAAAATTGCACATTGTTCGTGCCATCACCGGTAGCGTAAACCCCTACAAATTCAAGGGCGCCGGCTGAATTTATTTTATAGTACGCCACATAGCGATCTATAGTCACGCCGAAGCCCTCGTATCCAAAATAGAGTATGTATGGCGTACCCGGAATAATTACACCGCATCCTCCGCCCGTGCCCGTATTCCACGCTCCGCCGGGTTCGTTACCGATAGTTTCTGTTTGAACTTCCGAGAAAATAGAAGCATGTGTTTTGGTAAGCCCCGTAGCTCCCGTATCGATATTAAAGAAACTAAGACCGTCACCGCCACCTTCATCTGTTCGATAAAACGCATACCTATTTCCGTCTTCACCGATTAAAAAGGCGCCTTGAGCGACGGGGGACGCGACCTCATCCAAGAGCGCGCCTATGCCACCGGTAACTGTGGACAAGAAGGCGCTGTTGAAAGTAAGCGGACCTTCTGTATAAACGGTGCGCGTCGTGGTTTCAAATGCCGCGCTTGCACTATCCAGCGCCGATGGAATAGTGATTGTCACCTTACCATCCGACACAACCGCAGCGCCCTGATCCGCCGCGCGGAAAGACGCATCGACCGTCTTCCCATTCAGCCGATCCAGACCATAGAATTCGTAGGTGTTCCCCGTTACTGTAGTCCCGATCAGCCGCCACGTAATTCCCAGATCGCCGGCAAGATATATGTTGCCGCTGTCCACAAAAAAGGCTTCGTTATCGCTGAATGTATCATCGAAAACTGGCGTCAGATATTCGACACAAACGGTCGTTCCCCGCAAAACCGCAACCCACAGTGCGTCATTTCGCGTTGCCTCTACATCGGAAAATGGCGCCACCGTTATGTCATACACCGGCCCCGAACCGGTAAGTGCAGTGTCGTCGACAAGTCCTAATTCATCCAGTGTCTTGCCGAAATTATCATCCGCCCACGCCACATTATGGCGATGCCACGCACTCATACGGTCATCAAGGTCGTCCCGGTACGATAACCCAATCAGACGATTATCATTCCGAAGCGCCCACACGATCGGAACCGGCACGCCGGCATACGCCAGTCTCTTCAGGCCCACCGGCGTAAGATGGCGCCCCCGCCGGGCCGCATCGTTCCCATCCCACACCCCGCCCTCATTGCGATATTCGATTAGTGCCCGGCCAAGCGCCTGTACGAATAACGTATTGCGCCCGGCGGCAACCGGCAGTACATCCGCGGCGCCGAATTTGGTAGGGCGGCGGGCCTGAGCGGTAAACGGGGTGATTGGATCGTCGAGCGAACTTGCTTTAATGATTTGTTCCCCACTATCAGTCCCGGCCACGAGCGCATTTTCAGTTCCTTGAAACCACCGGATATTCTTTCGGCCGGCACCGTTGAATATGCGAAAAAATGCGCTGTCATCGGCGATAGTCCCGTCCTCCGCAGTCGGGGTGAAGTCGAAGAAACGCGTGGTATCATCTGGCGTTCGTGAAGCATCGAACCGCCCGGGAACCGGTCCATCGAGGTAAAGGCGGCCCTCATAAACCAGCCCGACTGAAGGCCACCCCGTTGTATCCGAATAAAGGCCCAAACGCCATTTCGTATTCGCCGCGCCGCTGGCCAAATCGCTACCGAGGATGGTCGCGGTCACAGAAGTAGTGCTCGCCCGCGCGGTGATTTTCAGGTACGACCACTGCGGGGCGGTAACCGTTCCGGTATCGACGCGGATAAGCCGGCCGATGTCAGTTGTTTGGAAGCCGGTATCATCATTGATCCCGGTGATCGCCGAAGCGGTAACTGTGACCGATCCTGTTGTTCCCGAGAACGCAAGCGTAGTCGCAGTCGTATTTTGCGGATAATAGGGGCCGTCAATGAACGCCTGTGTAGCAAGTGTCAGAGTTTCGCCATCAAGCGTGCGGGGGGCGTGTGCTGAATGGAAAAGGAAAAGCGTGTCTTCTTCCTCGGTATGCTTGACGGCCGAGAGTTGACCCGCCGTATACGGAATAGCTACTTCCGTCACACGTTGAACCGTCAAATCCGCCAAGACAGATAATCCGAGCGCGCCTCCGTCCACAGAACCAGTTCCGAGCGGGCCCGTGTGCGCCAGCGAAAATGTGGTGGAAGAAAGAACCGTTATGCGATACTGCCGATTGTGAAAGTGCCGGCCAGTCAACTCATCCAAGTCTGCAAATACCACGGTATCTCCGGTCGACCAACCGTGCGCGCTATCGGTAGTAACGATCGCGGGAGTATCCCCGGATATGGACACAACAGAGAATTCCACCGCATCTGTTCTCAGCCTTCCCAAATTATGGAACCGCATAACGAGTGCAGTCAATTCGCACACGTAGCTATTTCCGTCGTTTGTGAAGAATTCAATGAGGCGGATATTTCCGCTATCGTCTCGGGCATGGGCAGAGAACCGCAGCCCGCTACGACGGGTACACGCCCCTTCATCCGTGGGCAGATAATTCAAGCATAAGTTCATGGCCCCATAGTATTCCCGGGTATCAGATTTACCCTGGGAAAATGCGGACCATTCCCCGCCTAAAAAGGAATTTTGGAGGAAACTACCCTTCGCCATCTATCACCTACACCGGGAGCAGCGGATTACCCGGTTGTAGGCGGGCGCGCACCCATTCGTCAAGCTCTGGGGCGATCGGCCCCGCTATAATGGCATTCACCTTGCGCGCCTGAGAAATATGGAACACATATTCCTGAGAGAGCGTGTCCCGCTTGGTCGCCGATTGCGTTAGGGGCTCCGCGATCTCCAAAGCAATCTTGGCGGCTAGGGCCTCCGCGAATAGAGGGTGAAAGTCTTTTTCTTCAACTGCTCTACTAACGTACCGCATAATGATGGGCCCAGGATCGTTAGTCAGGAGTTTACGGCCCTCATAGAGATAGTCCGTCTTCGTCGCAAAGTATGTAGGGTCCTCCGGGGCCGGCCGCACGAAGTCCGCCGGCAACTGGAATTCGAAAGTGCGGCCCGAAATCGGCGTCGAGGAAAGCGCCGCAAGGCTTACCCGCCGTATCGAAAACGTCCAGAAGTTCGATTGAAGTTCGAGTTCGAGGCAACTCGTATAACACGAATTCACCTCTTGTGCCTCGCGGCTCGCCTCCGAAAGACTGGAAATACGTTTTGCGCCAACCTTTTGGAGCGCCCGGTTAGCGATAGAGGTCTGATCGGTCACACGCCGCCCCCGTTAAACGGTCGTGAGGCCCGCGTCCTCAAGAACCGCTTTTTCGATTTTCTCAAGCGCGGTGAGAATGTCCTTTTTCGTGAGGCCGACCGCATCGTCGACTACGAGTTCAACGTCGAGCCCCGTTGTCGCTGCGGCAACTGTGGCCTTTTGCTCGCCGCGGCCCACGCCGTAAAATCTGTCCGCCATCGTGTTCTCCTGTGCCGCCGATATTTCGTTTAGGGCCAACTGTAGCGCGTGCGGCAAGTCTATGGTCAACCAGTACGGCCCGTCAATAGCCCTGATACGAAACCGCAGTCGAGCGGCGATCTCAGACCGTATCGAGAAACAAGCTCAAGTCAGAAAGGGCTGTTTGAACCGCCGCCGTCTTCGCCAGAATGTCATCCATGGCGGCGACGATAGCAGCGAGTTTTTGCAAAAGGGTCATCTAAACCTCCCCGAATTAGGCGGGGCCCGCGTACAATGCGGGCCCCTATACGCGGCCGCGAGTTACTGACGATACCGCACCAGCATCTTGATGCTGGTCGGGCCGCCATTGAACGTGGTCGTAATATCGCCGACGAGATCGTAGTCCTTAATCGGGTCGGCGGCGAGACCGAGAACTTCCCAAAGGGGTTTCTCGCTTTCAGCGTAGGTGTACTTGCCACTTTCGTGGGTGATGTCCGCGTTGTTATACGGACCCGCAGCGAGGTCAAGGGCGGAGGCAAACAGGTCCGCGTCAACCGCGGCGCCACCGTTTTCAGCAGTGTCGTAAAGGCCGACGTTGATCGCGCCAGCGATCGTTGCGTCCGCGGCCGAGATCAGAACCTGCTCGATGATCCAATTGGACTTGACACGAAGGAAGTGGATCGTATCGGTATCCGCTTGGGCAGCGGCCGGCGCGGCAACGCCGACTACGCTGCGAGAAAAGCCGGGGGCAACATCCGTTGCGTTGTAGAGGTTGCCCTCAGCATTGGTGACGCTTTCAGAAAGAACACGTGCCATGGTCAGATTTTCCTTTCGCTATGGCGATTATTCGTCGCACAGGATACGAATGACCCGGCCTTGCTCAAGACGAGTGGCGCCAGCGGTGACTTTCGTATAAAGCTGCCACGGGATGCTAGACAGGTCGGTACGTTCATCGACGCGGGACGAAACGTCATCCCAAATGCCGAGATGGATACCCGATTTGACGAACGCGAAGCAGGCGCGGTCATCGGTATTGACGAGATCGAGCCGGTTCGACACGACGAAGTTCATGCCGAGGAACGACCGGACCATACCATCGGTACCGAGGACCGGACGCATATTGAAGTCGGTGCTGACGACTTCGATCTCGTTAAGCAGATTGGCGTGCTGCTTCGGAGAGATGACGACAGTCGGTTGCTCCGCCTCGATATCGACGTTCGCATTCATAAAGATGCGCTGAGCTTCGATCAGCTTGGCGACCGTCAGACCGACTTCACCGGCGGCACCGAAAGCCGCGGCGATCGAGAAATTGGTCGTATCGAAGGTTTCCGTACCGGTGCCGGTTTCGCCGGTCTTGGCGTCACCGAGCGCGGCCTCGATAATAAGATCGTCGAAATACCGGCCGGCCGCGAGCGCCGCATTTTCAGCGTAGGGGCCTTTGAGGTCTTCGATCAGCCGCAGCATATCGAACTTATCGAGTTGTTGTGGCAGTTCGCGATCGCGCGGGAAAACCCAGCGCCGGGCGAACGGGGCATCGACGCGGCCCATCGGCGCGAACCGGCCAGCGGGGGTCTGCATCTCGATCGATCCGATCTGGTTCACCGGCGAGGCTTGCTTACCGGTATGCGTACCAGACGTTACGAACGGGCGCAGCTTGGAACCGCGCTCTTGGAGCAGCAATCGAACCTGCGAAGAGTATTCGATCGTAAAATGGGTGGGGACGTTCACAGACATGGGTTTACCCTCATGAACATTGATTGCACACAGGTTTTCGGCCTTGTCCGTGAGGGGGCCATAGCCGTTCTGCGGCCTTGTCCGTGAGGGGGCCTAACCTCCTAATTCACCTTGTCCCGAAGGGGGCAAAGAAGAAGGGGGCGGGGCATTTCACCCCACCTGGCGCGGAGAGAGGAACGGGGCTCATCACGCGCTATCGGTTAACATAGCCGACGCCGTATTAGCTGTCAATCCCTATCGACCGCCTGACGCAATCCGCGCCAAATCGTGGTGCTTCTGCCGCGCTTCGGTGTCGCCGGCCATGAACTTCTTGCGGAATTCAGCATCCCCCTCAAGCGCCTTGAGTTTCGCGGCCGCAGCTTCGGGCGTCGTAACGCCGTATTGTTGCGCATTAACCCCGCCAATATATGGCGCTTCGCCGGAGGCCGCACCGATCTTGTGGAACATCTCGATTACCGGACCGTAACCCAGCGCTTCTTCAAGACGTTCAATCACCGCGGCGTCATTGCCGACGAGCTTCTGCGCCGTTTGTCGGGCGATTTGCATATTGATGGGAAAATTGTCACCCCATTTACGTTGTAAATCGGCATGGCTAGCTTGGTTCGCTGTATTGTGCTGCTCAACTCCGTCGGCGATCTCTTTCGCCGTCATGTCGCGAAGGTCGACGAATAGGGCCTCCGCCTGTTTCTGCGAAAGCCCGAGCTTGTGCGCAACGGGAGCAAGCGCCTCCGCCAAAGGTTGATCGGATTTGTCCTGCGCCACGGGGAAAGTGTAGTCCGCGGCGGAACCCGGCCGGCCGAGCTTGGCGTAAACCTGATCGAGTGCGCCCGGCGCCGTCATATCCTCCGGAAGCGCCAGAATGCGCTCGCCGGGGATGCCCCGGTAACTCTCAAGCTGCCGGTATTGTTGGGCCAGCGCAGCCGCGGCAGCAGCCGCGTCTTTACTGTGGTGCCCTTTCGATTGCAGCCATGTCTGCGTATCCGCATCCAAGGTTGCATACCATGCAGCGGGGGCCACCGGGGCCGCCGGGGCCGCCGGAGCAGCGGGAGCCGCGGGAGCCGCCGGGGCCGCCGGAGCAGCGGGGGCCGAGGCCGGGGCCGCCGGGGCCGCCGGGGCCGCCGGAGCAGCGGGGGCGGCTGGTGTAACAGGGGTCTCAGACATGAAAAGTCCTCCGGGAGTTAGCGGCGAACCGCGGCTAGATGTTGCGCGGCGATCGCCCGATTGGCCTCATCCAGCGCCCGCTTGATATTGGCGGCAACCGCTTGATAGCGCATGACTTCAACCGCGATCTTGTGCTGACCGTCCGGTTTCTTGTCGACGCCGGCCCACTTCAGCGCCCGAATGAGTTCGGATGTACCCCGCTCTTCGTTCATGAACGTGATGTCAAAACCGGGCACGACGGCGCCATTGTGGCGGACCGTATATTCTTTCGTGCGGCCATCGAGAATGACCTCGCGGGTCTCAGTAGAGCGCTGTTGCTCTTTGGCGATCTTTTCGATCTCGCGCCGAATACTCTCGACGCTGACGGCTTCCGGGGACGACCCGGCGCGCTTATCAAGTTCCGCTTGTGTCAAAGTGGTCATCTTTTACTCCTCCTAATACGTCCCAAAGTTCCGCGGGCGGCAAATTGAGATGCTGTTGAATGCGTAACCAAACCTCCTGTCGGCCCTGTAGTCTCGCGTGGTGCCGGGGGTCCTCACTCCATGCGGTCTTACCGGCACGACAGAAGCTCGCTAAGTCGCGAAGTACGAGCTTCCCGACTGGATTTTCAAACGTAAGCTGATAGTTTCGCTTTCGCGCGAGGACATACGCGCGAACAATTTCCACTTGCTCAGCCAACGAACGAATTTTTCGTATCACCGTATATCCCGTTCCGTCAAGCCTTTACTCTTGGCGTCCGCCGCGGCTTTCAGGAGAGCCGCCTGTCCCGGCGCCGCTTCGGCTTGTTGCTGCGCCGCTATCTGTTCCTGACGTTGAGCGCGGATACCCGCGACTATTTCGCCCGGCTTCATCCAGCGTGCAGGAACCGCTTGAATATCCGCCATATCCCGGGTTATCACATCGAAGTCAAAATTGTCAAGCGGTGAAGGGTCCCCCGTGATATTAATCACTGGAAGGATCACTTGCAGGGTCTGATTGAAGCCCGCAGCCTCTTCGGCGCGCGCCATGCGCGAAAGCGGGTTATCGTATTCAATACGATATTCCCCGCGCGCCTCGATGAGTTCCGGCGGTAACGGGGGAATGAGGTTCTGTTGCGCCAATACGTCGATCTCGCGCTCAATCATGGGGCCGAGGTATTCGCTCTCCTGCCGGCCAACTGTGGGCGCCAACAGGATGCCCTTCTCCCGTGTCCGCTCCAACACTTCAGTTGCAGTCATGCGCGGCGTCTCGGCAAGGATTTGGAACAGATGAACGAGGAATGCGGCATTGATCTGGGCGCGCTCATCGTCCATCAACTCTTTCCCGATGTCGACGCGACCGTGAACCATGGGTTTCACAAGTTCCCGCCCATCGGCATTCACGCCACCCGCAATAACATGGCCCGGGCGCATGGAAATGTTGTCGATGATCCCATCATCCGCAGCAAGAATAATCGGGTTAACCGCGCGGTGACCCGCGGTGAGGATCGTTCGCTTTTGCACCATAAGCGTTTTGATCGCCGGCAACGCCTGCATCGCGGGCGACCGTCCATACGTTTCTCCGGGCGCCTGATCGTATCGCGTCGGCGTATACGGCATGGACCGAAAGCCGCCCTCTTCGAGAACCGTTTTTTCTTCTTTCAGAACGTAAACGCTTTCAAAGGGAAGACTACGTTGATCGAAGGCATCGGGATCGTGATCGTCCCGCGGGCGGACCCGATGAATGATCGTATACTCTTTGTCCGGACGAACTTTGGCGTCGTTCTTGACTTTATCGGAAAGCCGATCGCGCCATTCTTCGTGCGACACAAGCTGGTACGCCTTGAGGCAGAATACACGAACGATATAGTCGACGACACCTTGATGGTTCTCCCGCCAGTGCATCTCTCCGATGTGCACCGCCTTGTACCGCAAGCCCGGCCCGAATTTGCGCAGCGGATCGATGAACATGGCCCCCGAACCGAACGCCCCGAGCCCCTTGTAGACCATCTGGTTCTGTGAGGCGAAGTTGGCGCGCGGCGAATACCTGTGTTCAAACAGAACCCGGGTGAGTTGATCGAACCACAGGCGCACGCGGTGCGATTTAAGGAGGCTAGCGTCGGACGGTCGCAGCCGGTGCCAAGTCGCGTTACGCGGCGTCAATAGACTGTCGAGGATCGCTCCGAACTGATTAAGCGCGATCTCCGGCGTGCTGTCAAGTTGCTTGTCGGTCTTCTTCTCGCCGGCTGGATTGGCGCTCCCGCGGAAGAAGGTATTCTTCGTCTGCGGCCAAAGTAGCTCCGCGATCTCCTCGTAGTGCGAGTTGAACACGGCTTTCTCTTGCTCAAGAGTTGAAAGCTCCTTGAGGAGTTCCTCGCAGAGTTTCGTGGCGCGATCGTCCGCCATGTTACTTTTTGTCCTTCAACAGTTCGTCGGCGGCGCCCTTCTTTTTCTTCCTGGGAGAGAATTCGGCAAGCTCTTGATCGCTCAAAAAACGACCGGGATCGGCCTCGCGGCGCTTCGCAAATTCATCGGGACCCGAAGTCAGCTTTGCGGCGAACGTATTCAGGAACCGCGCGGGCAAAATCTGTTTCTTCGACTTTTTCTCTTCTTTGTCCTTGGGCATGTCGCCTCCTAAAACAAAAGTGTTCGAACTGCGTCGACACGCCCGGTACGAAGAGCCCGGCGCCCCGCTTTGAGCTTGAACGTAGCGGACGGAAGCCCCGAAGGCAAGCCCGTGTTAAGGGGCGCCCCGGCTGTTTGTGCGGGCGGCATTCCGTTATCCGCCGTAAAATCCGCGCCGACAGGATCGATCCGCTGTCGGTTCCGGCGACCGCCCCTACCGATAATTCCAAAACCCCGCGGCATTCTACCTCCCGGTAAACACGTCGAAATCCGTCCCCGGCGCCACTCGATCAGCGCCGGCTTGGCGCAGCCCCGGGTGCCAGTTGCGGGTAACGGGTTTCGCAAATCGGCGCATCATCATACCGTAACGCGAAGCGCAAAGCAAGTCGTCATCTAATTTGATGATCTCGCCGTTCTCCCGATGATAGCTCCGGTATTCTTCGAACCACTCTGACAAATTGCTGAAAACTTTCCAGCGTCCAGTTTCCATACGCTGCTGCATCTCAAGAATGCCGGCCTCGACGCTGACTGTCCCGTCGGGGAACGTCGCGTGTTGCCCGAGCATCAAACAATGGTGAGGACTGTCGCGATAGATGCGCGCGATCTCTTTTCCGCTCTCGCTGTCACGTTTGTGCGCATCGGCCGGCCACGCAATAGGAATGCGCCCCCGCCCATTGAGCGCTGCCGCGTGGGTAGCAATATTGACGCCTTTTTGGCGATATGCTCCGTACACGTACAATGTATCCGTGTCGCGATCCCAAGCCATCCAGCACGCCGCGGTGGGGTGCTGAATACCTATATCGAGCCCGATAATCTGCACCCAATGTTCCGGAATGGCGAACGGCTCGCAGGTGATGACGCTTTCCGCAATGTTGAAAATCCGTCCCTCGCCAGCCATAGGGATACCGTTCGCACGGCAGTCCCGCTCGTGCTCTGGGTATTTCGAAAGAATTTTCTGTTTCATGTCCGGCGTAATATGGCCGGCGTCATCCATCGTCATGTTAATCTTAATGCGATCGGGATGGAACTCGTTAAAGAACCGCTTCACGACTGTAGACATACCCTTCAACGGCGTGAAGGTCATCATCGCCATACCGTTCGTGGCGGTGAAGCGGGCGAGGCCCTCGGAATAAAGGTCGGCCGGCGGCTCCTCGTCGCACCACAGGAGGTCGATCGTATCGCCTTGCCATTTCGACCGAAGCTGTTCGTAGGACTTGAACTTGATGATCGATACACCGCCGGACTTGTGTCTGATCTTGGCAGTGTCAATGCCTTCGGAAACCCCGCGGTGTAGGGTGTAGCCAATGATCCGGTCAGCGGGAATGGCGCCGGTGCCAAGGTTTTCAATCCCCGCAGTGATGTCGCCGAGGAGCAGTTTTTGGGTGGTGTCGCGAACAACGGTTGAACTCTCGCCGCCCACCCAAGCCCGGATCGGCCGGCCCCAAGTCCTCCCCGGCCACCATTCCGGATATTCCCCAGTCAAGTGCGCCGCGACTTCAAAGGACCCGCTCAGCGTCTTTCCAAGCTGGTTCCCGGCGGAAAGCAGCCGTTCTTGGTATTTTGCCCCGGCCGCGTGGAACTCCATCTGCTTCGGATACGGTTCATAATAGGCCAATTGATTGACCTTGCGGCTCTCTTCGAGTTCCGCAAGCTCCGCATCGAGGCGCCTCAGTTCTTCGAGTGAAGACATCAATTCACCATATCCGCCGGAACGTGACCGTTCATGACGAGCCGCGCCTCATAATTCCGGACCGCCGTCGCGAGCACGATCAACGCTACGACGTTCGGATCGTCAATCTTTATGTCCCGATTTGCGTGGGCGGCGGCGATTACATCACGGGCGATCGACTGCGCCAGAATACGCTCCTCGACAGAAATCGCGTGTATGTGAAACTCATTCGCCATCGGTCCGTTCCTCCATCATCGCCTTTTCGAATTTTTTTACCAGATTGCGCTCCGCCAATCGGCGAGCTTTTTCGATCATGCGCTCCCGCCGTTCCTTGTTCTCTTTCTCGGCCCGGGTCTCATAATAGTCGGGGATCGCTTCCGGGTTCGTTATCAAACGGCGCTTCCACGGCTTTCGTCCAGGCTTCTTGCGCGGCCGACCAACCCCCGGACCCCGCCCGGGCTTATCGTCGCAGGATCGGCCGTATGGCGCCGCCGGGTCAACCTCGGTAAATTCCGCGTCGATCGTTTCCTTCTCCGGGCGTTGATCGGTCACCTGAAGCGCCGGCAGCCCGAGATTGGCAAGCCGGGCGTTCACAGACGCCTCCAACTCGGCTATAGAGCGGCCGTCCGTCACGTTGACATCGACCTCACTGCGATTGACGACCATGAGCCCTGCCCGATCGAGAAGGTCCTGAGCCGCCTTGATCCTCTCCGATACCTTCGGAACCTGGCCGTCCACATTACCGTTAACCACATCCATCAAGAAGTCGGCCGCGACGACCGCCCCCGCCCGGAACTTGGCATCGGTGAGCCCGCGGATCACTTCCAGAACACGGGGGTCCCGCAAATTCTTGGAGGCGATGTTGCGAGCCGAAACGTCAGATGAGCACTCATAGCCGGCCTGATAAACGATCTGTGTTAACATGCCCTTGGCCCCGCCCGTCTCGACGAACAGCCGCACGAAGTTTGCCTGTTTCTCCGTCAGGTCTTCGAGGGTCAGCATTTTCTTAGGCATGGGGTCCGCTCAGTAATTGAGGAAAAACCGCAAGTCGGCCAACTGGGTTTCAAGGTTTTCGATCCTTGCCTCAAGCTGACCGAGGTCGGCCGGCTTGTCAACCTCGGCCGACGCCGGCATATCCGGCGTATTCATGTTTGTTCCCCATATGTAGGGGCGAATGTTTTTGCCGTACATCCGAACGACTTTTTGCCCCTTGCGGGCTAAGTCCGGGAATTCATTATTGCGTGCCATCGAGCGCATCGTATCGGCCAGCGCGCGCTTCAAAAGGGGATCGGCGCCGTAATATTCCAAGATCGCTTGGGCCACCTCCGGGGTTTTCATCGGCGCCCATGAGTTTACCGCGAAAAAACGGTTAACCATGAGCTTCACTTTCTCGCACCGCAGTCCCCAGTTCGCCCCTTTCGCCAATATATGGGCGATCTCCTCCGGTGAAATTTCCTTATTTTCTGACATTTTTCCGTTCCTATGGTACTCGGCAGCCGTCCCGTGGGAAAAAGCGACCTTTTTCTTTTTGGGAAAAAGCAAGGTCCCTTTTTGCCACAAGGACATGCCGAAGTACCATAAAAATTTAATGGGGTCAAGTGCCCTGTTCCTTTGGCGCAGTTCCCCATTTTCGTGAACTTCTACGGGTTCGGGGTATCTGCATAACAATTTTTATTCTATCGGCCGCGAGGCGTATATCGGCGTAACTTTCTTATACTCCCGTTATGCGTTAGTTCCCACACGTTTAAGGCGAGTAGTCTCTATTTCCTCCGCGAGGTGGATCGCCCTATCATGATAACATGGGCGAGCCGGCTGGGGACCCCCGGCCCCGATTTCCAAGAAAAGGGAAAAATGCCCAACTGTGATAATTATGCAACAGACACAGTGTGACAAATATGCAACGGTATCGAGTGTGCTACATTTGTAACACCCTTGTAACCCAATGTTTATGCGGGTTGCAGCACCTTATGACATAAGAATATGTCATAACTAGTGTGACAAATGTCACACATAGATGCTACACTTGTAGCATGAACCTTATGACATAAAAATGTGTCAAAAGACCAAGCCTGGCTTCACACTGATATCGAAGCAACACACCTCGACCATTGTTGCCTGCGGGCAACATGCGGCCCGAAAAATTTTTTTCCAAGT
>Ga0210043_1002313_pt1 | contig 12932 bp, 18 predicted proteins | sample CryGeymet201501t_FD_183990 | JGI IMG/M metagenome (GOLD analysis project Ga0210043, IMG submission 183990) | Groundwater microbial communities from Crystal Geyser aquifers in Utah, USA - Crystal Geyser metaG 2015-01t (SPAdes) (version 2) | ecosystem: Environmental > Aquatic > Deep subsurface >... | reverse complement strand
ATGGTAGCGAATGCGATAGGTGCAATGTGATGCTCGCTCAAGCTCAATACTCATTGAAGAGCGATGGTTAGAAAGTAGTTAAGCTTGACGCCCAGCCACAGCAAGCTGTGGGGTAAAACGATTTAATCTAAAGTCTAACCTATCCACTCCATCTCGACAATCCTTATAAATCAAGACCATCTTGAAAGAATAATAAAAAAATACTAACCTATTTTAAGCCCTACATACCACAGAAAGTGCCAAAAAAGGTCATCGTTGCGACAGGCCAGTGTACTAACCACTATACTATGCGAGCTTACTTGTCATAGAAATATTTGATTTTTAAATGTTACTTACCCTGTCTTATGGTCTTCTATCCTTAAATCGTAATCCGGGGAATTGGATATATGCTTTGTTCGCATCCTCGTCCTTAGAAAATGAGCTGTCCTCTCAAAAATAATACAACACCTAATGTCCAGGCGCAACTTGCGCGGTTTCCAGATGGCTCGGAACAAACCTTTTCCTTATGTTTTTCCTTAAGAAATCCGAAGTTTTCGCCAGAATCTCACTAGGGGTTACAAGATACCTTATGTTCGCAGGATCAGACTTGGCGGAGTGGATAGGAATCCAATATCCTCTGGGTGAGACTTCAAAGCCCGGGGCGTATCTCACGTTAATATCTCTTAAGCCGGACTGCTCAATAGCATTATCTAATACTCCTTTTATCCTGCCAATATCACCGGTTTGATAGACCTTAACTTCCAGTTTCTTCCCTTCGTTCCTGGTTACTTCGATAGGGTTGATGATTTCCATCATGCCAATAGAATTTAAGGCCATGGCATTGTTGCCCTTGAAAAAGCCACCCTCTCTGTATATGGGCGTAAATTGTCCCCCAAAATCCACAAGCTTTAGAGGAGACACAGACCCATTCATTCTGTCATTATCAGAATAGAAGAGAAGCATTTTAGGCCGCGCATATAATTCGATGCGAAATCCCTTTAACCTGCTTTTATTCCCGCTAACCACTATTAAGTCACTCATGCTTTTCCAATAAAAAGGAGATATATAAATTTTCTCATAGTAACTATAAAAAGACAACACCAGAAAAGTTTAAATATCTTGAAAGCAATGAGATAGCATGGGAAAAACAAGATTCTTTGCACTTGGATTAGCATTTATGCTCTTACTTGCAGTTCTTCCTGTTGTTTCAGCATCAGACTATGACTATAATAGATACAGTTACAATAGGTATAACCACTACTCAAATTACGATTACTACGACTATTCGAAATCCGTCCATTCAGACCCCTGGAGAAGAACCGTTGAAATAAGAAGCAATTCCCCTTACAAGTCGAGCTACTACTATAAGTCATCAAGCACATCATATTACAAAGGGTCATATGATTACTGGGGTTACAGGCCTGTTTATTCAGACAAGTTTTATTCCAAATATTACAAGACATCTTATCACCCATACACATATGATAAAAAATATTATTATAACTACGACGGCGATTACTGGGACTGGAGATACTAGGAAAACATTTATTAACAGGATTTCTCTACTTTAATCATGGTAAAAAAAAGTGGGGTTTCGATAGCGAGTTCGACAAGTCACGCCCTTCAGGGGCTCATTCTTTTTGTTGCCTGGGTTACAGGAGTTCTTGTTGCTCTATCTGTCGGGTTCGGAATGATTGATGGCATATTATCTGCAAGATTCATTCCTCTTACAATGACAATCGCTGCAGGATGGGTTGTGATAGTCCTGTCAATAATAGGCGCCCTTTTAGCAGTGATAGAAAGGCTTTCCCGTTAACTTCTTAAACATATGATTCTTAATTTCATGACTCACAAAGATGAAAGGAGGTTGCGAAAATGAAAGAAAACAAAAGATATGTAATGACTGTTAACCTGATATTGCTTGGCTTGGTAATGTTTCTTCCTGGTTTGATGAAGCTGTTCATACTTAAGCCCTCCGCAGTTGAAGGAATGCTTTCAGGATTAGGTTTTCCTATACCGCTGATTTTCGCCTGGATTTTAATAATAGGTGAGATAGGTTCAGGTATAGCAATCTTGGCAAGATGGAAAGTAAAGCAGATTGTTTGGATTCCAATGATAATCCTTGTTATAGCAGGACTTACAACAACGGTAACATGGTCTAGTCTTGGACAGAGCCAATGGCCTGGGTTCCTTATGCACATCGCTTTGGCATCCAACTACTGGCTGCTAGGAAATATCTATTCCAGGAAATAAGCCAAATTTTTTATTTTTTTATTTTTTCCGTCTTTTAGAACATGAAAAAAGTGATAATAATCGGAGGGGGATTTGCAGGGACTCAAGTAGCAAAAACCCTCGAATCCAAATTTCAGGTAATCCTAATAGACACGAAAGATTATTTTGAATTCACTCCAGGTATTCTAAGGCTCGCCGTTGAGCCCGAATGCTCAAAAAAGATAAGAATTCCCCACAAATCCTACCTGAAAAAGGCAAAGGTTCTGAAGGGCTCTGTGAATTCAATATCCGGAGATTATGTGGTTTTCGGGAATAAAAAACTGGAGTTTGATTATTTAGTGCTTGCAACAGGAGCAAAATACGGCCTCGATTTGCCAGGGATAAAGGCAGGAAAAAGCGACGAGCTTTTAAATTCTGCCAGGAAGCTGAAGAAGGCGAAAAATATCCTCATTGTAGGGGGAGGGTTGGTGGGTGTTGAGCTCGCAGGAGAGATTATTGAAAAATACCCGGACAAAACTCTTACAATAATTCACGCTAAAGGCTCTCTGATAGAAAGAAATCATCCTAAGGCAATTTCCCACGCATCCGAATTCCTTGAAAAAAGAAATGTCCGCATTATCTATAAACAAAGGGCAAAAGTTCTAAAAAATTCATGCATAACAGAACAGGGGAAAGAGGTTCCATGTGATTTAATCTACATTTGCACAGGAATATCCCCCAACACCACATTTATGAAACAAAGTCTTCCTGAATTTCTTGACGAGAGTAAAAAGATAAGGGTCAATCCTTATTTGCAGCTAAGGGAAAATATATTTGCAGCAGGAGATTTAAACAATATAACAGAGGAAAAAACAGCCCAGGCGGCCGAAAAGCAGGCAAAAGTGATTTCTCAAAACATAATCAACTTGGAATCAAAAAAGCCTCTATTAGTTTATAGCCCAAAGAAAAAGCCAATGGTGATTAGTCTTGGAAAGTATAACGGAATTTTCGAATATAATAATATAGTTCTGACAGGAAAAATTCCTGCACTAATTAAATGGCTCATCCAGTTCAAGACCCTATTGAAGTATCGCTAAATACTCTTTAAATAAGAGATGAAATTCAGTACTCCTGCAAAAGTTACCCATAGGAAATAGGGTATAAGAAGCAGAGATGCTTTTCTGCTTATCTTCCATGTGCATACAATCATGCAGATTATTGTCAGCCATATCAAAATTATATCTGCAAATACAAGCAACGGATTCTTCAGTGAAAAAAATAGGTATGTCCAAAGGCCGTTAGCAACAAGGTTGACCCCATAGATTATGAACAAATTTCTTTCATCCTTTTTAGTTTTTACATTAATCCATGCAATATACAGGGAAACAGCAATAAGAAAATACAAAATTACCCACACAATTCCAAAAGCCCAGCTTGGGGGAGCCAGGTCCGACCTTACTGACTGATACCATTCGCTATTAACTCCATCTCCAACAAAAAGGTTGCCTATGAAAGCCACAGCAAAAACAAACAGCAAAAACACAAGCAGCATGTAAGGCTTGTGCTCAACTTTTTCAGGATTATTTCTGCCCCTGCTCACATTCCTTCCAGCGCTCTTATTCTTCACACTCTTACTCTTATTCCCTACGCCTCTCTTTTTCATATCAAATAAAAGGAAAGCGGATTTATAAAACTATCAAAACCATCAATAAATATTACTATGATTTTAAAATATGTTTAAATACTTTCCAAAATTAATATCAAAATGAAAAAGAGAGTGAAAGGAAAAACTCACCATAAGTCCAACCATAAGTTGAGGCATTATTTCTGGGCAGGGATAAGGATAGCTCTCGGCTTGATATTTCTCTGGGCTTTTGCTGACAAGCTTTTAGGATTAGGATTTACAACATGCCTCAATTCAGAAACTAACAGCATAGAATTATTCTGTGAATCAGCATGGATAAACGGAGGCTCTCCAACACTCGGTTTCCTGAAATATGCAACAAAAGGGCCCTTTGCAGCGCTCTATCAGGCAATATCCGCATCAGTTTTAGTTGAATGGCTTTTCATGCTCGGCTTGCTTTTCGTGGGCTTAACATTAACAACAGGAATATTAGTAAGAATAGGTAGCTTGTCAGGAGCATTGATGCTTTTCCTTATGTGGTCCGCTGTCCTCCCTCCAGCACATAATCCGGTTTTAGACGAGCATATAATCTATTCAATACTGATGCTTGGTTTCGTATTCGTCCACACGTGCAAGCATCTCGGCTTCGGAAAGTGGTGGGGAAGTTTAGATATCGTAAAAAGATACAAGATATTGGAGTAAACTTAGGATAATTATAAAATTTATTTCTTATTCAGTATGAAAAGACAACCCCTATAATCAGAATTTTCCAGTTAATCTCCCCTTTCATATTAATCTCTTTTTATGGACAGCCAGATACCTCCTGATAAAATAATTAACAAACCCACTTTCCCCTTTAGTAAATGCTCTGTAATATGAGCTTCTTTTTTTATACTCTATAATAAGCATTGGATATCCGGAATGCCAAAGGATATGGTTCATCAGCAGCCTGCCAATCCTTCCATTTCCATCTCCGAAAGGGTGAATTGACTCAAATTTAAAATGGGCTCTGGCAGCTAATTCGACGGGATTTATTTTCTTATCTTTATCTATGAAATTTATGAGCCCATCCATTAGTTTTTTCACATCCTGCCAATCTGGAGCAATATAACTTCCAACCCTTACCAAATAATCCCTATACTTTCCAGAAATGTCGGATTTTGTCGCCCCAAATATTTTACTATGCCATTCCAATAATAATTTATTAGTAATTTTTTCCTTTTTTGCAAGCATTTCGAGAAAAACCTTGCTATGCTCCTCTGTCTCTTTTACATCCCTTAACGGCTTATTAGGGGCAATCTTATCCTGGATAATCTCCCTTGCTTCCTCTAAAGTTATGGTTGAGCCCTCTATCGCATTTGTGTTATATGTGAAAGCAATTGCAATTTCCTCTAATTCCTTTTCTCTCGCGCTTCCAGGAGTTCTTTTCCACTCCTTCTGAAAATTATCTTTTATTCTCTTTAGCTTTTCATTTAAATTTAGACCAAGTTCATCAAAAAAATCAGATTTAATCTCTTCCATATTCTCCGGAATACTGCCCCCAATATACTTTTCTTTTGTCAAAACCTTCCCGTCCTTTCTAAAAGAATGCCTCAGGTAATAATATTCTTTATTTCCTTTTTTCTTTTTAACCAGCTTCATAAAATCATTACCCTTACAAAGTATTTAAATATTGTTATTTACGAAAAGTGTAAGGGGAATCCTACTCTCTAAACTCATCCTTAAAAACAATTTCATTCAATGGTTTTCTTGAATTGGGCGTTTCAGATTTCTGCATCCTTTCATGCAATACACTTTTATCAGCAGGCTTTCCGATAGCAAACATATGTACAATTTCATAACTTTCTGGAATCTCTAGCTCTTTCCTCGTCTTTTCCAGGTCATATCCAGCCATACCATGCACTACATATCCTAGCAAGCTTCCCTGCAAAGCCAGATTTTCCCATGCAGCTCCAGAGTCAGACAATGCATTCCTATTTAACTTTCCATCCGGAAATGTCTTTTGGCTATCAAGCAGACTAAAACACTTGCATTCTTAGCCCACATTTGATTGAATTCAACTAAAAAGCCAAAGAACTTATCCCAGCTTTCACTTCCAGCATGAGAATAAACAAATCTCCATGGCTGTTCATTGTTGTTTGACGGCGCCCATCTGGCAGCTTCAAATAATACCATAAGCTCATCATCACTAATTGCCTCTCCTGACATCGCCGCGGGCTCCACCTGTCTAAAAATATCTTATCTATAGGGTAATCTGCCTTTCTGACGGACGAGCCTTTTTCATATTGTATAAAAGACTGAAAATAAGACGCTATTTATAGGTTGTGAAAGAACTATTTCTTCCCAGCCCCGCCAATAACTTTCTTGCCCTGCATGTACTGCTGAAGAACTTTAGGAATTTTCACACTTCCATCTTTCTGCTGCAAATTCTCCATGATTCCTACTAAAGCCCTGGATGTCGCAATTGCAGTATTATTCAGCGTATGAACAAACTTCTTCTCATTATCCTTATCAACAAACTTTATCCCCAACAGACGAGCCTGGGCATCAGTCATATTGGTAACAGATGTTATCTCCTGGTATATCTTTTCAACAGGACGCCATATCTCCAAGTCCGAGCCGCGGGCCTTCAAGTCTGATAAGTCGCCAGCACAGCTCTCGTTTTCTCTTATAGGGACTTCAAGGCTCTTGAAAAGCTCCTTGGACAATTTCAATAATTCCTCGTAGTATTTCCAAGAGTCATCAGGATGGCAGAGGACAATCATCTCCTGCTTGTTGAACTGGTGTGTCCTCCAAAGTCCTTTCTCATTTATTCCATGCGAACCAATCTCTCTCCTAAAGCACATAGAGTAAGCGGTCTGTTTCACAGGCAATTGCGTATGATTCATCATCTTCCCAATAAACATTCCAATCATCGGATGCTCTGATGTAGCAATCAGATACAAATCCTCGCCGTCAATTTTATAAGACATCGTCTCAATCTCTGCTTTTGTATAAACTCCTTTTAAAACATCAGAGCGGATCATCAATGGCGGCTCTACGTATTCATATCCTTTCTTTACCATGAAATCCCTTGCATAACTTATCAATGCCTGATTTAAGAGCGCCAGGTCTCCTTTAAGAACATAGAATCCATTCCCGGATATCTCCGAGGAAGCCTGAAAGTCAAGCCATCCATTCATTTCCCCAAGCTCGATATGAGTCTTAGGTTTCTCAATAGCCGGCGGCTTCCCGATGACCTCTCTGACTTTATTGTCCTTGTCGTTCTTTCCGGCAGGAACATCCTTATGCAAGAGATTAGGAATAGAAACAAGCATCTCCTGAATTTCATCCTGCAGTTTTCCTGCCTTGGATTCAAGACCAGCAATCTTCTCTGGAATCTCTTTTGCCTTTTTCAGCAAAACTTTCACGTCCTTCTTATTTTTCTTTGCTTCACTTATTTCCTTAGAAACCTTATTCCTGTCTGCCCTTAGAGCGTCTGCCTGGCCTTTCAGTTTTCTCCAGGCCTCATCTTTTTCCAGGATTTTATCAACAATCTTAACTTTTTCCAGTTGAAACTTCCTTTTGATATTGGCCTTAACAAGCCCTGGATCCTGTCTGACAACCTCTATTCCTATCATGCAATCTGAAAAGAAATATTATATTTAAACTTGCTGTAATCGTGACATAAGCAGGCTTACAGCTTCTTCAGCACTCTCCGCAGACAGGACAGGGGGATGATTTCTTGCGTCTAAAACTCTCCCTGCAGTCGCGGCAGCAGTCCCGCCCGTGCTTGCAATAGCCACAATTGGTTTCTTATGCCAATACATCTGCCCAACTTCTTCGCTTGTTCCCAAACCGCCTTCTATTGCAATGCCGCCATGCACCATATTTGTCATGATTTGTCCTCGGGCATATCCAAATCCAGTAGGAACATACAAGGAACAATGTAAATTAGCCCCATTTCTGTCTCCTGAAGGAAGAATCCCCATAACAAATCCCCCATTTCTGCTCGCCCCTTCGCTGACGGCAGCCATAACTCCTCCGTTGCCGCCTGTAACAGTAATAATCTGGTAAGATGCAAGAAAGAACCCCTACTTCATAAGCGACTTCTCTTGCTAAAGTGCTACAATGATCCTCATCAGAGCCAAATACTCCGACAAGCTTAGAATCCCTTATGATTTGATGTAAATTCATAAAAACCCCACCTTTAGGGGATATTTAAATTTTTAGACTCCAAAGAGTCCAATAAAAAAATAAGAATTAAACTTTAAAAAATAAAAATAAAGCAGTTCTCTACGAAGACTTAATCTCCTTCTTCTAAATCGTCATCAGAGTCATCGTCATCATCGTCATCAAAATCATCCATGTCGCCCTCGTCCACGTCTTCATCCTCATCGGAGTCGTCTTCTTCCTGCTCTTCGAATTCTTCTTTGGTCATTTTTGAAACCCCCTTTCAATCAGGCAGGTAAAACCAGATGATTTTTAAATTTTACCATTCAGAAAAACTGGCTATGAGGGACAACAAAAAGTTAATAAACTAAATGAGAGATGTGTATACGTTTATTAAAGGAGGTTGAAATGGCAAGAAAGACATCAGCAAAGCCAAAGGCAAAAAAGAAAAAATCTAAGAAGAAATAATCTTCTTTAGATAACCCAATTTTATTTTTTATTTTTTACTCAAATTTTATAAACCTTCCTTTCCTCAATTAATTATGGTTTTAGAAGAGGTGAAGGCAGGGTTGATGTCTGGATACAATCAATTTATCTCGTTAATTCCAGACAAATATCAACCTCTGATCAACCTGCTTATATTCGCTCTCCTTATATCCGTATATTCCATATTCACCTGGCACTTTTATAGGAATCTGTCAAAGAAAGACCTTCTTGAACTGAATCTAACAAAGTACAACAGGACAGTACACCCCTTTGTCAATAAGGCCTTAGCTTCAATACTGAACATAATAGAATACATAATAATTCTTCCATTCCTAATATTCTTCTGGTTTGCAATACTCGCTTTCATAATCCTCATACTATCAGAAGGCCAGTCAGCTGCCCAGATAATCACTATCTCTGCAGCAATAGTGGCCGCAATAAGAATCCTTTCTTATTATACAGAAGATTTATCGAGAGACCTTGCAAAGATGTTTCCATTTACAGTCCTTACAATCTCCTTGCTGACTCCAAACTTCTTCTCATTGGACAGAGTGCTCTCATTCATAACAGAAATTCCAGCATTCTTTGGAAGCATATTCTACTATCTGGCATTCATAATCGTCCTTGAGATTATATTAAGAATCCTTGACACTCTCATAAACCTGATTTACAGCGATACCTCGAACATTCCAGTCCCTAAGCCAGAGGACGGATAGAGAATAATCAATTACCAAACTCGCCTTTCTTCGGATGCGAGTGCCCTTCCATCTGCCTTTCAGCAAGGTCACTTATATGGCTCTTTCCTTCATCCAATAATTTCCCTGTGTCAAAATCATGCTTCTCCAGAAGATGGGATATGTATTCCCCTCCTAAAAAGTGGGGCATCACAACATAGACTGCCCCTGCCTTATATAATTCAAGGCTGTCCTCTATATCATGCGACGTAACAATGAATGGAATCTTTTGCGCTCTCAAATGTCCTAGGATGAAGAGGTTTACATGCTTGTCTGGGATTGTGGAAACAGCGAGCTTTACCTCCGATAAATTCAGGCTGTTGAGAAAATCAGGGTCATGCGCATCTCCGTAAAGGCAGCTTATTCCTCTCGCAGAAAGGTCGGAGATAGTAGAAGGATTATAATCAATAACCAAAACTCTTTTCTTTGCTTTTCTAAAAGTTTTCAGAAGATTAAATCCTATACGATTGTAGCCAAATAAAATAATATCATAAGTTCTTCTCTTCTCTATTTCGCTTTTGTAATCTGCCTTGTTCCTTCTCCTTTCAAAAAGGCCCAATGGCCCTGCCAGTATGTGATAAAGCTTGTCATTATAGTTGATAAAATAGGTTGAGCCTGCTAGAGTTATAAGTCCTATGACTGTCACCAAAGACAATATCTCATTGGATATATGACCGAGACTGACTCCCATCGCCATCAGTATCATAGAGAACTCCCCTATTTGCGCAACAGTCAGGCCGGCAAAGAAGCTGTTTCTCTTTGTATATCTGCTGAAGCCCATTATCACCATCACTATGAAAGGATTTCCTATAAGAATGAGAAGGGAAAATATCACTATTGGGAGAGCATAGCTCGACAGGTCCACAAAGATTATCTGCGAGCCAAGCCAGATGAAGAAAAGAACTATGAAGAAGTCCCTTAAGGGAGTCATCTTAGAGCTTATCTCGTATCTGTAAGGAGAGATAGAAAGGGCCATACCTGCCAATAGGGCTCCCATCTCCATTGAGAAATTGAACCAGTAGAATATTCCAGCAACAGCAAAGCACCAGCCGACAGAGAACAAAAGAAGAAATTCCTGCGACTTAGCTATGGGCTTCATTGCCCTTGGAAGCACAAGAATGCTGGCAAAAAGAACTACTGCAATAAGGAATATACCCTTCAGTATCGTCCCTACAAACAGGCCTTGAAGTGAGACATCCGTCGAAAAAGATGATAAAGCCATCAGCACTAAAACAGCAATAAGGTCCTGCACTATCAGAAAACCTATGGAAATCTTCCCGTAAAGCGTTTCAACATCTCCCTTGTCAGACAGAATCTTGGTTATTATAATAGTGCTGCTGAAAGTAAGTGCAACTGCAATATAGATTGAGACAAGGGGGGAAAATCCAAGGAGAATAGAAATAAAGTATCCTACGACTGCCGTGAATATCACCTGCCCCACACCTGTAAGAAGGGATATTGGCCCTACTTCTCTGATTACTCTCGGATTCAAACTTATTCCTACAATGAACAAAAGAAATGTAATCCCTATCTGTGAGAACGTGGATATGGTTTCAGAGGAAGTTATAAGGTCCAGGAAATAAGGGCCTGCAACAATCCCTGTGACTATATATCCTATAATCAATGGCTGCCTGAAAATCTTCATTATCCCGGATATAATGACTGCTAAAACAATTATCATTCCCAACTCAACAAAAAGATTGATCTCTACCATAATATCTCTTCAATAAGGTTGGGAAATCTGTTTTATATATCTTATTGCCAATAAGCCTTTTGCAGAGCAAATCTTTTTAAACCGACTTTTTCTCTACAATCCATGGCAAGAGTAAGGATTAAGCTGAATAGTGTGGATATCAAAGCACTAAATGAGATAGTCGGAATGATAAAAGAAATATCAGACAGAACAGGCGTCTTGATGAGAGGCCCTATACCTCTGCCTACAAAAAAGATGAAAGTCACCACAAGAAAGTCGCCATGCGGGGACGGCACAGCTACTTTTGACAGGTTCGAGATGAGAGTCCATAAAAGAATAATCGACCTGCCTGCAGAAGACCGAGTTTTACATCCGATAATGCACTTAAAGATTCCAAGAAGCGTTCAGATAAAGATTGAAATGAAGGAATAATTATTTCAAACTACCTGACTTCACCTTTACTAGTTTTTTCTGTTCCGGGCTCAACATATCCTCCGACAACACTTAACTGCGCTTTGATAACTCCGTGTGACTGATAATCCTCAAGAGTAACATGCTCCGGCTTTATATCTTCCAACGAAGTGGCTTCAGAACTTATCTTAATTTTAGGAAAAGGCATTGGCTCTCTGCCCAATTGCTCCTTTACCTGTTCAAAATGATTCTCATATATATGCACATCCCCAAAAGTATGGATGAACTCCCCTGGCTCATATCCTGCCAGATGCGCAAGAACATGTGCAAGCAGAGCGTAAGAAGCAATATTGAATGGAACCCCAAGAAAAATATCTGCAGACCTCTGATACAAATGCAAGGACAATTTCCCGTCCCTTATGCTCACTTGGTACATGTTATGGCATATTGGGAACCTGCAGGCTTCATCAGTTTTCGCCATCCCATACAAGTAAGGAGGATTCCAAGAATTTACAATTGCATTATGGCAATGTGGGTCTTCCTGGATTTCATTTAACAGCCATTTCAACTGGTCAACTTTCCTGCCGTCATTAGCAGGCCAGCTCCTCCATAATTCCCCGTAAATATGTTTTAAAGTCCCGTGTTTCTCAGCAAACTCATTATCATTCTTTATCTTATCAATAAATTCCTCCTTAGTCATTTCAGCCGCCTCGCCTTTGTCAATCAGCTTCCTGTAAAGCTTGTAAGGATAGTCATCCCAGATATGCACATTATTATCCACTAAATATTTGATATTATCCATGCCCTTCAAAAACCAAAACAATTCGTGCAGGACGCCATTCCAATATACTTTCTTAGTAGTCAGCAGTGGAAATCCCTTAGATAAATCAAATCTCATCTGCTTTCCTATCAGGCTATAGGTCTTAACTCCTGTCCCTCTATCAACCTGCTCAAGCCCGTTTTCCATGATATCCTTAAGCAGATCAAGATACTGATATTCGCCGTGCCTCTCTTCCATGAAATCCAGAAAGATAAGGCGTTTATAAGATTTATTGTAATGGAAAAGTTTAAATCCCTCATAAGCCCCTATAAAATATGGAAAGTCTAGATAAGTTGAAAGAAGAAAACATGCAGTTAAGAAAAGCTTTAGCTGTTTGCATGAACGTATCTTTAATAAAGAAGCTTTCAGAAGCGGTAGAAAGAATCAATAATGGTGAATATATTTCTGAAGAAGAATTCTTTAGCGATTCTGTTCGAGAAGACGCTTAATTTTTTCTAAAGTTAAATCTCTCAAATATCTTTCCTGCTCATCCTTGTGCTCAACTGATAAAACAAGGATTTTAATTTCATTTTCCTGAATAACATAATAAATTCTATACATCCTTAAATGTAATTCATAAAGATTTGGAAAAAATGAACTACCCAACCGCCCCAAGGGTTTGCCTGAGGGCAAATCCGCCTGATGGCGGAGCGGGGTATCAAATAAAGTCGGCGAGACGGAGCTGACCCTTTGCACCACCTTGCTCTTCAACATACTTCTTGATTTTTTCCAATCCGCCATGATCGCTTACGGTGTCGATGTGACCACCATCGCTCCAGAATTCTCCTCCCCACAATTCTCGCTTGATCTCGCGAAACCTTT
>Ga0210043_1002309_pt1 | contig 12954 bp, 21 predicted proteins | sample CryGeymet201501t_FD_183990 | JGI IMG/M metagenome (GOLD analysis project Ga0210043, IMG submission 183990) | Groundwater microbial communities from Crystal Geyser aquifers in Utah, USA - Crystal Geyser metaG 2015-01t (SPAdes) (version 2) | ecosystem: Environmental > Aquatic > Deep subsurface >... | reverse complement strand
ATAGAAATCAAAAGAAAAGAGTTTATGAAACAGGTAAAACATAATTATGATTTTACTAGAAATTTAGAAGAAATGAAAGCAGAAATAGAAAGAAGAAAAGCAAATACTGAATTGCTTGTATCTATTTCAAGAGATATAGATAGTGGATTGTTTGATGGTTACTCAATAGTAGCTCCATGTAATTTTGTAAACTACTCTATAGTTGAAATATTCAATATGGCTTTAGATAAAATCAATAGTGGTAAACTAGATTCTGAAAGACTTACTGAATCTTTCATAAGTGAAATTAAACCAGTATTTTATAAGGAGAATTTAAAATGAAGCATCAAGATAAGTATATTTTAAAATTCATAATAGAGTCCAATTCAAACGATTGGACTGAAACATTTTCTTCTAGGGGTGAAGATTTTGTATGCTATGATTTAGAATTAAGTAAAGATTCAACTTTGGAGATTTGTGGTTCTAAAATGATAGCTCCTGAGATTAATCCACTAATTTATATAAATGCAGAGAATTCAGATTGTTCACAAAAATATGAACTGGTAATAAATGAGGATAATGAATATTATCAACCAATCAGAGAAAAACTTAAATTTATATATAATGTAGCAAAAACTAGAGAAGATGAAGAGAAAGAAATATTTAAAGATCAATTAGTTAGAGATATAGAGAAATGGAGAAATGGAAAAATAAAAAAAATGAAAATAGAAAATATATATAAAACAGATTTCCTTGAAGAAGCGATAGAAGTATCTTGTTCTTGTGGATGTGATTCAAAATTTCAATTTATGCTATTAATAGATGATAACTTAAAATTTTTTCATGTAGGTTACAAAGCTATTCCTACAACTTTTTTTCAAAGATTAAAAATAGGTTTAAGTTATGCTTTTTCTGATAAAGATTTATACACCCATGATGTAATGTTAGAATCTAATCAATTAGAAGAAGTAGCAGACTTTTTAAATAAAAAATTAAAACAGTGGGAAAAGAAATGAAAGTATTAAGTTTATTTGATGGTGTATCTTGTGGTCGATTGGCCCTAGAAAAAATTGGAGTAGATGTCGAACAATATTGTGCAAGTGAGATTGAAAAATGTTCTATCGAAGTTGTAAAAAAAAAAAGACCAGATACTATTCATCTTGGTGATGTTCGAGAAGTAAATAAAAATATGGTTGGAGAAATAGATATGCTTATTGGCGGAAGTCCTTGTACAGGATTTTCTTTTGCTGGTAAGCAATTAAATTTTAATGATCCTCAATCAAAATTATTTTTTGAATTTGTAAGATTGAGAGACGAAGTAAAACCAAAATACTTCTTTCTTGAAAATGTAAAAATGAAACAAGATTATCAAGATGTTATTACTCAATATATGGGAGTAGAACCAATTCTATTGAATAGTTCTGATTATGTTCCACAAAACAGACAAAGATTATATTGGACAAATATTCCTTTGGATCATGTAGATAAATATAAAAAACAAACAACAGTATTAGACATTATCGAGAAAACAAAAGTAGACGATAAGTATTATTACTCCCCAGAACATATTTATAACACCATGGAAGAAGAAGTGAGAAAAAGAAAGATAACTAAAGTTAGAACAGGAGAATATTTAATTCACGGAACTAATTATATTTTTACTGATAATAGAGAAGATTTTAGATATGAAGATTCTGGAATTGAGAATCCACTTTTTGCTATGACTCCAAGAAGAATAAAATTGCGTGGAGATTCTGCTAGAAAATTTAAAGCACCTGGACAACCAAGTTATACTCTTACTACTCAAGATATTCATGGGGTATTATTTAATAACGTATTGAGAAGTTTTACACCAAGAGAATTTGAAAGATTGCAAGGAATTCCAAGCGATTGGACAGCAGGGCATTCAGATAATAAAAGATATAGAATGGTTGGTAATGCTTGGACAGTGGATGTGATTGCTTCAATATTTGAAGGAATAAAATGATAACTGGAATACCAACAAATAAATTAAAAGAGAAAGCAAGATATTTAGTTGTAACAAATGAAATTCATATAACATTTATTATGAATGTATTTATTATAGTAGATACTTTTAATCACGGAAAACAATTTGTTATTTCTATTGAGAATGTAAATGGTTTTACAGTTAATAAAGATAAATTTATGATTTCTTCTGTAGCTCTTAATTATTTAATTTATGGTATAGAAGAACTAATACAAGAAAAAAACACAGGAGAAATGATGTGAAAAAGTATGAAGATTTATATGATGATCGTTTGAAATATGATATAGAACAAAAAAAAGTAAAAAAATTAATAGGTAGCATAATTTTTGCTATAATCTTACTTTTTTTGATAGCTCATACTGCTATAATGTTTGCAATAACTTTGCAATATCTAGAGACAACTTTTATTGTTGGTAAAACATTAGCTCTTATGTTTGGAGTAACTATTCTTACATTCGATATTTATTTTTATAGATTATGTAAAAAACTGTTTATGAAAATAAAAATGATGGAACTTTAAAATGATAGTTAGACTAATTAGACAAATACCTTATATACAAAAAATGCACAATGCTTTTTTGGCTACTCTTACAAATGATCTTCTCAAGCAAGAAAGAGAATCTTATGAAGCCAAATTACAGAAAGTAAATTTAGATCATAAAGATGAAATAGAGAAAAATCGAAAAGCTTTTGAATATGAAATAAGTTACTATAAAAATGAAATTGATAAAACTCTCAAAATGAGAGACGATCAAATAGCTCAAGAAAGAAAAATGAGAGATCGACAAATTGCTCAAGAAAGAAGAAAAGTAGATCAAGAATTAAATAAAGCTGAAGTTGCAATGAAAAACTCACAGCAAGCAGAAGATAGATTTGTTCAGTCAACACTTAAATTCCAAGAGTTATTATATAAAGTTAAAAAAATAAATGAATCTATTCAACAGTTGACAGTAACAGAGCATGGACTTGAAAAGCTTATTTATGAAATTGAAAATCCAAATAAAGATGAAAAAGAAAAACTTGATAAATTGAGAAATAAAGAAATAGCTTTAAAAAAAATAGAGAAAGAAATTAAAAAAGGAGAATAGAAAAATCTATGGAAACAAAAAATTTAAAAAGTATAGAAATCTTAAATGATTTTTATAAAGTATATAGAGTATCCGGCGAATTGGTTGCTAAATTTTTTAGAGGATTAATTGTTGATGAAATAGAAGAAGTAATTGGTAAATATTCTTTTTGGCTTGCAGGTGGGTGTCTTAGAGAATTTATGGAAAGTAAAAAACTTTCTAGAGATATAGATATTTATTTTTATAGTCAAGACAAGAGAAGAAAACTTATGCATTATTTTTACGAGAATGGTGGTCACTACGAATTCAAAGGGAAAAATTCTATTGTTATGTCTTACAAAGGTTTAACTTTAGATTTAATAAAATTACAATTCGACGATATTCCAGACTATTTGAGAAAAACAGATTTTTTGTGTAATATGATAGCGTTAGAAAATGATTATTTATACTATGTTTGGGGAAATCATACTTACAAACCTGTTACAACATTAATGTCTATTTCTAATAAAAAATTATACTTAAATAAAGAAGCTCTTGCTAGACATGGTGTTGCAAAGATATTAAGAAGAATATTGAAGTTTGTTGCCAAAGGATATATTATTGAAGATGATGAACTTAATCAACTGTTATTATTTATATATAATAGATCAAACGCAGAAAAGAAATTTGCAAAAACTGATAGTGAAGATGGGTTTGAACGATATGAGTTCAATAAATCAAATATAGAAAAAGAAGAATTTGAAAAATATGAATTTAACGAAGATAAGGAAATACCATTCTGATGAAAAATACAACCGAACAAGAAAAATATCAAGATACAATAGAAAAGTATAATGAATTAGTAAAAGCTATTAAAGATTTTTATAATTCTACTAATTTGAAAGATCAAACAGAAGCAAGAAAAATTATTGAAAAACACTTAGAGGCAGAATGAAATCAGATCAACTTCTAACAGAAGAAGGTCAAAAAGAGTTTGTTAAGCAAGTTCTTGAATCTGAAAAAACTAGACTTGATTATGAATCATCTAAAAGTTCATTAGAATTAGAAAAACAAGCTCACGCCGAAACTAGATTGAAACTAGAACAACTGGAAGATTTATTGGCGGCAACACGTACTCCAGACGAAAACATTTTGATTGAAATTATGGAATATAATTCAAACGAAAAAGATAAAGATGGTAATTCACAACTGGAAAGAGGTTGTAGTTTTCAAGGAAGATATATTTCTCATTATAATGATAAAAATTCAAATATTTTAAAAATTTGGGATGAAGCTATTGCCAATTCAAAAGCAAGAGACGAAAAAAGAAAACAAGAAAGCAAAATAAATAGTTGATGATTTTGAAAAAAAGAAAAAGAAGAAAATAAATTAAATTTAATTGAACAAGAATTAAAAAATTATTTTAGTTTGAGAGAAGAACAAAATTTAGAAACTATAAAAAAATTTGAATTGTAAAGATCAACTATAAATTCAAACTATTGGAACATTATTCCTATATTTCCTGAATATGATGAAGATTATGAAGGTGAATTTGATGATGATATAAAGAAAATATCTAAAAAGTATGGAACTTCGCTAGGACTTGCTTATTGGTGTTATGGAAAATGATACAAATTAAAGATGAATTACCACCAAAAAGATTATTAGTTAAAACTGTAGATAAACAAAAATTTTTTAGAATTCTTTTTAGATGCTCTTGTCATAATCCGACTTACGTTGAGTTTAGAGATAGTTGGGGAAATGTAATGAGTACTACTGTTGTAGCTTAGGATTATATAATAGATTTTGACAGGCCCATAGAAACTAAAAAAGTATTAGAAGATTCAGATATTTTCGGTGATGTTGTCGGTGATATTGCTAGTAACATCGGTGAAGTACTTACTAATGTTAGTGAAGTAGCAATAGATATTATTGGAGGTGCTTTCGGAGGAGGAGGCGCAAGTGGAGATTAGTGAAAAAAGTATGTTAAAAATAAAATTAAAAAAATTACATGAAGATGCAAAAATGCCGTTTAAAGCAACGGAAAATTCCGGATGTTTCGATTTGTTCTGTTTAAAAAGCGAACACTATATAAATGAAAATGCTACAGAATATGTGGTATATCATACTGGAATTGCCTTAGAACTATCAAAGGGGTATGATGCTATTATAATTCCAAGGAGTTCTGTAAGAAAGACTGGTATGATGATGGCAAACTCTATAGGTTATATAGATAATGATTATCGTGGAGAAATACAAGTAACTTTTAAAGTCGAGCCACTTATGAAGAATTATGCTAATCCATATCTTAAAGGTGACAGAGTTTGTCAAATTAGATTGATTGAACAATTAGATTGTCAATTTGAAGAAGTAGATGAACTATCTGACACAGAAAGAGGCGAAGATGGATTTGGAAGTACGGGCAAATAAAATTTGGCACGAATCTTGCATGTATATTGTAGAGGTACAATATGAAAAAGAAAAGAGCGGCGAATGAATTTGAAGGCGTAAAGTTAAAAGTATATACAAGAAATGATGAAGCAGAATACTTCATCATAAACACAAAAGATGTTACAGAACAATCGTTCCTAGGTTATTCAGATTTAAAATCAGACTTGAAACAAGGTGATATTATTACAGGAATTCTTGAGTGTGATGAATATAATATTAAAATACGCTACAAAGGTGTGATTGAAAAACTGAAACACAATAAAGACCTTACAGTGTTTGCTGTAAATTTTAAAGAAGATTTAGAAATTCCTGAAATTTTTATAGCAAAAAGTCTGGCAATGGCTATATAATAGAGAAATAAATAAGGAAGTAAAAGAAGATGAAAAGAAGATTAGCTTATGCAAATGTAATGGAACCAGTTCCACAAACAGCAAGAGCAGATAAAAGTCAAGTTTTAAACGATACTGGTGGGTATGTTTTTGAAGTTGATGATATGTCGTTCGTAAAAAGATTTTTAGTTCTAGGAACTGAAGGTGGAACATATTATGTTACCGAGAAAGCTCATACTATGAGGGCAAGTAATAAACTGATTAACATTATAGAGAATAGAGGATTAGAAGTAGTTCAAATGATAGTAGATGTTTCTCACAGAGGACTTGCTATAAAAAACGATGCGGCTTTATTCTTATTAGCTATGTGTACATCTTCTAAAAATGCAGAAGTAAAAAAAGCGGCTTTGGAAGCATTGACTTCTGTAGCTAGAATTCCAACTCATCTTTATCACTTTTTAGAATTTGCTAAACAGTTTAGAGGATGGGGGAGAGCATTTAAAAGAACAGTAGCAAATTGGATGCTTTCAAAAGATGCAGAAAATTTAGCTTTCATCTTTACAAAGTATGCTCAAAGAGATGGATACTCTGCAAAAGATGTTCTTAGATTGGCTAAACCAAAACCAATTACAGAAGATCAAGATATGGTTTTCAAATATATAGCAAAAGGTATATTAGAAAACAACAACGAATCTAAAGCATATCAATATTTGAATGCAGTAGAAACATTGAAAACTTTGGAAAAATCGAAAGACATTGTTGCTTTGACTGAAAAGTTTAAAATACCAATGGAGATTGTTCCAACTGACAAGAGAGATAAACAAGTTTATTCTTCTGTTGTTAAATCAGCAGGTATGACTTGGATATTGAGAAATCTTGCAAACTTGAGTAGACACGATGTAATCAACTCAAATGCTGAAGGTAGAGAAATTGTAAAACTTATTCAATCTAAGTTTACAGATGAAGAACAACTGAGAAAAGCTAGAATTCACCCAATAGCAATCTTAAATGCTTTAGAGACCTATAAAAAAGGTAACAGCAGAGATAATAGATGGACAGTGAATTCTAACATCTTAAATGTTTTGAATAAAGCATTTTATAAGTCTTTTGAGTTCGTTGAACCAATGAATAAAAGAGTTTATTTTGGATTAGATTGTTCTCGTTCCATGTATGGAACATGGTCACTTAAACCTGATGATATATTACAACCTGCAACAATAGGTGCTTGTTTCGCTCTGGCATTCTTGAAAAAAGAATCGGATGTAGTATTCAAAGGTTTTAATGATACTATGCAACCTATCAATGTTCATTCTGAATGTTCTCTAGAAGAAGTAATCAGAACAACACAAAAAGTAAATTGGGGAAGTACAAATTGTGCGTTACCAATGTTAGATGCTATGGAGAATAATATACCGGTTGATTTGTTTGTTATCTTAACAGATAATGATGTCAATACTGGAAGAATTCACCCTTTTGAAGCATTGAAACAGTACAGAAAGAAAATGAATATCAATGCAAAATTAGTTGTAATGGCTACTTCTGCAACTCTATTCACTATCGCTGATCCAAGTGATGCTGGAATGTTGGATATCGTTGGTTTCTCTCCTGATGTTTTTACAGTCATCAAAAATTTTGTTGAATTGTAAAAAATAAAGAAAAATCGAGTGTCTAACGTATATAATATATTGTTAGACACTCGATTCTCAAAATGAAGAACGAACCGAAAGAATAAGTTTATCAACATACATAAACTGAACAAACACTTATTCTAATCCTTGTTCGTTCTTCATTTTGAGAACCGAATGATTAGGATTATCTTTCTAATATAACTCCCTGGTCAACAAACTTGTTCTCAATTTTTAGAAACGGTGAACCCCCGAACTAAGATTATCAGAAAAATAAACTCTTAGATCACAATCTCGTTCATCATTTCTAAAAATTCTCCCTTGACAAAAGTTCTTAAATCATTTATAATAAGAGTATGATTTGCAAGAAATATGACATTTTACAAACAACTAAATATACAACTAGATTAGAAAAACAGTATTAAGAACTATTCTTAATTTTGATGTATTAGATAAAACTAATTTTAATCTAGTAGCAACAGGTGAAAAAACTTTCTACTTTGTTGTAGAGAATAATGAAATAAGACATTTCACTTGGGCCGATACTGTGTATAATTACACAAATTCAAAAAGTGTAAGTTACAAAGCTAATTTATTAACTAAAAGAACTTCAAAAAATGCAGCAGACACAACTTTTGAATTGATGGATAAAGAAATATACGATAATTTAGCTTCTTCTAATATTGAAGAATTCTTGAAACAAGAAAAAGAACTTGACAAAAAACAAGAGTTAGTATATAATTAAAACATGAAACTTGAAAAAGAAATTATAATAGATTATAAACAACTTCAACATTGTGAAGATGTAAAAGAGCTTAGAGAATATGTAGATAGTCTAGGCTTTAGAATGTGGGATATAGATTATTCTATATTCAGAGCTAGTTATTTCTTTTCAGAACTTTTAATTATAGATACTAATTTGATTGCTAGATATTTTAAATATATTGAAAATCTCAAAAATGCTAAAATCGAATATATTGAAAAGTATATTACAATAGAAGAATTTAAGAATATGATAGGTTACAAATCTACTATTGATAAAACTACTAATGTGTAGTATAATAAAAGAGTAGAGGGAAAAGTAATGACAGTAAAAAAATTAATAAAAAAACTAAGCAAACTTCCGCAAGGTGCATCAGTTATCTTTGATGATAAAGATGAATTGCAAGTATCTAGTGTAAGTTATGAAAAAGAATATTGTGATGAATGTAAAATAGATCACGAATTAGTAAGATTAGGAGCATTAAAAAAAATATGAAAATAGAATTATACAAAATAAATAGTAGAAACAAGAAACAACTTTGGATTGGTGAAATCAAAGGTGATTCTTATACGATTACTTTTGGTCAAGAAGATGGAAAGATGCAAGAAAAAACCACTACTGTTACTAAAGGTAAGAATATTGGAAAAGCCAACGAAACTACACCAGCACAACAAGCTCTTGCTGAACTTGAAAGTGCTGCTAGAAAGAAAATTGATACTGGTTATATTAACGAGAAAAATCATGTTTTCACTACAGTAAACGCAAAGCAAGTCAAAAAAGTTGTTGCAGATGTTCCAGCTCCAATGTTGGCAAATCAAGCAAACAAACATACTAAAAAAATTGTTGGAAAGCAAATTTTTATTCAACCTAAACTAGATGGCTGTTTATCAGGAGATACTATTGTTGAATTGAAAAATAATGGAAATAAAACACTAAAAGAAATATTTGATAATGAAATAGAAGATTATATAAAATCTTATGATATTAAAAATAAAAAAATTGTTTATAGTAAAATTTTAAATTCAATGAAGAATTTAAAATTTTCTTCTAAAGATACTAAATGGTATAAAATCACTCTAGAAGATGGTGCAACTATAAAGGCTACAGGAAATCATTTGTTTTTTTTACAATCTATTTTGTGTTTTAGAAGATGTGATGAATTAAAAATTGGTGATAAATTGTTTTTAAATTAATATTTTTATCTTTTATTGACACAATATAAACTAGATGGAGCAATCAATATGAAACCTTTAATAGATAAAAAATTAATAAATAAAATAAACAATTTGCAGTGCGAATGTAATGAAAAATTTAACAATTTTAACAATCTTAAAAGTCACACTTCACACTGTAATATTTATAGAAATAAAATAGAGTCAATTATTACTAAAGAAATAATTCAATATATTGTTAATGAAAAAATACCAACAAAACATGCGGCTGATATTATTTTTAAAGATTATATTTTGATAAAAAACAATACTATAATGTGTAAAGCTAAAAAATATGGAATAAAATTACTCAATAGTACAGAAGCTGCTAAATCAAAATATGCTAGAAATAAATACAAAGAAACTTGTATTAAAAAATATGGAAAAGAAAATGCTTTAAGCTATGGAACTGAATGTTTCTTAAAAAGAAATGATACAGTAAAAAAAAGATATAAAAAAGATAATGTGTTCCAAGTTAAAGAAATTAAAGAAAAAATCAAAACAACTACATTGAAAAATTATGGAACTGATTATTTTTTAAAAACTCCTGGTATTAATAAAAATAATGGAAAAAAATCTAAAATTCATACAATAGTTGAAAAATGGTTGGTTGATGATGGTATTAATAATTTTGAATCTGAGACTAAACTAAAAGAATTGATTAAATTTAATGAATTTAAAAATAAAATTTACAAACCAAGACCAGATATTCTAATAAAAGAATTGAATTTAATAATAGAAATTTATGGAGATAAATGGCACGCAAATCCTAAAATTTATAATGATGAAGATTTAATTTACACTTGGATTGGAGAAGTAAAAGCTAAAACGATAAGAGAAAATAACAAAATAAGAGAAAATCATATAAACGATTGTGGTTATAAGATAATTGTCGTTTGGGGGAGTGATATAAGAAATAACAATTCTACAAAAATTAGACAAAAATTAATAAAGGAAATTGGTAAATGGAAAAAACAATTACAAAAATCGAAGAAATTGAATCAGAAGATAGATACGATTTATCTATAGAAAATACAGAAAATTTTTTTGCAAATAATATATTAGTACACAATTGTAGAGGTATCTATGACAGAAAGACTAAAAAAATCTTTTCTAGAACTATGAAAGAATTAATTGGTATTCCTGAAGTTGTAGAACAAATACATTCAGCAGTTGCAAAACTACCGAAAACTATTAGATTTATTGACGGTGAGATTTGTTCTTCAAAACTTACATTCAATGAAATCTCAAGTATTGTTTCACAAAAATCGGAAGCATCTTCTACAGAAGATCAAGCTAAAATTAAATACTATGTATTTGATTACATGGCAGAAACTCCTTTCACAGAAAGAGAAGAAAATCTTAGAAAACTTATGATTGAAAACGATAGTGTAGAGAGAGTAAAAAGTTTTTATTTTACTCCTGAAACACTTGAAAATTTACCAATTCAAAAGTTTATTGATGAAGGCTATGAAGGTATTATGATTAGAATTCCTGAGTCTACTTATCAAAACAAAAGAAGTCTTGGATTATTCAAACATAAATTATTTGAAGACTTTGAAGCTGAATGTACTGGCTTCAATGCACAAGAAAATGATGATACTAAACTTGGATCAATCATCTTCTATGACAAAGAAAGAGATCAAACTTTTTCTGCAAGACCAGCTCTTACTGATGAAAAGAAGCAAGAAATTTGGGATAATCGTGATGGTTATATCGGGCAAATTGCGACAATCAAATGTCAAGGTTTCTCGGAGTATGATGTACCCCGTTTCCCAGTTATGAAATTTTGGAGAGATGATTGGGATATTTCTTAAATCACTTGTAGCTCATTAAATTTAATGAGCTACTGGAGAAGTAAGAAAGACTCTAAGAAGAGCAAGAGGAACAAAAAATAGGATATACGCATCATTTTAATAGCAATAAAATAAGTAAAAAAGATTGGGTTGGAATTGTTATTCCAGCAGTATCTCATATTACCTTAAAGTATATGGAAATTTTAAATTTTCAATCTACTGATGATAATCAAACTATTCATATAAATGGAATAGGTGATAACAGTCATGAAACATTTGTTATCAATAGACTTGGAAATAAAGATTTTTGTAAAACTGCTAAAAAACCTTATGATATAGTAGTTAGTTTTTTACTTGCAATTTTCTCTATGAAAATAAAGCATTTTGCAGTTAGTTCTGATGGCTTTAATAGAAATCAATTCAGAGCAGATGAAGAATGGATACAAGCAATTAAAGAAGTAAATATTTATTTAGATGCGTCTTATGATGCGGATGAATTTATTCAGAATTTTTTAAGCAAAAGATAAATATAATATTATGGAACGAAAAAAAGATGTTTTTGATTTAATGATTAAAAAAACTATTGACTCTATGGTAGATAATATGTTAGAATCAATAGTAAGATTCTTTACTACTCCGAAACCTTCAAAGAAAATTGAAAGTTTGGAAGAAGTAAAAAATTTACTTTAAAATATGGGGTCGAATTGGCAATCGACTACTATCGAGCATTTAAGAAGTGCAGGCAAGGGAAATAACCTTTAAAAGTTAAAACAGATTAAACGCTAATAACGAAATCGCAAAAGCTGAGCTACAAGTAGCATAAGCCGAGTTGGAGTAGATGAAAGTAGTATCTCCAATTCGTCAAATTACCACTTCTCAAAAAAAACTTGAGAGTAGATAAAAGTTTAACTCTATATACTGTAAGAGTTTTTAAATTTAACTTACGGAAGAATCTGAAATTTAACGGTGATTGCTGAACCGGACTTTAGATAGGCAATCGTGACGTACCACAAAGAGAAAGCTAAGCCTGTAAATGACTTTTTTTAGACTGATAGTAAGACCCGGTTTCGATACCGGCGACTCCACCATCATTATAAATATTTAAAAGCTAGAATAAAATTCTAGCTTTTTTTATTTTAAACTGATATAATAATGTATGCTTATAAATGCTTTGATACACGAACAAAATGTTATACACAAAAAAGAATTCTTTAACCAACCAATAGAACCAGAAAGTTCTACATACAAAATTAATGATTATGTAGCACTGATTAAACTAAAAAATACTTATATTTTGAGAATTGCCGAAGAACCAGGTAGAGCTGTAACAAACCATCTAGAAATATTATTAGAAGACGATAAGGGAATAAGAGAAGAACTTCTTGAAGCCCTCAGGCAAACCATAGTTGGTCTTGAAAAAGTTCACTACTTGATGTCTAAGGAAAGAATATGAATATAACTCAGGCCCAAGACTTATTACAAAAATGTAACGAAGATTTTGATCGTTTTTTGGAACTTTTGGAAACTACAGAATGGACAGATGAAAGAGAACAAAGTTATACAGCATTGATAGAGAGAGTTGATACTTTGGAATCTGAAAATAAAGAGTTAGAATCGAGACTAGAAGAGAGAAGAACCTTACAAAAGACTATATTAAATATGGAAAAAGGCATAGAAGAACTAGAGTTGAAGTATAAAATAAAAATAGATTTGTTAAAAAGAAATATAAAAAAAAAAAAAAAACTT
>Ga0210043_1002302_pt1 | contig 12984 bp, 9 predicted proteins | sample CryGeymet201501t_FD_183990 | JGI IMG/M metagenome (GOLD analysis project Ga0210043, IMG submission 183990) | Groundwater microbial communities from Crystal Geyser aquifers in Utah, USA - Crystal Geyser metaG 2015-01t (SPAdes) (version 2) | ecosystem: Environmental > Aquatic > Deep subsurface >... | reverse complement strand
TACTATCATCAGGTAAATTTACATCTTCAGCTTTTCTATTCTTTAAGATTTGCTCTAAAGACACTACTTCGAGCTCAAGCGAGGCTGAGTTAATGGTGTTAAATTCTTGATAAAGAGAGTAGCTATCGAGATTTTGTTGACTTAAAGTTTCAACATTCTTCCAACCACTGCTGGCTTTGATGGAACCAGGAAAAACATTAACTACATTAATGTCGTACTGATCATCACTGGTTTGTGCATAAGTAAGTAAGCCAATGGTAATTGGTAATAATAAGAACAAAAATACAAACCTAGCTCGCAGGGAACTGAAAGTCAAAACCTTGCTGAGGGATAAGCATTTTAATAAACTAGGAAAAACCCACGTGAGTAATTTTATCGCTTTAAATATGTCTATATTTGATTTTTCAACTCTTGAGTTATGAGGTAAAAATCTCATTCAGCAACAAGTCACCCTATCCTTAAAAATTAGAAAAGGGCTTAAGTATAAGTATAGCGCGCCAACCCTTAAAGTTGGCGCGCTAACTGTGGAGTATTCAGTCTTTTATATGATTATAGTAATTCAAAATCTACTTCAAAATTTTCTTAACATCATTAATTTCTTTTCCAATTAAAGTTTCAGAAACTTCAAGAGCGTTATTGAGTCCTTCCACCGCCTCCCTTTCCTTTTTAGACAGTCGAGGGCGCTTAGTTATGAGGTTGATTTGGTCATAAATTTCGTCACGCAGGGCTGAGAAGATTTTTTCCATTTGATCCTGAATCTCACGAGTCTCTTTACTTAATTTTTCTTCTCGTTTAGCGTTCTGTCGTTTTTCGTAGATATGATAAACAAACTGTAGAATATTAAGCAAGATCAGAAGGAAAATAAAGATATTGCCGGGAGTCAAAAATGACCAGAAAGATTTTTCTTCATCCGTCTCGCTCGGTGGTAGCCAACCAGCTGTAATCAATACCGGCGTTGAAGCTTCGTACTTATTGCCCGCCTTATCAAAAGCGGTTACCTTTACAGTGTAAGTACCATCTTCGAGTTCACCGAGTAGGTAACCGAGGGCTGCCTCCTCTGGTGTCACCAAGACCGGCTCGCCACCGGCAATTATCATTTCATAATGATCAATACCTGAGGTTTTATCATCAGCCCTGAAAGTTAAGAGTGGGAAGGCAGTCTTAGCATTACCAGTTTGAACTTTGATATCAAACGGCAAAGGTGCCTCAGTATCCACCATTATTTTACGATTAAGGACTGCCCCCCAACCAACTTGGTTTTTAAATCTAATACTCAAGTATTGAACACCATCATGAATATCTTCGGCTGTTAGTAGTATTTCTTCAACTGGTGGTTCATAGACAGTCTCCGGAACATGCTCACTAGAAGTAGATATCTCCACCGCTACTTCATCTATATCAAACGGTAGTTCCCAAGCGAAAAGAGCGGTATTGGTAGCGTACCAAGTATCCGGGTCAATGAAAGTTTGGGAACCAATCACTGGCGCCCGCGGTGCTTCACCAAAGGCAATGGTAGCATCGGTTGGTTCGTTATCACCGGTCGGAGTCTGCGTTGGGGTTTCGGTTGGTGTCTCAGGTTGTGGCTGCGGGGTGGTCGCTGCTGCAATTGTGTAATTAGCAGTGACAGCGGACTCTAAGACATCCGTACCCCGGCCGTCCGCCGCTAAGGCTGAAGCCGTATCAAATTTTACTTGGGCCGTACCTTCAGTAACTGCTCTGAAAGTAACTACCGCTAAGTTAGACCGAGATGAAAATGGTGACGGACTACCTCCGCCGAATTCGATGGTGCCCGCACTGTTTGAAAAAGTCGGCTCAGTTGTCCAGAGTGAAAAAACGGAACCTGTTTTAGACACACTAACTACAGAAAGAATAGCCGAATTAAAAGAAATTTTTGCTTCGACCGCATTGATACTAGCGCCTTTAGGGTCAGCCTGAATGGTGGCGGTAAAAGTTTGTCCGGCATTGTAGGAGCCGGTCGAGGGATTGAAAAGAACATCAGCGGCGAAGGCGGACTGTTGTAAGCCAAACATCAAAAAAGCCAATAAAAAAAACTTCACTAAAAGTTTTAATATTATTTGCAAATAAATTTGTCTCTCAAGGTTCATAAAGATCTATTTCTTGGTCGGCTTGGCCTGTTTGATTTTGAGTTGCACTTTGGCCTTTTCCTCCGGTTCAAGTAGTGGCAAAATCAAAATTAAAACCCCGTTTTTTATTTTTGCCTCAGCGTGAGTTATGTCTACACTCTCAGGTAAAATAATTCGTCGGTAAAAATCCCCCCAAATACACTCCTCTGTAAAAAATGCGCCATCAACCTTTTTGCGTGGAAAGGCAATGTATTCTGGGCGTAATCGCTTACCTTCGATTAAAACTATGTCCGCGTCCCCTTCGATAGATACATGTATATCGGAGAGATCAGCCCCTGAGGCTTGCGCATACACCACAATCAGATTATCTGATTGAAATACATCTACATCGAGTTGGACGATTTTATCAAGTGCAGTCTCTTCCTCGCTGGATTGCAGTCGTTGATTAGCGCGAACACCCCGCCCTTTGAGTCGCTGTAAAAAGGACATATGACTATATTCTACTTTAATTTTTGTAAAAACTTAGTACTTTTATTAACAAACTGTGAGTAGTGAGAAGGGTTTATAGAGAAGACAAAGTAGCAAATCAACATCACGATTCCTCGCTCTCGCTCGGAGTGGATAATCTGTATTCTTGAAATATTGTTTAAGTGAATATTTGAACTCGTCCCACCTTTGCCTTAAAACAGTTTCCCAAACTGTTTTAACTACATCGAGCACTCCGTCCACGGCATATTAGAAGCCGTTTCCGGAGGACCTAAGAATATAGTCGCTTCGCTCGTTATTCTTAGGTCTCAGATCGTGATTTCTGTCTTCTTATTGTTTTCAGTGAGTGTTTGACTTCGCTGATTCCTTACAGGAACTGTACAGGTTGTCGATATTTTGTTGAACAAAATATTGGGCAACCTCGTTAAAAGGCCTCCCAGTTTCTACACCAATAGTGTACCAAAGAGCACAATACTCATGAGTTTACATGATGTCCACCTATCGCTAGTTCGGCATCAAGCCTCACACCGCAATTCCCGACTCTCGTCGGGATCGGATAATCTTTGCCGCCAGGCAAAGATTATCCTGTCCATTGGAAGAGAAGAATAGAGAAGTCGGTCAATGAAGTATTGCCGTCGCGGTTGATGTCGGCTGGTGGATTGGAATCTCCACCATTAGTTCCCCACCAGAAAAGCAAGATTGAGAAATCGATTAAGTTTACTTTCCCATCACGATTCAGGTCGGCATTAAGTACCGACGCCGCTTCTCCAACTCCATAAAAAGTATAATCAGAAAATCCAGTTGATACTCCGCCGGTTTGAGTGGCTCTGGCTCTAATTTTATAGGTACCATTTATAAAACCAGCCGTGTCTATGCTTAGCGTCCACTTTCCATCACTACCAGATGAGGCAGTGAAAGATTTTTTAGAAGCGGAAGTTTTATCATGTTCATTTTCAATTGTGATAGTGGCGTTGGGTATTGAATAGCCCGATACGGTAAGAGTTTGTCCGGGGTTTACCGGATCAGGGTTAACCGAGATAGACGGCATGATATTTATATTGGAGAGAGTCGAGGTCTTACCACCAATAACGGTAAAAGTGGTGGTGAAGGTTGAAGAACGGACGTTGTTACCATCGAGCGCATAAATACCAAAACTATAAACACCTCGAGCAATAGCATCGAGCGTAACAGCGAATTTACCATCACTGCCGGCGATACCGGTTTCAGCCGCCGTACCATCGACCAGCACTACTACCTTTTTCCCAGGGAAAGCGTAACCATTAATAATCACTTTTGCGTCACCACTCGGGTAGGCATCATCGGTGGTTTCAAACCCTCCACCACCTTCGTCTCCCGAATCACCGCCAGCTCCGCCTCCGCCTCCGCCGCCTGAGCCGCCACTGCCGCTGCTGCCGGTATTGCCACCGCTACTACCGGAACCAGAACCCGAACTACCACTACCAGAGCCTGAGCCATCATTGTTTCCTTGAGTAGAACTACCGGTAGTGCCTGGATTACCAGTTGGCGGTTCATCGATAGAAAAAGAAATCAAATAATCATCAGTGTTGAAGTTGCCCTCATCGTCAATACACCGCACAAAATAATTATAAGTAGTGCTAGTGGCTACCGCTGTTTCAAAACTATGAATAACCGAACCACTAACCGTAAAAACTCCACTCATGGAAGCATAAGGAGTACCCGAAGCAGTGTCATAGCGACAGGTAGCAAACTCATCAGTGTTTAAAGACACAATCACGTTGAGAGTCGTTCCCGAAAGTATACCGGAAGGAGCACCATTAAAACGGACAGGTGGAATAGACTCTGTCGTGTCAACTGGCCCGACTGAAATCTGATCAACAATTGCCACCCAACCGCGCACACTAACATCACTCGAACCACCTTTTTCAATAAAGATTGGATGAGAAGTGGTAGCGGAGGGATTGATAGGGCTGGCATCGGTGGTGGTTGAGTTGGCTGTATGATTACCAACCAACATGCGGACATAAGAATTGGCTGGTATACCGGTGGTGCTATTGAGAGTTATCGATACATTTCCCGAGGTACCGGTGGTAATAGACACGCCGTCAGTAGAAGTGCTGGTAGTGGTACCGGTAATGCGCTGCGTGTAGCCAGAACCACTATCAACAAACAACTCGACTTGATTAATACCAAAATCAATCGCTGGAATAGTAAAAGCACCTGGATCCGGCCTAAAGCGAATATAATCGCCCGGTTGGATAGCAGTAGTAGTTTTAAATTGAATGGTGTGGGTAGAAGTAGCGGCGGGAACGGAGGTACCTAAAGTATCTTTGTATTCAATAATATTTGCAAAAGAGTGGTGAGTGGAGACAGAAAAAAATAACAGCCCAAAAAGCCCTAAAAAAACTGCTCCTATTATATACTCCAAAAAACTGCGAACCACTTCGTTCATAGTTATATTATGACATGTAGGAAACTGCCTGAAGTTTCACCACGGTGATATCTTTAAATAGATTTAATCTAAATTACTTAGTTTCCCGTACCAAATCATAAAATTTTGGCATAAATAATTCTATTTTCTCCTCATCGTACTTAGGTATGCTTCGGAAAAATAAAATTATTTCTATTTAAAATTTTATGATTTGGTACGGGAATGAGACTTCAAACAATTTCTAAGAATCTAGCTTTTTTACGATGTTCACTTAACACAACGAAAGCCAATAGCCGAACCCGAGAAATTTAATTCGATATCAGCATGGATACTATAGATCCCCGCGTCATCGCCACTACCATAAAATCCACCGCGCATCATAGCCATAACGCCCTCCTTCTGTGACCAAAAATAATCATTATGAAAGTTAGCCTGAGAATCCGCGGATGTTTCGATAGCCACCCCAGCACTGTCAGCGTTCAATACGTAACCAGTATCTGGTAGAGTGCGATTATTATATATACCCGCTACCACATCACCCGCTACCCATTCCCAAACATTACCCACCATGTTAACGACTCCCGCCGAAGATTTACACTCCGATGATTTGTCGGAAGCAATTATAGAATTGCTAGCGATTGAGCATTTTGATTCATTCACTCCTAAAGAAGCTTGGTACCACTGTGAATGATTAGGCAGTCGCTTCCCCGCTTTAGCACAAAGTTCTACCGCTTGGTGATAAGTGACATTGCTCCACGGTACCGCCCCATCAATACTTTCCGGGACACAACTGGCAGCCAGTATATTTTCAGCGCTTTGGGAAAAGTGACTTGGATTTTTTACCGGACAACTAGACCCAACCGCTACTTCATAAGTATCTATACAGTAGTCTTCAACACCATTTTCTATAAAACTCATTCCGGCAGGACAACCGCCCTCGGTGGCCCGGTCGGCCAACAGCCCAAGAGCCGACTGAGAGCCAGTTAAATACTGAGAAGCATCAATACCAAAACTAGTTAGCACTATAATACCAACTGTCACCAACAAAAAGCGGACGCCGTTTTTAAACCACCTCATGAATTTTATTGTAACACTCGGATAAACAAACTAGCTGTTGATATAAAATATTTATCCAGAGTTTGCTGAAATATTTGCCGAAATATCAGAAGCGACCTAACCAATTACACGACTGGATAGTAGTTTTATACTTGTGCTCATCGAGCTTTTTTCTTGGAAAAGCTCTAAGGAGCGACCTATAATCATAGTCGCTTGTGCTCGTTGATTATACGCCCTTTACACACCGAAACCCTAAACCATTAGTCCGCAAATCAAAAGGCACGGCTAGATTTTGGGTGAAAATACCTGAGTCATCTTTACCGCCATAAAAGCCGCCGCGAATCATTCCGTAAACGCCACTTTTATTAGTCCAAGCGTAGTCATTCCCAAAGGCTGCCTGTGGGTTAGCGTCGGTTTCGAGCACCACCCCATTATTATCAACCAACTTTACATACCCCGCCTCCGGTAAATCCCGATCACCATACCGACCATCAACTACTGATCCATCCACCCATTCCCAAACATTACCCACCAAGTCATACAGGCCAGCCTCAGTTTTACAGTCAGCTGAGCCAGTATTTTTAGGCTGATTTTCGCTGATTACACACGAGTCTTGATTATTTAAAGCTAAACTAAATTTATACCACTCTGAAGCTGTCGGTAGACGCTTACCCACTCGCGCACAGAGTTGTTGTGCTTCGGTTAAGGACACAAAGCGCCACGGCATAACCTCTGCCTTGCTCACCGGTACACAACTTTTTTCTAACAGATTGTTGGTGGTCGCTTGGGCATTATCAATATTTTTTTGGGAACAAGCATCACCAACACTAGCTTCAAAATTATCTACACACAAACTACCACCAGCAAGTTGGATAAGCGTCGCCCCAGATCCACACACGCTAACTGTTTCTGACAACGATCCACTTAAAGAACTCTCCAGACCGCGCACAATATCACTAGCCTGAATCGCTAAAGTCGACAGCACCAAAGCGCCAATACCAATGGCTGCTCCTTTAACTATTTTGCGCATAGTCTTTGGTGTATTTAAACTGATTTTTATTGGCTCGCACAAAGTCCAAAGCGTAGTTAAGAACTATCAAAGTCAGCAATATGAAAAGAATAACACTTAAAACGAAAGTAGAAGTATCGCTGCTTTGGCTGCCAAGCGGATTGTTATCCAATTTAATCTCGCGCTCTTTTATTTCCTGCTCGCGAGTTATCAATTCTTGCTCTTTTTTGGTAAGTTCGGCTGTCATCAAACTAAGTTCAGTGGCCTCAACTCCCGCCGACACACCAACCACATTTCCTAAATACAATTGAGTATTATTTGATAACTCTTTCGTAACCGGCAAAACAAAACCACTATCAAAAAGTAAAACCAAAGCTAAAGATGCAGTGGCTACACGCAAAAGACTGTGATAAAGAGAATGCTGCATATCACTTATATGATAACAGGTTAAGCAAAGAGTATCAGCAACAGGATGAGGAATAACGCCGTCACTGTCAGTAAGACAATCGAGACCAACATCAACATTGATATCTGTTTACTTTTACGTTGTCGGCGGACCAGCGGACGGCGTGTGCCGGATACCTGCTGCACCGCTCTACGGACGTACAAACGAACAGCGAAATAACTGATAAGCAGTAGTACGATCAGAATAATCAGAGCCGGACCGATAATATTCATCGGCAATATCCAGAAGGAGACCGCGGCATCAATTGTCCGATTACCACCCTCCGCTTCATACACTAAAGCCAAAACTGCCTGATAGCGACCAAAACCAGGATTTTCATCAGACCAACTCTCTGTGAAATCTCGAATGGTTCCGGGGAAAACCCCGCCGGCTGTTTCATTAAAGGTATCAGTGTGCACCCGGCGACCAAACATATTGTAGACCTCAAGTGGTCCATAAGGCCTCACTAAAACTGTGCCGGTATTTTGAATCCGCACATTAAAGTCCACCGCCGTGCTACCGTGGATAATTTTTTCGGTAGAAAATTCACGAATCTGAGCACTGATTGTGGCATCACCAGAAATTTTAATACTGACGATGCTGGCTACATCGTAGCCGACACTAGCCCCGATTTCTCGAAACTTCGGTGGTTCTACCGAAACAAACACACCGCCAAAGTGGCTGCCGGGCGTAGCGTTATTCGGCACCTTGATAGTGAACTGCAGACTCTGTTTGCCACCAGCGGGGATAGTGATACTTTCACTCGGTAAGTCCAGCCAGGTGCTGAGTTCAAAGCCAGTCAGCTCTTGCCCTTCACGCGCAAACTCCGGAGCGTTACCATCCCGCACCCCGACAATGTCTCTGGCAAAAATATAGTATGTCTGTTCCTGATCACTGAGGTTGGTAACTTCCATCTCCTCATTAAGTACATCGCCAGGGTCAGCCGCTGCTTCGATTGTTGCGCGATTGATACTAACCCCCGCCGATTGTTGAGCATAGCCTTCGCTCGGTGTCAGCAATATAAAAAAAAGGACAACTAAAAATGCTCTAAAAAAGTTCATAAATACGTCCTGCTATTTTAGCATTAAAGATTTCGGATTCTAACTATTAGCTGTATATAAGCGCAAATAAATGACCAGAGAAACAAAAAGACCCCCTGACGAGGGTCTTTTTGTTTACTGTTTTGCTAAGTCAGATTAGAAGGTCGGGGTAGCAATATAAGTAAGAGTTGTGTTGTAGTCGTTACCAGCTTCCTGAAGTGGAGTGATCTGGATTTGGTAACCGATAGTAGTAGAACCAATATCGTTAGTTACACCATCAGATGAGCTAGCGTGAGTAAAGATAATTCTTGGTGTAGTACTGGCGGCAACCCACCTATCATTTGTACCAGAATAATCATCATCATCTGAGGTAAGACCCCAGTGGCCCCACGTATTATCTTGTGCGATGTTGTCACCCGGCGCAGTCCAAGCAGCTGGAGTATCAAGATAAGTTCCATCAGTGAAACTGTCGATAATGGCTCCAGTTGAAGATTGTAAGTCCTGACTTTGTTCAACTGTTACCACGAAGCCATTGGCGGCGTTGGTAGTGACATTTAGCTGATGAGCCAAAGTTTTTGATGTATCAGCTGCGAGAACCCCAAATGGCAAGGTCGCAGAGTTTGTCGTTGCATCTGTAGTGGTAGCTACTCCAGGGATGGTAAATCCAGCCGGAGTACCGTTAACTACGAAGTCAAAGGTAGTTTGCACTTCGGCTGTAACCAAGACTTGGTCAAGGATAGCTACTCTAGTCTGACCTGAATCTTGTGACGTACCCCCTGTGGAGTTAATGTCAATTGTGTAAGAGGTGGTAGTGGCAGCTGGATTTGTAATTTGGTTAGCCCCCGTACCAGAGGTAACTGCATGTGTCCCAACTCTAATTGTAATTTCTGTTCCCGAGGCAACACCTCCGTCAGTTGGCGTGGTAAAGGTAATTGTTGGATCAGAAATGGCCACTCCCCATGTAGCAGCACCAGCTGCTGCTGCGGTTGATGAAGATGACCCTCCGACAAGTATGTCAACGTCATCTTCAATGATGGATGCGATGTTTCCAAAAGAAGCATCAAAATCAAGTGTGAAGGTTTGACCAGTTGTCATACCGTTAGGCATGGTGAAGACAATGGTATGGTTTGAGACAGTACTTGGTGCAGAGTCTGACAGCGTGTCACTGAAAGTAGTGATGTTGGCCGCTTGAGCCTGCTTACCAATGAACTGAGCTCCAACCATCCACAGCAATAAAGCAGTGGCCAAAAGCATCGCGATTGCTTTGTAGCCGGCCTCGTTGCGAAATGAATAAGAAACGAACATGTTCTTTTTGTATTTAATTACTAAATAACTTCTCTACACTGTACCTCGCGGTCAGCTGTATTGATGATCTGGCGTTGTGGAGATGTAGCTTACTTAACTTTAATAAAACGTCAGCCGCTTTATGTAAGTTCACTACCGCCGGATCATCTTCTACCTTTAATTATACTGGATTTATATAGGACCTGTCCGTTATGACTGTTGATAACGGACGACTTATATTTATTATTTTTAGCCGCCTATTCTATACAGCCAGCCATACTCCAAGTTAAAATATAAAATTTTTTTAAAATGTACATTAGAAACTGTCTAAAGTCTCGATGCAAAATATACTTAAAAACTGGCTCGTCTGCTAAAATCTACTGGTGGAGGCTGCAAAACCTTCTTAACAGAAGCTGTCCACTTGGTGGACATTTGGTTGGTTTAGGTATTCACCTCACCAAATATCTCACCAAGTTTTGCGACAGTCTCCCAGACTGTCTCACACTTCGTCCTCAACATATCCCGATATGCCTCGGACTCCAGCTTGTTTTTCGCCCGAAATTTGTAGATTTTATTCAGACGCGAGACTTTAGGACAATTTCTTAAAAAATGTCTGTTAATATTTCAAATTTGGTGTCTGACCTTTAGTTGGCCTTTACTCTGGGGATATCGCTCCAGCGGGTAGTTTTGTGCCCCGAGCTCCAGGCATTTTTGGTGAGCGCTTTTTGCTTGCCGTGACCAAAAAAAGTTACACCTTCCGAACCAAATTTTTTGTTAATAGTGTCGATTACTGACATCAATCCGCCGTCTAAAACCGTACCGAAGAGTGAGCCAGTGGCCGCCGATTTGTCAGTGATATCCGAGATAATTACGCCGGCTTTTTTGTAGGGAATACCTCGACAGTGCCTGCTTCGCAAGCACCGCATCGCTTCCGCTAAAAATACCCGAGTATCATCGGTTGGCTCACTAAGCGTAATATCTTCATATATTCCCTGCATAGCAAAGTCACTAAACCGTGATGGCCGCACCAAAACTTTAAAAGCCCGCGCCACGCCGCCCATGTCTCGTAGTTCTTTGGTAGCATGCTCGACGTGATGAGCTAAGGCTTTTTCCAAAGCCGACAAATCATCCGTGGCTTCACCAAACGAGCGAGTGCTCATGATGCTGTGTTGCAAAGAGACTTTAGACCGAAGTGGTTCGGCTGGCTTACCTAAAAGCTCACTACGAAGTCTCGTACCAATCACCCCAAACACAGTGGCTATCTGATTAGAATCAGCCTGCATCAAATCCGCTGGCGTACTGATGCCTTTATCCACAAACCGACGGCTCATTTGCCCACCCACTCCCCACAAGGTGCCGATAGGTACTTCGCCAGCTTCTTTTTGCCATACTTCGTCACTCAGAATAAAAACTCCCGAACCTTTCTTGGCCTTATGATTAGCAAACTTGGCCAAAGTCTTGGTTTTGGCTACACCGATGGAGACCGGTACGCCGACTTTCCTTTCAACCGTTTCTTTGAGACGGCGAATTTGGGCTTCGCCCAAATCCGCCTCACTCACACTAAAAAATGCCTCATCCACCGAATACTGCTGCATATCAGCCACTTCTTCCCGTAAAACCCGCATCACCCGGGCGGAGATATCTCGATACAGCGTAAAATTAGACGAAAACACCACCACCCCCGCCGCTTCAAACTCCCTTTTTACTTTAAAGTGCGGCACTCCCATGGGAATCCCCATATCCTTTACCTCCTGACTACGTGCTACCACGCAACCGTCATTACTAGAAAGAACCACCACCGGCTTCTTAGTCAAATCCGGCCGAAAAAGCCGCTCACACGACACAAAAAAGTTATTACAATCCAAAAGCCCAACCCATTTCATTTTTCAATTCTACCACTCCCAGTATTTTGTTTGAATTCCTACCGCTGGAACAAAAATGACCCTATAAGGGTCATTTTTGTTCCATTAAATTTTTAGTAATTAATCTAAAACAAATCCCAAATATCTTCGTCCTCCTCCCCATCAAATTTAAAGAAAGCCGAGCCTTTTAAGTCATACTTCTCTATCAGATTAAGTTTATCCTTAGCGGCTTTTGCGTCTCCCCAGGTCAGCATTCGCACCGGAATCTCAACTTTAGCTAAAGTAGCCACCAAAAGCGCCTTAGCCGCTGCTTCATAGCCTTTGGGTGTACCTTCGGGAGTTGGCAGGACGTTAAAGATTTTCCACACTGAATCCTCGGGGAAATAAGTAATGATAGCCTCGCCACCAGCGGTGCGCCCGATTGGGACATTGTATATCTTTGATAATTCAATGGCTCGTGAATGATCGACTGAAGCCACTCTGGTGTAATCACGGTACCATTCTGAGGCCACCGTCACATCATAGGCCCGACCGTAGGTCGGAATACCGAGCATTATTTTATCGGCATCAATATCCTCTAGTGCAAAATCCACTACGTGTTCAACCCAGTCAATATCCGCTACCGGGTTATACGGCAAGCCTTTACGCTTGTCGTTGTAGAACAAATCGGCGCGCTGTTGGTCATAAGCCATTATTTCTACCCAATCGCAGTATTTATTGATAGCCTCGTAGTCATTGGCATATTTTATTTCAGCTGGCATCTGGTCCGGCCGCCAACGATGATCGGGTTCCATTCGAGCTTCGAGTGTGCAAGTAAGCTCGTCACGACCCAGCTTCTTTTTAAGTTCTTTCAAGAAAAGTGAGTAGTAATCTTTGGTTTCTGACCATTTTTCTTCAAAATCGATATTGATGCCGTCAAAATCATTATCATCAACTAAATCATCAATATCATTGATGAGTTTTTTTCGCTGTTTACTATCAGACAAAACGGCGTGGATAGCTTCGCCATTAAACCAAGCGATGGTCGGGATAATTTCTACTCTTTCGTCTTCCGCTTCTTCCAGCAGATCCTCCCAAACTCCTTTTTCGATATCTACTTTAGCCTTAATATTGCCGCCACCTTCTATTTCATAAATAAACGGATAAATAATATCAATGTCTTTTAGGTTATCAATTACTTTTTCTACGCCGTCCTCTTCAGTCCACCACGGCACCCAGCCAGACACCTCTGGACCAGCGGCTTTAACTCCCAGTGGAAATAGTATCCACAGCAAAAATCCGATCAGCAAAACCATAATAGCAATATCG
>Ga0210043_1002301_pt1 | contig 12988 bp, 16 predicted proteins | sample CryGeymet201501t_FD_183990 | JGI IMG/M metagenome (GOLD analysis project Ga0210043, IMG submission 183990) | Groundwater microbial communities from Crystal Geyser aquifers in Utah, USA - Crystal Geyser metaG 2015-01t (SPAdes) (version 2) | ecosystem: Environmental > Aquatic > Deep subsurface >... | reverse complement strand
GGGGTAAAAATAGAAATGGAAGTAACCGTTTTCGCTGCAAATTTTGTAGAGTTAGTAAAACCAGGAAACGCAGTGATTTAAGTCAAAAATATCAGCTTGGTTTGTTTCAAAATTGGTTGCTCGGAAATTTTTCCATGAATCCATCCATTGACCATTTGAATAAACCAAATAGTGACCTGCTGGGTATCTGAGCGATCTTTTAATAAATACAATTACGCCATTTTTGTAAATTTTACTTTTTAGTCTTGGTTTCAAGTATTTAAAGACATAATGATGTTTTAAATTAGATAGTGCTTTCATTAATTCCTTACAAGTGAATCCTACATTCTGTGCTTTATTGTTTCCAAGAATATTTATTATTTCTGTGTAGCTTTGCCCGACAATAAATGCTACGCATGCTGCTCCACAACCGAATGAATGTTTTTGAGTTTGAATAATATGTTTCACACAAACAGTATAGAATTTATATTTTTATTAACAACTGTAGAGGTAATAAGCAAGTTTATGAAATAAAACATAACAGTTTAGTTCTTACAGATTAGAATTTTAGTATTAGTTACTCAATACACTTATTCCTTGATATAATTCCCTCATATGTCTTTATCTATCGGAATCGTTGGTCTACCTAATGTCGGTAAATCTACTTTATTTAACGCCCTACTTAAACAACAAGCAGCTTTAGCTGCTAATTATCCTTTTGCCACTATTGAGCCTAATGTGGGGATTGTTCCGGTTCCTGATTATAGATTAGATAAATTACAGGAGCTTGTTGGTACTAATGTCAGAAAACCTGCCACTGTAGAGTTTGTTGATATTGCAGGTCTTGTTAAAGGTGCATCTAGTGGGGAAGGATTGGGAAATAAATTCTTGGCGAACATCCGTGAAGCTAGTGCAATCGTTCATGTTTTACGTGCTTTTGAAGATGAAGAAATAATTAGAGAAGGCTCAAAAAATCCTGTTGAAGACCTAGATGTTATCCGTACAGAATTACAACTTGCTGATTTAACAACTTTAGAAAAGCAACGACAACCAAAAGGGAAAATTGAAAAGGAAGAAGCTTTGCGTTGGGAAATTGTGCAGTTATTCAAAGAGAGATTAGACAGGGGAGAGAACATCCGTAATTCAGGAGTAGCAGATCTTAGTGAAGATGAGCAAAGAATCACTCAGGACTTAGGACTACTGACTGCCAAAAGAGAACTGTTTGTTTTGAATGTTTCAGAAGAAACATTATTAGGTAGTTCTATCGGGGAATTAACTAAGAAATTTAGTGATCAGTTAGCTGTTCCAATCCAGAGTGTGATTGTGATGTGTAATAAGATTGAAAGTGAGCTATCTAGCCTTGGAGACGAAGATGCTGCTTTATATCTAGGAGAGTTAGGCTTGGAAAAAAGTGGCTTATCTCGATTGATCAAATCCGCTTATGATGTCCTTGGTTTACAAAGCTATCTTACGGCTGGTGAAATTGAAGTGAGAGCTTGGACTGTGAAAAAAGGAGCAACTGCTCCAGAGGCAGCGGGAGTAATTCATACTGATTTTGAGAAGAAGTTTATTAAAGCAAAAGTGACTAGCTATGAAGACTTTGTGGCAGAGGGAGGTTGGAAAGGTGTTAAAGAAAATGGTAAGTTGAGGTTAGAAGGTAGGGATTATGTAATGCAAGAGGGTGATATTGTTGAGTTTATGATTGGTAGTTAGGGATAAAATAGACACATTCTTTTCTTAACTATTTATTTTTTTGTGATATAATCCATATCTAATATAAATTAAACTTGCTCGTTCAAGCAATTGCTTGAAAACCAAAGCTTAAGGGCAAGTAATAAAGGAATAAGCACCTATGATGAAACTCATCGCGGATAAAACCGTTAAAAAGTACGAGTTTACCTATTTGCTTCCAGAATTTTATACCAGCGCAGAAGTTGCCAAGGTAGTTTCTGAAATCGAAGATTTAATCAAGAAGCACGAAGGTAAAATTGTTTCCACCCAAGACTGGGGAAAGAAGTCTTTATCTTATAAAATTAAGAAGCACGGTAAAAGTCACGCAGAAGCACTTTATACTCATATGATTCTTGAATTTGAATCAAAGAGTGTTCCAAAGTTTGAGAGAGATGTTTATCTTAATGAAAGAATCTTAAGACATCTTTTAGTAGTTGAAGAAAAAGAATCCATAGCCATGAAGAAAGAGGAGAAATAAGCGGTAAGCTTATTGTAAGAATTGTGGTTTAATATGGGCACAGTTATAAATAGAGCCTTATGATAAAGGCTAATGCCCATTAAAAAAGGGCACGAAAGGAAAATATGTCATCAAGATCCCTCAACAGGGTTACATTGATCGGTAACTTAACCAGAGATCCTAATCTAAGATACACACCTAGTGGTGCATCAGTCTGTTCTTTTGGATTAGCAACTAACAGAAGCTGGACTCCAGCTGATGGTGGTGAAAAACAAGAAAAAGCTGAATTCCATAACATTGTATCTTGGGGTAAATTAGCTGATATCTGTGGTCAATTACTACATACCGGTGACAAAGTATATTTAGAAGGTAGAATCCAAACAAGAGACTGGAAGACTGACGATGGTCAAGATAGAAGAATTACTGAAATCGTAATTGAGAACATGATTCTTTTGAATTCTAGATCAGGAGCAACATCCAATGGTTCTTCAGATGAAGCCCCAATGCCAGACGAAGATGCTGGTGGAGCTGAAGACGTCTCTGACGAGATTCCATTTTAATTAAAGGAAAATTATGGCAGCAAGAAAAAAAAGAATTAGATTACCAAGAATTGCAAAGATTTCATCTGAGCACAGATTTTCATACAAGAGAATTGGTGAACTAAGAAGATACATCACTGAGCAAGGTTATATTTACTCAAGAAAAGTAACTAACTTAACTCAGAAGCAACAAAAGAGCCTAAGGACTGCTATTCAAAGAGCAAGAGCTTTAGCACTTTTGCCTTACACTCAAACTTTGTAATCAAATAAATTTTGAAAAAAAATAACCCCGGATTTTGTTCCGGGGTTATTTGATTAGTACGATATAATATGTACATATGACACATCAAGCTAATCAGCCACATTATCAAGCAGAAGAGGCGAGAGAATATCAGGATTATCAGGTTGCATTAGAGTTAGCTGTAGATAGTGAGCTTTCTTATGATGAAGCTGGAGATCTGATTGGCTTTAGTGAAGTTCAATCAAGTAAGGCTCTAACGTATCGCCAGTTATTTAAAGTAAGTAAATCTGGTCACTTTTTAATTTTGGCTAAGCATCTAGCATTGGCTGCTGTAGAAGTAGCACGTGCTTCAGGAATAAAAGAAGCCTTAGCGATCCCTGTGTTTAATTTGGCCAAGGTTTATGAAGAAGTTGGAGAGCTAGATCAAGCAATCAAACTTTATGAAGAAGCGCTCCTTTATATAAAAAGAAATCCGCCCATCCATCATGATAGAGATGCAGTTAAGTTAGATTTTAAATTACATTTGTTAATCGCGAGAATGAGGAACGGTGAGAGTGATTTAGAAGAAGAAATTGTAGAATTAATTCACCAACTTGAGGCTGATGAAAAAGAGTCTGATTATAATAAAAAAGTTTGGACTTCCGGAGCATACCTTAAATTAGCGGAGATACTAAGAGAATTTAAGTATTTAGATGAAGCTAGAAAAATTATTGAGTCAGATGATCGTTTAGAGTTAAGAAATATCGAGTGGCAAGACTTATCAAATGAGTTAGAATGATAGCTGGATGAAAAAAAATAAACTCACTTTTACCGCTTTAAGAAATATTGTTGTTCTGATTCTGGTCTTTGTTTTAGGGACTGTGATTGGGAATCGATATGGAGATAACTTTTCATTGGTTAATAAAGAAACTAAAAAAATTGAGTTTAAAGTTGAAAATATTCAAGCTCCTAAAGAAAGAGAAAATGTTGACTTTAGTCAGTTCTGGGAAGTTTGGGGTATTTTAGCCAACGACTTTATAGACCAAGAGCAGGTTGATGATGAGAAAATGGTTGATGGAGCAATTTCTGGAATGACAGCTGCCCTTGGAGATCCATACACTATGTATCTACCTCCTGAAGATGACAAAAGAGCTGCAGAATCATTAGCTGGTGCTTTTTATGGAGTAGGGATTGAGCTTGGTTATATAGATAGAACGGTCGCAGTAGTGGCTCCGCTCAAGGGGATGCCTGCAGAACAAGCTGGAGTTAAATCAGGTGATTTAATTCTTGGTATTATTGATAAAGCTAAAGGGCTTGACGAGGATACCAGTGAATGGACTTTAAATGATGCAGTTAACAAAATTAGGGGCGAAAGAGGAACCATAGTCACTTTAAAATTATTAAGACCAGAAGAAAGTCCTGATGTATTTAATATTGATATTGTCAGAGATCAAATTGTGATCCCATCTGTGGAGCTGTCATTTGTCGAGGATAATGGCAAGAAGGTAGCCCATATTACTCTTTCTAGATTTGGAGAAAGAACTAATGCTGAGTGGGAAGAGACTGTCCAATCAATCTTAGCTCAGCAAAATAGCCTTTCTGGAATAATTCTTGATATGAGAAATAATCCTGGAGGATTCTTTGATGGAGCAATAGATATTTCTAGTGAGTTTATTGATAATGATGTGGTTGTTTCCCAACAGGGCAAATACATAAATCAAGTATATAAGACAAATGGTGTGCCAAGATTAAAAGATATCCCTTTAACAGTTTTAGTTAACCGAGGCAGTGCTTCTGCTTCAGAAATTGTGGCTGGGGCATTAAGAGATGACTTGGGTATAAAGCTAATTGGAGAAAAGACATTTGGCAAAGGCACTGTTCAAGACAGACGAGAATTGTCTGGTGGAGGCGGACTTCATGTGACAGTTGCTAAATGGGTTCTACCTAGTGGCAGCTGGATTCATAAAGAAGGTCTCCCAGTCGATGTTGAAGTAAGCGATGACAGTGAAACTGATGCAGATGAAGTTGTGCTTAAAGCAATTGAAGTGCTTTAAGCAGCCTTAATTAAGCTTGTGGAGTCTCATCTTCAGCTTCAATTATCTCTTTAGTCTTACTGATAACCTTATATAAATCACCCTCTAAAATGGTAGGAAGATTGTGCCAAGATTCTTTAATTCTGTGGTCAGTGACTCTACTTTGAGGATAATTGTAAGTTCTGATTTTCTCTGATCTCATATTACGACCAATCACGCTTCGAGCATCACCAATTTCCTTCACTCTTTCATCTTCCTGGATTTGCCATAACTGAGAACGGAGCATTTCTAAGGCAATCTGCCTATTTTGAGATTGTTTTCTCTCTTGTCTGGCACTAACTTGAATGCCACTGGGGGTATGAGTTAATCTAACAGCACTACTAGTCTTATTTACTGATTGTCCACCAGCTCCACCTGCTCTAATAAATTGCCATTCTAAGTCTTCATCGCGGATTTCTACAGCGCTAGTATGAACTTCTGGTAATACGGCCACTGAGGCAGTGGAGGTGTGGATTCTGCCTGATGACTCAGTGCTAGGTACACGTTGGACACGGTGAACCCCTGATTCATATTTAAAAGTGGAATATGCAGTTGGACAGAGCTCGTTAAATTGTTCATCATCTGATCTAGTTTTTCCTTTTATTTTGAAAACAAGATCATCGATATGTTCAACTTTCAAGCCAAGCATTTCACAAAATCTCAAATACATTCTTTTGAGATCTTCACCCCAGATTTTAGCTTCATCCCCACCAGCCCCACCACGAATTTCAATGATACAATTTTTAGCTTCTTCACCAACTTTAGGATCATCTGATTGGGCAGACTCAAGGTTTGAAGCAGCATTTTCTAACATTATTTTCTGTTTTTGGAGGTTTTGTGCTTCTAGTTGAGCTAGTTCTCCAAGTTCGGGATCATTGATTAAAGCTTCATTTTCTTCAATTTGCCTTTGTAGCTGATCAATTTGGTCTTGGTAAGGATTAAAACTCATAAATAGTTACGATAATTTAGTTGTCAGTTAGACAACATTTAATATTATACCCTAGGGAGTTAGTTAAGCAGTAACCTCGGTTGTTTCAGCCTTAGCTTCTTGTTTCTCTTCTTTTTTGAGATTAACTTGTTGCTCAGCGAGAAGTTGTTGATATGTTTTAGAATCAGTTTCTTCTTTTTCAACTACTTTAGCTTTTTTCTTTGCTTTTGCAGCTTGTTTTGCTTTTGCAGCTTCCATTTTCTTTAAGAATTTATCAACACGTCCTTGGGTGTCAACAAATCTTTCTTCTCCAGTGAAGAATGGATGACATTTGCTACAGATATCTACTTGAATGCTTTCAGTCATTGAACCAGTGGTAAACGATTCACCACAAGCACAAGTGATAGTTGCATTATTATTCCAAGTTGGATGTAAGTTTTTTTTCATAGTTTCTTTCTTTCACACTTGCTAGTTTACAAGAGTTACTCTAGAGGAGGAATTATACCATATGCAAAGGGGAAATATAAGCCTGATGACTAGAGGGAACTATGGTAAGTTATATTTATATGTCAAAGAGAAAAGACATTATGACCTGGAGGTCAGGAACGGGTAAAACTTTTGCCCAATCTGAGGTAGACTGCAAGATGTTACTTAATCTTGGTTGAAAAAACTACCATCTAATCTTCGTTCAACTTCATCACCGACAGGATCATCTCCAGGTTGGTCAATCTTAACATTTAATCCAGTTCCAAATCTAAGCGGACAAAATGGATTATGGTCGGTTTCTTTACGATGAGTTGAGGCATCATCTTCTGCTTGAATCCAGTCTTCATCAAAAGCTTCGTCAAATCCATGGCCATATTGGGTGTATCCATTTGACTCTTCATTTCCAGCATTTTCACTAAAACCTGCAATTTCTAAATATAGATCCCATTCATACTGGGTAGCCTCTGTCCCTAAAACTTCTAGCATTTCTTGCCATTCCCTGGCTTGGGCAAATTTACCTAATTGATTAATATAACTTCTCCACGCCTTATGTCCATCTTTTCTTCTAGGTTTTGTGATATTTGGCCTTTGTTCTGGTTCATTCCTGAATTCTTCTGCCATATTTTTATCTTTTTCTACTCCTTTTCTCTGCAATAAATACTCCAATAAAGATTACTAATAAAGAAACAACTTGTACAGTATTTATTTTTTCATTCAGCATGATGTATCCCAATGGAATATAGATTAATGGTTGAAGATACCAGAACAAACTAGCTTCTGAAGCTTCAATCCCTTCTTGGCCTTTGATATAGGCTGTTAAGCCAATGATGGAGCCAAAGATGGCCATATAGAAAGATGCCCAAAGTACTGAAACATTTTGTAATTCTGTGATCATTGTGTTTATAAGAGTAAGTGGATTTGGACTACCTAGCTCAAACATGACTAAGGGAATAAAGAAGACTAAACCAATATAGAAACTAATCCCGCTGATAAGTAATTTAGGTGCTCCCTGATAGACTTTCTTAGCAAGAGGAAAGTAAAAGAGATTGATAATGTTGTGAAGGAGGATTAATAAGTTCCCCCAAATTGAGAATTGTGTGAATTGGCCATTTAGAGAAAAAAATGGAGCAAGTGTTAAGACTAAGGTTCCAATAAAGGCAATAATTAAACCAATCCATTCATTTTTTTCTTGTCTTTCTTTAATTAGAAAAATCCCGCCTAGGGTAACAAAGATCGGTACAGTGGTGGTTAAGAGGTTTGCTTCGAGAGCTGATGTCAGTTTTAGCCCAGAATATAAAGCAGCTAAGGCTAATCCACTTCCTAATATTTCAAGCAGAATAATCTGTTTGAGATTTATCTTCTTCAACTGTTGTTTTGTTATTTTTCTTAGAATGATAAAAATAATTGGGATGACAGCGATTGATGCGATTAAATAACGATAAAGCAAATAGCGAAATGGAGTAGTGTGCTCAAGCGCTGGCTTAACGACAATTAGGGCTGCTCCCCATACAACTGTATTAATGAGGAGAAATAAATATGACTGGAGTCTATTATTTCTTTTTTTAGCCATGATTTAGCTTATCATTTTTTATAGAGCTTAGTCAGTGTAGTAGTGATCAAGTCTTGCTTTATAAGGCTTTTTATTTTTATACTGCAGATGTTAATAAATATCAGAAAGGTCCCTATGTGTGGAAGTTGTGAAGAACATAAATTAACTGAAGAAGGCTGTTCAGACTGTGGAAACAATCCATGTACATGTGAATGAGGTCTTCACTTTATGTAAAGAACATTTTAATTTAAGTCTCAATTAGGCAGCTGATAATTAATTAATAATCTCAGCTGCTTTTTTGATACTAACAGTTTCTTGATTTCCAGAGAGCATATTTTTAACAACGACTTTGTTTTCTTTTATCTCACTTTCGCCAATGATAATTACAAAAGGAATTTTTTTACTATCAGCATATTTAAATTGTTTACCTAACTTATCTATATTTGGATAGACTTCAACATTTATTCCTGCCTCTCTCAATGATTGTGCAGTCTCAAATGAGGCTTGTTTGGTCTTATCCTCAAAGATGGTAACGAGGACAGTACTGGTGCTGTTTTCAAGTGGGATTAGGTTGAGGCTAACTGCTGCTTCAACAGTTCTATCAAAACCAAAGGCTACGCCAACTGCAGGGACGTCAATCCCACCGAGTTCATTGATTAGATTGTCATAGCGACCACCGCCTCCACATGATCCGGAACCATACTCAGGCAGAATTATTTCGAAGATCATCCCAGTGTAGTAATCAAGACCACGGGCTAAGAAGGGGTTAAAGACTAAGGCATCTGCTGGGACTCCTAGCCCTTTAGCAGCTTCAATGATTTCATTAAGATTGGCTGATTTTTGGGAATTTTCAATTGAAATTAGGGCTGCTTCTGCTTGTGACTTTGTTAAGCCTTTTTCGACTAATTCAGTGATGACTTCTTGCTTAGATTTTTTATCTAATTTATCAATGGATTGAATAATGGAGTAGACATCTACCTGATCAGTTGCAAAAGGACTTAAGCCTTTCATTAGTACCTGACGGTCATTAATGTTTAGTTGGACATTCTCAAAGCCAACGTTTTTATAGGCAAAATAACTGCAAGCCAGAATCTCACTATCAGCGATATTTGACTTACTGCCAAAGATATCTATGTCACACTGAGTGAATTCACGATAACGACCTTTTTGTGGCTTATCTGCCCTAAAGACATTTTGGATTTGGTATCTTCTAAAATATTTAGGTAGTTTTCCCTGATATTGAGATAGTACTCTCGCGCTTGGGACTGTTTGGTCATAGCGAAGCGCCACTTCACGATCACCTCTGTCCTTGAAAGAGTAGACTAGCTTATCAGCTTCATCGCCATATTTACCTAGTAGCAATGAAGTATACTCCAGAGTAGGTGTTTCCAAAGGTTCAAAGCCAAACCGCTCGAAAGTCTCGACTATTTTTGCTTGGACATAGTTTCTAGTTCTTTTCTCTTCAGGAAGAAAATCTCTGAAACCTTTTAGTGTTTGTATATTTTTATTTGACATATTATTTGTATTTCTTTATCTAGTAAGATATTTTTATTGTAACTTATTAAATTTATCAGGGGGAATAGATATTATTTATTTATTTATTTTAAATCCTTATTGATTGTTTATACATTTTTCTATTAAAAAACTCCCTGAAGGGAGCTAAAATTTAAAAAACAAATTAACCCCCTTAAATATGGAAGTTATGATGAGCAACTAGTTGCATTAATTTTGCTTTGTTCATATCTATATTATAGCAAATTTAGTCTTATAAAGTAAGCTCTAAGACTTTCTCTTTAGTATCCTTGTCAAGAAGGATGGTATTTTCATATCTGAAGCCAAACTTACCTTTAAGATAGATCCCTGGTTCAATAGTAAAGACAGTCTTATTTAATAATTTTTCATCATTCTTCCAGTTCAGAGATGGTTTTTCATGAATTTCTAAGCCTAATCCATGTCCCGTGGTATGAATAAATTGATCTGAGTACCCTTGATATTTAATGTACTCACGAGCAGAAAGATCAATCTGTGAGGCAGTTACATTTGTATTTCTACTTACATCAAGAGCTAATGAATAGGCTTTTTTGACTATTTCTTCAATCTTTCTAAATTCATCTGTAGGGTCATCTCCAAACCAAAAACTTCGGGTCATATCTGAACGATAATTTTGATAGGTTGCGCCAAAATCAATTAATATGGCTGTATTCTTATCGAGCTTTTTTTTAGTAGGTTGGTGGTGGGGTAGAGCACCATTTTCTCCAAACGCAATAATGGTCGGAAAAGCAGGTTTTTGACTGCCTTGTTCAGACATAGTTTCTTCAAGTAGCTCTTCAACTTCGATCTCAGTCATGCCTTCTTTAAGTTTATTTCTAACTATTTCAAATGATTTTTTACTAATTTTACAGGCTTCTTTGATTAGATTAATTTCACTAGAGTCTTTAATCATTCTTTGCTGTTCAATTATTTGGGCGGGAATTGGGTTAATAGACAGATCAAGTGAACCAAGGATTTCAAACTCAGTTACAGAAGTATGACTTTTATCAATAAAGACCTTTTTGATATTTTCTTTTTCAATAATGTGTCTTAAGTTAAATCTTAGTTTTTCTGGGTAGATATCAGTTAGGTAAATGATGTCCTGACTTTTTGTAACTGGGCAAAAACTGGCATAAATTAGATAAACAGAATCTTGTGTAACAATAAGGTAAGACTCTTTTTCTTCAGGGACAAGGAAATTAAACTCAGTGTAGTAATAAATATCACTTTCCTTGGTAATGAAGAAAGCTTGATTTTTTTCAATGTTTTCTTGGAGTTTTTTGAGACGAGTACTACTCATCATTATTAATTACAGTCAGGATACGAACTCTCTTTGCTATCTTTTCTCCATCATCATCAAGAGCAACGATCAGTGCTTGAGTTTGTTCTTCTATATCATCTTTACTGATTTCTTCACCATCTAAGTCTTCGTAGAGAGTATCACTATCAATTGTAATTGGAGTTTCTTCTTCTCCAGATCTTGGGACAATTAACAGCTCGTTTCTTCCAATGTTTTTGATACTACCTAGGGTAATGAAGCTAGGTAGAGGTCTTAAAGTTTCGTCAGAGACTAGAATGCGCACTGGACTAAAAGTATCATCTTCAATGATACCCAGTACTACTAACCAATTTTCTACAGCAATATCTGATAGTTCTATTTCTTTTCCATCTTCAAGTAGTTTAACGTCTGCTGTGATCGGGAGAATTCTAGTAGATTTGTTTGTCTTTACAGTGATTGCTTCTTCACTAATTCTGATGACTTCACCAATAAAGCCTTGTTTGTTTGAGTCAAGATTATCAATGATACCCTTGATTTGGTCCTTTTTTTCTTCTACTATTTTCTCGATTCTTTCTTTGAGTTTTTGGGTAGTTTTACTAGATAAAGATGCATCCAAGACTACTGATTCTTTTGCCTGAACATTAGAGATTAATCCCAGTGAAAGAGTAATCACTAAGGTTATCGCTAAAGCAATTTTCGATATTTTATTGTTCATTTTGCGTTGTTTCATCAGTCTCTGTATTTTCTTCAGTAGTTTGTTCTGAATCTAGGAGAGGTTCTGTGGTGAAGATGACTGTTAATTCTTCTGTGGTGATTTTACCATCCTCATTAATTGAATTGATCTCAATAATATTGCTACCAGTTTCTAAAATTGTAGAAATTGAAAAGTTTCCTGAATCATCAGCGGTAGTGACAAAATCTTTCTCATTAACCATGATAACGACGAATTCGTTATTGTTAGTTGATCCAGCAATGGTAACTTCTTCTTTGTTTTGGATAGATTCATTGAGAGGTGAGTGTATGACAAGGTTACTGATAATATCGGCACTTGCTTCAGGGCTAGGGGATTCGGTTAAAATAGGATTATCATTCTTAGGTGTTAAGACAACTTTTGTTCTATAAAAACCAAAGACGATCACTAGTCCGACGACCAATCCGATTAAGATTGCTAAAAATAACTCTTTTTTCATTTGGTAACATATTATAATTAATAGTGGTATATATTCAACTTGAGTATTATTTAACTCTTTGATATTTTAATTCTAAACTAGAGAGAGGAACATTTATGGAAATTACATATTTAGGTCATAGCAGTTTTAAGCTTAAAGGAAGCACAGGAACAGTAGTCACAGATCCTTTTGATGACTATATAGGTTTTAATTATCCTTCTACTAGTGCAGACATTGTTACAGTCTCTCATGACCATAAAGATCACAACAATGTAAAATCAGTTAAAGGAACTGCCAGAAGAGACAAACCATTTGTGGTAGACCATGCCGGTGATTATGAAGTTCAAGGTATTTCTGTTTTTGGTGTTCAAACTGCACATGATGGTAATGGGGGAGTAGAAAGAGGAAATAATACAGTTTATTCAATCTTAATTGACAATATTAAGGTCTGCCATTTAGGTGATCTTGGTCATCAGCTTACTCAAGAACAGTTGTCTGAGATTGGTAATGTTGATGTGTTAATTTGTCCAGTTGGAGGAGTATTTACCATCGATCCAAAAATGGCTATAAAAACTATTCAAGCTCTAGAGCCAAGTTATGTCATTCCGATGCACTACAAAACTGATAAGCATAATCAAGATGTCTTTGGTGAAGTAGCTACTTTAGAAGAATTTCTAAAAGAGTATGGAGCAGAAGTATCCCCAGAAGCAAAATTAATTGTTACAAAAGAAAGATTGCCAGAAGAAACTGAGTTAGTAGTTTTGGTAAATTAATATAAATGAAGGCAAAAGTCCCTCCACACGATTTGGCTGCTGAAGTATCAGTTCTAGGCTCTATCTTAATTGATAGTGATGCGATCATTAATGTGGCTGAGATTTTGATGGCCGATGACTTTTACGAGCCAGCTCATCAGTTAATCTATGAGGCAATGGTGGCTCTTTTTGAGCAAAGAAAACCGATTGATGCAGTTACTCTGGCTAGTCAGTTAAAAAAGACTAAAAATTTAAAGTCTTCTGGTGGTCCTGCAGCTATTGCTCAGTTAACAAATG
>Ga0210043_1002298_pt1 | contig 13011 bp, 10 predicted proteins | sample CryGeymet201501t_FD_183990 | JGI IMG/M metagenome (GOLD analysis project Ga0210043, IMG submission 183990) | Groundwater microbial communities from Crystal Geyser aquifers in Utah, USA - Crystal Geyser metaG 2015-01t (SPAdes) (version 2) | ecosystem: Environmental > Aquatic > Deep subsurface >... | reverse complement strand
ACTCTCCAGGAGATCAAGGGCGCGAGCAAGTCATTCGCTGGAACCATACATGTGGGCATGCCACAACAGTTCGGAGCTAACATTATCGCTCCTTTGCTTGGAAAATTTGCACAAGAACATCCCTCTCTAAAATTCGACTTACGCTTTGCTTATTCGCAGAACATCGTCAACGAAATCCTCAATGGAGAGTTAGACATTGGTTTTGTCGATGAGTTCTATACTAGTGGACTGCTAGAACACATCCCAGTTTACACAGAAACACTAGAGCTTGTGATGAGGAAAGATATTTTCGAACGCTGCGATTCAAAAAAACAGGATAAAAAGTTCTTCGAATCATTGGACTATGTAGACTACGAAGCAGATAAGCCTCTGACTCTTGGTTGGTTTCAACATCACCTGAAAACAAATAAATTAAGGCTCAATTATCGCGCGTTTGTCCCGAGCACAGGGGGGATCGCCACTCTAATAGCTTCGGGAATGGGAGCGGGAATCATCCCCCGGCATGTGACAAAATTACTAAAACCCGACACTGAGCTTCACGTATTCAAAGAAGACTCTCCTAATCCGCTTAGAAACGGCATACACATGGCCTATTTAAAGGGCCGCACACTCAGTCCGTCCGTTCAGGCTCTCCTAGCATGGATCGAACAGGAACTTGTTTGACTGAGTTTGTGAATTCGCTAAATTGACCTCAAATGACAAAATCTTTTTCCATGCGTGGTCCGAGTGTAATTTTGATGCTTGCATTTTTGGCCGTGCTTTTCACCTTGGGCTTGCCGTTGTTTATCATGGCTGTTGGGCTATTCATCCTTATCAACACCTTGCGGAAATTGTTTTCCGGACCGACGCGATCCGCCAGCTATGATGATCCCAGACTTAGTCCGGTAATCGACAACAAAAACATCGGGCCCTACCGCGTGCGCAAAGATGACCACGACCCCAACATCATCGAAGTTGTCGACCGCCCCGACAAAGAACTATAAATTAAACGCGGGAATCAGATTTCCTGTAACTTTTGAAAGTAAGCTTTGCGTTTGATGAGTTCGCGCTCGAAGGCTACGTCTTTGGGTCGGTAAAACTTTGCGCCTATGATTTTCTGAGGAAGAGCTTCCCAGCGTGCCACGGCCTTAGGGGCATCGTGATCATATTTGTAACCAACTCCATACCCCATGTCTTTCATCATTTTGGTAGGCGCATTTCTTAGGTGAAGTGGAATCGAAAGCATACCACTTGTTTGGATCTCGGCTCTCGTCGAACTAAGCGCCTCATAAACAGCGTTGGATTTGGGTGCCAGTGCCAAATACAAAGTCACCTGTGCGATCGCAACATCTGCCTCAGGAAGACCAAGGAGTTCCACAACAGATTTCAAACTCGTCGCCTGAATTAGGGCTTGCGGGTCAGCAAGTCCGACATCTTCCGATGCAATACGAATCAACCTTCGCACGACATACATCGGATCCTCACCACCGTCGAGCATCCGGGTCATGTAGTAAAGAGCGGCGTCGGCATCAGAATGACGAATCGACTTATGCAGCGCCGATACCAAATTGTAGCGATCTTCTCCATCGCGATCGTAACTGATGGGACTTTTCTCAAGCGCCTCTAGAGCGGATTCACGATCGATAGTTTTCAATCCGCGAAGAGCAAGCCACTCCAAAGCGTTAAGCATGCTTCTCGCATCTCCATTGGAATACTTGATCAGCGCCTCGCGCGCATCTTGATCCAGCTCCAAATCAGCCTCACCCAAACCACGAGTCATGTCATGCAGAGCTTTGTCTAAAATTTTTCCAAGCGCTAATGTATCGAGCGGCTCCAGCACAAAAACTCTTGCGCGGCTGAGCAAGGCTTTATTCAATTCAAAGCTAGGATTCTCTGTCGTCGCACCTATCAAGGTGACGAGCCCCTCTTCGAGAGCGGGAAGCAAAGCATCCTGCTGGCCTTTATTGAAGCGATGGATCTCATCGACGAATAAGACGGTCGGTTTGGCCTCTAAATCCTGTCTAACTTTCGCCTCATCAATAACCTGTCTCAATTCCTTAACTCCCGCATTGGTGGCAGAGAGTGTTCTAAATGAAGCCTCGACCGTTTGAGCGATAAGCTTAGCCAAGGTCGTCTTGCCGGTTCCTGGAGGTCCCCAGAAAATCATGGAAGGTGGATGACTGAGTCTCTTAGCCGCAACATCCTTAAGGAGCGAAGACAATAACTTGTCTTCCCCTAAAATTTGCTGCTGTCCTGCATATTCATCGATACTCCTGGGCCGCATACGTTCGGCCAAGGGAGTCCAAGATCCATTCATAGGCTAGAAGCTACATTTTCTAAGGTTGACTTGGCAAATTTATATTGCGCAATAAATTTTCGCGAGTTATAGCACCCGTATGAATTTCAGCACCTTCCTCAAAGAAAGACGTAACAGACTCAAGCTTCGATCCAGCAAAGAGCATTATGAAGAGCTAGGCGGAAAAGCTCAGCTTGGTATTGAACTCAGACAGTTCCAGCAGATCGAATCAGGGAAATATCCCCCCTCTGAAAAAGTCCTCGTGGGACTGTTTCAGAAAACTCCCTCCAGCCAAAGGCACACTCTTATGAAAGCCTATTTTCGCTCCGTTCTCACGGGGATGAAGGGTGCAAAATCCTTAAATGACTTCCTTGATACGAGTCTTTCTCCCGGAATTGATTCTGAAGAAGCCAGCGTCTGGGAAGCTGAAGCCGAAGTAAGGCCTCGCCGGATATACTCCGAAGAGCAGCTCGATTTCCTCATTAAGAATGCTGATGCGATGAGACTCCACAAGAAGCTAACTCTTTACGAAGTATGGGAAGAGTCCAACGCCCAAACGGCCAAAGCCAAAATTGATGAACTAGAGAGACTCGACCTCCTAAGACGCGAAGACGGAAAACTATACCCAAGTAACACTCTCTATCGCCTACCGAACTATGAAAACTCTGGACCAGGTCCAGTCGCACACTCCTACAAATACATTCAAGGTCAGGTGGACCTCTATGCCTCCAAAGAAGGTGCAAAAAACCAAGAACTTGGATACGGCATGCAGCTTGTCACACCTGAAGTAGCTCAAACAATTGTCGCGCAGATGAACTCATTCAAAAGATGGGTTCAATCCAATGCCTCCTCAAAAACGGACGACAGCGTTGTTCCGCTTATCTTTGTTGGCTTCACAAAATGGCTTGAGCCCAGAGAGCTGTAAATATAATCGGTGCCAGATACAGGTATCGGATACCTCCAGATTTTATGACTGAAGAACAAAATCAAAAAGAAAATCAGCTTCTCTCAAGGCTTAGCTTCATTACTTCGCTTGGTGATTTTCTTTCGATGTTTGCTCTCATGCAACTTCTCTACAACATCACTGGCAAAGTAGAACTAGCAGCACTAGCTGTGACCGTAAAAAGCTTAGCCTATGTTGTGGCATCGCTCATGTTTCCATCGCTAACGAATAGATGGAACCTCAAACAGCTGATCGTCAGTACCCAAGTCATCTGTGCCTTGATCATGGCGTTTATTTGTTATTTTGCGATGGATTGGGCGGCCAATGATTCCTACTGGCTTTTGGGACTTCTCGCCGTGCAAGCCTTACTCAAGAGAGTTTTCGAAAACGCCCGCGAGTCCTATTCCAAAAACTTACGCAGTGAAACCACGCACCGTAGTTTTCAAGCGGAGCTGCTGCATGGTTTCTACAAAGCACAGTTTCTAGGCCCGGTGCTGAGTCTCGGGTTGATCTATTATCTTCCGATTCAAGTGCCTCTTTTTATCGACAGTCTTACCTTCTTACTCGCCGCCATCATGGCCCTATCACTCAGACAGAAAGAAGGCTTTGAAGAGCGAAAACATTTGCTACGCCCTCTCACCTACCTAAGCAAAACTCCAGGACTACTTGCTATTTTTCTTTTGCGTTCCGTCGCCTACTGGATTCCCGTTGGAATCTTCAACTACATGCTTTTCGGCATCGTAAAAAATCACTATGGATTGAAGCTCGTTCAATCCGCATGGGTTTATGCTGCCATTGGAATGGGTTCCTTGATGGCCAGCTACCTCTTGAAGGATTCCAAAACACAAAAACGCACCTGGCTTGGAAAAATGCCGAATGGTCCACTTGCTGCTGGCGCACTACTTGTGCTGGCACTTACAAGAGTGGCCTTCCTATCGCTTCCTAGCTATACGATAGCCATGGGAGTGCTTGTCATCAGCGGCATATGCAATGGACTCAATGCTACAGCCACTCAAGCCATACGAAGTAGGCTCTGCACTAAAAATCAATTTCCTGAAGTCGTCGCTCTTGAACAGATCATTGGCCGCTCAACAGACTTCCTGGTTCAGGCCTTTTGCCTGTGGGCCATTGCCAATCAAGTCCTTAGTTTCAGAGGTGGAATCTGGCTTTCAGCTGGGCTACTTGTCGTTGTTGCTTTATTGCACTTTAAGAAATCGCTCTGGATCAGCGAAACACCCGCAAAACAGACGGCTTAACACAATCTTTACGCGATTGAAGCCGTCTATAAATCTATACTGGCAAAATGAATTATCCCAAGGGGCTTTTGCGCCATTTGATAAACATATCATTGAGACTTTCCATTGCTATTGTTTTTCTATTCGCTACCCATGTCGATGCAGCCAGCAAATGGGATGCCATCAAGAAAGCTCTTCAATCCTCCGGTCAAGGTGACATCGTCAAACACCTCGATACTCCAAACTACAGGTTCAGCAGATCACAATCCGCTCACATCGTTAACGTCGTCAGTGACCAACTTGGAAATTCAAATGTTATCACCGCTCAAAATCGCACCAAGGCCGCAGAGTGGTTATCGATCGTCACAGAAAATGTAGATGTCTCAAAGCTAGATGAGGCAAAGATAAAAAACAGTTTAGCAGATGTTCTCTCAGGCAAAGTGAAGGACGTTGCAGGCGACGCTAGAAGCTTTGCGCTCAATAACGATCCAGCGCTGGCGGGCCTAGGCCTTAGTCCGGTTAGAAGAACGGATCCAGACGGACCAGGCCATGCAAAAACTCCTAAGGCCTCCTCCCCTCTCAATGAAGCCCTCACCTCCAATCCTCACCCTGCCCTTAGACAGATTGATCAAGAGATAGACGCTGCCGTTAGAGCAAACTTACCCAAAAGAGAAATTGATTCTCTCAAACATCAACGAGATCTTTTGCGTGCCTCTACCGATCCTGCCACTTTGAAAAAAATGGGCTTTAACCAGAGTAGTCGACAAGGATTATTAGAGGGCATTTTAGATTCCGACAAAGGTAAACTCGATTCTTACAAAGCACTACTGAAAGACAAAAATGCCAAAACTCCTGATGGTGTGAGTTCCGATCAGCTTTTCGACTTTCTTAAAGGCAGATCTAATGACGCCGCAGGAAAAGTGCTGAGCGATTTGCTCGATGAAATGGGCCTTCAAGGAAGAACCCTATTTAACTCCAACCTCAGCAATGACCAATTGAGAGCTATTCTTTCACAGAAGGAAATGGCAGTCGCACTGGGCTTCCTACACGAATTTCCTGGGATGGCCGATGCCTTGGGTGATTTCCGAAAAGGATTGATCTCGGCGGAAGTCTTCAAAAAACGACTAAGCGCAAACCTTTTCCACAACGGCCCTCAAGCAGGATTCTGGAATAAGATCACAACCGAGTTTTTACCGGGAGCCATGAGAAATGCTCCAGATCGAAACTCTCTGCGCCTATTCGAAGGAACTGTATTTGAGGGGAGTGGCGACCTGCTTGTTCAATATCCGACCTCCCGCACTCCAGAGGGAATTTTTCATACAAACCTGGATCGGATGAGCCAGGCGACAGGCGGTGGCCAGATCAAAATTTTTGAGGAACTTCCCTTCTTGCCCCCCAACGTCGCTGTCATTGAATCCAGCCTACAAAACCCCATCGGAACACTAGAGCAGATTGCTAGATTACGAGAAGACTTAACAAACGTCCCAAATCTTTCGATAGAGCAACGTCGGACACTTGAAGCCGCCATTGACGAAAATGCACGTAGAGTTCGAAGCTATCAAGACGCTACAAATGCTAGAATCGTTAAAAACGATACTGGTGACTTGGTCATCGACGGCGTTGAATTCAAAAAGGGTGCAAACGAAAGCGATGAGGCCTTTCGCGCAAGAGTGCGCACAGCGCATGAAACAACGATTCAAGAAATTGAATCTAGTGAATTGCCCATGAGAAGGCTGTCCGAATAGTGCTAATTGCAAAAAGATATTTAGGCAAAACGGCTGGCCATCTCGCCATTGAATGCGCCTTAGTTTTTTCCATCAGCTTTTCTACCAACACTCAGTCAAGAGGAAATTCTCACTCCAGCGGATCTACCACGTCTGCCAGCAAGAACAATAATAAGACATGTCCGCGCGAGCTTTTTAGGCAGGTTTCCATCGGAGACACTAGAGGTGGATATCTAGGTTTCTTTTCGGGAGTTACTGCGGACGATGCCTGCAGAACCAAACTTAAACGACACATCAAAAGTCCATCTGATCTAGAAAAGCTCATTGACCAAACTGATGAATATGGAACTGGCACCTCAAGCTTCATTTCAAGCTGTGCCAAGAATTGGAAATCAAAATCTAATTGCACTCGCAATAGCCCTTGCACTCGACTGAGCGAAGATCAGCAATTCTCCGCCGTTGGGGACTACTACTACAACATGACCAACCTGCGCCTAACAGCTATGAGCTCATTTGAGGGTATTGCTGCGATAGATCGGCTAACTGGCTCACCAGTTTTGCAGGGCCACTCCAATCTCAGTGACGGGGATATTCCAGGAATTGGTGACTATGTTTCTAAGTTTAAATCTGAAAAGGCTTGTCTTCAACACCAGCCTGACGAGTTCCATGCCGCCCTTGACCAAACCAAAACAGCTGTTAAAAACCTGGAAATTATTCGCAATAAATTAAAATCATTGAAATATAAACGTTGTCCTCCCGGAAGAAGTTGCTATAGGGACCCCGCTTTGGCTAAAAACCTATTAAATGCTCGAGCATCCATACTGAGAATCCTACCCTGGTTAAATACTGATACTTTTAAAGACGTTGTAAATGGTAAGAAAAAACCAAAAGAAGAAAGCCTTGGATGGTTTCTTGAAAAGGGACTCGGAGAAATCCGATCTGGCTTATCTGAAGAACTCACAGAAATGAAAGAGATTTCAAATTGCATTCATGGCGGAAATGGCTGCATAAAGAAGCACCTTGAGAAACTAGCCGAAATTCCTTCCGTAGAACCTGACAAAGAAGGGTTTCGGAGACTGAAAGACAACGATAGAGAAGGAGCAGAAGCTCTTTTTGAAATGGGCAATGGGCAATGTAGAAGAGATATTCGCGTCGCAAAGAAGCAAACCGGTGAAGTGATAAACTCAGCGTTAATAGGCGCCGCACTCACAGTGGGCACCTTTGGCGTGGGTGCACTAGCGTCCGCTTCGATCAATGGTGCAAAAATTTCAGCGATGGCAGCGCGATTCCCCAAGTCCATTCAAGCTCTGGAAGTAGCTACGAATCGTGGACTCACAACCGTGGCTACGAAATTTCCAACCTCTGTAAAACTCGCTCAGGCAGCAGCATTCGGTGCGGATGGCTTGTGGCTTGGAGCCAGCGGCAGCGATGCTCTAAATGAGTGCAATAATCACATCGCTAGCCAAATCTCGCAGGAGGCCAGCGAATCCGTAAAAAGAGGCGAAATTTCCTGCACGACTGCGCAAATCAACAACATCTCCATCTCAACCCTTTCAAGATCATGTGTAATGTCAGCCAGCATGGCAGCAATAGACGCGCTCCCGTTTACGCCAGCCGTATTTTCTACCATTCGAAAAGTTAAAGCCGCTAAATAGCTCCCTCAATCATATACCCAATCTTAACACGTCAAAACCCCAAGAATTTGAGATAATGACGTTGTGGTATGTATGCGATTCAATAAGGGGGCTTATGCCCTCATCAACGCCCTTCTTCTTCTTGTTCTAGGAGCCTGCGGAGCTCAAGTTAACCAATTGGATCCCGCACTTTTAGAAAAGGCAGAAGGAGCTAGGGAAGTTTCATTAACCTGGTTGAGCGAAGCTATCACAGCTTCAAATGATTCATCTGAAAGATCTAGTCTTCAGAGAATCAAAGGCATCCTCGAGGAACGTGCTATTCTTGCGGCGCCTAGTGATTATAAGGAGATTTGTGATCAGCACGGTACGGCGGCTTTCGTCATAGACGACTTGAGTAGCTCGTACATCTACTTATGTGAAGGCGTTGGTGAGACGTCGAAGTCCGCTTTGGCTCAAATTTTGATACATGAAGCCACTCATATTCACGGCGAACGTGATGAGTGCAATACGACAAGATGGGAGCTAAAGATCATGGATCTTGCCGCTCGCATCCCTCACAAAAATGCTTACGTTGATGAGTGTGGTTTGTAATCCACGCTCATCAACCCTTTTTTATTTATATTACCGCCTGCGATGTGGAGAACCAAGGCGACGCTTCCTGGCTTTAGGCTCTGGAACCGGAATCGCTTTTGGTACAAATTGATTTCTCAACTTCACACCTGATCCACTAATCCAATCAACACTGGCATCAAGAAACTGCTCCGAGGCATCACCAAACTCAAGACTATGTTCACTGTCGAGTGAGACAAAACGCTTAGCAAAGCGATGAGTATCGAACAATTCCGTCTTAACGAGATCGGAGTGAACCATGACATCTCTCTCGCCCACCATGATAAGCATTGGAATGGGTAAGTCGTGAATGTGCTGATTCATAATCTTAGTCAGTTTCTTTACTTCCTTCAGGAAGCCCACAGTCACCTCACGGAGACCATCTTTGTCATTTTGGATCCATTCAAGTCCTTCGCCCTCAGACACGAACCATTCATCTTCTAAAGGCGTGTCGACATAACGATCTTTACGGCTGACAAGTATGCCCAGTTTCTCCATAAAGCTATAAGAAGCTTGTTTGGTCATATGGGTAGAAGGTGCAATCAAAGTAAGAGAAGCAAATCGCTGATTCATCTCGGGGGTTTGAGCCAGGTAAGGAACTACGATTCTTGCACCAAAGCAATTAGCAATGATATGAATTTCAATTTTATTGGAGGCCTCGCCATAAAGTTTAAAGAGTCTTTGCTCTAAGTAGCTCACAGCATCTTCCATGTCCTGAATCAACACATCAGCAGAACTCGCATCACCACGCCTGCTCATACTTTTACCGGAACCTCGACGATCGAAAGCAAAGACATCAATTCCATTTTCTGCAAGCTCATCACCATATCCAGAACCGCGGACCCACTCCGCGTGACTTTGCATTCCATGCACAAAAATCACCGCGGCATCTGGAATGCGACCTTTCTCAGAAAAATAAATTCCGTGCTGAACGCTCTGGTCTTGCGCTCTATAAAATACGTCTTCACTATCGGCAAAAACCGCCGCACTAAAAAGCGCAAAGGCCGCCAAAATCACATAGTCTTTAATTCTTAAAATATGCATAACAACTCCTACTTCAACTTTTTCAACATCAACACTAGATGCAAAACCTAACTATCTACTTTATTCAAACCAAAACCTGGCAAAGATCTATCGGCTTTTAAGATTCCAGCAAACCCAAATCGAACTTCAGGAGTTGCCATGTCTTGCTCAAGAAGAATACTTCCAAAAGCACCCTCTTGAGCGGTCAAATTGGCTCCCGCGGCCTGAGCCACAACTAAAGCCGCTCTAGAAAGAACGGAAGTTTCGCCAACTTGCGCGCCAACAATAATCTCCCAGCCTTTTTTCTTGAGAAAACTTACCACCTCCAAAGAACGCATCAACCCACCGAGCTTTGAAACTCTTAGGTTGGCAACCCATTTGCCAGGTAACGCTGAAGCTTCTCTGACATCTTCAATCGTGCATAGAGATTCATCAAGAATGATGCTCACGTCTTTCTCGATGCTCAACTTACTTAGGTTCTCATAGTCGCGAGGAGCAAAAGGCTCTTCAATAGCCCAGATTTTAATGGGACTCTTTTCAAGTAAAGGCCGAATGTCAGCCTCTCGTCCTGCCCAAGCATTGTTCCCATCAATTCTAAGTCTAAAATCAAAAGGAGACCTGGAAGCATACATCGACGCAACGACTCTCATCGGAGGCCAGAGCATTTTTACCCTAGGAGACATGTGATTTTGAATACGAGAAATTCTTTGAATATCCTCATCCAAATTCGCAACAGCCTTCAACTTAAAGTCGTTGAAACCATATTTTAAATACTTGGTAATGGTCGACTCAAACTTTGCTGGATCGTCCGCGCTGAGCACAGCCGTATACTGAAAAGAAGACTTTGTCCCAGCAACTCCAAGCAGTTGTTCCACGCTCACACCCGCCTCTTTTGCAAGCAAGTCCAAAATGGCTAGTTCCATCGCACACCAAGCCGAGAGATTTTTATCAATGCTCTCAGAGTTATTGCGCATGAAGCTTTCGAGATCTTCAAGATCGCCAACTTGCGCAAGCTCGGCCTCAGCCGCTTTTGCCCAAGTTAATGTAGAGTCAAGAGTTTCACCCGTGACGTAGGAGCGCGGGCAGCCCTCACCAAGACCAGTAAAAGCGCCACGAGTCGCTTCAACCCAGATACTTTCAGATACTTTTCTTTCAGCTGATGCATGTTTAAAGCCTACACGCATTGGAATTTGTAAGGCACGGATCTCAAAAGATATTAAATTAGCCATTCGAAACCTCAGAGGTCGTAAGACTTAACCTAGAAGCATGCCTAGAGGCCGCGACTAAATCAAGATTAGCCGCTTCGGTCAAAGCGCTATCCCAGCGGATGCTTGGCGCGAAATCAAATTTGATGTCTTTTTTGTACTGAAGCGCCACAATCTTGAATTGTCCTTCCCGTTGCCCAGCAGCTAAGTAAAATCTTTTGAAGTCCTCGTAGCTTCCGCGCTTAAGTAGAGCCAAGCGAATAGGTTTGACTCTATCGCTACTTCTTTTTGCGTCGTACTCCATATTGATCTCACGAAGGACCTCATCCAGCCTTTTTTCAAACGCGGACAGATCCTTCAATGCAGCGAGACCCTTATCATCAAGGCGTTCCTCTTTTACTCTTGGAGACAATTCATAATATAAAGAATATCGAGCGGTCTCTGGGTCACATTCAACAACAAAAAATTGATTGTCGACACCGAACTCTCGTTCGACCTTATGAACGGTGGCGATCACCTGGTTCTCATATAGCTTTTCGCCCGTGATACTTGTTACGCCTTTACCTTTTTGAACGAAGCGAAGCTGAGGCACTTTGCCTTCAAAGCTTCCTTCAACTTGAACAATGTCATTCATGTTATATCTGTATAAACCGTACGAGGTCGTCACAAAGACGTAGTATTTCTCCTGATCTTCAAGCTCGTGAAGCATTAGAAATTCTTTCTCTCCGCTGTCCCACTTGTCAGCTTGAACAAATTCATAGAATGTCGCCAAAATCGTCGGAACACCGGCGTTGGTATCACTATTCAAAGGAAGACTTCCGCGAAATTCCGATGACAAATAACCTGGATCACGAAGTAGTGTTTGCTCCGAGAACTGTCCCTTCAATTGGTCCAAGAAAATCGAACAACTTCCACCAGTCCATGTCGCCACGGCTTGTAGGTTCGGCCATAGATCTTGAATACGGAGCTCGGAACGAGTTTCCTTTAGAACACGAAGTTCACTAGCTCGTTTTTTATCTACGAAAATTCGCTTGGACATTTCAACCTGCACATCTAAAGGAAGCTTCGATAGATTGGGATATTTTCCAGTTTCGAGAGTTTCTATGGCTATATCAATCAAAGATGGTATCATCTTCACTAGTTTGCTAATCGTGCTTGGATTTGCTGTCGTGAAGTAAGTCACGTTTTTCTCCATCATAGCTAGTAGCATGATGAGCTCGTACTTCAGATCGTAATCAGAAACAGAAAATACGGGTGCTGGGACCACGTATTTGTTTTTTACAAAGCTAGAAAGACTCTCATACATGTGACCAGAAGTGGAACCAAAAGGCTTTCCAGAGTCTTCCATATGTCCCTCAACCGCAGGGCTCACAATCGCAAGGATCTTTCCGCTCAAGAGTTTTGGTCTCGCTTTTAGAATGCTGTAGATAAATAGGTTCGTAGAAGATTTGTGATCAACTAGAGCTCTATCATGAACGGGAATAAATTTTGGTTTACCTGTGGTTCCGCTAGTTACTGCAAAAAATTCTGGCTCACGGGCAAGTAGCACAGGCTTGCCTGTTCTATCTTGTTCTTCAATATAAGGACGAATCGCCTCATATTCAAGAACAGGTAACTTTGCTCTATAGTCAGAAACGGTATTGATGTCGGAAAATCCATACTTTTTACCAAAGTCTGTATCTTGGTTCTCTCTGATAATATCTAGTAAGAGTTCTGTTTGACTCTTTTCGATATTCTCTAGTTTTGAGTAAAATTCTTTCTCCGTTTTCTCGCCCTTTCTACGAACGACGATCGGACTTAGAACTCCACTAAGAATACTGTTAAACTGTCTGCGCAACATCGACATATACAACTCCTATACAAATTCGGACTTAGCCAATGTAGCACTCATGACGCGATGCGTCAATAACCTCGTGACAACTTTGTCTATTTTTGTAACAGCTTTCTACATAAATGCATGATTTTACTTATTTTATCCCATATGAACTATTTTTAGACAGTGACGTATGGCCACAAAAGCCTATAATCCATCCCCAATGAACCCGATAAGCCACCTCGTTATGCTCACAGGCCTCGCAGGCCTTATCTCGTCCACCACCTCTCAACAACTTCTAAGCGTTGAGGAACTCCACAGTAATGGAAAGATAAACGCCACTATGAGCACTCAACCCTGGAATGATTTCGACCAACTTTTAATGGCCGTAGAGAAAAACGACTCCAACGCCAAATGGTATGATCTGAAAGATCAAGGACTCCCACTCGAAGGCAAAGATGTACAGAATCTTGGGATAGGCCTCTCATACGCAGATCACGCGAAAGAAGTAAGAACTGATGATACGGTATTTTTCGAAAAGAAAGCTAAA
>Ga0210043_1002297_pt1 | contig 13025 bp, 13 predicted proteins | sample CryGeymet201501t_FD_183990 | JGI IMG/M metagenome (GOLD analysis project Ga0210043, IMG submission 183990) | Groundwater microbial communities from Crystal Geyser aquifers in Utah, USA - Crystal Geyser metaG 2015-01t (SPAdes) (version 2) | ecosystem: Environmental > Aquatic > Deep subsurface >... | reverse complement strand
TTCAGGGGATGGTTCGACTGGAGTTGGTTCAGTAGGAGTTGTTTCTGTTGTAGTTTCTGTTGGAGTTTTTTCTTCAGGGGATGGTTCGACTGGAGTTGGTTCAGTAGGAGTTGTTTCTGTTGTAGTTTCTGTTGGAGTTTTTTCTTCAGGGGATGGTTCGACTGGAGTTGGTTCAGTAGGAGTTGTTTCTGTTGTAGTTGGTTTAGTAGGAGTTGTTCCTCCAACAGAAATAGATTTATTTTGGGTTGTGGGAATAGTTTCTGTTATGTTTTCTGGAATGGTTTTCGTTACGTTTTCTATATGAGTAGGTTTAGTTATGTTTTCCGTAGGGGTAGTTGGAGTTTTTCTTCCAGAAGATGAAGATTCATTTTTAACTGTAGAGTTTGTTCCAACTGAGATTCCCAATTGAAAACTTATTTTTGGAAATTCTTCCTTCGCAGTTAAAGGGGCATTTATTATTTTTATTTCTTCTTCACTAACCAAATCAGTTATTGAATAATTTTGCACTTCTCCTCCATTTTCTATAGATACGACTGAATCTGTAGGAATAGATTCTCCTTCATCAAGTAAGAGGTTAATTTTTCCATTAGATAAATTTCCATTATTAAAAGAACCTTCAAGGTTTAAGACTACATTTCCAGAAGTTTTGAAATTAGAAAAAAATAAAATTGCCCCAAGAGAAATAATTAAAATAGAAACTATAAGAATTGACCAAATTTTTTTTGGATCTTTTTGTTCTTCTGGGCCTCTATATTCAGAAACAACTTTTCCATTGACCCTTTTACTATGGTAAACGTAGGGACCATAGGTTTTACCATTCCTTTTAATAAATTTTTTATAAACCATATTTGTAAGTAACTCCTCTTTTTTATTATAATTATTAGGTTAAATCCGTATTTAAATTTTTAGAAAGTTAAAAATTACTTACATTCGAAACTAAGAGGATTAAAAAAATAAAAAATAAAAGAAAAAATAAATTTATTGGGTAGGTTCAGGAGCTGTACCAGTGCCTTGTCCTTGTCCAGGTTGTACAGGAACCAAATAAAGTGTTTGGTTTCCTACTGGAACTTGGGCATATTCATGGTCATTGATTTGTGAAACCAAGGCCTGAATTAAAACCAAATCCATTGTTTGATTTCCTACAGGAATTTGAACATACCCCCCCGTCTGTTGTAATTGAGGAATCAGGATTTGTGAGATAAATAAATCAATTCCCTCAACTCTTTTTGCATCGACAAAATTGTTGTATTGTTGTTGGAAAACAACGAGATAAAGAACAATAATTGCAAGTAGGACAACTACAGCAATTAAAATCTTCACAATCAATTTTGTTTTGTCTGTTTCACTTCTCATTTTGTATTTAATTTTATTTAGTATTTAAATTTATGCCTTCGCTGTGATTTCTAGAAGAGTGTTAACGTCATTTACTTCAGTTCCATCCGATAGTAAAACTCTAGTTGAGATTACATCTCCTTTTTCAAAATTCACTGTTCCTTCTTCTACTAAATCATAATCTACTTTGGAACCTTCTTTGTCCAAATTTATACTATTTCTAAATCCTAATGCAGCTCCATTTTTGTAAATAATTACTTCGGCAATTCCTTCAGGATAACTATTTTTAATTTCAAGGTTAGTTGAAATTCCAGTTATACTTCCATCTCTTAACATTACATATCCTTTTTTGTATGAACCTTGGACTCCCGCTCCTGAAAGAAGGAAGGAAGAGTTACTTACTTCTCTTGGTAATCCAAAGTTAAGTAACATTTTATTTGCAAAATTTTGAACTTCTTTTTTGAAAGTTTCTTGCGAAGCGGTTATTACATAAAGAGGTTTTGTAGATTTTCCATCTTCAATGTTTATTTGGTACATTGCAAGATTATTTTCATCTATATTTTTTATATTTATTTCTTCTGGAAGATTATTAAAATCAACTTTTTCAATATTTTTTATCTGGTTTTCAGAGATTCCTTTTTGGATTGCAACATTTTTTACAAAATCTGTAACATCTTGAGGTAGAGAAATGGTTTGAGCTAAAACATTTGTTCCTAAAAGGAGAACCACTGCAAGAACTAAAACAATTATAAACCTCTTCATTTTATATAATTTCAAATAAAAGGAATTATTTAAAGATTACTTTTATATAGTTTTGTTTGGTTTTTAATGGAATGAAAAAGGTGGTGGTAATTAGTCTTGGAGGAAGTCAAATTATTCCTGAAGAAGTAAATTATAACTATTTAAAAAAATTTAAAAAAATTGTTTTAAAAAACACTAAAAATTACAAAATAGTGGTTGTTTGTGGGGGTGGAAGTTTGGCTCGGAAGTATATTAATGCAATTCAAAAGGAAAAAGGAAATGTTTATTATCAATCTTTGGCAGGAATAAATGCAACCAGAGCAAATGCAAGGTTTTTATCTTATTTTTTTGGTTTTGACCCTGAATTTGGAATTCCCCATAAAATAAGGGTCTTGAAAAAGTATCTTAAAAAAAGAAATTTGGTTATTTGTGGAGGACTTGAATATAAACCAGACCAGACTTCAGATTCTACTGCTGCAGCAATTTCTTCAAGGTTAGGGGCAGAATTTATTAATTTGACTAATGTAAAAGGTCTTTATGACAAGGACCCTAAAAAATTCAAAAATGCAAAATTCATTTCTAAAATTTCTTGGGAAAATTTCAATAAGATAATTCAAAAAATAAAATATAAACCAGGTCAACATTTTGTATTGGACCAGAGTGCTTCAAAAATAATCCTCAAAAATAAAATTAAAACTTATATAATTAAAGATTTGAGTGAACTTGAGAATTATTTTAAAGGTAGGAATTTCATTGGAACTAAAATTCAAGATTAAAATGGAAGAAAAGGAAAAAATAATTTTAAATGAGAAAAATTTTAGTAAACTTAAGGATTTAGTTAAAAAGAATTCAGATAAAAAAATTATTTTTTATTCAGATGATGACAATTTGAATAGAAAAGTTTTAGAAAAACTTCAAATTGATGTTTTACTTATTAATCTGGTTGACCTAAGGGATTTTTCAAAACAAAGGAATTCTGGTTTTAATGAAGTAATGGCACGAATCGCAAAGAAAAATAATATTAAGATTGGAATAAATTTAGATGAACTTATTTTTTCAAAGGAAAGAGTTAAAGTTTTTTCTAGAATTAGACAAAATATTTTTTTGTGTAAAAAGAATAAAATTCAAATGGAATTTGTTTCTAAAAAAGAAAAAAGAAGTTTAATCGTTTTGAAGTCTTTAGGTTTAGTTTTTGGAATGCCTACTTGGATGACTAAAAATTTAGAAATTTAAGAAGAAGCACTATAAAGGTAACATCCATATGAAGTTTCCCAAATTTCAAAACTCATATTAGAAGTAACATTGGTTTCTGGTTTGCTAAGTCTAATATATGCCTTTTGACTTGTTAAATTTGGATAAATATATTCTCTTATGTTAAGACATCTAGCTTCTTCACGTTCCGGAAAAACCACATAAAATGCTTCATAATTTGATTGATTACTTTTATTGTTAGGTAATTCCCAGCTGTCAAAATATTCTCCCAAGTAAAAAGGCCAAATAGAAGAAACGGTTCCTGTTATTGCAACAGATTCTGGAACACATAACCCTTTTCTACAAACTTGTCCCAATGTGCAATCATCATTTTTTGTGCAATCTACTTCTTTGAAACATTCAGCTGATCCTTGACTTGTACCACAAATTTGAGGGTCTGGACAATCTTGGATTGTTTTTGAAATTATACTTTCTTGACAAGTATTATTAACACAATCAAATAAATCATAATCTTGGATAATTCTTTCTGGAGGAGGGTTAGAGTAACAAGTTGGAAATCCAATAAACTCACTTGTTCCACAATCTTGAGTTACGTTTTCGGGAGTACAAGCAAGGTTTGGAAGTTGACAGACTCCATTAAAACAAACATCTTCTCCAGAACAAAATTCAAGGGTAATTGCCTCGGTTTTTTGTTGACAGAATCCTTCAGGGTTTGGATTAAAACATTCAAAAGTTTTTTCGTATTGCAAAACTTTAGTAAAATCATCACTACAGAAAGGAGAAAATAATAATTGATCAGTTCCACAATCTGAATTTATTGCACAAGCTTTTATTTTTGTGATGATTTGATCTCTTTCACTAATTTTATATTCACTGGTAATCTGGGCTAGAGTATCTTTCCCTGTTGTATCCGAAACATAAACTGGAGCAACTGAAATTTTTATGATGTTTGTATAATCCAGTATTCCACTTTTTGTCAGGTTTAAATCTATTGTTCTTACTGAAAGTTCTGCAAAATTTTCAACTGAAATGTCAAAAATTTCAGAATTACGAGCATCCTCAACGATTATTTTTAATGAATTAATTGTCGCTTTTGAAATTCCCTGGTTTCTTACAACTCTTACTGTGGCCATTCCGTTTGTGGTGTTTACCACTGCAGATTGAATCTCAACATCGAGTCCAATTTTTCCGAGAGTTAAATCTTCTGAACCTTTTACTAGAAAATTATTTACTGCGGCCCAAATTCCTCCAATTGCAACGATTATCAATAAAATTAGAAGAATTGTTGTTACAACAGTTGAAAGCCCCTTTTTTTCCATTGATTACATTAAAGTAAAATATTTTATAAACTTATTTGATAAACCCTTTTGATACAAACATTTTTTAATATGGAAGAATTTTCAAAATGATGAAGAAATTGCTTGAGTCTTTAAGCTTAATTGAGAAGAAAGTTTTGCCTTTTTTGGAAGAAAAAAGCATTTCAGAAATTTGTAAAAAATCTAATTTAGATAAAGTAACTGTTCTTCGTGCTCTTGAATATTTAAATAATAAAAAGATAATCAATTTTGAGACCGAAAAGAAAAGAGTTATTGATGTTGGAGTTAATGGGGCACTTTATCGTAAGAAATGGCTCCCTGAAAGAAGACTCCTTTTTCTTCTTGATGAAAGAAGAATTATTTCTTTAAATGATGCTCAAAAACAGTCGAGCTTAAGTTCAGATGAATTCAAAGTTTCTCTTGGAGTTTTGAAGGCAAAAGCATTAATTGAAATTAAGAATGGGAAAATTGTTTTAAGTGCTTCAAGGGAAGAAATATCAAAAAAAAGTATGGAAGAACTTTTTTTAGAAAGTTTACCAATTGACGAAGACACCTTGACTCCGGAACAGGCATTTTCATTTAAACTTCTTCAAAAAAGAAAGGAGATTGTTCAGGTTGAAGAAAGAAAGAAATTTTTAATAAAAATAACTCCTTTAGGAAAAGAAGTTATGAATTCTAAAGAATTAACTTATGATTTAATTGAGCAAATTACCCCCAAAATATTAAAAAAAGAACAAAATTGGAAAAGTAAAAAATTTAGAAGGTATGACGTTACACTTCCAGTTCCAAAAATAAATGGGGGAAAAAGACATTTTGTAAATTCTTCAATTGATTATGCCAGGAAAGTTTGGACTGAAATGGGATTTGTTGAAATGGAGGGAGAAATTATTCAACCGAGTTTTTGGGTTTTTGATGCACTTTTTACAGCACAGGACCACCCTGTGAGAGAAATGCAAGACACCTTTTTTGTTAGTGAGAAAGGAAAACTTCCAGATAAAAAGATTCTTGATTCAGTGAAGCTCGCTCATGAGAAGGGAGTTGGAGGAAGTCGTGGTTGGAATTATAAATGGGATGAAGAAGAAGCAAAAAAAATGGTTTTAAGAACACATACAACTGTTCTTTCAGCTAAAACGCTTTCAAATTTAAAAAAGGAAGACTTTCCAAAAAAATACTTTGCAGTTGGAAAAGTTTTTAGAAATGAAACTGTTGACTGGTCACATGGTTTTGAATTTTATCAGACGGAAGGAATTGTTGTTGATCCAGATTTAAACTTTGGAAATTTACTTGGATATTTAAAGGAATTTTATAAAAAAATGGGTTTTTCAAAGGTTCGTTTTAGTCCAGCATATTTCCCTTATACTGAACCTTCAGTTGAAGTAAATGTTTGGCATCCAGAAAGAAAAGTTTGGTTGGAACTTGGAGGAGCTGGAATTTTTAGACCAGAAATTACTATTCCTCTTTTAGGTCTTGATGTTCCAGTTTTAGCTTGGGGACTTGGGTTTGACAGAATAATTACGGATTATTATAAAATCAATGATCTTCGTGAACTTTACAAAAATGATATAACTAAATTAAGAAAAGCGAAGGCTTGGATGAAAGTTTAGAGATGGAAATAAAAGAATTACAAAATTTTGCAAAAGAAGAGAATGAGAGGGGGAGAAGTAAAACAAAAACTTCAGAAAAAGAGAGTATATTAACAACTGCAATAAAATTGGGAGAAGAAGTAGGAGAAGTTAGTGAAGAGGTTTTAAAACATTTTAATTATCAAGTTAAAGATAAATCTTTTGAAAAAAATGAAATTTCTTATGAAATTGCAGATGTGATTATTGTTGCTTCTATTTTGGCAGATTCACTTGGAATAGATTTGGAAGAATCATTAAAAGAAAAAATGAAAAAAATAAAGGAAAGGTATGAAAAATGAGAAAATCAAAACATTTAAATAGGGAATTGTATAAACTTATATAATGGTAAAAACAATAAAAAAATTGAATATTTTGCATTTCCCCAAACTAGATTCTATTTTAAGGGTGGAAGAAGCCATACAAAATAGTAAAGATTATCTAACCCGAATGGAATTATGGAAAAGTTTACCAAAACAAATGCAATATCAAACTTTTAAGCTTATTCTTGATTATCTTGAAAAATCGAATAAGATTATGTTTGAAGGGGACAAGATAATCTGGATTTTCACAAATAATAAAAAATTAAATGAATTAATTTCCGGAGCAATATCTGTTTGAATTATCAATTAATATGAAAGAATACATTACAAAATTAAGTAAAGAATTATTTGAATTGAAGATCAAAATAGAAAAAGAATTGTCTAGTGGAAATAAAACTAATGAAAACTTGTACCAATTAATCAATAAGTCAATTAATTTTTTGAAACAAAAAAGAACAGGGGCGCCGATTTCAAAGAAGCTTCAAATTTACAAATACTTTGAAAAAATGTATGGAATATCAAACTTATTTTTAATTGATATTTCAAAAGAAGCAAGGGCAGTTTATACAAATGTATCCGAGAATGAATTTCAAATTTTACAAATTTTTCTAGAAGTTTATGAATCTCATAAAAAATATGAAAAACGAGGAGGATATAATAAATATTAAATTTTATAATAAAAATGGCAAATGTAAAATTTGATAGAGCAACTTTTGAAAAAGAAATTGGAAAGCTTGATTTGAAAATGCAAGAGAAGATTGCATTATTTGGAACTCCTGTTGAAAGTTTAGATGATGAAACTATTGAAATTGAAATTTTTCCAAATAGACCAGACCTTTTAGGGTATCATGGTTTTAAGAGGAGTTTTTTGAGTTTTTTAGGTAAAAAAACAGGATTTAAAAATTATAAATTAAATAATCCTGAAAAAAATTATGAAGTAAAGGTGGAATCTAGTGTTAAAGATGTTCGTCCATTTACAGTTTGTGCAATTGTCCGTGGGTTGAAGTTTGATGACAAAAAAATTAAAGAAATTGTTGAAATTCAAGAAAAACTTCATTCAACTGTTGGAAGGCAAAGAAAAAAACTTGCAATTGGAATTTATCCTTTAGAAAAAATTGCACTACCTATTACTTACAAGGCAATTGAACCAGATAAAATAAAATTCCAACCTCTTGAATATCCAAAAGAGATGTCTGGTTTAGAAATTTTACAAAGGCATCCAACTGGAAAAGAGTATGCTCATCTTTTAGCTGGAAAAATTAAGTTTCCTATTTTTATTGATAGTGAACAAAGTGTTTTATCAATGCCCCCCGTAATCAATTCAGAAAAAACAGGTAGGGTAACAAATAAAACTAAAGACATTTTTGTTGAATGTTCTGGTTTTGACTTTGAAATTTTGGAAAAATGTTTGAATATTCTAATTTCTAATTTTGCTGAGATGGGAGGAAAAGTTTATTCGATGAAAGTTGGAGGAAAAGTTACCCCTAATTTTAAGTCTGAATTTAGAGATTTATCTCTTGAAAAAACAAATAGAATTTTAGGTTTAGATTTAAATGAAAAACAAATAAAAGAGTGTCTTGAAAGAATGGGTTACAATTATAAAAATGGAAAAGTTGAAATTCCCCCTTGGAGAATGGACATTTTACATGAAATTGATTTAATTGAAGACATTGCAATTGCGTATGGTTATGAGAATTTTATTCCAAAAATTCCCCCTGTTTCAACAGTTGGAAGTGAAAACTCTAAAGAGATTGTAAAAAGGAAAATTGCAGAAATATTTTCTGGACTTGGATTTTTAGAAGTTTCAAATTATCATTTAACAAAAAAGGAAGACCAATTTGTTAAGATGGGGATCCCAGAAAAAGAAGAGAGTGAATTTATTGAACTTGAGAGTTCAAAAACGGATTTTAATATCTTAAGAAAAGATTTGGTTCATTATCTTTTAAAGAATTTTTCTGAAAATAGTGACTCAGAATACCCTCAAAAATTGTTTGAAATGGGAAAAGTTTTTCAAATTAAAAAAAGTAAGGAATTAAAAGAGGAAGAGAGGCTCAGTTCAGGATTCACGCCAGGAAATTTTACGGATTTAGTGCAAACGCTTGATTACCTTTTTTCAAACCTCAATTTAAAATATGAAATAAAGGAAGAAGTAAAGTCTAGTTTGCCTTTTGTTGAAGGTCGTTCAGGAGAAATTTTTCTTGAAGGAGAAAAAATTGGTTTAATTGGAGAAGTTCATCCAAAGATTCTAAAAAATTGGAAAATTAAAATGCCTGTAAGTTTATTTGAAATAAATCTTGAAAAGATCTTTAAGAAGTTTGAATAAGCCACAGCCGAGGATTGAACTCTGTTCGTTTAGTATTCTTGTTAGACCTTATTAAATTAAATTTCTCAAGAAGCCTAAACTCAACCTCTACCTTTTTAGTATTTTTAATTTACTCGCGATTTTATCGGAGGCATTTGAAAATCACCGTTCCGATTTCGAGGAAGTTAAAAAGAAACCAGCGGGTTTCTTTTATTATCAAGGTAGCACTCTACCAAAACTGAGCTACTGCGGCATGAATTTCTGAACTTTAAAACCGAAGTACATTCCTTGTGGAAGCTACTGCGACTTTGATTTTAGAATTAAAAATTATTATTTAAATCTTATTAAATAAAAAAGAACTACTTTTTCCTCATAAAGTAAAAGATAATTTCCAAAGTTACAAATAAAATTATAAATGCACCCGAGATAATTAGGATAAATCCGAATAGACTTTCCAAAAAGTCTGTTGTGAAAAGAAATAATACTAATGAAATTACAAAGACAATTCCAGAATAAATGAGTGAATTTGTTGCTCTTTTAATTTTTCTCTCAGAAACCATTATTTTTGCTTCTTTTGCCCTTCTTACTGGAGCTTTTTTTCTTACAACTGGCTTTTTTTTAGAAGTTTTCTTAGTAACCCTCTTTTTTTTCACCATAACTTGTTTAGTTAATTATAGTATTTAAATATTTTTATTTGAGTTTATCCCAAATTGACTCATTTTTAGAAGAAGTGTCAACAACACTTTCATTGTAAGTTTTCCAGTCTAGTCCAATTGCATACATAGTTACAGATTTAGCTTTAATAAATACACTTCCAAGCCAAGAAAAATAAAGTCTTCCAGCGTCAACAATTCCTGGAACAGTGTTGAGCGTTACATCTTTGTCTTTCAAACTTATGGTAAATGTGACATATGTAAAAATTATTAATCCAATAAGGAAAATTGCAAATAATTTATGTTTCATTCTTTTAAACTCAATTAGAACCCAGATTAAAACTACCAGGAGTGCGACAATCAAAAAAGCAGTACTTATCATAAAACAATTGAGGGAAAGGATGTATAAAAAGATTTTGAATTTAAAGAATATGCATCCAAAATATTCGGGTTCAAACCTCAGTATAATTAAGACAAATTAATGATCCTGCTGAGATTTGAACTCAGGACCTCTGGCTCTCTTAGAATAAAAACCTCTGTGGGTTTTTATAAATTCCAGCGACCTAGGAATTTCTTCTCTATGCCTTTTACTGAAATTCAATCTCTGTTGAGATAATACAATTCATTTCGAATTGCACTCTTATAAGACCAGCGCTCTGACCAGGCTGAGCTACAGGATCATTTATCTAGGATTATGTTGAATACTTCTTATTTAAAGATTTTCAATTTATGAAAAGAGCTACAGTTACTTTTTTAAACTGATTTAGGTAAATAGTTTGGAAGCCCCGATAGTACAGAGGCCAAGTATGCGGCCCTTTCACGGCTGTGACCCGGGTTCGAATCCCGGTCGGGGCGCTTTTTAATATTCTTTCAAGATGAAATGTTTAAATAATTCTAATTATTCTTTTTTTTGTAGAAAAGTTTGAAAAATGGTTTATAAGAAATATATAACAAAAAATGGAAGGGTCTATGGTCCGTATTATTACAAGAGCAAACGTGTTGGAAATAAAGTAATTTCGGAATATGTTGGGGAAAGTAAAGATCAAAAAATTACTAGAAAGAAAACAATTCTTGTGGGGATTTCACTTCTTGTTGTTTTATCTTTGATTTTACTTCTTTTAGTTAGTTCGGGAATTTTTACTGGAAAAGTGGTGTCTGATTTTAGGGGAGAAAATTCGATTCAAAATACAGTTCCATTTGCTGGAAATCCAATTGACACAAACAAATTAAAGTTTCAGGCTCAAAATTTAGATGGAGTAACTCAATCTATTCGTAATTTCAAAAATTGGGTTATTGTAACTTTCAAAAAAGGTTCAGAAGTTGGAGAATATTCTTACATTAATACTTTAAGTGAAGCCGAGTTAGAGACTTTAATTGAAAGAGATCGGGCTCTTTGGCTTACAAAAATCTCTAGCTAAAAAATTAGCTGATTTTTTTATGATTTTTCATTAATTTTTTTGTAGGAAAAAATATTTTTTACTACTTTTTTCTTTTCCAATCTAAAACGTGTGATAAAAAAATTTACCGAGGAGAAATAAATTTTTCCTCTCTGTAGTAAAAGTAATATTTAAATACTAAAAAAGTGTAGGATAAATGTAGTAAATCCTTAACCAGAAGGATAGAAAAAAAATGGTGAAAAATTGGATAAATTATTTTGTAATTAGTGTGATTTTTATAGTCTTTTCAGTGTCATTTTTATCAGCTGCTCCAATTTTAGATCAACTTCATTTGAATATTCAAACAACGGATGGAAGTGGAAATGTTGTAACAGGAACATTTAATTTTCAGTTTAATATTTCAACAGATGCAAGTTGTACTAGTGTAGTTTTTTCAAATTCTACAAGTTTGACAACAGACTCAAGAGGAATTGTTTCTTACTACCTAGAAAACACAAATTTAGATTATCAAAATCAATATTATTTGTGTTATTACAGAGATTCTGTTTTAATTGAGACTTCAAAAATTTCTAGAACTCCATATTCTTTTACTGCTTTAAACACAACTGTTTCTGGTTTGATTGTTGACTCAAACTTGAACCTTGGAGGTTACAATGTGACTGCTTCTTGGTTTAACGGATTGTTTAATTGGACAACTAGTGACTTATATAATAATTTTAATGGTTATTCTTTGACTTTCAATGAGTCAAGACTTAATCAGACAATTCAGAGTTTTGATTATGTAACTTCAACATCTGGAAATTCAACCTATGTTCCTTACACTGGTGCTACAACAAACGTTAACTTGGGAGGGAACAATTTAACTGCAACTTACCTTTTTGGAGATGGAAGTTATTTAACAAACATAAATCGAACAGCTGTGAATTATTGGACCCAAACTGGAAATGATATTTATTACAATTTGGGGAATGTTGGAGTTGGAACAACTGCACCAGTTTATAGGTTAGATGTTGCAGGAAATGTTAATGCTTACAGATTATTAGTTAATGGTTCAGATGTTGCATTGAACGCTTCACTTTCAAATTATTATTTAGCAAGTAATCCTTCGGGGTTTTATAATTTAACAACACTTCAGAATGTTTCTCAGCTTAATAATGATAACAGTTATTACAATTCAACAACTTTCCCTTCTCGTGTTTCTGGTTCTGGAACCTCTTGGTATATTCCAATGTGGAATGGAACAACTTCATTGAATAATTCTGCAATTTATCAGAGTGGGACAAATGTCGGAATCGGAACAACTGCTCCAGGTGTCGCGCTTGAGGTTGAAGGAATTATTTCTTCTTCTTCTGACGTTTTGGCGGGTGGTTCGGTTCAGGCAACAACGTATCTTAGAACACCGTATGTAACTCCTTTTACTTCTGGCGGAAACTTTGACATTCGAAATTATGCAGGGGACACTAGTTATTTGAGTGTTAACACTACAAGTGGGAATGTTGGAGTTGGAACAACTGCACCAGCTTATAGGTTAGATGTTGCAGGAAATGTTAATGCTTACAGATTATTAGTTAATGGTTCAGATGTTGCATTGAACGCTTCACTTTCAAATTATTATTTAGCAAGTAATCCTTCGGGGTTTTATAATTTAACAACACTTCAGAATGTTTCTCAGCTTAATAATGATAACAGTTATTACAATTCAACAACTTTCCCTTCTCGTGTTTCTGGTTCTGGAACCTCTTGGTATATTCCAATGTGGAATGGAACAACTTCATTGAATAATTCTGCAATTTATCAGAGTGGGACAAATGTCGGCATCGGGACAACTGCACCAGTTTATAGGTTAGATGTTGCAGGAAATGTTAATGCTTACAGATTATTAGTTAATGGTTCAGATGTTGCATTGAACGCTTCACTTTCAAATTATTATTTAGCAAGTAATCCTTCGGGGTTTTATAATTTAACAACACTTCAGAATGTTTCTCAGCTTAATAATGATAACAGTTATTACAATTCAACAACTTTCCCTTCTCGTGTTTCTGGTTCTGGAACCTCTTGGTATATTCCAATGTGGAATGGAACAACTTCATTGAATAATTCTGCAATTTATCAGAGTGGGACAAATGTCGG
>Ga0210043_1002295_pt1 | contig 13039 bp, 14 predicted proteins | sample CryGeymet201501t_FD_183990 | JGI IMG/M metagenome (GOLD analysis project Ga0210043, IMG submission 183990) | Groundwater microbial communities from Crystal Geyser aquifers in Utah, USA - Crystal Geyser metaG 2015-01t (SPAdes) (version 2) | ecosystem: Environmental > Aquatic > Deep subsurface >... | reverse complement strand
CTGATCACGAAAAACAGTGAAACCCTCTTTTAAACTGATTTGAAACCAGTCGCGTAAGGTTACACGATTGCCTGACCAATTGTGGAAATACTCATGGGCAACAACACCTTCAATGTTTTGAAAGTCAGTGTCTTCGCCAGTCTGGGCATTGGCTAACAAATAAGGGGCGTTGTAAATATTTAACCCTTTGTTTTCCATGGCACCAAAATTAAAATCATCCACAGCCACAATCATAAAATTATCAAGATCGTATTCTCTACCAAAAACTTGCTCGTCCCAGATCATGGATTTTTTCAAAGAGCTCATGGCGTGATGACACTGATCCAAATACTTGGGATCAGTGAAAATTTTCAAGGCTACCTTTTTTTGGCTCATAGTGGTGAACGAATCTTCTAGCACTGCCAAGTCACCAGCCACCAAGGCAAACAAATAGCAGGGTTTTAAATGGGGATCTCGCCATTCTACATAGTGTCGTCCTGCGGGCAGATCACCACTCTCAATCAAATTTCCGTTGGATAAAAGCACGGGGAATTGTTTTTTATCGGCTTCAATTCGAGTGCTAAACAGGGCCATGTTGTCTGGACGATCTACAAAATAAGTTACTCGACGAAACCCTTCTGGTTCCATTTGCGTGGCATATAGGGCGCGACTTCGGTAAAGTCCCATAAAAGATTTGTTTTTTTCGGGATAAATTCGTGTGGTAATTTGGATTTCGAATGGATTCGCCGGTGCTTTAAATCGCAAATGTTCTAGATCTACTTTGTGGTCTAAACTGACTTGACCATTAACTTTAAACTCCACCAATTCTAAGTCACGCCCCAGTAGGCAAACTTGATCAACTTGACTGTTGTGATTTTTTTTAACTTGGCTAGTAGCGGTGACAAGAGTTTCGTGATCAAACAACTGGAAATGCAATTTTACTGAGGTGATAAAAAAATCTGGGGCTTGGTAATCCTCTAAACGAATTTCTTTCATGACAATGAATTAGATCCCTGCTGTCTTTTATTCAACCTTGAATGATGAAATCTCGAATGTCGCGAATCACTGAAAACAAAAATAAGACAAGCATTTATTGCAACATGATGCATTAAGTGGTAGTATCAAGGCGTCTGCTGTCAAAGTTGCAACAAAGGAATGGCCAAATGCTCAAGCGAATTGAAGAGATCGAAGAAATTCTCGAATCTCCTTTGCTGGAGTTCTCTTCCGAAAACCAATTTTGGCCAAAACTCTTAGAGACACTTTGTAAGACATTTGATTGTGGATGGGGAACTTATTGGCAGGTCAATGGACTTGCACTTTCATCTGCTGCCATTTGGAGTAGCGCAGGAATAAACGCCCAAGAGTTGAGTATTGATACACGTTCTAGATCGCTTTCTCTTTCTCAAGGCAATGCCGGACACGTTTGGCGGAGTCGAAAACCAATTTGGACGACGAATATTGCTCTGGATATGTGTCTGCCGCGATCAACGGAAGCGGAAAGTGCAGATCTGCACGGTGGAATTTGGTTTGCTGTTAAGACAGACCTAGTAGTTTATGGGGTTGTTGAGTTACTGGGGAAGAATTTAAATCCTGCTGGCGAGGAACCCCTTTTAGCAATTGAAAAAATGGGTTTAAAATTGGGTAAAGCAATATTTGAAAGCGAAAAATCACAAAACAAGTCTTAGAATCTGCAGGTCAGGGGTCGACGGCATCGATATGATGGGCTCGATGTTTTGTTTTCCTTCCCTGCCAGGCTGCGAATGCGGCAATTGCAGAAGGTATTAAAAATCCTACATATCTTGTGTGATAAAAAATTACGGCTCCCGCCGCAGACCCCGCTACAAAAGAGATAACGGTGCCCGCACGAAGGCGGTTTGCGTGCCTTTCTCGTTTCGCACGGTGGTCCTTAAACGGGAGTGATAAGAGCCTAGCTAGCCCTAAGCCAAGGTCCGTTGTAACTCCAGTTAGATGAGTTGTACGGACAGAACTTCCAGAAGATGAAGTTAGCGCGGCATTTTGAAGGCCACTAGCGAGGCAAAGCGATGCTAAAACAACATAAACCTCACTTACGCTCAGAGCATGCCCGAAGGGAACAAAGCGAGTAAAAAAACCTGCAAAGGCAGCAATAAGAAGGGCTGCCGAACAAAGTCCCATGACATAATCATAGTGCGGAGGCTTTGATTGGAATGCTTGTCTGTCGATAAGCATTCCAGCGATAAACGCTCCCGCCAAAAAAAACAGTGGTACAGATAAAATCCCAAGAGCTTCGGCCCATCCGAGCTTAATGAGATCAACGCCGAACAATGTTGCAAATCCGGTGACGTGAGTCACAAACCTGCCAGTCACAATAAACCCACCTGCGTTAATGAAGCCGCCATTGAATCCGAGCATGAGCCAGTTAAAGGAGGCTTTTCTATCTGACGTATGGTCAAGGCGGTGCGTAAACATATTTATCTAACCTTTTTCCAAACTTGTAGCGGCCGAGAGAGATCACCTCCACGGTAAATTAAAGAGTATCCACTTGGCATTTTTTTCCCATACCCATTCAAGGTAGCAACGCGCGTTCCCTTTTTTAGTCCGCTGAGGCGACTAAATGTTTCATCTCTATACTGTGAATAAATTTCGTCGGACCATAAAATAGAATCGTCTCCATAATCGGCCTCTATTCGATCTTCTGCATTTATCGAAAGATGTTCGGCAAAAGGATTGTAGAGATAAAAGGCATTGAACTCTCTCCAGTCGATATCCATTGCATTTCCACAGATAAACGAGACTCGATCTAGTTCAAAGTGTTTGACAATACTGCGCGCAACATCGACAAGCGGCCTTCTTCTCTCAATACCTATGAACGTGCCCTTTGTGATTGCAGATCCGACAAGGCAAAACTTTCCAGCTCCTGAACCTACATCTAGAACTCTAGTGTCTGGGTTTGAAACAAGAAGTAGTGAAGCTCGCCAAGCAATCATTAATGGTGTCCAGTGCATATCAGAGTACGTCTTCACCCAGTCGGGAAAAATACCGTCAAAATCGGTATCCTGAATTTTGGATCCTGTTTTTATTACATTAAGCATTTTCTACTGCTTCTTGGGTACACAAACTTCCACAATACCTTGACCTTAACATAGCTTAAGCTCGATACTGTGCTATTGCAAGATGTTGCAATAGCATTTAAAATAAATGTACGTCCTTGATTACTCGTTTCGTAGAGAATACGTTTTTAGCCATTGAAAACCTCATTCTCGATTCTTCTCTGGAAGTGGGAGTGGTGAGACCTTGGGGAGGGAATTCACCACTACCATTCTCTTTGATTTTGCGTAATCTCAATTTCTGTAGAAGTGACAGAACATTAAATTAGACACTACCTAGCTTAAAAGTGTCTCACCTTTGTCTTTAGACAAAGGTGAGAATTTTGAGACCCTGAGACACTCTTAAGTCAAACAAGATTCTCAGAAAGTTAAATGATTTCTGCTTATTAAGGCGAACCGCTACTAACGACGAAAATTTGGCACGGTCTTGCAACCTATATAGGTGTCCCGGAGGAGAAAGAGGATGTCCGCCGTTTCGGTGGAATACGCTTGAATCCCGAATCGTTTTTCCTTGTTAAGCAGCCACCAGTTGTTCTTGCAAGTTGAAAGTTTTCAGTTGGTTGATAAGCGCGGGAATGTCTTTGTAGCCTTTAACTGTTCTAAACTTCTCTTCAGCAGCAAGAAGCGCCGTGGCTGACCAGCGTGCAACTTGATTAATTCCCGAGTTCCAGTTTTTGACTCGTTTTGAAGTGTTTCTAACTTTGTCAAAAATGGACTCAATGGGATTGGTCGAAAGAAAAGTTTTTCTCAAAAGTGCGGGCACCTGCAATTTAATCACCGTCAAAGTCTCCATGTTGGCCTCCTCTAAAGAAGCTTTGGCTTCATAGTTTAATTCACCGAGCCAGCGGACAAGGGTTTTGTGGTCTTTAACAGCGTCTTCATAGTTCTTGGTTTTCTCCATCGCCGTTGAAACTCCATGTGATGCTTTTTATCCAAATACTGCATAATGTTTCTTTGCTTGTGCAGGGAGCAGCGCTGGATGGCTTGCTCTTTACCAAAGTATTTATTGATGGCTTTTCTTAAAGCTTTAGCGCCATCAATGACAAATAATAAACTGTGCTGGGTCTTGAAACCTCGATCCACTAGATTGCGGAAAAGATCTCTGACCACTTGCCAGTCTTCTGTAGCCCCTTGTTTAAGGCCTAAAATGTGTTTCTTCCCTTTGTCATTAACTCCAAGAGCCACAACCACGGCATAGTCGCCAATGTGAACGGCATCGATCATCATCGACACCCAATGGTGTTTTGAAAGATCTCGACTGTTGATCTTGTCGAGTTGTTCTTGGGATCCCTTTTTGAACGCTTTGCTAACACTTGATTTCTTTAAACCTGTGGAGCCAGCCACTTCATCTAAAAGCCCGTCGTAGTTGCGTGTGCTCACTCCACTGAGCATGTGGGCCATCACCTTGTCACAAAGTAGATCAAAGCTTTGAAGGGCTCCATAGGACTCCAGCTCAACTTCTTTGCCACCCAGCTTGGCTCGGGGCTTTTTTACTGCGATTCGCTGGCCCGATAAAAACACCGAGCCAGGATCCGAGCCCGCCCGTGTGGCCAGCTCCTCACCTTTGCGGCTGTGTTTGGCTCCACAAAGCTCCTGGAGTTCTTGGGTGAACAGTCCATAAATGAGCTTTAACGCTGCTTCGCGCATCCCACTGTTGACATGTTCACGGATTTCTTCGATTCTGTTTTTGATGATTTTCATCGGCATTTGAGTTCCTTCCTTTTCTAAATAACTTGTTAAATTTACTTTAGATTCAGGAACTCAAATGTCAACTTCCACCTAGATTACGGACATCCTCTTGATTTGCTTTTGTGTTTTTATATCGAAAGGCCTAGATGTTAAAGGCGACAGTGATGCCTTTTTTTAATTGAAAATCGAAATTCTAGCTTAAAAGAAGTAGGCTAAGAAATTATGAATAAATTTGTATTTGGACTACCGGTTACTGGAATTATTTTGGGGACTTTTATCGCCATCTTGTTTGGCGTAAACGAGGGTTACTTCAAAGACTATATTGCCCACGGGCTAGAAAAGAATGCCAAGGTTGCTCAGATTCAAGACTCTGCTGAGAAGGCGTCTTATGTGGCTAAAGAAGAGGAAAAGAATTGGCGCTATTTTCAAAGATTTCATTTTCATAGCACTGGTATTGGATCTATGTCTCTTGCGCTTTTGCTGCTGCTTTGTCTTGTGGGAGCTAAACATGGAACAATGAAAAAGATTGCAGCTCTTTCCATTTCAATTGGAGGTTTTCTATATCCATTTGTTTGGCTTTTTGCGGCCGTTTATGGCCCCTCCCTAGGGAGGTCTGTCGCCAAGGAAAAGTTCGCTATATTTGGCTATATGGGAGGGCTCTTTTTGTTGGGGGCTGTCTTAACGCTGATATTAGTTCTAATAGACTTTGAAGGAAGTCCTTTCGAGAAGACTGCCTCTAAAGAACTTAGGTCCTGATCTTAGCTTGTTTAAGAAATGAAAGGCCTAGCTATCTTGGTAGATAGCTAGGCCTTTTTTATATGGATGATGGATTCTTTCTGTAGCTCTGAGAATCAGCTCTCTTAGACGTTGTGTCCAACGTATTCATCTCCGTCGCCGTCGTCTTGAAGGTCATCGGAACCGTCGTCTACAGTTCCTTCGTCGATGAAGTAGCTTCCGCCGCCATGGTGCATGTCACGATGTTGCTGGCGTCTTTGTGTAAGCTTTTGTTCTTCTATTCCTTTGTTCTTACCAGCCTTGTAAAGTATCCAAGCGCCTAGTGCTATGGCTGCAATTCCTAGCCACATGCCCCAGCCAGCCGCTGCGTCTTGAATAAATACTGCGCTTAAAGCTTGATCAAGTAAATTTTGTTCAGTCTTGCTGAATTCAATCGATGCTTGAGCCTTTTCTATTTGATGGTAAACGCTTTCTAAAGTTGAGTTGTCGTTCAGTTGAAGATTATAGCCGCCCACTTTAAATTGTCCTTGAGCCGGGTTGCTAAATTCAATGAAAACCTTCTTATTCCCGCTGATCAAATCGAAGCCGTTGGACTTCTCTACTAAGTCAGGCAAGTTACCCGTCTCGTTGATCCCAGAAAGAAATAAGTTCTTGTCTGCTTGTGTGGTTTTATAGCCAAGAGCTTTGAGGCCGTTTAAGGCTCCTCCGGTGCTAATGGCGCTTTGCACTTTCTTATATTGCATGTGCACTCGGTTTAGAGTTCGTGTCGACGCCGACTTTGTGGTCTGTGCAGCGTTGGCCATAAAGCCGTACCCTAGTGTCATGTTGAGTGTTAGGACCCCTGATAATATTCTTGTTATTAGTTTCATATGTTTCCCCTCCATATATGTTGCAACTTTAGTTGGAACATCCCCCGGACTGATTAAAGACCAAGGTCTGTTGTTTTGCCCAAACTGCAGTAACTTTGTTAACTTTTACACCAAAGCCGAATCCTACTAATGGACGGCTTGGTTCCCCTACGTATTGATTGTAGCCAGCGGCACTAGGTGTTCCTGTTGAGTTAGAGCATCCTGAGTTTCCGTGTCTATCAAAGTAACATTCGGTCGTGTTGGTGATTTCGCCTGTTGTTCCGTCTAACCGTGCGCCGTAAAGTTTCATAATTTCTAGATCTTGTCCGGTGCTTTCAACGGCCATTCCAACTCCGTAAAGCATGTAGTTGCTTGGTAGTTGAATGTAGAGTTCACCTTTTCCTGTGTTCCCCAAGTCTCCTGAGCGGTAGGTATAAGTGTCGTTCATGTCGATTTCGCCAGACCCGAGCAGGCGAGCGACTTTTGTGTAAATGGCTTTGACGTCAGAATCTAAAATTCTAAAGCCAACACCTATGATGACGTAACCTGACAATTGACTGTATTTAGTTAAGTCTATGGACCTTTCAATTTCTGGATCGCTTTTTACAACACTTGTGCTGCCCAGTTCAGTGCAACCAACGGTTGAGCTTGAGCTAGTGATTTCAATTGAAATCGTTACAGAATCATAAGAGTAGTTGTCTAATACTTGAATAGATGCAAAGCCGTCTGTGTTTGGCGCTGTGTAGTAGCCTGAAGAGGTTACGGTGCCTGAGCCCGATGTAACGCTAAAGGAGTAGGAGCCACTTCCCCCAATAACGGTAATGCTTGTACTTTCTCCATGTCCTAGTAAAGAGCTGCCCGCGTAGGCGTCCAGGGCGGCAATGGTTGGAGTGTTGTTATCGGGGGTGTTGTTAACATCGACATCAGAGCTTTTATCCGTGCTTGCCGCTTTGGTCTTCTTGCCACCACCACAGGCGCTTAGAATAGATGTTGCGCTGATCAATAGTGCTAATAAGAATTTCGTTTTCATTGCTCCCCCACAAACTATTGTGAGGCAATTGGCTTAATCGATCATTAACAAAATCAGCTAAAACACCAAAATTATTGAATTATTTTGATCATAATGTTTACACCTGTCCAAAAGTTAAACAATGTAGCGCAATTTTTCGTCGAAGCTAGATCGCGAAAATATCCTTAGAGTTGAAAAGAGATGCCACCTCTGAGGTTGAAGTTGTAGTCTCTGAAGGAGAGGAAGTTTTCGTTGTAGCCAAGATAGCTCTCTAAAACGAAGAGCGGCCAAGAGCCTTTCTTTAAAAATTTTAAGGTTAGGTCTTGCCTCCATGCGCTGAAGCGTGGGTTTGAGAGTCTGCTAAAGCTGAGGTCGGAAGTGCTGCCTACTTCTATGGTTTCATATTGTCTTTTGATGGATAGTCTAAGGTTGTAGCTGTCGCCATACTGATTGTAATCCTGGTTTTCAGGGTCGTTTAGATAGAACTTGCGAGCATCTATTTGGCCCAAGAACTTCCAGTTCGATCTTCTTGTCTCGTAGCTATAGCCGGCGCCATAGGAGTTTGTGGATCGGGACATCTTACCAGACTGTCCGTTAGAGCGATGTTCAATGGGGAATAGCCAAAGGCTTCCATAGCGACCAAGTTTAAGAGCGCCGAGCGTAATGCTTGGAGCAAAGTCAATGTTGCTAAAGGGGTGGGATTCTTCGTGTAGTCGCCAAAACATTTTTTGGTCGTATGAAAAGGCAATCCATTCATAAATTACTTTGGGGAAGAAAAGATGAATCATGGCTTTTGATTCAGGGTTTCCATAATATCCAGAGATGTTTGAGCTGGCTCGTCTACCGTTGGTAAGTTCGAATGCTTCTTCAGGGGCTTCTGCGTCTTGAGCGAAGCAGCTCCATGAAGCTAGCTGAGCAAAGAGTGAGAGGGCCAGAAGATTTGTTTTGTTGAAAATGATTTTCAAAGTAAAGAGGTGGATAAGTCGCCCTTCAAGCTAAGTCCATCGCTAAAGAGGTTGGAGCATGAAGAAGATAGAGGCCTTTTCTGGAGAATTTGTTGAAATGCTAAAAAAATAGCTAATTTTGGCTTTACTTTACATATTTTTATGCATAAAATTATGTAAAGAAGGAGGCTATTATGCCTAAATCAAGTGCTAAGGATTTTAATGTTTTGAATCTAGCAAGATGGACGCTCGTGTTGGGGCCAATGGGGCCTTGGGCCTACCTTGGAGCTCTATTGCTAACAAGACAGGGGCGTTAAAATGGACGATTCCCTGGTGTGGACTGGAGAATCTCTCCGAGCCTTTCGAGTAGAGGCTGGGTTGACCCGTGCGGAGTTAGCAAAGCTGTTACAGGTTTCAGCTTCGGCGGTAGAAAAGTGGGAAGAAAAGAAGAGTCGTGATCAGCCCATTCGCTCTAAATACACACAGCTCTTGGATGATCTTCGCCAACGCATTGTGAAATCAGGTGCGGGCAAGGTAGCTGTTGCTACTTTGCTGGGAGCTCCTCTTTTAGCCGCTAGCACCGGCGCTATCTCTGGTGGTGTTTTAGGGGCTTTGAAGCTTGCAAGTTTGTTAGAGGAGCCCAACATCGAAAGAGCTCTTAAGGTTCTTACGAAATTAAAGGAATTGAGTCCTCAAGAAAGAAAAAAGTTTTTAGAAATTCTTGAGTGCGTCGACGAGAAATAGCGGCTTTTTTATCTTCGAGCTTGAGTGAGTCCTTTTTTTGGGGCTTTGGTTTTTAAGAGCTTGTCGAGTAGTGGGTGTGGATAGCTTGCGTCTCTGTAAACAATCCACAATTCCTTATGAACACCTTGAAGCTTTCCTAAGAATACGGTTCCTGGATTCTCAAGGAACTCCTCGGCAGAGGGGCCAGAGAGGGCAATGGCTCCAAGAGCTCTTCTTGCTAAAAGTTTTTGCAAAGCAGAGTCAAAAGTTTCAACAACATAGTTTGGGAAAACATCTCGAATCGAAAAGTAGTGATCTAAATCAAACCTAAACTGAGTGAGGGTTGAGGGGGCAATCATGGGAGCTCCATTGAGCGAGCGAGGGAAGCCTTTTTTAAGCTGTGCAAATTTTTTGTCAGCGCAAACTACAACGTCAAGAGTGGCAATTCTTTTAGCGAGTATGCCGGTTTCTCGTCTTGGGGGTGAGTCACAGATGGCGGCGTCTAGATGTCGAACGTTGAGTTCGCGAAGGAGTTTAGAGTAGCTTCCTTCTCGAATAGTGAGTCGGTGTTGGGCGTTTTCTCCGCAGAGATTGCTTGCTACGTGGGCGACAAAGCTTTTAGGGATGTTTTCCATGGCGCCTAAGTGAAATGGCTCTAAGGGTAGTGAGGAGCCTTGTAGCGAAGAAAGCAAGTCTTGGCCGGTGTCGAAAACTTTGTTTGCAAAAATGAGAACCTTCTCGCCAGCATCGGTCAGCGCAAGTCCATTTCTCTTTCTTTCAATGAGTTTTGTTTCTAGGGTTTCTTCAAGTGTTTTGATTTGCATGCTCAATGCGGGTTGTCCCACCTTAAGCTGCTCTGCGGCTCTGGAAAATGAGCCATGTCTGGCCACGCTGCGAAAGTATAAGAGGTGGTGATAGTTTAGATTTTTCAATGACTTGCCCTCTTTAGTTAATATCATAAAAACTGATATTAGGTAACAATATTATGTATTTTAAGAATCGATGCTACTCGGCAACAATGGGCTCTGTAGACGCTTTATGCGAATACAAGGAGTGAATAAGATGAGAACAAGGTTAAATTTTACAAATCTTCCCAGTAGCGAAGCTCTGGCTCGTAGTATTGATACCGAGCTCCATGATTTAGAGCATTTTGCTCCCCACAAACACATTGATGCTGCCAAAGTTCAGTTGAGGATCGTGAATTCAAGGCAACATCCCGGCCCTGATCTCCACGAATGCTCAATTGAACTAAATGTGGGACATGCCTCTGGTGGAAAGCGGGTTTTCATCAAGAAAACTAAAGACAACATGTATAAAGCGATTGCATCTGCATTTGATGCAGCTCAAAGAATTTTACGTGAGCGGTTATCTTACAAAAAACGTCGAGCCCATCGGCAAAGAAACGTCGACCCCTTCGACGGTAACGAATAAAGTCCCTCCTGACCACATACATGGCCCAGTCAGAATTGCCCCTCTGACTGGGTCAAACTATTTATAGTTTGATTCTCGAAAGGGCCTCTAAGAATTCGCTTCTTAACTCGATTTCTTTTGCTTGAGTGGATTCTCTGTTCCAAAGTGCCCACCGACCATCAATCATGACGTGTCTTACTTGAGAGCTTTGAATAGAAAATAGAAGATGGGTCCAAACTTCTCGTAGCGGTAAATTTTCAAGGTCTTGTTTGATGAATACTAAGTCGGCGGGAGAGTTTTCTTTAATCTCCCCTAGATTTAGCTGAGCAACCTTGGCAGGAATGGTTGAGACTGCCTGAAAGCATTTCTTATAGAGATCTTCGGTCTTAATTCCTCGATCTTTGAGTAGGAGTGTAAAAGTTTTTAACTCGGCGAAGATATCTGCCTGATCGCTTGAAGCGTTACAGTCTGTTCCGACGCAAAGTGGAATGTTGGCCCTGTAAAACTTTTCTATGGGGGCAAGTTGCTCGTAAATGATTTGTGAGCTTGGGCAGTTTGCAACCGTTGTGCCGGTTGAGGATAGCAGATCTAAATCATTTTCACCTAGGTAAAGTAAGTGAACTGCTAATGCATTTTCGCCAAGCCAGTTTCGCTGGTGAGCAAGTTCTACCGGTGTTTTCCCATGGATTCTTAGGCTGCCTTCAAACTCACTTTTGCGCTGAGAAATGTGGAAATGGATGGGGAGTTTTGAATTCTTTGAAAAATCTCCGAGTTGTCGCCCCAATTTATCTGAGACTGTGTCAATGGCGTGAGGGGCGATCGCGGGTGTGATTCTTCTGGAGAAACTCCAATTCTCGATTTCAGATTGCACTTCTTTCCATTTTGTTTCCGAGGGAAAAGCCCCGCCAAGATCGGCAAGGGTTTCGCCGATGCACCCACGCATTCCGAGCCTTTCGAGAGCGTTGCCGACGCCTTGACTAAAGTAGTAATGATCAAAAACACAGGTGGTCCCACTTCTTAGGGCCGAAAGAAGAAATGAATAGCTGAGTTTCTCGACTAGTTCTAAGGTTAGTTGCTTTTCTGTTTTAAAAAACAAATTAGAGATGACGTCGTCGGTTCCATGAGCAAGGTCTCTTAAAAAAGTCATGGCTGTATGAGTGTGCGAGTTGATGAGGCCGGGGGTGGTTAAGTATCCACAACCATCAATAAAGTGGCCATCGTCTTTGGCGCCGATTTGTTTGATGAGCCCATTTTCGATCAAGAGGCTGGAGTTTCTTAGAAGACCCTTTGAGCTGAGCACATCAATGTTCTTAATGCCAACTGTCTGGTTTTTAAGCGATGTTTGAGTTTTTTGTTCGAAGTTTTGTTCCATAGTTCACCAATAAGTCTTGAGTCTGCCCGACTAAAGGGCGGGACTCAAATGCTTTGACCCGGCTTTTCGTCCTGCCAAAGCTTTGGCGAAATGGCCCTTAAGTATAGGGGCTTCGACTGCCAAGATAAACAGACAGCAGGAGACTTCATGAGAAGAGAACTAAGAGCATTTATAGGCACCCTTATTTTGGTCACGGCGGCTCAATCTCAAGCGACGATTTACTACCAAAGAAATTATAGTGAAGTAGAGGCTTTGCTCAAAAGTTTTGAAATTCGATACCCGGATGTTGCAACAGTTGTTTCTGTTGGTGAGTCTAACTCTGGAAAAATAATTGAGTCGATTCGAATAGGCAATTCTGGCCCCGCTCATTTGGTAGTCGCCGCTCACCATGGAAATGAATACACCTCAACGGAATTGGCCATGGCGTTTGCAGAAGATTTGGCAAGGAATCCAATTCTTGGTGCGCAAATTTATATAGTTCCTGTCCTCAACATCAGTGGTTTTGATCTTCGGCAGAGATGGGAAAAGGTGGGGGGCTACCCTTTCGATCCCAATAGGGATTATCCTGGCCCTTGTGGAGCTGAAGGACCGTGGGAATTGCGCTCTACGAAGGCTTTAGCGGATTTTCTGGAATCTGAAGAAATTGTGGCAGCCGCTACCTTGCACAGCTATTATCCAGCGGTGGTTTATCCTTGGGGAAACTACGCTAGAGATTACTCCACGCCTAATGATGATCGTTTTATCGAGTTGGCCGAACATGCGGTTGTGCGGAGTAATTATGAAATCGGTTTTTCTGGTGAAGTAATTTATCCGGCTGACGGCACTTTTGAAGACTATGCTTATTGGAAGCACGGCATTTGGTCTTTGTTGTTTGAGCTTGGCTATGAAAGATATCCAGATGACCGTGACCTAGATCGTATGATTGTAGATAATCTTCCTGGATTGCGAGCCATGTTTGAGAATGCCCCCGCTCAACGGGCGTTAGACCACGAGTTCAACAATGGCTGTGTTTCTAGTCTTAATCGTGGCTTTGATCCGCACAACGAATAACTCTATTTGATTTCACCTTCGCAGCGCCCAGAGGGAGGGCTTTCCATTGGAGAGGGAAGTGTCTTTGCAAGGTCTGCACTAAGTTGAATGATCTCTGCGTCTTCTCGGAGGATGTCCGTAATCTAGGTGAAGTTTGACATTTGAGCTCCGGATTCTAAAGTAAATTTAACTATTTATTTAACGAAGAAGGGAAC
>Ga0210043_1002288_pt1 | contig 13084 bp, 24 predicted proteins | sample CryGeymet201501t_FD_183990 | JGI IMG/M metagenome (GOLD analysis project Ga0210043, IMG submission 183990) | Groundwater microbial communities from Crystal Geyser aquifers in Utah, USA - Crystal Geyser metaG 2015-01t (SPAdes) (version 2) | ecosystem: Environmental > Aquatic > Deep subsurface >... | reverse complement strand
GATAAGAGAAACCCTCACCAAACAAGAGGAGGGGATAATAGAAAAACTATTTACAATTGAGAAAAGAAAATGGAATGATGCAGAACATTGTTCTTGTCTAGGATACGCCATAATTCAAATAGCTGGCGGAGAGGAAAGTGAAAAAGGAAAAGAGATGGAGGAGAGATTACAAATGAATAAAAAAGAGGAAGATAACTGGGAGAAGGAGTTTGATAAAAGATTTTGTATACCGAACAAGGATAATAATAACGCCCTCTACCTAAATGAGATGATTACTTCCGCCTCGGTAAAATCCTTCATCCGACAACTTCTCGCCGAACAAGAGGAAAGGATTATAAATAATATATTAGATGGACTAACTTGGTATAAAGATGATAAATATGTGCAAGAAATAGAAGAAGGTAAGAGTTATATATTAGTAGAAGAATTAAAAGCCATGTTCAATAAAGATAATTAAGAAAAATAATATGAACGAAGAAACAAAAAAAGGTAAAATACAAATCTTTGCAATAAGTGATTATGGTAAAGGAAGTGTCCAGGACTTAGGAATAGTTGACCGTATAGAAGATATTAGGATATTTGCTGGAATGTTCGCTGATGATGTTGTTATTGAATTAGAACAAGCGATAGAAGATTATTAAATTTAAAATAAAACTATGATAAAGGATATGGAGGAGAGATTACAAACCCTAAAAACTAACTATGACAGCAAAACAAAGAAGTAAAATAACATATAAAGCTATTCAAAAAGGAGTAAGACTTTCTTTCTTAGCGGAGCTATTTAACTGTAGCCAGCAAAACATAAGACAAGAACTTATCAGATATGGATACTGGAGTAAGTTAGAAAACCGCAGATTAAGAGCCGAACAAGACCTAAAAAAGTTATTAACTTAGTCCTATTAGACAAGTTGTAAAAAGTAATGTATGATGTATATATCAAGTAAAGGTCGCAATTAACCAAGAGAATTTATGAAGAACATATTAACAAACATAATTATAGGAGTAGTTATCTTAATACTTATGTTCTGGGTTATCTCTGGCTTCTTCAACACCTTAGAGTTAGAAGAGTGTACAGGCTGGAAGAAGTACGAAGATAAGCAAGAAGAGCCATTTTACAGCTGGCAGATTGAGCAGTGTAAATATCACGGTATAGAGTTGAGAATAATTAAATAACGATTGCAGACGGGGGAGAATTCAGCAATGGTTTCCTCCCCGCCTAAACAAAAAATATGAACTTACAAGACCAATTCAATTTAGTAGAAAGGGAAATAAACAAAACACTAGGGCTAATCAAGGAAGAGCAAAAGGAAACCCAGAAGGACATAGAAGAATGGGAAGCGATAGCTCACGATTGTGAAACTTGTCAGGACGAAGGAAAGGTAAATATCGGAAGCCCTGCAAGACAAGAGGGAGGAGAGATAGTAGACGAAGTAGAAAACATAGTGAACTGTCCAGATTGTAATTTAGATGATGAATATGAACCAGAATAAACTAACCAAAGACGAACTCTATAAAAAGGTTATAGACTTAAAAACCGACATTATAGAGAACCCTAAAAAGTACAACGCCACTGAGTATGAACAAAGGTCAGCAATATATTATCTACACTCTAAAGGAGAGATACCGTGCGACTGTAATCACTGCTCACACGCATTCCACTCAGGAGTAGAGATAGACGCAGAGAGAGAAGTAATTAACAACTAACTATGAAAACATTAGTAGAAATACAAAAAGAAATAAAAGTACCTAAAGGAAACCTTAATAAATTCGGAGGATATAAGTACAGAAGTGCAGAAGATATCCTAGAAGCAGTAAAACCCTTACTAACCGATACCCCAATCCTATTAACAGATGAAATGGTACAGGTAGGAGAAAGATATTATATAAAGGCAACCGCTAGTTACGGAAAAGAAAGCGTAACATCATACGCTAGAGAAGCCCTAGCTAAGAAAGGAATGGACGAAGCTCAGATAACAGGCTCAGCAAGCTCATACGCTAGAAAGTATGCCTTATGCGGACTATTAGCCATAGCAGATAATGATGATCCAGACGCAAGCAATAAACACGAAGAGATACCAACAATTAACATACAAGAAGATTTAGATTTATGAACGACAAGAAACCAATCTTTGCGGAAGGGATAAGATTTTCCGCACCAAACGAAAGACTTAAAGAAAAAGCACCGTGGATAAAAGGACACATATCTATCCGAAGAGCTGAGTTAGAGGACTTTATGCAAAAGTACACCAAAGAGGACGGGTGGATAAACCTAGACCTCAAAAAGTCGAAAGAAAAAGGAACTCTTTACCTAGAACTTAATACCTATCAATTCACCAAGAAAGAAGAAACAGGGGAAAAGACGGTAAACATAGACGAGGAGATTAAACCGGAAGATTTGCCTTTTAACTAACACCGAAAAGTGTATAAACTACTTATTACCATTATAAGAATAAAATTATGAATGAATTGAAACTAAAAACGTTAATCGCTATGATGATAGCCGCCCAGGACTTAGTTATTGATATTGATGACCAAGCAAGAATTTTACGAGACATAGCCCAAGATTTATTAGATGAGCAACAGCGACAAGCTGATAAATAATATGAGCCTAAAATCAATCCTAAATAACTTAATAAGAGAACGAGGAGAAGTTAGCTACGGAGAGATTGTCCAGATAAGCCTAGAAGAGGGGTATAAGGTATCCAATGCCGAGCGAAGGCTAAGGAAATCCGAAAGCCCCTCTATAGACCCTATAATGGGTACGGGAAAGCGAGGAAACAGGTATATAAAGGCTTATAAGTGGGTAGGACAGACGAGAGTACCAGAAACACCTAAAAACCCCACAGAAAGGCAAACAGAGCTATTTAACAGCAAGGAAACTAACGCAATAGGACTATGACCAGAATAGATGAAATCTTAAAAGGATTAAAAGAGTTCGCAGAACAAAAGAAAGTTCCTAGTAGTGATACTTTATTAGTTTATGCCGAAAATCTAAACATCTTGCTCTTAGATGAACTAGATACCCTAGTTGATATGGAACAAGAACTAGCTAAGTTAAAGAAAGCTATCCTAGACAAGCAGGTATCAGAGGGCGGGAAGAGGAATGTTTCCGCCGCTGAAATTGAAGTAGAGTCAACAGATATCTTCGCTATGAAACAAAAGCTAGAAAATAAAATAGACAGAGTAAAAGAGGAGATACTTATAATTAAAAAAAGAGCAGGAAATGGGTACTAAAAAAGAAGGAGAAATAATCACAAACAAAAAAAGAAGAAAGGGAGTAAATATAATATACACAATAATCGCCATCAGTCTGGCTTTAGGAGTAGCGAGTCTAATAGCTTAAAAATAAAAAGTATGATATAATTAAGTAAAAGATAACCTAAACAATGGCTCAATACTCCAAGATAGCAAACGAAGTAAGGAAAGAAGTTGTAGAACTAATCTACAAAGGACAAACTTCCCACATAGGAAGTTGTTTGTCTTTAGCGGATATAGCGACAGTCATTTATGAAAACATAAAAGAGGAAGATAGAGTTGTTTGGTCTAAAGGTTGGGCGGCAGCTCTTTATTATGTCCTAGCTATCCGAAAAGGAACACTAGACAAAGAAGAGGTTTACAAGCATTTCCCTAACTCACCTTATCTGGGATTATTAGAACCAGAAACGAAAGGTGTTTATGTTGCTGGTGGGAGTATGGGACACGGATTTCCAGTATCGGTGGGAATGGCTCTAGCTAAAAAACGAGCAGGCGAAAAAGGAAAAGTATATTGCTTGATGTCAGACGGAGAGCTTAATGAAGGAACTACTTGGGAAAGTGCCTTACTAGCCTCACATCACAAACTAGATAACTTAGTGGTTTTTATAGATGTAAATAGGTGGCAGGCTATGGGAACGACAAAAGATGTACTTAATATAGAGCCTATCTTAAGTAAGTTTCCAGCTTTTGGTTGTTATTCATTAGGAATAGATGGAAATAATCACGAACATATCCATAATGTTATTCATAGAATAGGAACGCCAAAAGAATGGACAGAGGAAAGACCGCTTATGATCACCGCCTCAACAGTTAAGGGTAAGGGTATATCTTTTATGGAGGATAAGGTTGAATACCATTACTTACACATCACAGAGGAGATGTATGAAAAAGCAAAAAAAGAACTATGCGAAAACAATTTATAGATCATTTAATAAAAGTAGCCGAGAAAGACCCTAAAGTAATTCTAATTATAGGCGATGTAGGTTTTAAGTTTATAGACGAGTTTAAAGAAAAGTACCCTAAGCAATTCTTAAACGCTGGAGTTTGTGAGCAATCAATGATGGGTTTAGCGGTGGGAATGGCTAGAGAGGGCTGGAAGCCTTATGTATACTCAATGCGAAACTTTGTAGTCTTTAGACCATATGAGCAGGTTCGCAATGATATTGCCTATGCCAAGTCAAACGTAAAGATATTTGGTGTCTCAGGCTCAGAAGCCTACGCATTTTTAGGTTATAGTCATAATGTATATTCAGGAAAGGACGGGGTAGACGAGGACGTAAGAATGATGGAACACCTACCTAATATGAAGGTATATAACTCTAAAGATAAAAACATCTTATTAAAGCAATTAAAAGCAGAATACAAAAGGGAAGGACCAGCATATTTTATTTTATGAGAAATAAAAAAGGACAATTTATTAAAGGTCATACAGAAACCCCAAAAGGTCATTCAAGGGCTTTAGGATACAAGCATAATGAGAGAGCTAGAAAAAAAATATCTTTATCAAAAAAAGGGCAAAAAAGAGAGGTTTTTAATAAGGAGTGGATAAATAATATGAGGAAAGCTTTAAAAAAACGGCACAAAGAAGGGTGTTTTGGATTTGAAAAAAAAGAAAAAAACTATAAATGGAATGGAGGTATATCGCCCCTATATGCACGGATTAGAGCGTCAAAACAATATAGGTGGTGGAGAGATAAAATAAGACTAAAAAGCTCTAAGTGCGAGATGTGTTCAAAGGTAGAGTTATTAGAAGCAGACCACTACCCATATAGATTTGCGGACATAATAGAAAAAAACAAAATAGATAGCTTAGAAAAGGCTATTGGTTGCGAGGAATTATGGAATGCGGAAGGCAGGGTGTTGTGCCGACCGTGTCATAGAGGATTTTAATGAAGCAAAAGAAGATTTTAATAACAGGTGCTTCCGGCTCTATCGGAAGTGAATTAGTAAGACAGCTAAACGAAAAGAATAAGCTATTTATATTAGATATTAACGAAAGCGGGTTTTTTGATTTACTAAACGAACAGAAAGCCAAAGGACACTGGATACACGGAAGAGTAGGAGATATTAGAAACCAAGACACCCTAGAAGATGTATTCTCGGATTTTAAGCCAGATGAAGTTTATCACGCCGCCGCCCTAAAACACGTAACGCCAAATGAATTGTACCCAGAAGAAGCTATTAAAACCAATGTTCTAGGAACTTATAATTTAATAAAGTTTGCCAAAAGATATGAGGTTAAAAAGTTCGTATTCATTTCAACAGATAAAGCTGTTAATGCTACTTGCATTATGGGGGCTACTAAGAGGATTGGCGAGATTATGGTTAAAAATCAAGGCTACACTGCGGTAAGGTTTGGAAACGTGTTAGGGAGTAGAGGGTCGGTTATTCCTATCTGGCAGGAACAGGTAAATAAAGGTAAAAAGATAACGATAACTCACCCAGATATGAAAAGATACTTTATGACGATAGAAGAAGCAGTCAATCTAGTCATAAAAGCAGGAGAGATGAGCAAAGGCGGAGAGATATTTATCTTAGATATGGGAGAGCAAATAAATGTCCTAGATATAGCCAAAGGGATAGTGGCTAAGCTAAGAAATAAAGATATAGAAGAAATAGGAATAAGAGTGGGAGAGGAAATGGAAGAAAAGTTAATGACAAAAGAAGAAGAAAAAAAGGCGATTAAAAAAGATAATTTTTACATAATATGAAATACAAAGTTAATTTTATAAACAGTTCATTTAGAAGATATTACCAAAAAAGAAAAGAAGAGCTTAACCAAGCCTTTGAGAGGTGTATGGAAAACGGAGACTTTGTTCTTCGGCAAGATGTAGACGAGTTTGAAAAAAAACTCAGTGAGTATACAGGGGCTAATTATGCAGTAGCGGTAAACTCAGGAACAGACGCTCTTAAATTAGCCATAGAAGCACTCGCACTAGAGGGAGAGTGGGAAGACGGAGATGAAATCATAACAGTATCGCACGTTTTTATCGCACCTATTCAAGAAATTGTCCACGCTAGATTTAAACCTGTTTTAGTAGATGTGGAAGAAGATACTTGTGTTATGGATATTGCGGAAGTTAAAAAAGCTATAACTCCTAAAACAAGAGCTATTTTACCAGTTCACTTATCGGGAGTTGTTGTAGATATTCTTGACTTATATTCTATGCTTAAAGAAATAGGAAGAACAGATATAAAGATTATTGAGGACGCTTGTCAGGCATTAGGGAGTATTCAATATGGACGAATAGCAGGCAATATGGGAGATATAGGAACTTACTCATTCATCTCTCCAAAGATGATGGGCGGTTGGGGAGATAACGGTGCCGTGGTTACGAATAATAAAGACTTATACGAGAAAATTCTCTTACTAAGAAACCACTGGAACATAACTCAGAACGCTCTCTTAGGAGTTCAGCTTCCGCACCCAGAAGTAATGTATTGGGGACATAATACTCGTATGGACAACATTCAGGCGGCAATGTTGAATGTAAAGTTCCAAGATATAGAATGGATTATTTTTAGAAGAAAAGAAGTAGCCGAGAGATATATTCAAGGATTACAGGGACTTCCTATTAACTTACCCTCAAGAAAAGAGGGAGAAACTTGGCAGGAGTTTATAATCAGACCGAAAGATAGAGAGAAGTTCAAAGAGTTTATGGACGAAAAAGGAGTAGAGCTTTTAATCAGAGATACTACACCTAATCATAAATTAACAGGATACGAATTGTTAGACTGCGAATTACCAATCACAGAGTTACTAGCCAAAGAACAAGCAAGACTTCCTCTTTATCCTGAACTAACAGACGAAGAAGTAGATTATGTAATAGAAAGTGTTAAAGAATTTTACGCATAAAATGAATTACTCAAAAGAACATATAAACGGCGAACTCTATAAAGAGAAGCTAAACAAAAATATACCTCTTTCACGCAACGAGGAATTTGATATAGTAATAAGAACAGTATCTTCGGAAGGAAAATATGACCAGTATTGTGAAGGTTGTCAGGAAAACTCAGACTTAATGGCGAGAAAACTAGCTAATATACTCTTAGAAAGAGGAATAGGAGAAAAGGTAATGGTATTCTCAAGTAATAAAGAACGAAGACACATTGAAAAACTAGCAGGGTTAATTTTACCAGTAGATATTGACACCGAGCAGGTAGAGAAAATAATCAAAGCAATAAATGAACAATACTCTTAAATACTGCAAAAACTGTATTTTGGACGGCTCAGCCGAGGAAATAACCCTAGACGAGAAAGGAGTCTGTAATTTTTGCCACATAGCTCAGAGAGAATTAGAGGGAATTAGAGGCTTAAAGAAAGAACTTCCTGATGTATTGAAAAAGATTAAAGAAACCAAAGGGAAGTACAACTGCTTAATAGGATTAAGTGGTGGTGCAGATAGCTCAACTCTACTTCATCACGCTGTTAAATTAGGATTAAGACCGCTTTGCTATTCAATAGACAATGGTTATAACGACCCGAAAGCAGATGAGAACATAATGAGATTGGTAGAAACCCTAAAAGTTCCATTTTATCGGTACACGATTGACTTAAAAAAGTTCAAAGACTTACAATCCGCCTTTATCCAAGCAGGACAAAAGAACCTAGAAATACCTACAGACCATATTCTAATGGCTTCTAGTTTAGAAATGGCTTCTAAAAACGGCATTAAGTGGATTTTAAGCGGTGGAAATGTAAACACCGAGAGCATAATGCCAGCCAGTTGGGGATATAACGCTAGGGACTTAGTTCATATAAAAGACGTGTATAAGAAAATGAAAGGCAGGAAGCTAAAAGGACTACCTACTTGCGGACTGTTAAAGTGGAACTGGTATAAATGGATTAAAGGAATTAAGACAGTTTACTTACTAGATTACCTAGATTATAACCGACAAGAGAGTATAGAAATGCTAAAAAATAAATATGGTTATCAGGATTATCACGAAAAGCATTGTGAGAGTTTCTTTACTTGGTGGTTTCAAAACTATTATCTATATCAGAAGTTTGGCATAGATAAGAGGAAAGCTCACTTATCATCTCTGATAAACTCAGGACAGATGACCAGAAAGAAAGCCCTGGAAATTATCGGCGAAGTACCCGTTTATCCAGAGCTAGGGATAGAAAACCTAGACAAAGAATACCCTAAAAGGGACTACAAAGAGTTCAAAACAGACGAAAAACTTTATAAACTGATCTCTAAAATAGTAAAATGCTTCTTTTGAACGACTATATCACAACAGTAGAAAAGGCTTTTGATGAGATATGTCCTAACTGGAGAGATTATGAGGGGTTGATTATATGCGGAACACACTCACCTAAAGACGTAGAAAACCAGATAAACATAATACAATCCGCCAGAGAAAGCGGAACACCAGCTTTAGGGATCTGTTTTGGTTATCAGTTAATGGCAATAGAATACGCAAGAAATGTTTTAGGTATAAAAGACGCAACTAGCGAGGAGTTTGGCAAAGGAACTTTTATCGTTAAAAAACTTCCTTACTTAAATGTCGGGTTAAAAGAAGGAGAAACCTACTGGAACAATTACTCGGTAGACCCTGAGTTTATAAAGAAGTGGGAAATGCCAAAGAACTTTATCGGAGTACAATCACACCCCGAATATCAATCAAGCAAAGACAGACCACACCCTACACTTGTAAAATTTATAGATATATTAAAAGAATATGCCAAAAGGAATTAAAGGATTTCAAAAAGGAAAAATTATGGAAAATAAAAACTGGCAATGCCGTTGGTCGCCAACACTTGGCGATTTAGAAGATACTCATCAGAACGTGTGGGGTACTAAAGATTATGAGAATGATAACGAACCTACTGTTTTCTTCGGATTATATGGAATACCAGACTTTTACGCCCTATGGCGACACAAAGGAGAAAGACATATCTTATGGGCAGGCTCAGATATAACTCACTTCAAAAACGGCTACTGGTTAGAAGACGGTGGCTCAATAAGAATAAGCCCTAAGCCTTTAGCTACTTGGATAAACAAACACTGCACAAGTTGGGTAGAGAATAGGGTTGAGTATAATGCTCTTAAATCACTAGGCATAGAGTCTAAGATACAGCCTTCATTTCTAGGAGATGTGAATAATTTTCAAGTAAACTTTAAGAACGACAAAGTCAGGTTATATAGTTCGGTGAGCGGAGATAACTTTCAACTCTATGGTTGGGATAAGATAAATGATTTAGCCAAGAAGTACCCAGAGATTGAGTTTCACTTATACGGAAACACTAAAGAATGGAAAGGAGATAAGAATGTAATTATCCACGGCAGAGTTCCTAAAGAACAGATGAACGAAGAGATTAAAGAGATGACTGGGGCGATAAGAATGACTGAGTTTGACGGTTGTTCGGAAATTATAGTAAAAAGTATCTTAATGGGACAGTATCCAGTGTCTTTGATTTCATACCCTTATGTCTTTTCACCAGAAGAAATTGGCATATTGAAAACAATAGAAAAACCAAACCTAGAAGGTCGTAAGCATTATCTCCGAGAATTAAATAACTATCATTGGGCAAAAAAATATGAAGATTAAACATTATATGTATATTCCTTGGACAGGATTGGGATTATACCAAGGATTTAGGGGAAACCGCTGGCTAAGAAACAGAATTATAGTATTCAAGCAGTTTGTATTGCCGTCTTTACTTAATCAGACTAATAAAAACTTCACTGTATGGTGCAGTTGGAGAAAGGAGGAAAAAAAGAACAAGTATGTTAAAGAGTTTATTCAATTTTTAGAAGAAACGCCCTTAAAAGTAGTACATACATTTGAGGGAGTATGTTTCTGGGACGATAAGTACCCAGACAAAGAAGCAAAGGAAAGACTAATCACATCACTTCACTACTCTATAAGAGAACTATTAGATGATGTCGGAGATGTAGACCAAGTTTATATGACTATCCAGCCTTCAGATGACTGTTATAGAAAAGACGCAGTGGAGGGTATCCAGAATGTATTTAATGGAAATGACAGACTTCAAGCAGTAGGATTTAAGAAAGGATACCTAATGAATTACCGAACAGGAAGCGTAGCCGAGTGGAACCCAGAAACTAATCCGCCATTTTTCACTATAAAAATGCCTAAAAAGATATTCATAGACACGCTTGCTCATTATAAATATATAGGTCCATATAAATCTCACGAATATATTGGCGACCACTTAGAATATGGACAGGTAGATGAAAGAGCTTTCTTAGTAGGGACACATTTTGATAATATAAGTACAGTCTTTAATCACCCCTACAGAGGAGAGTATGTTGATAAAGAGATACTTAAAGAGTTCGGAATAGAAAACGCAGGTAATTTAATAGTACCCTTTAGTCTAGGGAGATATATCTTTGATAGATTACCTTATCAGGTTAAAAGAAAGCTAAGATACTGGTCAGGGGAGAAGAAATGGATACTAAGACCGATGTTTAGAATAATTTACAACATATTAAGAGCGTGAAAACTACAAACAAACATAAAAAGTACTGGCAACATAGGAAAATAGACTGGAAAACCAGTTATTCAGATACCTATGATCACCCTCATAGATACTTTCTAGCTTCAATACTAAATAATTTAAAGTGGATTTCCTTGTTTGAGATAGGTTGTGGTTCAGGTGCTAACCTTATTCATTTCATTAAGACCTGGAAAGGAAGACAGTACGGGGGAGTAGATATAAATAAAGACGCTATTGAAACAGCCGAAAAGTTAATGAGAGGAGCTATATTAAAGGTCGGAAGCGGAGATGATGTACCATTATCAGATGATATGGCTGATATAATCCTTACAGATATGATGTTAATCTATGTAGGATCGTTTAAAATCAAAGCCTACTTAGATGAAATTAAGAGATTAGGAAGAAACTACGCAGTGATGTGTGAGTTTCACAGTGAAAGTTGGTGGGAGAGAAGAAAGATAAAGTGGAAAACAGGCTATAATGTTTATAATTACAAGAAACTATTGAAAAAAAACGGTTTCTATGATATAATTACAATTAAACTACCTAAAGAAGCGTGGCCTGGAGGGGTACAGGAGAAAAACGGATATATAATTATTAGTAAAATACCGAAATATGTTTAATAAAGAGAAAAGTTATTTCAAAGATAAATTAACCGCTGTTCAAAGAATGATATGGGATTTAGAGTTCAAGAGATTTAAGTCTTTAGAGGTAAGAGAGATTTCCAGAAAACAATACGATAACCTTAACGCAAAGCTACACGCTATCCCTAAAGAGGAGGATATTAAAGACGAAGCCGAAAAAGGAAAGATAAAAGACCAGAGAGCAATACTAGAGAGAGATATAGAAAACTACAAAGGACAAATGAACCTAATAGACCTAGAGGTAAACGGCTCAAAACCAACTAATCAATACCCAGAAGGATACACAGGAATAAGCGACCAACTAGAAGCCTTAAGAGAACTACAAGGAATGGTTAAAAATTACATCAAGAAACTATAATGGCAAGAAAGTCAGACTACACAGAAGAATTAGCTTTAAAGATATGCTCACAGATAGCTAATGGAAAGAGCTTAAAGAAAATCGGTGAACAAGATGATATGCCTACAAGAGCGACTATCCATAACTGGCTATTAGATGAGAATAAATATATTACAAACGACAAAGGGGAAAAAGTCAAGTTCTTTGACAAATACGAAGAAGCGGTAAATATAAGAACAGAAAATATGTTTGATGAGTTAAACGAAATATCAGATATAAAAGACGAACTAGAAAGTCCTTCAAGGTCAAGACTAAGAGTAGATACAAGAAAGTGGTATTTATCAAAAGTTATGCCGAAGAAGTATGGAGATAAACTAGACCTAACAACAGACGGAAAGGAATTACCAACACCTATATTACCTATAAATGTTTTACCAAACCCAGGCAACAACGAAAATAGCGAAGCTAACAAAGAGGATTAGAGCAGTACCAGGAGGAACTTCGGCTTCTAAGACGATTAGTATTTTACTTTATCTAATCGCTCTTTCACAATCTGATAAAGAAAGAAAACTAACAAGCGTAGTATCGGAGTCAGTTCCTCATCTTAAACGAGGTGCGATAAGAGATTTTAAAAACATCTTAATAGACCATAAGTATTGGAATGATAATAGGTGGAACGCTTCGGACAGTATATATACTTTTGAAACAGGTTCTCAGATAGAGTTCTTTTCGGCAGACCAAGCAGATAAGCTAAGAGGAGGAAGAAGAGATAGGTTATTTATAAACGAGGCAAACAATGTAACCTTTGACGCTTTTGAACAACTAGAGGTTAGAACAAGAGATTTTTGCATAATGGACTGGAACCCTTCCAACGAGTTCTGGTACTACGAAGAAGTAAAACCAAAGAGAACAGATGTAGAGGAGATAACTTTAACCTATAAGGATAACGAGGCTTTAGACATAAATACTATTTTATCTATTGAGCAGAGAATGAACCGAAAAGGTTGGTGGACAGTTTACGGACTCGGACAGCTAGGAGAGGTTGAGGGAAAGATATATAAAGACTGGGATATTATTGACGAAGTTCCTCACGTTGCTAGATTAGAAAGAATAGGACTAGACTTTGGTTATTCTAATGATCCTACTGCTATCGTAGCTATATATTATTATCAAGGCGGGTATATCTTTGACGAATTAACTTTTCTAAAAGGATTAAGTAACAAACAGATAGCCGACATCATCTTATCAACAGAAACTAACACAATGGTTGTAGCGGATAGTGCTGAACCTAAAAGCATAGATGAGATTAAGTCTTATGGAGTTAATATAATCGGTGCAGAGAAAGGAAAAGACTCAGTATGTAATGGTATTCAGTTAGTT
>Ga0210043_1002287_pt1 | contig 13086 bp, 12 predicted proteins | sample CryGeymet201501t_FD_183990 | JGI IMG/M metagenome (GOLD analysis project Ga0210043, IMG submission 183990) | Groundwater microbial communities from Crystal Geyser aquifers in Utah, USA - Crystal Geyser metaG 2015-01t (SPAdes) (version 2) | ecosystem: Environmental > Aquatic > Deep subsurface >... | reverse complement strand
TAGTTTGAAATTCTCATCGTGCCCCAAGCCTAACCGCTTGGGTTTTTTTGTTTGGGGCCGATGCTCCTCTACAGAGGTCCGCAGTACCGTTGGGTTCAACGTACCGGATACTACCTCTATCCTTCCTCCCCGAAGCCGGGAGGTATCTATGGTTGGGACTTTATTGCCGTCCCTCCTGGGAGATACCCTTGGCTTGGCGCACAAAGGAGATGGTCGAACACGGCCTAATCCTCTAGTCGGCGCCGTGGTTCTGGATTCCCAGGGCCGTCAATTCCAAGGGTATCATCCCCGTTACGGTTCGGTACACGCCGAAGCTGTGGCCCTCGACCTTGCAGGACCTGCAGCAAGGGGGAGCACCCTCTACTGCAGCTTGGAACCCTGCTGTCATTCGGGGCAGGGGAAACATCAACCCCCTTGCACGGGCAAGATTATTGCTGCAGGGGTGCAAAAGGTTGTGGTGGGCCAACTGGACCCCAACCCCCAGGTCCGAGGGAAGGGGCTCGATCAACTACGACGGGCAGGTATAGAGGTAGAACTTGCCTCGGACCCGCGCCCATTTTTGCGCCTAAACCCCGGCTTTAATACCCGGCACCTTCTGGACCGGCCTTACGTCCACCTCAAAGCCGCCCTCTCGTTGGATGGAAAAATCTCCCCGGTGCCCGGACAAGGGGGCTGGATAAGTGGGCCCGATGCCCGCACCGAGGTGCACGACCTTAGATCCCGGTACGACGGGGTTGGGGTCGGGGTCGGTACCGTCCTAAGCGACAACCCTCAGTTGTCGGTTCGAACCGACGGTTACAAGGGCGAACAACCTCGGGCAGTACTTTTCGATCGACATCTGCGAACACCTCTGGATTCTTTCCTGGTACAACAACGGCCTGGGGAAACCTTCATCGTGGGTGGAGAAGGGGCGAACAACACCCCCCGAGGGCGGGAGCTGGCTTCCCGTGGGGTCGAGGTTCTTCCCAGCGACGGAAGTTTGGCCGGACAGCTGGCGGCCCTCGCAGGTGTTTCGATCCAGACCCTTCTGGTGGAGGGGGGAGCGGAAATTCTTACCCAGTTTTTCGTTTCTGAATTGTGGGACGAAATAACCTTGTATTTTGCACCCAAAATTCTAGGATCCGGGGTGCCCCTCTTGGCGAGTGGCTCGGGTAATCGACAACCGCGAGTTCTGGAGTTCGAGGACGAGGAATGGAGGATTCTCGGAAACCAGGGGATTTTTCACGCTTATCGGCCGGGGTGGGTCGATCAGTTGGCAAGGAGGTTACCGGATGTTCACGGGATTGATTGAAGAAGTGGGCAGAATTCTCTCCATTCGGACCCAGAGGGGCTACCGGTGCATCAAAATTGGGGCGACCCAGGTCCTGGAGGGTACATCAATCGGGGACAGTATCGCGGTAAACGGCATTTGCCAGACCGTGGTAGCCATGGATTCCCAAGGGTTTGAGGTAGAGGCCTTAGCCGAGACCCTGGCCAAGACGACCGCTGGAACCTGGAAGGTGCGGGAGATGGTCCACCTGGAAAGGGCCCTGGCCCTGGGCGATCGGCTTGGGGGCCATCTGGTCCAAGGCCATATCCAAGGGGTTGGGCGTCTGGCCCAGGTGCGGACCGTGGGGAAGAATTGGCACGGGCGTATAGCCCTTCCCCAGGAGTTGGCGGGCCAATGTGATGCCGAGGGCTCAATCGCCCTGGACGGAGTCAGCCTTACCATTTCCAAAAAGCAGGGGAACGATGTGTGGGTAAACCTCATTCCCCAAACCCTTTCCTCTACCCTGTGGGCCGGGCGCCGGCCGGGGTATCGGGTGAACGTCGAAACCGATGTGCTTAACCGATCGAAATCTACCCTATGGAGTTAACAATGAAGGACAAAATAGAACGGGTCCAAAGGGCCCTGGATGCTTTTCGCCAGGGAAAAATTATCCTGGTTCGAGACGACGAGGACCGAGAAAACGAGGGGGATTTTATGTGCTCCCTCGACCACGGGACGCCTGAGAATATTGCCTTTATGGCCATTCACGGCCGGGGACTCATTTGTGCCTCAATTTCGGAGTCTACCGCCGAACGATTGAACCTGGGGCCCCAGTCCTCGGGAAAGGGCGATAATCAGGGAACCGCTTTTACCGTTAGTGTCGATGCGGCCGAGGGAGTTACGACCGGCATTTCTGCCGACGACCGAGCTCGAACCGCCGCGGTTTTGGCCGATCCTCACTCCCAGCCCAGCGGCTTGTTACGACCGGGGCATTTGTTTCCCCTGGTCGCAAAGTCTGGAGGGGTAATTCAGCGTCGGGGCCATACGGAAGCCGCCTACGACTTCGGTCGATTAGCCGGCCTTACCCCCGGGGGAATTATCTGTGAGGTCCTCAAAGACGATGGCACTATGGCCCGGGGACCCGAACTGGAAGAACTTGCCCGTCGGTATAGTATTCCCCTGGTTTCGATAGAAGACCTCATCGTATACCGGGAGGTATATGGGGACGTCGAGATCCACCCCAGCGAAACCGCCCGGCTGCCAACCACCAAAGGGGAGTTTACTATTCAGGTATTTTCTACCGCCGACCCCGGATGCCCAGAAATTGCGGTTCTGTCTTCCCCTGGGGCTAGGCCCGCGGTGAGCCCTCCCAAGCCGGTGGTTCGAATCCACAGCGAGTGTCTCACCGGCGATGGGTTTTTTAGTACCCGCTGCGACTGCGGGCCCCAGTTGGAGGGGGCCATGGAGCTGGTAGCCCAGGATGGAGGGGCTGTCATCTATCTTCGGCAAGAGGGGAGGGGTATTGGGCTTTTTGAAAAAGTCCAGGCCTATCGCCTACAAGATGGGGGCTTGGATACTCTTCAGGCCAACCAGGCCCTGGGTCACAAGGACGATTCGCGAAATTATGGGGCTGCGGTGGCGGTCTTGCGTTCCCTTGGTCTCCAGAAGTTCCGGCTTTTGACCAATAGTCCCCATAAACAAGAGGCCCTTAGTCTTGGGGGATTTTTCGACTTTACCGTCGAACCCTTGGTCCGGGGTCTGCATAAAGAAAATTCCCGCTACATTCTTACAAAAAAAACCAAAATGGGGCACAGATATCCTGGGGATCCCGAACTTACCAAAGGAGCAATAGTGTGACTAAACACCTTATCGAAGGACTTCTACAGGGAAATCAGAAGCGAACCGCAATTGTGGTCGCCCGATTCAATTCTTTTGTTACCGAAAAGTTGGTAGAGGGGGCAGTCGACTGTCTGGTCCGCCACGGTCTACCCGAGGATACCATTACCCTAGTCCGGGTGCCGGGGAGTTGGGAAATTCCCCTGGTGGTCCAAAAACTTGCCCGTTCGAGTAAATACGATGGCATTGTGGCCCTAGGGGCGGTCATCCGGGGAGACACCCCTCACTTCGACTACGTATCCGCCGAAGTCAGTAAGGGGGTCGCCACCGTCAGCCTGGACACCGGGGTACCGGTTGCCTTTGGAGTTCTGACCACCGATACCACCGACCAGGCAATGGAGCGGGCGGGCATTAAGTCGGGAAACAAGGGCTGGGACGCTGCCCAAACCCTCATCGAGATGATGGACCTGATCGAGAAGCTCTAGCTAAGGCTTTTCCTTTCTTCTGGGCCTCGGACCACCGTCCCTGGCCCAGAGCTTCTTCGGCCTCTTTTTCCCTTTTCCGCTGATCGTTCTCATTTCCATCATCCAAGTACGACAGAAAATCGGTCTCCCCAATCCGGCAATTTCGAATCTCCAGAACCCGATTACATACCGCGCCCAAAAACCACCGGTCGTGGCTCACGACCAAGAGGGTACCGGAAAAGGACTCAAGGGCAGACTCTAGATTTTCTCGGGCATCGAGGTCAAGGTGATTTGTCGGTTCATCGAGGATGAGGAAATTTGCCCCCGTTCGAGCGGCCCGGGCAATTTGAAACAGATTCCACTGACCCCCAGACAGGTCTCCCAGTTGGGTATCCAAATCCTTGGATTCAAACCGATAGGGCCTAAGATAACTAATGACTTCTTCTCGCCGGCAAGGGCTCAAGAGTAAAAAATGATCCACCACGGTCTGGTCTAGGTCGCATCCCTTTCGAGTTTGGGCCACAACCCCCAATTTTTGCGAGGGGCCAAGGCGGATTTGGGGGTGTTCCCAGCTTCCAAGCCTCAATATGTCGTCGATTAGGCTGGTCTTGCCACTGCCGTTTCGGCCGATGAGGGCGACCCGCTGGCCACTTTCGATAAAGAAGTCGACCGGGTTAAGCAGCACCCTTCCCCCTCGAGAAACCTGGTGCCCTCGAACTTCCAGACCAATATGGGAGGCTGTCTCGCCCGAACCAAAATCTATTGTCACAGCCTTGGCGGTCAGACGGGGCTTTTCTGTCGCGGTCTTTTTTGCCTGTTCCAGCTGGGACCTTTTTGCCCGAAGCCGTTTACCCCAGGCGGGATCGGCAGTGTTTCGAGCGAACTCCCGAAATCGTTGCACAACCTTTTCAAGACGGGCCAAGTGCTGCCGGTCGGCTTCCCAGCCCATTCCTTGCCGGGCGGCTTTTTGGATTCGGTCTATGCGCCACCGGCTGTAGGGACCAGCAAAATCCTGGATACCCTGCTTTTTCTCCCCGGAAGGATAGAGGCTCAGGGTACGGGTGGTAAGCCGTTCCAGGAGTCGGCGGTCATGGCTTACGACAACGAGGGTTCCTCGGTAGTTTTCCAGGGTTTGTTCTAGCCACTCTAGTCCCCATAGGTCGAGGTGATTTCCTGGTTCGTCCAAAAGTAGGACATCGGGCCGCTGATCCAGGGCCGCCAGTAAGCGGAGTTTTCCCTGTTCTCCCCCCGATAACTTCGATGCGGGGGTAAAGGCTTGATCGTACAAGCCCACCTTTTCTAACAGGGTAAGGGCCTTCTGTTCGGCCTCGTCTCCCCCCGCGGCCTCGTACTCCTCCAGACAGGCAGAGTAGCGTTGTAAGAGGCCATCTAACCGAGATTCGTTCTCCGGTAGACCAAGAGCCTCTTCGAGTTCCTGCTTCTTGGACCGAAGCTCTAGGGCCTGGGTGCTGAGCCAACTGATCGTATCGAGGCCCGGGTCGAATTGGGCTTCTTGGGCAACAAAGGCCACCCGTAACCCCGGTTCGTAGGTGATAAAACCCGAAAACTCGGGGTCAATTTTTGCCAGAATTCGTAAGAGGGTCGACTTCCCCCAACCGTTGGGGCCCAAGAGGCCGTAACGCACCTTTGGCAGAAGCCTTAGGTCGAGGTTCTGGAGGAGTAATCCACTCCCGTAGTCTTTGTAGTTACAATGTAGGGTAATCATTTTTATTCCTTTCTGGTCCGGCAACGACAAAATCTACCGGTAACCAAAAAGGACGCCGGTACGAACACCGGCTCTGTAGAGTCAATAGCTACAAAAAGCTAAAAAACTCCACTACTGAGGTGAGCCGGCTTGAAAGGTTGATTTCGGGATTTGTATTCCTCTTGAGGGTTAGACTGTCACCGATAGATCTCACCTGCCAGACTCCTAAGTCCCCTTTATACACCAAAAGCAAAAAATTCGTCTACCAGGGCTATTGCCTAGTCAAGAGCGGATATCCAAGGGGCAAAGCTGTATATTACTAAAATAGTAAGGAAAAGGGGTGTGCATGAGAAATACGAAACTGATTGTCTTCATTGGTTTACTTCTTATCCTGGGTAGCGGTATATGGGGTCAATCAGGAATTATCGAATATAGTGAGGGTAGGGTTACGGTAATCAGGGGTATTACAAACCAACGGGTAAGTGTGGACATTGGTACACCGGTTCAACCGGGCGACCGGGTCATTACCGGTCCCGGAGCCCTGGTCATTATGACCTTCGCCCAGGGTTCCCAGGTAAAGCTGCGGGAAAACTCAGAAATCACCCTCGACACAATAGAGGGCCAAGGGGCAGTATCGTTAAACGCCGGAAGCCTCTTTGCCCGAGCGACTCCCCAAAGTCGTTCTTCGGCCCAAAGGCTCGAGATTCGAACCCTTTCTGCCGTTGCCGGGGTCCGGGGAACCGAGTTTTTTGTGGCCTACGGACCAACGGTGCCAGGTACACCAAATCTTTGGCTTTGCGTAAATACCGGGGTCGTGGAAGTTCAGATTAACGACGACCCGACAAAGTCGACCGACGTTAACGCCGGGGAGGGCATATTGGTTCGTCCAACCGAACTCACCGAACCCCAATTTTATGCCTGGACCGAAAACCTAAACTGGAACTTTAGCCCGACTGCCGGCGAGGTAGTCGATAATACAGGGGTTGGTCTCTAAGAAATCCGGGTCAACCGATCCTTTAGCTCTCCTTCCATTTTTGCCAACTCGACCTCGGCAGCCTGTCGTTTCTGTCGACCCTCGGTTTGAATGCGGAGGGTTTCTTCTATTGTTGTAATAAGGTCGTTGTTCACCTTCTGAAGGGTTTCAATTTCGACAATTCCTCGCTCGCTCTCGGTAGCAATTTCTATAGAACCCTGTTTGAGCATTTCGGAGTTCTTCGAGAGCATTTGGTTTGTCATGTCGGTAACTTCCCGTTGAAGTTCGAGGGCTTCTTTTTGACGGAAGAGGCTAACGGCGATAACAATTTGATTTTTCCAAAGGGGAATTGTATTGAGAATCGAGCTTTGAATTTTTTCTACCAGGGTCTGATTGTTCTGCTGAATGAGCCGAACCTGGGGGGCAGTTTGCAACGCAATCATCCGGGTAAGCGCCATGTCATGGACCTTTTTTTCGAACCGGACAATAGCTGCATTCAAATCTTGAACGTTTTGCGCGTCGATTGGGTCCTTGGTTTCCTGGGCCTTGGCTTCCAACTCTGGAAGCAGGGTAGTTCGTACCTCTTCCAGGCGAAGCTTTCCGGCCTCAATGTACAGGTCGAGCTCCTTGAGGTGGTTTAGGTTTTGATCGTAGAGTTTGTCCAAGAGGGTAATGTCCCGCAACAGGTCCATTCGGGCCCGGTCCAGGCTTTCGACAATTCGGTCGATTTGGGTGGCAATTTTTTCGTAGCGGCCCATAAGTTTTATTATTTGGGCCTTCATACCGCCGAACATCTTCCCAAAAAAACCCTGTTTCTGAGAAATTGAACCGGCGTCTACATCTTTTATTCGGAGCATGAGGTCGGTAAGGGCGGAGCCCACATGGCCGGCGTCCTTACCTCGAATTTCTTGGAGTAAGGTGTCAGAAAAATCTGAAATCTTTGTTTGGGCAGCCACCCCGTACTGAACGACGGTATTGCTGTCTTGTAAATCGATAGTTTTTGCTAGGGCTGTTGCCTCGGTTGATTCGGCCATTTCATACCTCCTTGTGATTTTGGACCTCTGGAAACTACTTCTTTTGTGAGTTTGACACTTGAAAGTCATTGCCGTGCAATGACCGAATTACCCAAAAAATAGGATTCCAGAGGTCCGCGGGAGAGTATACCTCAAAACCGAGATCCTATGCAGCCTGGGACTTTATTTCTGTCTGGCTCAGAAGCCCTATGCTAATCAAACCGATCAGGGGAACACTACCACTCAGAAGTAACAGACCCGTGTATACTCCCGTAGTATCGAGCAAGGCGCCCGCAACACTGGGGCCAATGAGGGCCGCCAGTCCGTAGAAAACGAAGACGAAGGGGTAGACTCCCGCAAGACTTCCGGCGCCGAAAGAATTTTCCGTTTGAGCAGCAAAGAGCACTACGCTACCACCGAAGAAAAATCCCACCAAAAAAACGAGCACAAAATAGAGGGATAGAACGGAACCAAAAACTAATAACAAAAGACTCGCCAGACCCGATCCCCCCAGGTTCAAGGATATTGTAAACTGGGGAATTCGATCGTTCATCCAGCCCCACGCTAACCTACCACTGGCATTTCCCAAAGAAATAAGGGTAACCGCCAGGACCGGTAGAGTGCTCCCCACCGTGTCGCCGTACCCCATGTCCAAAGTCATACCCGCTGCCTGACCAATAACTACCAAACCAGCGAAACTTCCGGTACCCAAACCTATGACCATTTTCCAGAAGGTAGGGGTTCGCACCAGGTCGACAATTTTCCAGGCCCTTTGTGAAGGCTTTACGGCGCTTGGGGCCTCTTGTGGCAGTCCCATTATTTGGGCGGCCAAAAAGATGAGCCCCCCACCGAGCAGCCCAAGGGCTAAAAATACCGTCTGAACCGAGGTCCCAGTGGAAAGGAACGACGCAAAAATAGAATTTGTGACAATAGATCCGGCTCCAAATCCAAAAACCGCAACTCCCGTAATGAGCCCCTTGTTTTTTGGAAACCAGGCAACCCCCGCAGAAAGGGGGCAGGCGTATCCAAGACCCGTTGCTATTCCGCCACCTAGCCCAATAAACAGGAGGTAGCCGGGAAAGCTTGAAACCATGGAAGCACCCCAGAAGCTCAGGGCGTAGACTAATCCGGAGGCCGAGGCGGTAAGACGAGGACCATAGGCCCGAAACATTTTTCCGCCAATAATGAGGCTTAAGGAAAAAACCATAATGAGGGTTCCATAAATACTTTGGCCCTGGAGCTTTGTAAGCCCAATTTGGGACTGAAGGGCGGCGGATATGGTACTCCAGGCATAAATACTGCCAAGAATCATTTGAATCAACACCGACGCCAAAATTACAAAGTATTTTTTCATTTCTACCCCTTGTCTAGTGCACGAAACCTTGTGGAGCTGACGTTTATCGGACTCTGACGACCGAAAAAGGCCAGCTTTGCTGTTTACCAGAACCGAAAAGTATTGGTTTCGGCCCTCTAAAAACCAAGAAATGCAACCGTCCACAAGGTTTGGTGCACTGGCTAAAGACTACGAAAAATAGAACACCATGTCTGTAGAATGAAACATAAAACAGAAAAAATATCGGGCCATAAAGTTAGTCAAGGCTAAAAAAATTACTTTAGAATAACATTTTGCTTGCCCCGAGAACCGGGGCCATGGTATTCTGCCCCGGTACCATTACGAGGAAACCACGATGAAATTATCTGACTTTGCCCCCGGTCAATCGGCGACTATTACCGGGTTCGAAAAAGGCGATAACCTCTATCGCAACAAGCTACTTTCCCTCGGCCTCACCCGAGGAACCAAAATAGATATTAAAAAGATCGCCCCTCTCGGCGACCCCGTAGAGGTAGAAACCCGAGGGTTCCGGCTATCTTTGCGTAAGGCCGAGGCACGAATACTCGTTCTCGAGCGGGTAGGAACCACTTAGGCCTATGAATTCCCAAAAACCAAAAACCTTTGCTCTGGTTGGCAATCCGAATTGTGGCAAGACTACCATTTTTAACGGGCTCACCGGGGGAAATCACCGAATCGGAAACTGGCCTGGAGTAACGGTCGAGAAAAAGGAAGGTTCCCTTCGAATGACCGAGCCGGGTCATTTCTTGGCGGCTCCCTTTGTCAGCCAGGGGGCTGTTATGGACAGCGGTCATACGGTCCGTCCAAATCTCCAGTCCCTTGTAAGCTCAAAAGAATCAATCACCCTGGTTGACCTTCCGGGTATTTACAGCCTTACGGCTACTACCGAGGACGAGAGGGTAGCCCGGGATTTTCTTCTCTACGAAGAGTGCGATTTGGTCATTAATATTCTTGACGCTGCAAATCTAGAACGAAATCTCTACCTTAGTTTGCAACTCATGGAACTTGAGGTACCTCGGATCCTCGTCTTGAATATGATGGACCTGGCCCAGGCCCGGGGCATTAGTATAGACGTTCAACAGCTTTCCCAGACCCTTGGAGTCCCAGTCCTCGGAATTCAAGGTACCCGGAAGACCGATATCCAATCGCTCACCTCCCTCTTGAACGCCCACCTCGGGCTGGCAGATAAAAATTTCGAGGTTCCCTACGGTCCCGAAATTACGAACTGGTTAACCGATACCCAAACCCTCCAGGGAGTAAATGATGCTGGGGTCCTCGGGGACATCCCGCGTTTTTGCGATTCTCCAAGAGGCCAGCGGTGGTTCGCCTTACAGGTCCTCGAAAATCCACCCTTGGTCGAAGAAATGTTCGCCAGTCATCGGGTTTTGGACACAAAAGCTCAAGAGGCAAGGGCCACCTTGTTGAAGGGGCGGGAGAAAATTTCTCTGGCCACCGGCGAGGATCCAGACATCTTGGCCGCCGAAGACAAGTATACCTTTATCGGCGAACTGTCTGGCAAGGTTATTACCAAGGCCCTGACCAAAGAACGGATGAGCGACAAAATCGACGGCCTGGTTATGCATAGATTCTTGGGAATACCTATATTCTTGGCGGTTATGTACGGGGTATTTTGGTTTACCATTTCGGTTGGGGGAGCCTTCATCGACTTTTTTGATTTGGCTGCGGGGGCCATTTTTGTAGATGGTCTGGGCCACCTACTTTGGACCCTCGGGAGCCCCCAGTGGCTTACGGCTATTCTGGCCCAGGGTATTGGAAGTGGACTTCAAACCGTGGCGACCTTTATTCCTATTATTTTTTCCATGTTTTTGGCCCTTACTCTCCTCGAGGATTCGGGGTACATGGCCCGGGCGGCCTTTGTTATGGACCGGTTCATGCAGTTTCTTGGGCTACCGGGAAAGGCGTTTATTCCTATGATTGTGGGATTTGGTTGTACGGTTCCCGGAATTATGGGTACCCGCACACTCGAATCGACAAAAGATCGGTTTACTACAATATTCATGACCCCTTTCATGTCCTGTGGAGCAAGGCTTCCGGTTTATGCCCTCTTTGTTGTGGCTCTCTTTCCCCAAGCTTCGGGACTTATCGTTTTTAGCATCTACCTCACCGGTATTGGCCTTGCGGTACTTACTGGACTTCTGCTGCGGGCAACAATTTTTCGGGGGGCAAGTTCCCATTTTGTTATGGAACTTCCACCCTACCACGCTCCCCGGTTTCTTTTTGCCCTGCAAAACTCGTGGAGCCGGGTGAGCTCCTTTGTGGTTAGGGCCGGGGTAGTAATCGTTTTTGCGGTTGGATTGTTGTCTCTCTTAAACTCGGTTTCTTTAACATCCGAAGGAGTTCGATTTGGTGAACCCGATCGGCAGGACTCCATTCTCTCGTCGGTGAGCCGTTTTATAACCCCAGCCTTTACCCCCATGGGTATTGACGACGACAATTGGCCGGCGACCGTAGGACTTTTTACCGGTGTATTTGCCAAAGAGGTAATTGTCGGAACCCTCCATAGCCTCTACGCCCACGGCGAAGAGTGGCGGGATACCGGTGCTCTGGTAGATTCGGAAACCGGTGCCAGCCCTACTGTTCCACCGGCTGAACCTTTTCCTCTTTTTGCCCGCCTTGGGGAGGCGGTGGTTAGTATTTGGACCAACCTCGCCGGGCTTCTTGGGGCCCTCTTGGACCCCCTTGGTCTGGGAGGATTTGAGGAACTGGATGAAGATTCTGCCTACACCAGTGCCCGGGTGGCGGGGTTTTTTACCCCCGCCCAGGGCTACGCCTACATGCTGTTTGTGCTCATCTATACTCCCTGTGTGGCTGCGGTGGGTGCGGCAATTCGCGAAATGGGCAAGAAATGGGGACTTATTTTGAGCTTCTATTTGCTGTTCTTGGCCTGGGGTGTTGCGGTCCTCTTCTATCAAGTGGTTGAGGGTGGAAGTCTGTTATGGGGTCTGGCTGGTCTGGCCGATCTTGGGATTTTGGTCGGATTTTTTGTGATTCTTGGACGACAGACCAAGGGGTTTCGCCCCCTGGGCGTTGAGGATTAAGAATGGGTGACTTACGCAAGATTCTCAACACCCTCAAGGAACTGGGCGAATCGGACCTTACAGCCCTGGCAATTTGTGCAGGGGTAGAACGAGATTTGGTCAGAGCCTGTTTGGAGCAGCTGGTTCGGGTAGGTAAGGTGCGACGAACGGTACTTGGAGTTGCCGTCGGTGATAGTGAAGAAAGCCGCAAAGGCTGTTCTGCGGGGTGTTGTAGTGTTGCCGTTTCTAAACCCCAGTACCCAATTGAGCTGTATTCCCTCGCCGGTCGTCCAAAAACTGCGCTCTAACTTTCATCCTACCGCACATCGGGCGAGCTTGCCGGGTCGTCGGATATGTAGCGTTTTTGTACCCACTGGTAGGCCCGAAAGACTAGGTCGGCGCTACTGGAAAGGTTGAGCTTTCGCTTCATACGGTCTACATGGGTATTGATCGTGCTTACACTTCGGTTGAGCTGGGCGGCAATTTCCTTGGCGCTTAAGCCTTGTCCAAGGCAGGTAAAAATTTCAATCTCCCGGTCGCTAAAGACCCGCTCGGGTGGGGCTTCGTTGGTGGGCAGTTGTTGTACATATTGAAGCAAGCCTACCCCAACGGTGGGCGAAAGATAGGTTCCACCCCGAGAAAGAGACCGAATACCGGCGAGAAAAATAAGGGGTGAATCCATAGTGGTTACGTAACCCTTGGCACCGGCGGTAAAGGCTTCTTGAATATGGCCGGTTTCGTCGTACATTCCGTGAATAAGTATGGGAATATCGGGAAACGAATTTCGCAACTTCTTGGTCAGTTCAAGAGTTACCCGAGACCCCGAGGTTGTAAGGCTTTGGACTATAACGTCCACCGGTAAAGACTGCTGCAAGATAGTTTCTACACCGTTGGTTATTGGTGATGTTCCTGCAATTTCTAGATCGTGGTGTTCGCTCACAAGGGAGCGAATTCCTCGAATACTTAGTTCCTGGTTATCTACCACAAAGAGTCGAACCACAATACCATCCTATTTTCGATTTTTAACGTTGGTTATTATTTCCCATCGGACAACAAATTTGCCTAAGAAAAATCCCTATAAAAATGATCATAAATTCACAATATGTCTAAAGATTCTACCATATCCGCATTCGTTAGACCGAACAAACACTTACATACAATCTTTCCTCTAAAATCTAAGTTACCGAGGGTAAAAAAATATCGTCATAATTATAGCATTTTTTGCTACAAAAATGAGCAATAAATACGACTAACAGAACAATACTTGGCCCCTTAGTATAAGTAGATAGAACAAGAATCATAGTAAAAATGCATATAATAGACAAATAAACTAATTTTGCTATGAATCGACTACAAGCAGAGAAAATCTGCACATCTTTCGGAGTGTGTTTCGGCCACCCGATGGAGTAGGCCTCGACCTGGAGAGTGTCCAGGATCGAAAGGGGTAGGGAACAAGG
>Ga0210043_1002285_pt1 | contig 13094 bp, 16 predicted proteins | sample CryGeymet201501t_FD_183990 | JGI IMG/M metagenome (GOLD analysis project Ga0210043, IMG submission 183990) | Groundwater microbial communities from Crystal Geyser aquifers in Utah, USA - Crystal Geyser metaG 2015-01t (SPAdes) (version 2) | ecosystem: Environmental > Aquatic > Deep subsurface >... | reverse complement strand
TTATTGTCAATATCTGATTTTCAGTCTCTATCACGTAGTGACAAAGAATCATATATGGAATCCAGCAAAAAAGAACACTGAGAAGTGAAATTTATTTAATTTATTTTTTTTTAAAAAATGGCAAACACACTAGACCCATTAAAAGCAGAAGCACGAAGTGCTGTACTACAAGAAGTATTGTACGAAAAATTTGTATGAAAAATGATTGCAAATACAAAATTTGAAGGTCTTTTCAGTTGAAATGACACTGTACATTTCCCTAGATTAGCACCTATTGTCTCACAAAACCTTGCTACATCTTATGCAAACGTTACTGTTCAAGATCTTGTAACAACAGACGAAACATTTACTTTAGACACAAGAAAACATTTCGCTTTCAGCATCTCTAATGAGGATATGATTGAAATGGCAATTGATCCAGAAAGTCAAGCTATACAAGATTGAGCACAGGCTTTCGCAAAAGATTATGACACGGCAATCATGGCAGAGTTTGCCAATGCGTCTTATACTGTTGATGATTGAGATATGGAAACAGCTACAAACGGTTGATCTTGAAACCCAATCATTTTGTCAAAAACAAATATATATGATATGTTGACAGCAGTTTCACAAGCTATGAACTTGAATAACATGCCTATGGACAATAGATTTGTTGTTGTTTCTCCAGCAGAAGAGAGGTTTTTGCAAAAATCTGAGTTTTTTATAAAAGCAACAGAAACTTGAGATAGAAGAGTAGAGACATGAGTAATAGGAAGAGCGTTAGGTATGACAATCGTTTTGTCAAACAATATCAATGTTACAACTGGTATACAAGACGTAAGAAATTTGATTGCATGAGCTGGAAAGCCTGTCTCATTTGCAGCAAATATCAAACCAAACGTAGAATTCACTCCGTCGCAGTATAGAGAGAGTTTCACTTCACTTGTCAAAGCACAAACAAAGTTTTGAGTGAAAACATTTACTGAGGGTGCAAATAAAATGATACACATACCGGTTGTTGCATAAATTTTAAATTTTACTATAAAAAATGGTTAAAATTATAAACAGAGCTTGACAAATTAAAAACGTAAACGAAGATATATCAAAAAAAATGATAGACAAAAAAGAAGCTACGTTGTATAAAGAAGAGAAGAAAACAAAAGAAGAAAAGAAAACAAAATAATTATTTTATTGCAAAAAAAACTATGGGTAAAATCAATATCGTAAGGATTATGACAGACAAATTGTTTGTACATTGATACACAGTACATAGCATAGTTTTAGAATAAATAATTAAAAAAATGGCAAATCTACTCAGCAATATAGTATATGTAAGTCTAGAAGACTTGAGAGACACAACTTCAATAGTAGGTTTAAAAAACCTTACTGATGATCTTTTATGAAAAACAATCACAACGGCACAATATATCATAGATGATTATCTATGATATTATGGTTGTAAGTTTGTTGCTACTCAAGATTTTATTTTTCCTATTGATGTTGACTGAGTAGAGACATTGCCTACTGACATACAGATAGCAACGGTGCTTGTTTGTGAACAGATATACTTGAAGTGATATGATAGATATGAATGATCATACGAGATCAAAGAAGAAAAGAGTTGACCTGATAGTGTTGTTTTTTGAATGAAAAGATCAGACTTCATATCAAACAAAGCAAAATCAATAATAATCAAATATAAAAATAGTTTTTTTAAAGAAGTGATCTAATGTACTACGACAATATCAAAGTATACGACTTGCAATACGAGGGACTTTATCAAAAAACAAATAAGGTAAAGATTTTTGATTGATCATGCAATGCATACGAGGGGAATGAAAACAATATGAAACCTAGTGATCTTGCTATGTCAACTTATGTAGAAAAAATGGAGGTTGTTATCCCTGGTACAATATCTTGTATAAAAACTTGAATGTTTTGTACAATTGTTAATCCTTTGTGAAAAGATTGTTGAGAGTTTGAAGTAATAAAAGTCAAAGTGAATCAGTCAGTTTCCTGACGTGTAAACAACACAAAGCTTCTTATATATTCAGTGTGAACAGATGCAGAATAAATCAGTATTGAACTACTCAAAAAAACTCTTAAATATATCACAAAAACAAAGAGAAGCTGTTGTTATAGGTATAGACAAAGCACTTGATATCAGAAAACAATATGCTGAAAGTATAAGCCCTATAGACACATGAGAATATATATCATCTCACTATTTTGTAAAAACTATTGATACATGAAAGCAAATATCATGATCAAATGTAAATGATGCAAGTGATGCAGTTATAGTAGAGTTTTGAGCATGACTCACAACAAATCGGCATCGTGCAGACAACCTAAATCAGCCTTACCCTCAAAGAGAAGTTATATATAGGTGAGAGTGAGCAAATGTATATACAAGAACAGCATCAGACACAGCAGAACAAGTATCTTTAATTGTTATAAAAGAACTATGAACAGTCAAATAAGAGCAAAGTATTTTTGAGAGCTTTTGTATAAAAATAGCACAATTACAAATCTTTGTGAAGTATTTGCTGTCATACCTAAGTTAGAACCAAAATGATCATATATATACTTTGCAATTGTATCTGATAGGGTATCTTCATACAACAGCAAGTGACCATCAAGTAGAGAAGCTATTGCCCAAATGACAATTGTTGCACCTGTAGAGATAGACAACTTCAGAACAGAAGAAGACTATGTATACGATATACTTGAAGCTGTCAACAATGTACTTGTTCCTAGAAATAACTTGTCTTATATATTCGAACTTCCTTGAGAAAATTATATTGATATGATCATGTTATGAAGTGAAACTCCTATATTATACAACACAAAAAAAAGAGCCGTAAAAAAACAAAACTATTTAATCAAATATAAAGCATAATGAAAGCAATATTCAGAACAAACGTAAGTTATCATTGAGTGACATATTTTGCAGAAAAAGAGTATGATATACATCCTGGTGTGTATAGTGCTTTGTCTGTACATATTTTAACTAATGAAACAAAAGAAAAAAACACAGAAAAGAAAACACCTTGCAAAGATTGCAAAGGAAAAAAGAAAAAATGTAAAGACTGCTAATATTTTATTTAAAAAAACAAAAAAATGACACTACAAAACTTATGACCAAGCAAGATGATATACTCTTCTTGACAAGGAACATTGCAAAGAGTCAATAACTTCGATTTTTTAGATCAATCAATGCTGATACCTACAAACACAAATCTAAACACAATAGACACTCTTTTTCAATCACAAACACGATCAGATTTCTGAGATTTTGATACATTTGTTGCCTCTTCTACGAGAGAAAATGAACAGACATACAGATCCCAAAAATGTTGAGTGTGAGTATACGCAAGAACGTTTGACGAACGTGCAACATTTGTTTTCAACCTACAAGACTACAACGACTATAGCACAATCACATCTGTTCTAGGCTCTAACGAACAATCAATCGCAGGTACATCTGTCAATGTTGAAAATACTTCGCAAGAAAATCTAGGTATCAACGCTGCACAATGATCAATAGTTGTACTTGACAATAAGAGTTGAGACTGATCAGTAGTTACATCAGTTACAATCAATCTTTGAGGTACAGTTAGTTGAGGTACAGTTAGTTGAGGTACAGCACTAATAGCTTGAACTGACTATACAGTTAGTGTAGATGCAGACGGTTCTAAAACAGGAAAAGTATGATATTCATATATTACATTTCTTGTTGCACAAACAGGGCAACTGTCAGCACAGTACACATACACACCTAGTGCTAGTAAATTTCTTGCAAACTCACTCAATACAAAATCTCTAGACTTCATGACTTTGAGAATATTGACTTGTGTGAAACAATGATATAACCTTGCATGACAAGCTGACCCGACAAAAGCTATCTACGATGAAATTACACTACATAAGTGTTCTATCACGTCTGAATACTCTACACCTTTGTACTGAACTTCAGACACATTTGCATGAGTTTCTTTGACTTTCGCAGGAGAAGAGGGAGGGTTACTCTTCAAAAAACAATATCAAGTTACGATATAAACAAAGGGGCTTTGCTCCTTTTTCTACTCTTTGACACAATCTATGCTCAAGAAAATAACACCTTTAGTTTTCAAAACAAAATATTGATTTGCAAAAGTTGAATTGCAACAAGCAACAGCAAGAGAGAGTTTTGAATTTATCGAAAACATCAAAAATTGAGATAAGGATTATTTGCTATCTTATGTATACGATATTTTGCAAGGTGCAAATTATACATGAAAAAAAGAAAAAATAAAAAAAGACCTTATTGAAAACATAGATCAAACGATAGAAAAAGTAGCACAGATACAACACAAAAGACATACAAGTATATATAAGTGGGTAGACTTTGACAAGGTTTTTGACAATAAAGATATAAATAGATCAAAAAAGTGATTACCTCCAGAAGTCAACAATATATACATAGCAAAAGAACTGTGAGTAAGTGTTATTGATCTACACGACAAAGTAACGCTAGAAGAGTTGTGAATATATGAAGATGCTTTGTTATACAGCAATTTAGAAAAAACAGAAGAGGGTAGAAGGGTCAACACTCATGTACGACACAACAAAACAACACAAGAAGAAAAAGAAAGGAAAATAAAAGAATTGAAAAAAAACAAGGATACTTTCAAAAAAGCAAAAGATACGTGAAATTATATATCTACTTTATCAGCGAGCATATAAAAATGGTCATAAAAACTGAACCTATTGTAAGTGAAATTAAATATAATGTTGACACAAGTTGACTAAAGATAGCAACTGATAACGTCCAAAAATATGCTCATGATACAAATGTTTTGCTTTCACAAGAAAAAGTAATTGACCTAAATTTGAATATATTGAAATATGAAGATAAGGTCAAAGAAGCTAAAGAGTTATTGAAAAGGTCAAACCTTGACAAAGATGTAGAAAAACAAATAAGAATAGATCTTAGAGGATATACAGAAAACCTTACAGAGGCAAAAAGGAGACTAAAGAACTATACAAATACATGAGACGAGACACTTTCTAGACTACAATCAAAATTCAACGATATAAACAAAACAATAAATAAACAATGATGATTTCTCTGAAAACTAAAAGATTGATTAAAGTCAGCATGAGCAGCATTTCTTACATTTTTCGCAGTAGATAGAGTTGTGGAATTTGGTAGAAATTTGTTCAATGTTACTTCACAGATAGAGAGTGTAAGGACTGCATTTTTGCAACTTATTTGAGATCAAGACAAAGCAAATAAATTATTCAACGAGATTGATGCATTCGCAGCTAGATCTCCTTTTAATAGGTTATTAATACAAAAATCAGCACAAAGATTACTTTGATTCAATTTCACAGCAGAGCAAACAATAGAAGTTTTGAAATGAGTCTGAGAGTGAGTTTCAGCAATATCATGAAATCAAGAAGTATTTGATTGAGTTGTGCTTGCGCTTTGACAAATACAAGCAAAAGGAAAGGTATCAGCAGAAGAACTATTGCAATTAGCAGAAAGGGGGTTACCTGTATTTGATATTTTGAGGCAAAAACTAGGCCTAACGCAAAAAGAAGTGAGCAATATATGAAATGCCTGAATAACTGCGGCTGAGGGAATAAATGCGATTGTAGAGGGGCTTAATGAGAGATTTTGATGAGCTCTCGAAAAACAAACACAAACACTTAGGGGTAGGCTCTCCAATATTGTTGACCTTTCCCAAATAAGGCTTTGACAACTATGAGAAGCTTTATCTTGAAATTTCAGTGATGTTTTGTGAAAAATAAGTGAATTACTACAGACGGTATCACAAGAAGACGTTGTGTCTTTTTGACAAACTGTCTCTGTTATTTTTTGAACAGTTTTTCAAACAATAATCTCTTCAGTTGAGACAACTTTTGACGTTATACAAACAGCAGTAAGGTGACTGCAAGACCTATTTTCTTTTGTTGCAAACTGATTTTCAGTATCACAACAACAAATAGAAAATGCAAGAAAAAGCTGACTCAATCTTTTCGAAACGTTTGCTATTTGAATAAAAACAGTTTGAAAAACGTTTAATTTGCTTCTTTCTGTTGTTTCTGATGTTGCAACAAATTTTCCTGATATATTTGTTATTGTTGCGTGAAATATAGCAAAAATATTTGACAATTTGTCGCAAAATATAGTAGCATCTCTTGTATGATGAATTGATGCTATAATAGCAAAAGCTTCAAACATATCAAAAGATCTATGACTTTGAGGGCTGAACATTTGACCTTTGTGATGACCTTGATTTGTTTCTCTGACTGATTGAGTTCAGGATTTATGAGATAAATTCAAAAACACATGAAAAGTAGCAAGTACTTTTTTTTCTGAAATAAACAATGAAATAAATAAATTAAAAAGTAATACTAGTTCTGTATCTAATATATGATGACTATGAGGTGCACCTTTTGTGATGCCTGAACTGGCACAACCCTCATCTTGAGGTAGATCATGAAAATCAGATGTACGCAAAATAGAAAACATAGAAAAAGAAATATCTAAACGTAGAGAAGAGTTTAAAAAAGAGAGAGAAAAAAAAGAAGAGGACAGACTGAAAAATAGTACAGATAGATTTGAAAAAGCTTGAAAAAAAATAAAAGATGTAATTGAAGATCAAAAAAAAGAATTAGAAACATTTAACGACGAGATTTTAAAAACAAAAGACACAATATCTGATCTAGAAGGGGCACTAGATAAGTTGAATGCAAACACACAACAAGATCTAGCTTCTAGGTTTGTAGAGGTGCAAGAAACAATAAATGATCTATTGTCTTCTTGAGAAATATGAAATGAAAAACAAATATCAGACCTACAAAAAGAGCTCCAATTATTGACAGACAATACAACAGAAGAGGAGAGAAAAGAGGCAATTAGAAGAGGCTGATTGTCAGTTACTGAGTCTATACTTGAAAAAAGAGACATAGAGCGTCAAAAAATACAAGAACAAATAGATGCAGAAAAAGAAAAGCTACAATTACAAGAACAAGCAAGAGACTTGCAACAACAACAAATAGAAAAAATATATAAGACAGAAATAGATTTACAAAAACAAGCTACAAAATCATTGTGAGAGGAATTAGCAAAAAGATTGCAACTTATAGACAACTATGGTAGCAAAGTGAACGCATCTTTGCTTTGACAAACAAGCACAAGTACGCAAGGTACACAAGCAAACACAAACACAGTCAATGTCTGAGATATTATTGTTAATTGAGCATGAGACCCTGACGCCGTAGCTAACAAGATTTTTGAAAAAATAAATAGAGCAAGTAAAAGTGCAGGTAGAAACAACATTTTATAAAACAAAACAAAAAATGGTAACAATAGCATGAAGTACGATAGCATCAAACCCTGTATCATGAGAGGTAGAAAACAACATAGACTGATTTGCTGTTGTTTTTGGCAATACAGTTATTGCAGATTGTGAAAATACATTCATCACAATAGACAATAATCTTATAGATATGTGAAACTTCGACTTTGACTTCTTTTTGTCTCCTACTACAGACGGGTGATGAGTATATAGGCACAATGCAACAACAAGAACAATCAACCTTGTACTGCATTTTTTGTATGATACAAAGCAACAGTTTGAAAAAAAAGTAGATCATATCAAAGAGAAAATAACAACAACACAAGGACGGCTTGAGTTCAACTACAACGAAAAAAGACGTAGAATAAAAGCAAGTATAACTAACTTTTCAGAAAGGCAAGAAACAAAAAACCAAAACAACGCTTGATTGTTTGATGTATCTTTATCTTGCATATGAGATATGCAAGATAAATATACAACATCACAAACAATATATCAAGTAACATGAAACACACAAATAACCGCTTATAATAATTGAACAAAACTAGTATACCCAAATATTTTGATAACATTTGGTGTAGGTACAAACTGTACACAATTCACTATAAAACATTGAGAGTATTCGTTTATAGTAACTTGAAGTTTTTTATCTTGAGATACTGTTGTTTTGTATTGAGAAAATGAAAACAAAACACTTGAGTTTGACGCATTCAAAAATTGAGTCAAACAAACAAGTTCTTGACTCTATCCAACAATATGAAAATGATGAGAAAACTTTGTTTTTGAGTTTGTTTGATCTGTTGTTGACACAAAAATATCTTTATTTTATAAACAAAAATATTGCTAATGATACGTAGACAGATTGTTTTTTATGATGTGAATTGAGTAGAAAAAGACAGATATGAAGATAATAGAATAGTGACAGACGTTTCTTTCTCAGCAAGCATAAACAATTGACCGTCAGATTTCGATCTTGATCTTTTCACAAGTGAATTTGATATAAAACAAGGGTATCTTGTGAAGTATTTTTTGTTTGATAATTTCAAAAAAAGCTGACGTCTTGTATACTTCTGATTCGTTGACAATGTGACACAATCAAGAGAATATAGAAAAGATAAGAAAACAGAAAAAGTAATAGTAACGATCTTGCATATAAAAAATAAACTAGACAAAATAGTGTTTCGTTCGTCAAGCAATTCTTTCATACCTACAGGTGAAGTAGACAGCGAAAGTTATCAATTTATGTTTGAAACAATAATTGATGCCTTCAATGCGAAGTTGCCTTGACTATTGTCTACATGAGTATTGTATTGACCTGCAACTGATAGGATTGATTTTTGAAACACAAATTGTTTTCAAGCATTAAATAAAGTTATAAACAACACACTATACACACGAGATATAAACGGTGCATGACAAATAAGACTAGTGAAAACACTGTCAAGTCAAGATACTATTGACACTTGATTGCTAATTGAGACGGATGATTGATTATTGCAACACCCATTTTGATTTTCTGTCCGAGATGTAAAAGAGTGAAGCGAAGCTATAAGAATAGACAATACTTGACGCTCTAATTATGACAGTGTCAATATGGTATATGTGAAGCGAATATGGATAGAAGTAATTGTAACTCCTGAATGAAACATAGAAAATAAAATACCTCAAGTTGAAATAGTAGAAGACACAACAAGTATATCACAAAATTGATTGTCAGAAGCTGTATTGGATTTGTCATCAAACATAAATTTTTTTGATTTCACGGCATGACAATGACTAGCGATACAAAGGTGACAAGAATACATAGACAAGACAAAAAATAGTTGATCTATTGTCAACATAACGTTGACAAACATATATGACTTTTGGAGATTAAGACCGTGAGACATTTTGAGAATAAAAAACACACAAAACACGTATAATAACCTTGTTATTTTCAAAATAATATATAAAAAGAATATAGCAGAAATACAATGTAATAATATTGTCAGTGTGTCTAATACTGTCAACTGACAATAGTAAATATTTATACAAAAAAACAAAATGCCTTATACAAGAATATATGCAGAAAATGACGCATTTGGACGGATAGAAACAGAATTATTATCTTCCCCTTCTGATGTAACAATACAACTACAATCATGACAATGAGAGAGATTTTGACCTTCTGCACAAGTGCCTTTCAACATTGTTGTATACACAATCAACGAGTTAGGTGCAAGAGACTTAAGAGAAATGATGGTAGTTACAGCAAGATCGTGAGATACATTGACTGTCACAAGAGCGAGTGAGAGTATTCCTCAATCTTTTTGATCAAACACACAAACACAAAATAGGTTGAATTTTCCTGCATGATCTTATGTTGAGCTTGTCAATTCAGCAGCAGAAATACAAGAAATAAGTAGACAAATAGCAGTAGACGACAATACAACAGATGTTGTACATAAGACATGAGAAGAAATAATAACATGAAACAAAACTTTTCATTGAAACAACGTATTCAATGCTGACGACTTCCAATGATACGATGAAGACGTTTCTTTGAAGTTATCTTTTACAGACAACTCTTTTGCAACAAAATTGTGGACAAATAATCAAATAGCAACGGCATGAGCACCTTATTTATTCGGCGATGGTAGTGATGGAGATTTATTTATTGTTTCTTGAACTTTTTCGATAAACAATGCACAAATATACAATTTTAATTCTGTTACTATAGAAGCTTGAGCTACTATAAATAGTAGTAATTCTGTAATATCTCCATTTGTTGGTACAACACCATTTATACCATTCAATTCTTGTTTTTACATAAAATGTAGATGAAATTTCACAAATAATTGAACAGTAGATTTCTCTTGAATTGTTGCCTGACCAGGTGGTACTGCTGTAACAAGTTTGATACTTTGATACAACGAAATACCTATGGAATCAGTTTGATGACCAAATTGAAATTCTTGAACTTGATGACGATGATGAGACCCAGGTTGGGGATTAGCTCTTTGATGAGAATGAAATTCTTCTTGATTTTGAGGTTGAGGTTGATGAGGTTGAGCACCGTTGAGAGTATGATGAAATGGATGATCTTGACTTGATATTCCTTGATTATGATGAGCTTCGTCTTTTACTTCGTGAAATCCAGGTTGAACAAGTGCGTGATGAGGTTGAGCATCAGACTGATGATTATCTTGAAAATGATGAGATGCGTACAGCCAAAACGGTTGACATTGAACAACACCAGAAAACTCTTGATGAGGTTGATGATGAGGTTGAGAGCCGAGGTCTTGAGCATGATTATTATTGTTTGCACCAATTCTAATCTGAAATTGAGTAATAAACCTAAATTGAATACAAGGTACAAATGGGTGAGACTGATGAAATGCATTTTGATCTCAAGCGTGATCTTGAGGTTGAGGTTGATGAGGTTGAGGTTGAGGTTGATGATGACTTTTGATATATACAGCAATAAATACAACCATACCTTATACAGTGACACAAACTTGATGATCTTGAGGTTTGTGAGGTTTGAAGTGAGTTAATACGTCTTGACCTACACCACCAATCAATGGTAACAACTGAACAGCATGATCTGTTTGAACAACAAACATAATAAATATATATAAAGACACAATTTAACAATAAAAATATAAAAAATGAAATACGTATACATAAAAAATGATAAAATAGTTTGAATATCTAGCGAAAAAATAAAATTAGCTTGAGCAAAAGAAATTTGAACAAACATTGAATGAAAAATAGTTTTTCAGGATTGAAAAATTGTTGCAGAAACCGAAACAAAAGAACACAAAGCAAAAGAACTTGCAAAAGAGGATGTTGCAGAAATGGAAACTTCTAAATATTCTGACGAAGTTATACAAGAAATAATAGATCTAAAAAAACAAAAAATACTACTTGAAGAAAAGGTTGCAGTAATAAATTCTATAATAATAGAAATTGAGAAAAAAATAAATAAAATTATTAAATAATTTTTATTAAAAAAAGTAAAATGAATATAGAACTTTTTTTTGATAATTTTTGACGTATAGTTGGCTACAGGAAAAATCGGAATAAATACTGAAAAGTACCAAAAAACATATTCAAAATAGAAAATAAAGAAGAAAAAAATCTAATACATACGTTGTCACACTATTGTGTATTGTGAACAAAAGAAATATATGATTTTTGTTCTTGAAACTTGTATTTGTGTGTGATATAATAGAAAATAATATAATTATGTTATTTTTCAACAGAAAATTTATACTAAAAGAACAAATATGTCTTGCGAAAATAAAAAAATATTCACAATAAAAAGAGGATGAAATGACACGTACAAATTCATTTTTAGGGATTATTGAGAAAATAAAATAACAGATCCTATAACCTGAAAGCTTGACTACCCTCGTGTAGATATAACATGATTTGAGATATATCTTGTTTTTAGGGCAGAAAATACATTGTCTGATGTAGATGATACTAATACCGTTATAGACAAAACTGCTACTATTGTCGACGCAGTAAACTGAATAGCAGAGGTTAGTCTAAATTCAAATGACACAAATATAGAACCGTGAACGTACATATGAGCAGTGTCATACAAAGACTTGCTTTTGCCTGTTGCTAGTCAGTTTACTGAACAAGTCTGATATATTTATTTGGTCGTTGAACCGACCGTAAACAAAATAGTATAATGACTGATATTGTTGTATGAATACAAAGAAAAAAAGAAATAACTGTGCTAATCAGCAAAGGTGGTACATGATGAGGGGGATGAACGGTTATCATAAATAATGACAACTTTTTGTGATTTTTCGATGCTAGTAAAAACATCGCAACAAAATGAGCAACAATAATAGACCCTGCAATAGTATCATGAGTTGCACCTACACCTGAAGGGGGTTATTATTTTGTAGAGACTGCATGATACTTGAATATAGACAATATTGCAAGAGCAGAATCTTGACAGACAGTTTTTTTTCGTCAGTGATTACGAAATGTAGAAACGAATAGCACAGCACTCATTGAACAACATCTTATAGATAATGCAAACCCACATGATACATCTTTCTCTAACATTTTATGAAATGCAAGAGATAATACAGAGTTACAAACAGCACTAGATTTGAAAGCAAACAATCAAGCTTCGTCGTCAATAGCTACTACGGTCACAATGCTACTAGACACTATGCACTGAACATACTGAACACCTCTAACGTGAAATCTCACAATAGACACAACATGAGCAGTCAGATGAGTTGTTTGTACTGTACGACATAACAGCGGTACAGCTCCGACAATTACATGAGGGATATTGCACTCATGAGAATATGAAATGTCAGTAGTGAATATGATACAGATTATCTTTGATTGAACACAAGCTATTTATACTATCTCTTCTTAAAATGCTTAGACGTTTCCTTTTCATATCACAAGCATCAGACGCTATTGCACACACGTTCAATAGTCTTTTGTGATATGAATGAAATTTGTCAAAAGATAAAATCTGACTGCAAACACGTCAGATACAGAGAGGGAGAGCATATTCATTCAATGGTGCGAATCAGTATGTACAACTTCCAAACAACCCTATTTTCAATCTAGTAGACCTCACTATTTCCGTGAAATTCATTGCATGATCTATAAACAATACAAGGCTTGTCTCAAAAGATAACAACTGAGATCCATGAACTAGAAAACTTATATCAATGAAATGAAATAGCTTATGAACATGACGCCCTTGATGTTGAGTTCTTGTTTGATGAAACTTTATTT